>Ga0068859_100000059_pt1 | contig 115477 bp, 192 predicted proteins | sample KBSSwiS22_FD_66585 | JGI IMG/M metagenome (GOLD analysis project Ga0068859, IMG submission 66585) | Switchgrass rhizosphere microbial communities from Kellogg Biological Station, Michigan, USA - KBS Switchgrass S2-2 | ecosystem: Host-associated > Plants > Roots > Rhizosphere > Soil ...
GTGTCCAGCCCGGCCCGGTTGCCACCGCTGATCGACGAGTCCGTGCCGGACCAGATCGCCGACCCGTTCAGATCAACCTCAAGGGCGGTGCCATACACCGACAGGGTGATCGTGCAGGGAAACGACGGTGCGGTGAACGCGACCGACGTCAACACGCTGACCGTGCCGGACACGCATTTCAACACATACATGGTGCCCGTGTCGAAATGAACATCGGCCGCGTAGAACGACTGCGAGGCCAGCAGTGTGCCCGAATTGGACATACGGGCCGCGACGCCGGCCGACCGGCCCGACGGGGCGGCGTTGACCGTGACCGTGACCGCCATGTCCGCGGACGGCACCGACGTGTTATCACAGCGGGCGTAGGCAACCGCCGAGCCCAACGTAACCGTGGCCGTATTGGAACCCGCGTTCACCCAGTCGCCGGTGATCTCCGTCCACGCCTGGTCGCCGCCAAACGCCGGGCTCGCCGACGGAAACGTCTCGGTGTAGTAGGTGGACATCGCCACCCCTACCCGTCGTTACCGCCAACCCGACCGGGAAAACTACTGAGCCTTCATGCCCATGATCGGCCACAGGCCGCCATTCCTGAACAGGGACGACACGGTCGGCAGCGTCGACGCATTGCTGGACCCAGACATGCACCAGCCCCTGTGGGAGTTGTTACCGAGGCTGGCCAGTCCGATGACCTGCGTCGGAGCCAACGTGACCACCGTAGGTGTCGAGCCCATCGCCGAGCCGGACGTCAGCATGAACGCGATCCACAGCCGGCCCGTGCCGAACGTCTGCGCGGCACCCCAGGCCACATACCGGTCACCGGTACCGCTGGTCGGGTCGAACGTGACCTCGGTGTTGGTCAGCACAGAGCCTGTCGGCCGCGCACCCGTACCATCATCCGCGAACAGGCCAAGGTGGATCAGCGGACTTGTACCACCCGAGCCGACAACGGTGATATCCGTCGCCAAGCCGGTGAACGTCTGCGACACGGCCACATCAAGCGGCGCATAGTAGACCTGACCCAACGTCCACGACGTGCTCGTCGACGTACCGCCGATCGCAGTCACCAGGAACGAGCCTGATTCGACACGGGCCGCCCGGCTCGACGTGATCCCCGCATAGTCGCCGTTCGCCCCCGAAATGGCCTGCCAGTTCGTGCCATCGTAGGCAAACGTGATCGTACTGGTCGTTGATGCTGCGACGGAGAACGCAAACCCGTTGGTCTTGAACGCATTCCCCAGGGTGACGGTCCGCCCGCCGGTCGCGTCCTGCGTGAACGTGAGCGACAGCCGCATGCCGACGGTCAGATAGATACCGGTACCCGTGTTCGTGCCGGTCAGCGCAGGGTTGTTGACCGTCGTGTTCCCGGTCAGGGTCATGGTGTGCGACTCGGCCAGGAACGGGTCCGGTGTCCAGCTCGACGAATACGATGGGGTGGAAAAGCCGCCGCCCATCACGCCGAGTTTCACATTGTTCGTGCCGATGACGCTGGACGCCTGCAAGGGCGGCATGTTGGTCGAGTTGTCGTTCAACTTGCCATAGAAGATCAGCTCGACGCGGTTCCCGGCCGCACCCGAAGCGATGTTCAGCCCGGCAGCCTGATGGTTAAGGTTCGCCGCCCGGTCCCACGTCAGACCGCTGACCGTGCAGTTGCTCGACGTCCCCAGATCCACACCCGCGAAGGAGCCGACCGGCGTGCCGGTCGAGGTCCCGTCGGAGGTGCCGTTGTGGCCGTTGCTGTCCGCTTCGATGCCGACCAGCGTCTGCCGTCCGCCGCGGATGTAGAAACCGGCGCGGGCGTTGTCCTGGGCGCAGCAGCCGACCGATTCCCCACCATTGAAGTTCCCGGCCGCGCTGGAGCCGCCGATGTTGTAGTACAGGAAGCCGTTGCCGAAGCCGTTGGCCAGGCTGTAGGTCAGACCGCCGGTGATGTTGCCGCCGTCCCACGAGTTGGCGGGAGCGGAAACACTCACCGCCGTACTCGACCCGAAACGGTTCGTCATCAGGCTGTAGCCCGAATACCAGGCCTTACAGTTGGACAGCATGTTGTTGCCCTGGACCAGGAACCCGTCCAGCCCGTTGCCGCCCGCATCGCAGTTGGTGTACATGCTGTCGATCGACAGGTTGAAGCCGAACCCGTTGCAGGTCCACACCTGGATGTTGGTCCCCTGAACAACACCGCGGCCCGTCTGGACGAAGCCGTCACCGGAGAAGTTCTGAATCAGGACATTGCTGACCTGATGCCGGGAGTCGGTATACTCGTAGGAACCCGACGGTGTCGAGTTCTGAAACACGATGCCGCAGTTCCAGTTACTGCCAGAAACGGAGCCCTTATTGCCTTCAAGGCGCATCTTGTGAACACCACAAGCCTGAGCGTCGTTGACACCCGAATAGTTCTGAACGTTCATGATGAGGTTTTCGAGGGTGGTCGCCGACGCCCGCAACGTCAACTGGGTGGCGAGCCCGACACCCTCCAACGTCACCCGTTCCGGCAGGTTGATCTGCCCGGTCACATACGTGCCCGCCGGGAAAAACACCGTCCCCGACAGTGCGGTCACCGACGCCGGAGTGACAGCGGTAACCGCAGCGGCAATCGAGTTGGTGTCGTCGGTGGTCCCATCGCCCTTAGCGCCGAAATCCTTGACGTTGACGACCAGGCTGGAGGGAGGGAAGAAAGGTGCGGTGCCGCTCACAGGGACGTCACCACCATTCGGCCGATGCGGATCGCCCGCGCCGATGACGACAAGGTTCGCAGCCGGGCTGTGTAGCCCAACGCGGTCGACCCGGGCGGAAGATTGGTGGTATGGGTGGCCACCAGAGTGCCGTTGATCCAAAAGCGGATGGCGGTGTTCGCCGCGTTGACCTCGATGGCGATCAGATAGGACGTATCCGACGCAATCGACACCGACGCCGTATTCACCGTGGCGTTCGACCCGTCGCCGGTCACCGTACGCCAGGCGGCTGTACCATCCGCCGCCGACGAGTAGCGGACAAACGCCCCGGCCGCAGTCGTGTAGGCACCGGAAACCGACGGCCCCATGTTGGAGGCAATGTCAGCGGAGACCAGCCCCACGCCGATCCGCGTGCTGGTAATCGCCGACGGGTCTGTTCTGATCCGCGCGACAAGGTAAGGCGCCCACCGTGGCTGTACCACACCGAACGGCGAGAGCAGCCCCGCATCCACGTTGGTGGCCGCGGTGGTCGTGTAGCGGACCAAAGGCCCCTCGGCCTGATCGTCCGACGTGGCGGTGATGTTGACGACGGCTACCGACGGCGGCAGCGTGCCCGTGTACGTGAGGGCCGTGTCGCCGCCCGGTGCGGCCACTGTTTGGGTGCGCCGCTCGACCGGGGCGGCCAGCTCATCCTCATGGCCTGCGGCGCTGCGACTGCGCAGCCGTCCGTTCCGCGACCAGGTGACCGTGCCCTCAGAAGTCGCGAACGACCCTTCCGCCTGGTGCGACCCGTCCGGGTTACCGGTCGGCGGGGTCGACGAGTTACCGAGCGCGAGCACGTCCACGCCGCCGGCAGGGTCACCGGCCGCACCCCGGATACCGCCGCCGGCGGTGATGACAGATGCCCGGGTGGTGACTGTCGGCGCGGTGCCGATCGCATCGGAGGCAAGCCCCGAATACATGGTCGCTCCGCCGACCTGGCCGACACCGAAGATCGGGGCGCCGGCATAGTCGCGGGCGAGGATCAGGTTTTTCGTCGACGATTCCCGGCCACGTACGACAAGCCCGTCACGGGACGTGTCGGGCAGGAGAAGATTCCAGACACCTTCGTTGGTGGACCCGGTACCGCCGAGGTTGCGTTGAACGGTGCCACCGGAGGTGTAGGACCCTGCGCCGGTCGTGCTGTTCAACGTGAACTGGGTGGGAGCAACCTTCGTGATCGTTTTGACGCCGTTGACGCCGGTAATCCCGCCAACCCCGGAGATCGTGACCACGTCGCCCGTGCCATAGCCATGGTTCGTGCTGGTCGTGACCGTGACCGTCGACGTCCCGGTCACGTTGGAAATCGTCAGCGGAGCGTCGCCGGACACGATCGTGCCGTCCGCGAGCAGACCCACCCGGGCGAGAAGGTCCGCGGCCTGTTTGACGGCGAGCACCACAGCCGATGTGGAAGCCGCGGTGGTCTGGGTGGCTACTGCGCCGATGTTCGCCGGGGTGATGGCGTCGCCGCCGCCTGTGGCGTGCTGGTCGGCGTGGGTGTTGACCCGGTCGACGATCGTCGTCAGGGCAGTGTTGAGCGTGGTGTCCCAGGCGGCCTGGTCGTGCGCGGGCAGCGTGGGTGCGATCGGATAGGTCGGCACGGAGGCTCATCACCTCCGTGCGTCTCAGCTCATGCGGCTAGGAAACTTCGGACACATGCGCGGCAGGCATGCCTTCGAGACGAAGCTGGCCGGTACGACGCTCGCGTTCCTGCCGGCGGATCTCAGCTCGGACCGCGTCGGCGTGGAACTCGGCGATGTAGGCGATCAGGTCAGAGACCCGCTGACCGGCTGGTTGACCCTTGAACCAAAGCTGAAGATTCGCCGGCGAATTGTCGATCTTGTTCCCGTTGATGTGATGGACCTTCTCGCCGGGAGCCAACGGGCGACCGATCAACTGTTCCATCACGGCCCGGTGTTCTAGCATCTGCTTGCCGTCGACAGTGATGGTCCGGTAGCCATCGCGAGTGATGTGACCGTCGCCGCGAGCCCGACGAACTGGTGCTGTCACGTCCTTGCCCTGCAACCTGCGGGTAGTGCATCTGGCAAAGCCGGTCGGACTGGATCGGCCTGCCGCAGCCGCCGATCTCGCACTCACCAGTCCGCGACCGGTAGGAGCCGATCTCGGCTGGGCCGGGATCACCTGCCGTCCTGTAGCGCCCGTAGTGGGTCCAACACCAGCCCTTACCCTGACGGCTTGCAGGCTTCTCGCAGCCATCGATCTTGCAGGGTGCCCGCTCGGCATCGAGGGGGAGGCGCTGGATGTCGGGGCCGCCGGGTTCTCCATGGCGGATGACTCGCGCGTAGTGCATGCTGCACCAGCCACGCGCCTTCACCATTTCGCCGCAGCCCTCTACCGAGCAGAGCTTGACGCGTGGGCCACGGATCCGGTGCGGGTCGGCCGGGCCGGGGTCGCCCTTCGTCCGCCAACGCTGGTAGTGCATCGGGCACAGATCGCGGGCTGTGACAGGCTGGTCGCAGCCCTCCACGGTGCAGACCGTAGGCCGCTCGACATGCACCCTCGGGGTGCCGTACTTGCGGTGCCACGCCCGGTAGTGCTTCTTGCATCGCTCCTTCACGTAACGAGGCAGTTCACAGCCGTCGTTGACGCAGATACCATCGGCCACGTCGGGCCACTCCTTCTCGCCCAAGGATGGTTCGGCACGTGGGCGGAGAGTTGCACCTCTTCGCCCACACCTATTCTACATGAAATCGAACGCCCGTTCGGTCGGCATGACGTCAGTCGCCGCGATCAACTACGACAACGTGATTGTCACAGATAGCGCCCACGACGCGGCAGACGTTTTGACACCGAGTGCCGCAACTTTTCTATTCAGCGCGCGGCCTCCTGACGCGGCATTGGTTAGCAACCACTCAGACCAAGTATAGTTGGCGTCACCCGTGGCGAACGTGGCACTGTAGGTGATCGAGGCGTTTCCCGAAGACGTCCCGTCCGTGTGCGAAGGCGTCGCAGCCTTGTAGGTCTTGTTCGTTGCTGCTTGCAGATCCGTTTGGGTCGCGGCCTCAGCGGTCGAGCTATCGCCCACCCCCAAGAAAGCGTGACCGGAGTTCAGATACTGCAACGCCCCCGCTCCACCGTTGCCGATCAAGGTCTCCCAGATGAGCGACGCCCCGCCATACAGCAGAAGGTTGCCTTCCCGCTCGATGACCTCGTACGGGTCGACGCTCTGGTCATCGCCCCACCGCTTCTCCAGGCGCCAGTTGCAACGCCACCGGGCCGGCTCATGGTCGGCCACGGCCGCACCAACATGGGCAGCGTCGACCGCCCGGGAAACGTCCTCGCGCATCGCGCAGCCCCTTTCGGGCGTGGAGAATCAGCCCGCGGCGCGGCGGGCGGGAGGGTACGGGGGGGAAGTTCAGCCGGTTTCGGCGACGATCAGATCCGTTTCCGGGTCGACGGTGAACGAGCGATGCCCGTAGGCGAAACTCGTGTAGCCCGAGTGGGGGACGTGGGCGCGGATCGACTGGCCGGGCCGCGGATCGTCCGCGTCGAACGGCGGCGGCTCGACCGGTGCGGCGACCTCGCCGGGCGGAACCTCGGCAGGTTCGACCGGCGGTGTCTCCGGTGGGATATCGACGACAGGCGGTGAGACCTGCACGGCCCGCGCCTGCTGTTGCGGACGCGGGCCGGAGGTACGACGGGTCTGACCGGCCATCAGGTGACGATGACCAGGGGGATCTTGCCGGATGCGGTCGAACCGGTGATCGTCGCCGGGGGAGTGCCGTTCAGGGACGAACCGGAGGTCTGCGAGATCTGCTTGTTCCCCGAGATCACAGCCTTCGACGCGCCCGCACCCGCCCGGCCGATACCGACGATCGACGGCATCGTCGTACCGTCGGTGATCGACAGGGCGGCGTAGTACACACCCGACGTCGTGACCGTGTACGGGCTCGACATCGCATAGGTGTAGGCCGTCTCCGCCGCCCAGACGACAGTGTTCGTCGCATCCGCGGAGTTAGCGAGCAGCGCCGGAGTTGCCGCCGTCGAGTAGAGCGCGGCGAAGCTGTGCGTCGGCCCGGCTGCGGCGGTCGCCCCGGACACGAACGTCAAGTTGGTGACGACCGCGCCGGCAGGGAGCCAGATCGCCGTCGACAGCATCGTGTTCGACGTGAACGCGGCCAGGTCGGTCCCAGCATCCCGCCGGGACATGTTCGCGTAGTAGACCCCCGACGGAGAGCCATCGAGCGCGAAACCCGCCTGACCGGTGTAGGCCGACGACAGACCACCCGACGCGTTCAGCGGGGCGTCGACCGGGTCGAACCGGGGAACCGACACGTTCGACTCGATGAGCGTGCTGCCGTTGTAGAAGTCGACAGTCCCAACCGTCGTCGCCCACTGGGCGAAGCCGTTGACGTCAGTCGTGAACTGCCCGGCACCGGACAGCACCGTTGCCAGCGTCGGATCGGTATACAGGGTGACAGTCGTCGACGTTCCCGGCAGCTTCGCGGTGATCGTCGTCGACCGGATCGGGTTCACACCATCCGGTGCGACGATGCGGGCGAAACGGTAGGCCGTGGCCATCGTCAGTTCTCCTTCGGGTTGTCGCGCCCGCACCTGGAGCAACGACGAAACCAGCTCTGAAACCCGCAGGGGCAGGGATGACCGGCCGCGCGAGGTGTCCCGCCGACGCCGACAGGAAACGCACCCTGCTCGCGGAGCATGCGAATATGCCGAGGGCTCTCGACATCGAAGATGCGGCCGTTGTACGAGGTCTTGCCGTGTTCGGTCTGCACATCGAGGCCGATACACGCCCCGTCCGGTGACGCCATGCGCAACGAAATCAGCCTCCCGTGGCGTACGCGTAGGAAATGACCCCGGTGCCGCCCGATGTGGCGGTCAACTTCGTGCCGCCGAGCATCAGCGACACAGGCACGCCGACGGGCAGCACAAACCCGGTCGGGCAGGTCGGCCCGGTCAGCGTGACTGCCGCTGTTCCGGCGATCAGCGTCACCGCACCCGCCAGGCCCGGCGCCGGCTTGATGGTCTCGACCGGGATCGAAACGCCACCCGACGTGGCTGTGACGTTGCCGGTGATGAACGGCGGGTTCGGTGACGCGACCATCAGACGCTCACATCCGCCGCGGTCTGCACGATCGTCGTCAGCGCCGATACCTGCGAGGCAACGTCAGCGGTCAGGACCGGGTAGGAGCATCCGGACACGTCGAGGGCGACGGCAACCCCGGTCTGCGAGCTGGTGAGCCGCAGAATCGACGTGCACTTCGACGACGACAGGTAGGTGTTGATCTGCGCGAGGACCGCGGCGAAACCCGCGCCGGGGAGGTTGAAGTTGCCGCGGGCGACGAGTTGGAGTGTCACCACACCGTTCGAGGCGGGAACCGTTTCGATCTGGAACGGCGACCCGATGATCGGATAGACCTGCATGGGTACTCCGGGGCGAGTAGGCCCCGCCCCGGAGTAGTGGGGGCGGGGAGCTAGGCGGGGCGCGGCTTCCTGAGACGCGGCAGCGCGGGAAGGTTGTTGGCCTTGATGTAGGCGTCGAGCCGGGCGTTGATCGTGGACTTGCCGACGCCGTACATGCCGGCGATCACGCGCGACGGAGTGCCCTGCATCGTCAGTTCGTAGATGCGAGGCAACTCGTCTTCGGTCAGCTTGAGACAGAGACCGCGCTGCACGTTCACTTTCTGGGTGACCGGCTCTAGGTGCTCCGGGTTCACGCAAGGAGGATTCCGGCACAGGTGGTCGAGGACCAAGCCGTCCGGGATCGGGCCGACGAGTTCCTCATAGACGGCCCGGTGGGCAGCGACGTTTCGCCAGTTGTTCCGGCCAAGTCGCCGAGTGCCCACCCCGTAGCCATGCTCATCGAATGGCCCAAGCCAGACCCAGCATCCAGTGTCGCTCTCGGTCCAATGGGTCTCGCGGCGGTTCCACGCGGGCGCATGTCCGCGTTTCCATCGACACGGGACACCATTGATCCAGCCAAGTGCAGGTCGACTCTGGCGCGGAATGTATGTCTTCTCGCCACACCCGCATTGACACAGCCCGACGGGAATCTCAGACACACACGGATTCTATCCGAATGTGTGTTCGAAGACCCCCGTCGGGCTGTGACTGTCAGCTCGCCGGCTGAATTCCCACCAGCATGGACGACCGGTCCGGGGCATAGCTACTCAGAGTGCCGGCCCAATACACAGAGGTATCGTACGACATTCCGGTAACCGGCCAGTCGATCGCCATGTAGTCCTGGGTGTTGAACAGATTCCAGGCGTTCGGAACGTTCACCCCGGGAATGGTGATGCTGTTCTGGAGGATGACCGCGTTGCCCTGCGGCAGGTAGGGGTGGACGTTGATGTCCACAACCCGTCCGGTGGCCTCGTTCTGAATACCGGTGACGAGCGATCCGAGGCGGACGTTCATCAGCTGGTCTTCGGACAGGGTCAGCCGGTAGTTGCTCGACGACTGGCCCTTGAGGCTGTTGGAGATCTGGACCCGGTCGCGGGCGGCGAGCCAGATCTCCTCCGGGTCGGCGCGGGTCGCGTCGTAGGTCGTGACGAACGCCGTCTGGAACTCGGCGCCCGGCGACGCGGTCGAGAACGGGGCGTTGAGCCGGCCGACATAGCCGGTGGTGCTCGCCTGGGCGTGAATCCACGGGATGACGCCGTCGTACGAGTCGGAGCGGGCCGACTGGCCGTCGACCGATGCCAGGTTGACGACGGTGCCGTCGGTGCAGGTGAACGCGGCGACGGACTGGCCGGACGTCGGCAGCGCACCCTGCAACGTGATCGTCTGGGTGGGGGTGCGGCCGAGGGACTGGTTGTTCGGGAACGCCGGGCCGAGGTACAGCCAGCGCGACGCATCACCTGGGTCGGACGCACCCGTCGACACGAAGATCTTGTAGCCGGTGGCGCCGACGACCGGGTTCGGAATGGTGATGTCGACGACCTGGCCAGAGGAGACTCCGATACCGGCCGACGCCGAGCTGACCTGGGAGACGCCGAACTCGCCCGACTCGGCGACCACCTTGACGTAGATGTTGGTCGTGAAGCCGGTCAGCGCCGTCTCACCGGTCGCCGCGGTCCGGGCCGCACCCGTCGGGGTGCCGGTCGGGGCGGCGAGAACACCCGAGTAGCCACCGAGGGTGCCGCGGCCGTAGAGCAGGACACGCTCCTCGACCATCATCGACGAGTAGAGGGTGGACTGCCGGGACAGTTCACGGGTGTCCTGGAAACCGATCGCCGTGAAGTAGGTGAACCACGACTGCTCGTCGGACAGGCCGAACTGGACGTACGGCAGGTTGACGTCGTCACCCGCGTAGGAGATCTTCCGGGGGCGGTTCGCCCACTGCGAGTTCGCCGAACCCGGGTTCGCGAAGTTGACCTGCGTCGAGTCGGTGAACCCGGGGTGGACGACACCCACTCCACCTGTGCCGGAACCGGTGATGCCGGTGATCCGCTTGTAACGGTGGGACGTGCCGACGCCCTTGTTCCGGGGGAACTTGTTCCGCCACGGGGTGAGGACCGGCGCGAGCATCTTGCTGGGCGCTTCCAGGTCGTAGGCAACCAGGCCGCCGGGAACCGGTGATGTGGTCGTGATGTCCTTCGCCAGGAAGTCCGAGCCGAGCTGTTGCGCCACGGCGGCCTCGATGGCGGCCATCGCGTTCTGGTCAGCGCCGAGCGCGCCATACGCCTTCGTCAGGACGTCGCGGGCGTTGCCGCGGACCGTCGGGCGCAGCGACTTGGTGATGATGTCGACCTCGACGTCGCCCTTCACTGTGGAAGGGGCCGCGTCGACGGCCATCTTGTAGTTGACCGCCGCGGTGGTCAGTTCGGCGGGGCTCAGGTCGGCGCCGAACAGGTCGCGGAGGTCACCGTGGGTGCCGGTGCTCATCTGGTGCCCCTTCTGGGCATGCGAAAGGCCCGCCACCGACGGGGGTGACGGGCCTTGGAAGTGGTGTGGGGGATGCCGCTCAGGCGGCGTTCGGCTCCAGTTCGGCGAGCTGGGCGACGAGCGCCGCCCGCATCGGACCGGCCGGGTTCGCGGCAAGCATCCCCTTGAGGATGTTCGCCTTCTGCGCCTTCTCCGCGCGCTCGACGGATTCGGCGGGGGACACCGGGGGCTGAACTCGCGTCACCGCGGGTCCGCCCGGCCTCGGGGTGGACTTCAGCAGCGTCTCCACCTCTGCCACCCGGTCGATGACCGGGCCCATGGCCTTCGTGAGGACGTCGCCGAGCTGCACCGTCAGGTCGGCGGTCACCTTGTCGGCGACAGCCTTTGTCAGCGTCTCGGTGTCAGTGGTGCTGGCCGCCTCGGGGGAGGTGGTCTGGGCGGCGGCGGCGGCCTTCGCCGCAGCAACCTTGCGGGCCTTCTTCATGGCCTTGTCGAGCCGGCGGGCAAGCTCGTCCGACAGGCTCGGGACCGCGGGCGCGGCAGGCTCGGCCGTCTTCTCGACGTCCGGGGTTGCGGCGAGCTGCATCACGGTCGGAGCCGGGGTGGTGTCGCCGCCGGCAGCAGTGTTCTCCGCCATGGCGGCGGCCTCCAATTCGTAGGTCTCGCGCTCCACAAAGCACGTCAGGGTCGCCATGACGCTGACAAGCATGTCCATGTCGGCGACCTCACCGGCGCCGCCGCCGGAGAGGAAGCCCGCAGCCTCGGACTGCACGAGCGCAGCCAAGTCCGCGAGGACGCGCTTGGCGCGGGCGATGTCGTCCAGTTCGTCGTCGACACCGGCACCCTTGACCATCTCCGGTTCGGCGGTCTTCTTGGTGGAGCCGGGCCAGTCGGCGGGCAGCAGGTCCGTGGCGTCCAACGCCTTGGCACGCTTGACGATGTGGGCCTTGGCTGCGTCGGGGTCCTTGGCCCGGCCGACGGCGTGGATCGCGTTCTCCAGGTCCGTACGGTTGCGGATCGGGAACGAACCGTCCGGCATCGCGGCACCCGAGTTGGCGGCGTCGTCGCGTTCGGCCTGGGTGAACTTCTTCTTCTCCAGTTCGGCGACGACCGCCTTCACGATCGCATCCAGGTCGACCGACGGCACGTCGACGGTCGCAGCCTTCTCGGCCTTGTCTCCGTCGTCGTCCGACTCGTCGGAGTCGTCTCCGGAGTCGTCGGCCTGCGGGTTGTCGTCCGCGGCGAACGGCGGGGCCTTCTTGCCCTTCTTCGCCTTCTCCAGCGCCTCGGGATCTGCCGCGTCTGGGTCGTCAGGGTTGGCGACGACGGTCGGGGCGGTGAGTTCGTCCACGAGCGCGGCGGTCATCGGGCGCACCTGCCCGTCCGAGGTCTTGAGCAGCATCTGCGGGCGGGCGATGACGTCACCCTCGGCCGCCTTCTCGATGGCGTCGAGGTCTTCTTCGAGCGCGGGGTCTTCGACGAGTTCGAGGGAGCCGGCAGCCTTGTCCAGCACGCCAGCGATACGGAGCGTGGCGGACGGCAACGCTGGGCGATCAACCGCCGAGACTTCGATCATGGTTCCGCCCGCGCAGCACCCATTGGGCGCGTCGGCAGCCTTGACAATCACCGGATTCGCGATTCCGACGCTCAGGCCCGCCAGGACACCATGCTCGATCTTCTTCGCGGCAGCGTCATCGACGATCTTCGCCCGCATGTGCCACGAACCGTCGTCGGTCTCCCAGACCTCGACGGCCTTGCCGATCGGCCTCTGAGCCGAGTGGCCTTCACGAACGTTCCCCCCGGACGGTCCCCGCATGTATCCGGGGACCGCCGAGGACCGCAACCAGGTCGGGTCCATCCGCTGGCCGTCGGAGTCCAGGTCCGGGCCGGTGAACTTCCCCTCGACCCAGAGGATGCCGTCGGCGTCCCTTTCCTTCTTGAGGAAGGGCGCGAAAACGTCCAACCGTTCGGCTGCGAGCATGGCGAAGCTCCCTTACGGGCGGATGAACCCGCAAGGGAGTCGCGCTGAAACTCAGGCCGCGTCCGCCTCGGGGGCGTGCATCAACAGGTAGGCGAGGGCCGCGCGCAGCCGCTCGGGGTCGTCGGAGAAGTGGCCGATGGAGATGTTGCAGCCGTCGCAGAGCAGGCCGCGAATCTTGCCGGTCACGTGATCGTGGTCAACCGACAGGTACTGCTTGCGCGCGTCGGGCCGACCGCCGTAGGGCGGGCGCTTGCAGATCAGGCAGACATGGCCCTGCGCCTCGGACATCGCGTCAAACTCGGTGAGGGTCATCCGGTAGTTGTGCCAGAGCTTGGACTCGCGGTTTCGCTGCCGCTTCCACTCGGGGCCTTTGCCCGCTTCGATCGCCTTGAGGCGTTCGGCGGTGCGACGCCGAAACTCCGGGTCGTTCTGGTACCGCTCGCGCTGCTTGGTCGCCGACGGCATCCGCGCCGCGCAGTACTTGCAGTGGTAGGACAGGCCATCAGGGGTGCCGGTGCGCTTGTTGAACTCGACGAGCGCCCGGACCTCCTTGCAGCGCGAGCACGTCTTCTCTGTAACGCCCACGAGCGCTTCAGGCAGCCGTGGGCGTCGTACCTCACGCTTCGCGGCGAGCGGGTCACCGCTGCGACGCCAGCGCTCGTAGTGGCGCTTACAGAAGTCCCGGCAGTGGTTCGGCTCGGTGCAGCCATCTACCGTGCACTCGGCACGCTTGCGCACCGGCTTGTCGGTCGAGCCGGTCTGGTTCCACCGGCGCTGATGGGTACTGCACAGGCCGCGCGTAGACCTTTGTGACGCCGGGTCGGGACAGCCTTCAACCGCGCAGGGCACCGGCTCAGGCTTGGGCGGCTTCCGCCACTGCTGGTAGTGGGCGTTACACAGTCCCTTGGACCGGACACGGTCCGTGCAGCCCTCAACCGAGCAGGGGGACTCGGTCCGGATCGGCTTCTTGGGGAGCGCCGCCGTGGTCCCATGCTTGCGCCGCCGGGCGTAGTGCGTACCACACAATCCGCCAGCGGTAGCGGTCTTGTTGCAGGGCTCTTCGGCCGCGCAGGTCGGCTTTGGCCTGTTGCGCGGGTCCTCCGTTGACCCGTAGTTGATTAGCCGCGCGTAGTGCATCGCGCACAAGTCCCGGGTCCGGAACGGTCGATCACAGTCGTCGACCGCGCACGGGCGCTCAACCCTGCCGGAGATCAGATCGGTGGTGCCGGTGGCCCGCCACCGCTGGTAGTGCTTGGAACACATGCCGCGCGTGATCCGGCCCGTGCCGATACAGCCTTCGACTTCGCACGTATCCTCGGCCACAGCCGTTACACCTCTCGACAGGTGGTGCGGTCAGGCCCGGGGTTGGTGCTCGTAACACCACCTCGGGCCGCTCGCTTATGCGAACCCGTGTTCGATTCTACCCCTTGTCGGCCATTCCGGACCTGTCCCGACCTGCGGCGAAACCACCTCGCGGGAGGTTGAAGGACCAGCCGCGCGAGGGCTGGGACAGAATGGTGGGAGAGGGCGGCGGGTCGAGTCGTGCTAGCCGGCGTCCCGGGCTTTGAGGCCCGCCGTGCCTCTATAAGGTCGGCCGTCAAAGTCGGGCGGCGGCGTTCCGTCAGGTTTGCGCTCAACCGGAATCGGTGGCGGCGGGTTGAGCGACACCAGCCCGCGGGCACCTGGCCCGGGTCCGGTAGGCGGCTCAGGCAGGTCCGCGACAGGTTCGCCCTTGCTCGGATAGCCCCGCCGGGTCCAGCTCATGGCAGCCTCCTTAGCCGACCAGCGTGGGCAGTCCGACCGCGGCCTCACACCGGCCGACAAGGTCCCCGAGGGCCTGTAGTCGCCGATAGTTGGGCCGGTCTGCGTCCAGCACGTCGACCGCCATCGGTAGCAGCACGTCAGCGAGGATGATCCCCAACGGGGATGGGTCGCAGGTCAGGGCGAGGCGGACGGCGTGGACGCGGGCGGCAAGGTCGTCCGGGTCAGCCCGCATCGCCATCCCCGTCGCCTGTGGTCTGGGCGTGCATCGCCTCGTGGAACTGGGCCAGCCGCAGGTAGACGTCTCGTTCCTGTTTCCACCCGTCGGAGAGGAACGCGCGGGCGGGCACCGACTCATCTCCGAGCCGCATGGCTGCCTCAAGACGGTGCTGGCCGTCAACAGACAGGAGAGATCCGCTCTTGCGCACGCCGATCAGCACCGGGTGGGCTTCGCGGGCCTCCGGGTTGTCCATCAGCGCGAGAACCTTCTCTTCCGACCGTGGCCTTTGATAGTGGACCCGGTCGACCTGGACAAGCTGGGGGTCGACGTCGATCGGCGTCAGCTCGTCATCGAGGCCGAGGTCTTCGGCGGTGTAGGGCCGGTGGGCGGGCTGGTCGGCCACTACAAGCCTCCGTGCCCGTTGCGTCGTTTCTGCCGTTCGACTTCGTCGAGCAGCTTCCGGTAGTCGACGGGCGGCATCGTGGCGACACGCTCTTGGCGCAGCACCTTCACTTCGGCGTGCAATGCTGCCACGGCCTGTTCGTGGGCGTCGTGGCGGCCGTGAAGTCGGCGGAGATGCACACGGGCACGCCAGACGGCCAGTCCAGCGGCCGGCATGCCCCAGATCAGCGAGGCGATCAGGTTGGTCAGCACGCTCCCGTTGGGCCATCCGAACAGATCGACGAGCGTGCCCACCGGCTACTCCTCGTCGTCGTCTTCCTCGTCGGCGGTGTCCTGTTGTGCCTGCCGCCGGGCGCCGAGTGCTGCCAGGGCGGCGGCGACCGCGGACGGATCCATGTGGCGGGTGCTGCCTACGGTGTCGTGCTGGGCGATGTCGACCGGCGGTGGGGGTGCCGGTTCGGTTGGTTCCGCCTCAGCCTCGGCGTTGCCCAGCGTGTCGTCGAGTGCGCCGGAGGAGATGCCAGGGACGTAGCCCATGGCCTGCGCGTCGGCCAGCGGCATCGTGTCGGCGATCACTGCACATCGGCAACCCGGATGGGTGGGGCAAATGCCGGCGGGTGGGTCGGTGTCGAGCGGGTACGGCCCGTCGTCCTGGTTGGTCTGGCAGTCCTGGCACACCCTGACGTCGTTAGCCGTGAGGATCGAGTAGGCCTCAACAACGCCCGACGTCCTGTACGACTCCATCGACGCGGCTGTCATCGCCCGCGCCATCTCAGTAGTGGCAACCATTCCGGCCCACTGGGGGTCGTCCAACACTCCGCGCAGGGTGCGGGCCAGGGTGTCGGCCGAGTCGCCGCGGGCTACCGCATCAGTCACCGCAGCGGCCAGACGGTCAAGACGGTGGTCCTCGATCGAGGCGAGCAGGCTGCCGCGTTGTGCTGCCCGGTCGGACCAGTTCGGGTTGCGGCCGACGGCGGTGGCGATCAGCTCGTCCAGCTTGGATGCTTGACGGGCCGCGGGGATGGAACCCGGGGTCCACGCATCCCAGTTGATTGAGGCGTCTACGACCGGTGTGGCCACAGGTCACCCGCCAAGGTCACATGATCGAGCCTGTTCCCGCAGGTAGAATGGTGACGTGGCCGACGATCGGCGCAAGCGGCGCAACCTCGAACGCGCATTGCGAACGACCAGTGGCAGATGCTGGAGCTGCGGCGCCCGCCTATCCATCAACGGCCTCACGTCCGGCACGGTTGCCGCTGTCGCCGAACTCATCACACCACCGAGCGCAGGTGGCACCTACCAAGCCCTCAACATCCGGCCAAGTTGTGCGCCATGCAACCAAGCGCGCGCCACCCGCATTGAAGCCGGGACCGCGACCGTCCACATGCCCACGTCGAACTCAAACCGAATTCTGGCGTGGATCTTGGAGCGCGACGGGCCGGCCTGCTGCCACTGTGGAGTTCCGCTGTCGATCGAGGGTGCTGCGCCAGGAACCGCCGCCGCCACCTTCGAACATGTACGCCCCGCCAGCAGAAAAGGCGCGCGCGTACTTCCCAATGGTCGTGCGGCCTGTCAGCCATGCAATAGCGCTCGCGGGTCGACAATCGGGATTCTCGACGGGGACCACAGGCATGTGTACACGTCCCACGAGGATGGCGCTGAATGCGTGTTCTGCGGTAGGCCGATGTCCAGCAGGTCGCAGTATCGACATCGACAGGAGGGTTGCCGATGCGAGGACCGCGCCCGGATGCTCGTGGAGGACCCGGAGGCCCTTTTGGCGCTGGCTTTCCCGCCGGACCACGACCCCCTTCCGCGTTGAGGAAGCGATAGCCGGGTTGTGCGTGCTGGCGTCGTGGCCGCCTCAAGGTCCCGACGCCAGCACGGTCTCAGAAGATGCTGCGGCCACCACGTGGGGCGCCGGGCGCTTCGCGCATGAGCTGGTCGAGGTCGCGCAGTTCACGTTTCCGCCCGGCGTCGTCAGGCTTCGCGGCCTTGAACGCGGGTGTCGGTTGGTGGTGTAGCGGCACTGCGACTGTCGGTGGCGCCGTCGGTTTCACCCGCGCCACTGCGTCGTCTGCCGCTACCTCGCCCGCCTTCCATCCCGCCCGGTAGACCTCGGCGAGTGCCGGGCCGAGCACACCCTTACGGGCATGCTGGTCGAGGATCATCCGAATCTCAGCCCGCAGTACTGCCGGGTCGGTGGTCGTCCCCGACGGCCAGCGGGACGCGAGGGCCCGCGCCACTGCCTCCGCATCAATAAGCCCAGATGCGGCCCGGGAGACGTGCCCGGCCATCCGTGGCCCTAGCTGGTCGTGGGCTTGGAAGCCCAGCCACGCTGCCCGCTCCCGATCCCGGGGGCGGGCTTTCGGCTCGCCCCCCGCCACCACCGCCAGCCTTGCGCAGCTCGGCCGCGGTTGCCTTCGCCAGGCTTGCGGCGTCGGCGGGGGAGTCGTCGGCGACGAGATGGTTCAACGTCTTCGCTGTTTCGTCAGGGACAGCGGTGAACGTGAACGGCCGGGCCTTCGTCTGCCCCTTGGCGAGCTTGCGGGCCCAGTTGGCGAAGGCGTCGAGTTCGGCGACCGCGGCGGACTTCTCCGCACCCTTCACGGGCTTCTGTGTGTCGCCGGACTTCGCGTTGCCCTGTGCTGGGGGCTTCGAGCCGGCGTCCGGGCTGCCTTCGTCCGGGGTCTGCTCGTCGCCGTCCTCCCGCTCGCCCTTCGGCGTGTTCAGCGGCTTGCCGGAGGGCAGGTTGCCGGCCGCAAGGTTCGCTTTCGCCGCCTCGGCGCCGGCCTTGACCGCCTCACCCTGGGCTTCCTGCTGCTCCTGCAACCCGCGGATGAACTGCGGGCCCATCCTCGACAGGATGTAGGGTTCGTCTGCTTCGGGCATGTCCGCATAGGGGGCTAGGCCCATCTCGTCGCGGGCCTCGTTCAACGTCATCCGGCCCGATTCGACGCGGGACAGAAGGACCGCGTCGGCGGCGGCTTCGTCTTCTTCTTCCAATCCGAGGAAGCGGAACTCGATCGCCGGGTCCAAACCCAGATACCGGCGGTTGATCATGTTGAAGATGCCGGACAGCCACTTCGCCCACGGCAGGATCATCTTCCGGTACTGGATGTTCTCCTGACCCTCGTGATAGCTCGCCCCACCCAGTCCGCCGGTTTCGATGAACCCGATCTCCGCCGGGGTCACCTGAAACGACGCGCAGATCAGCTTGACGATGTACGTGTCGTACTCGGGCTTGTACAGCTCCGAGTTGTCCGCGAACTTCGCGAGCTTCCCACCTGGCAGGCCGATCTGAATCCGCTGCCGCTCCGCGAGATCCCCGGCAAGCTGGGTGTTGATCGACCGGCGCCAGCGTTGCATCTCATCCGGAGTCATCCGGACCGTCTCCGGAAGTTCCATGAGTGCCAGGGGCAGCGCGGACGAGTCGAACTGGCGGGTCATCCACTCGGCGCGCTTCATCCACAGGTTGATCCGCACCAAGGCGTTCTCAACCGGGCCGAAGCCGTAGGGGGAGTGGACCCGCTTGTTCCGAACGTTGTAGATCAGCTCGTCGGCGGTGCGCCCGCCCTCGACGGTGCCGTCATTCCCGACCGGAGCCTTGTACTCGCCCCGAGGGAAGCCATACATGATCTCTTGGAAGGCGGGGTCCGGAGGTTCGGGCCGGCGGCCGTAGCCGTCCAACAGCGGCTTAATGACACTGCCGTCGATGTTCCACAGTGCGAACAGTTCGTTGCCGTAGGTCAGCTGCGGGAACAGCGGCCACGCATCCAATGTCAACACTTCTTCGAGGCCGATCCACAGCCAGTCCGAGAAGGACAGCCCCTCACGCGGGTCGGGCATCTGCCAGAAGTCCCGGGCCTTCGCGATCTGCGGGGCCAGCTTCTCGCGGAGCTGCTGCTTCGCCTCCGTCTGCCGCAGCCCACCCAACTCGGCCGCAGTGGCGATCGCATCCTCAGAAACGGCGATACCCCAGTCGAGGCCGCAGATTTCCGTCCGTATGACCCGCATGCAGTCCTGGACGATGTCGGTCCGCGCTGCCGCCCGTAGCGTGTCGAACGGGATGAGCCTGTGTTCGCCGCCTGGAATGTTCCAGCCGACCGGATATTCCCAGGCCCGCGGATCACTGCGGCCATCAGGCCGTAGCGGGTCGATGCCGTAGGGCGGCAGGGGGGTCAGCGGGCCGAACGGCACCGTGTAGGGCAGCTCGCGGGGAAGCGGCTCGTAGGATCCGATCGGCATCCCGGACTGCATCGTTGCTAGGGCATTGGCCTGCGCGGACATGTCCCGGGTTTGCGCGCCAATCGCACGGGCGCCGGCCGCGTAGCTGGCCTTGTCGAGGCGGCGGCGCTGCTGGGCGCGGCGACGGCTACGGGAGGACATCGGCCCTCCGCGGCGTTCAGGTCAGTGCCGGGCCTGCTCGGCTATCTCACGCCAGCGTCTGGCATTCTCGGCGTTCTCGGCAAGCGCGGCTGTCAGTGCATCCCGCAGCCGGGCCGCGTCCTGTTCGGACAGTTCGACGTACACATCGGGCACGACAGCGGGGTCCGAGGCGGCGATCCGGACCGCATAGCCAGAAGGCGCTGCGGCTGGATGCATCCCGGTGCGGGCCACGTCGAGTTCGTGGCCGTCGATGTCGCGGATCGGCTCTGGCAGGGTGAGGGAACTCCAGATGCTCACAGCGGCCTCCGCCACCCGTCCTGTGAGGTCTGGCCGGGGAACAGGTCTTCGATGCCCAACGGGGCCGGGGTCTCATCGGGCGGAAGCTGCGGCTTCGGGCCGGCGGCGTCCTCTTGGGCGAACCACTGGTCCATGAAGAACTGCGTGCCGCCGCGCAGGTCGACGAACGACAGAAGGAGAGCGTCGGCGTTGTCCGGGCTGCGGCCCAGCCGCTTACGGACCTCGTCCTTCTTCTCGATCTGGATGCGGCCCTTGATGTCCGCAAACCACTTCGGCGCCAGCAACTGGGCGCACGCCGCATCCGGGTTTTCCATCCCGGACAGCCACACCCCGTCAGTCGAGTACTCGGCCGGGGCAAGGTCCCATTCGCCCCGCTCGGAGCCCAGCCGGCCTATGACCCACCACAGTTCGGCCCGCAGGTTCGCGAACCGCTCGGTGTCGGTCGCGGCCTGGCCGACGTTCACACCCACGATGGTGGCGGCATGCTTGCCCTGGTCGCGTAGCTCGTTCAGCCGGTCGCACACGCCGGCGCCGATGCCGATCGAGTCGACGTTGACCAGCGTCGCCCCGGTTACCTCGATCGCGTGGAGCACGTTGTTGACGACGGTCATCGTGTTGTCGTTCCGGTCCCGCCATTCGCGTCCGACCATCCGGCCGCGGCGCTCCCGGATCACCGTCTCGTCGCCGCCGCCGCCAACGTCGACGCCGAGGACGACGGGCAGCAGATCCGACGGGGCGTACACCCGGTCGCTGGGTTGCCGGCACTTCGCGAGGTCCGAGGAGCGGACGACCTGGTCGGAGGCGTCGGTGGGGAACTCGCCGAGAACCTTCTCCGACCACAGGGGGGAGTCCTCACCCCAGTCGGTGCGCTTCTCCTCAACCCACGACTTGGAGACGAGCACCTTGCGGAGCTGGTCGGGGACCTTCTCGCCGGTCAGGTTGGGTGTGTCGAACGCCGAGATGGTGATCGTGTGCCATGACTCGCAGGCCCTGGCGAAGTATGACGCCGGGTCGGCCGGGTTACCGATCGCCAGCAGTGCGCAGCCATCGTTCGACGTCAACGAGTCGGCCGCGGTCCACAACTGCTCGGGCACACCCGACGCCTCGTCGATGACGACGAGGACGTGTTCGGCGTGGATGCCCTGGAACGCCTCGGTGTCGTAGTCGGCGGGCTTCCGGCCGAACGCGATCAGCTCGGTGTCGATCTTCCACTCTGTGGTGAGAACGCGGCCGACGAGCGGCTTCCCCGCAGCGTCAGCCTTCTTCGCGGCCTGCCCGATGTACCGCCACAGGATCGCCTCAACCTGCTTGGCCGTCGGCGCGGTCGTGACGACAAACGCAGTACCAGGCGGCCAGATTGACAGCCACCACGCCACCGCCCGGGAGGCAGTGTGCGACTTCCCAGCACCGTGGCACGACTTGACCGCGACGCGGCGGTGTCGGGTCAGCGCGGTCAGGATGTCGACCTGCTTGGACCACAGATACTCGTCGAGCCGGTCGGCGATCCACATCGCCGGGTTGGTGCGGTACTGCTGCTGGCGGGAGTCGACGTCGAGCGCATCGGCGGCCAGTTCAAACGCGGCAACGAGGTCGTCGGGCAGGAGCGACATCCGGCCCTCGCCACGCAGCGTGAGCGCCTTGGGGTCTCAGCCCCGGCGCAAAGATCACAAGCGGGTGATTTCGACTACGCAGAGTGGAGATGACGCCGGATCACGGCTGGCATCGCACTCCGCTGCTCTGCGGTCAGCCCAAGTTCCGGGTCGCCCATCACCGCACGCAGGAAGTCCGTGATCAGACTGCCCTGCTGTTCGGCCAGCTTGACCCGACGTTCCTCCAGCCCGGCGGCCAGCGCGAGGCGGGAGAAGTTCGCGCAGCGGTCCCGTTCGTCGGCTTCGAGCTGGGCCAACGCGCGAATGTACTCGCCCATCAGGCCGCCCTCGCCGAAGGCGACACCGACCGTGGCTTTCTCCAGGCCGAACTCGTCGACCTTGGCTTGTAGTTCGGCGGCGTAGACCTGGGCGCGGCGGGCCGACTGGGCGAGAAGCCGTAGCAGGGTTTCCCCGGGGTCGACCTTCTCGTCGGTCAGGCCCCATGCGGTGACCTCGGCGCGGACCGCGGCCTTGGCCTTCACCTGCGGGGCGCTACCGCCATGCGTGTTGCACACCAGTCCGCCGCGAATTGCGTCCTTCTTGCACTGGCCGCCGGCCTTTGTCTTGCCTCGGCACCGCATCGGGACGCTCCACAGGTGTTCATGGTCGATGGGTCAGGGGCTCAGCCGTTCCGGTGGTCTTCGAGGTCGTCGCAGTCCCTGTGCCACCAGAACCAGCGGCGAAGGTGGCCGGCGCGGAGGATCACATAGTCGAGCCGCTGACCGGTGCGGACCTCGTGGCCGCAGTCCTCGCAGGCGCCGAGAAGGAGGCTCACGGCTGGTCGGATGCCGGGCCGGTCAGGAACGCTGTCAGCTTCTCAGTTGCCTCGTCTTCGTCGAGGTCGACGAGAAGGTTCGACCATGTCTCAGCCGGGTCGGAAGCACCGGAAGGAAGCTCGGTCCAGTCTTGCTGTCCGGGACCGTCGAAGCGCCAGTGGCGTTTGCAGTCGTCACACTCGAACACCGAGCCGGCGGCAAATCCGCCGACGGGCGGCTTCTTGCATCGTGAAGCCGGATGTGTCGACTCGCGAATCCTGTTGATCCACGGCATGTCAGACCCCCGCGCCTAGTAGCACTGCCAACGGGCGCCACAGTCGCAGCGCATCCCAGACCAGCGGGTCTTGAGTCGGCGGGAACAGCCCTTGGCGTGCCTTCGGTGCCCATTGGGGAGCCGTTCGCCAACCCGGTCCACCACAGTCACCGTATTGGGGTCACGCTCATCGACGATGAGCTGATACCGAGCTTCTTCCACCTGCCCATTCTACCGCGTTTCCGCTGGTAGAGTGGGTGCAGGTGCCGCCCATCCGACGGGCGATCGCGACGAACAAACCCACCGGGCGGCGCCCACAACACCCCGGTAGCTCAGCGGTAGAGCACCCGGCGAAGGCGGGACCGTGACCGGCCATGGCGTCGCACCCGTTCGGGGACAGGAGCGCGCGGGTTCAATCCCCGCCCGGTGGTGCAGTGCAAAAAGACTGGACCGTTCATGCGATGATCAACGTATGAACGTTTCGGTTGATGTAGACGTGGGGGCGATTGTCGACGCCCGGGTAGCAGCCCGAATCGAACGGGTCCGCCGGCGCAGAAAGGCGCTGGCCGAGTTCCAGGAGGCACACGGCCGGCGCCGGGAGTACGGAAACCGTGCACGCCACGCGGCGAAACTCGCCCGTCAGGCGGAAGGGTGAACCTCGACCGCCGGTTCGGTCGCCACCACGGCGTGCATGGCCCCGCAGGGTTCCGCGTCCCACGGCTGGTCACACTGGCCACAGACGGGGCGGGAACGGGCGGTACGAAGCGCCTCAGCCCACGCCGCGGCGAACGAGCCAAGCTCGGCGGTCTCGGTCATGCCGCCTCCCATTCGTCGTCGTAGCGGGCACTGGGGACGAGGTCCTTGAGGGGTTCGAGGTCGACGAAGCGCCAGAGAGAGGGTTTCCGCTGGTGGCCTCTGACCGCCGGGGCGATGCCCTCGCGCAGCAACAGCCGGTAGGTGGATTTACACCGGGTCGTGTTGGGCCAGTACGGCGGACCCAGCCAGATCGCGATCTCTTCCAAGACGAGCATGCCCGCAGGACGCATCGGCGACCTCCGGGCATAGCGGTGCAGGCCCAATATAGGACATCGCGATCGGCGCAGGTCAAGTGGGGTCCTAGTCGACGTCTCGCAGGGCTTGGATCGTCGCGTTGAGGACCTTCACCGCACCCTTCCGTTGGAGGGCGTTCATGGTCAGCATCACCTCGCGGACGGCTCGCATCATCTCGGCCCAGTCCGGGTTGCCTGGGGCCATGTCGTCGAACAGCGCGTCGTCGGCGTCGCGGACGGCTTCTGTCAGCAGGGCGGCGGCGAAGCGCTGCTCGATAGTCATCAGGTCGATGTTGAAGGCCGCGAGGGGTCCCGTGTCGTCGGGCAGGCGGTCCGGGCCGTATGGCTCCATCATGGGCGTCCCCCCTAGATCAGGGAAGACAGGATGTCACGGGCAGGGGAGCAGCGAAAGGGCCAATCAAGCGTCAGCACCGACGCCCAGCAGCCCGGCGAGCTTCCCGTGGGCCTCCGCTATCCAGTCGCGCCTGTACCAAGCGGTCGAGTAGGGCTCCAGGGTGCCGTCGTCGAGCGCTTCGGGATCGGTCGCGGCAGCCAGTTCCTTCGCCGCAGCTTCGATGGCCAGTAGCCGGCCGATCGGACCGTACTCGACTCCGACCTTGTGGCCGCCACCCATACAGGGACTGTCATCGTCGTCGGGCACGATCAGGTCGTCGTAGTGGTCGACAGCGAACCATCCGCCGCAGTGCTCACACCAGTGCCGGTCGTCAGTCACGACGGCAACTTCTCCCATCCGTGGTCCGCCAGGTTCGTTGGCACGATCGGCCGCTCCGCGGAGATTGGCTTGGTCTGGACTACCGGGGTGCCGTCGTACAGGTAGCCGACATGGTCGACGGTCAACGCCCCGGGCCAGTTGTCGGTGGCGATGATGGTCTCTCCCGTACGGGGGATCGCCGGCCAGTCGACGTCGCGCTGATACCAGCCGGCGTTGTCGCCGCCGTGGACGGTGGCGAACAGTTCGATCTTCACGGCTGGTCTTCGCCTCTCTGTTCGCGGCGCCAGGCCCGGCCCTCCCGGCGGCGCATCTGGCGACGCCACCAGCTGCCATCCCGTGCCCGGCAGTCGCATGCCTTCCGTCGGCCGTGGGAACGGTGGGGGTGGTACAGATAGTGCTCGTCGTACGGGTCGTCGGTGGCCAGCTTCGAGCGGGCAAGCATGGGGCCGTTCATGACTGCCACGCCGGGTCGAAGTCGGGATGCGAACGCCAGATCGCGGCGACACCCTTGACGACGTCGCAGGGCCAGTCTTCCTGCTCTTCCTTCGGCGCGATGCAGCGCGAGCACTCGAACCACGCCGGATGGCTGGTCGGTAGATACCGCTGCGGGCGATGATCGCCCACCAGGGCGCGTAGCGCTGCCACCCGTGCGAGTGTGGCCCGTGGATCCTGCCGGGCGATGTGTTTGACGATGTCCTCGTAGTCGTCGAGGTGTTCGCCGTCGTAGCCGACGTATTCGGTATCCCAGTAGCCGACCTGGCTCCACTTGCCGCCCATCACGTCGACCTGCGTTTCGGGGGGTTCGGTCGAGGGGGTCCAGTTCAGCAGTTCGACGCCGGGGCCGTTTTCGTCGACGAGGGCGGCCCACGCACCCTGATCTTGGTGGCGACGGTTGCTGAACGCGGCTATCGCCGCCCGCGCGTCAGCCTCTTCCTCGGCGAGCCGGGCCAGTACGAACACGATGATCGGATCGTCAGGCATCGTCTACCGCCTTACGCGGGTCCGGCTCCAACATCAGATCGACGAAGGTGACGCACAGCGGGCAGTACAGGCCGTCGTGCTCGCCGCAGAAGTCGTCGGTCTGTACCCAAGACCGCTCCCACTCATGGGCGCAGGGATCGTCGTCGTCCTGCTGTTCAGGAAGAAGACCCATCCCTGTCCTCCAATCCGAGGATCTTCCGACACTCGCCGTCGTTCTTCGGGCTCCCGATGCCCTGCGGCAACCCGTTGACCGTGCAACACCGCCGGCAGCGGGGTAGCGACATCCGGGAGAACACCCCAGGGATCGACAGGCCATCGACCAGTCGGCCGCAGTCCAAGCGGAACGGGCCGTCGTGGGGGACTTCGACGCCAAGCGTGCCGTCGTATTCGAGGTCTTCGGCCTGCCTGTCGGTCAGGACGGCGTGGTGCAGCCGTCCACCGTCGAGGGTGATGACCCAGTCCAGGTCGTGAAGGCCGCGCGTCACTGCCCCGCCATCGGTCACCGGACCACCCCCCGGTGCATGCCGACCCGCCATGCGACGGCGAACACCCGGTTGTGCAGGCAGCAGATGGCAGGCCAGCGGCAGCCACCGGCTGCACAGTCAAGGAGGCAGAGAAGGCCCAACGGCCAGCGCATGCAGCGGAGATCGGAGTCCTTCACGGCAGCTCCTTCAATGCCTCGTAGACACCGACAACAACCTTGCGGATTGCTGTCCGGGCCGTCGGAGACAAGGTGTTGTCGCCCGCGAGTTCGGCGACAAACCAACCCAGACTAAACTTCCCCAGCCGGTTCACGGTGGGGTAGAAGGCGCCCGGATCGAGGCCGATCCAGTTGCAAAGCACGCCCAAGGAGTCCAGGTCGGGCCCATGGCCGTCACGCAGCCGGGTGAACGTCGACGCGGACATGCCGGTTTCCTTGGCGACCTGCCGCCAGGACAGGTCACGGGTCATCCGCTCGGCGTCGAGGACGGCGAAGAAGCCGGCGCGGTCAAAGGTCTGCTTGGCCATCAGGCAACGCCTTTCGGATCGCGTCGGCCAGCGGGCCGTTGGACTCGACATCGACCAGCGCCCACCAGACGGCAGACATCAGCTCGTGGTCGACGTCCCGCTGAGGGCGAAGTCCTGCCGAGTCGAGCCGCCAGCCGTCGTCATAGTGGAGCTTGCAGCGCTCGCAGACGTAGCCGACACCTCGGGTCTTCTCGAACACCAGCGGCAGGCCGCAGCACTCACAGTGGAACTGGGGGATCGGCGGGCGGATGTCGTTGCTCATTGGCCAGCCTCGATCCGGTCGGCAGCGCCTGCCGGCCGAAGCCGGTAGGTCTCCAGCAGCGGTTCGCCATCCCCGCGGTGGGACTGCGCTGGGATCTGGGCGTCGCGGAACTGTTCGGCCTCATCCCGGTCTCGGAACAGGTGAACCGCCACGTAGTAGGGGTCCCGCCCGGTGCGGACCGCATAGACGGTGGTCGTGTCGGAACGGGACAGGCGGGCGGAGCGGCGGCCCAACGCGAAACCAGCGGCGGTCAGGACGACCGCGAGGACGATGGTCACCGGCGTCTCCTTCTCCACCAGCGACGGCGGACAGGTTTCGGCTTCGGGGAGGGCGTCGACTTGCCGGCCGGCAGCGGTTCCACAGCGTTGACCACCGACGTGGTCTGCGGGATTCCGAGCCCGCTCAGGTCCAGCGGAGAGCCGCGCAGCCACCCCATGTGTCCCGAGTGGTGAAAGCCATCCGCCCCGACGCCATGCCACCAACTTGTCGCAGGCTCGTCAGGCTGGCCGAGTGTGTTACGGAAGCCGGCGGCACGCTCGGCGGCGACATACTCCGCCTTGGACACCTGGTTGCCGTCAACCCAGTAGGTGTCGTCAGTGCTCACCAGACATCACCTCAACATTGGTCGGGTTCGGTCCTTCCCTCGCTAGGCTGCCTGCTCGGCCTCGAACGCCTCAATCACCGTCGCCGAGATCCGGCCCCGGTCCGACACTGTGTACCCGTTGGCACGCGCCCAGCCGCGAATCTCCCCGGACCGATCGGCCGACCGGGTGCGGCCAGTGGCCGCTGTGCCGTCGCGCTTCACCCGCCGGGCGGCCGTGACAAACGGGGCCAGCGTCTCCCGTAGATCGGTCGCGTTCGGCTCGGACAGGTCGATCTCATACAGGGCTCCGTCGAGGCCGAACCGGACTGTCTCGTCGGCCGCACCGCCGTCGAGGTCGTCGACCAGTTCGGTAAACGTCTTCTGGACCACAGATTCTCCAAGGAATAGGATTAGGAGATCAATTCTACGCCGAAATTGTCGACATGTTACGCCTCAAACGTCAGAAGCCGTGGCTTCCACAGCCGGCGGGTGGCTCTCACGGAACCTGTCGGCGGCCTTTGACACGGCTTCGGTGAACCCGTGGAAGCCGCGCGACGTACCCCGATACTTGCCGTGAGTGCAGGCGATCACGGCGACAACCCACTGATCCCAGAGCAGATCACTGAGGTCCGGGCTACAGTCCTCAAGCCCGTTGTCCTCAACGTAATGCCACAGACCCTCGACGATGTCGCCGATCGGCTCCGGAAAGGTTTCGTCGCCCTCGGCGCTCACGCCGCGACCACCTTCGGCTCGTCGGCGAACCGCCACAACACCCCGCGCGGGTCGCGGTCGATCTCAACCAGACGGATCTTCGCGACCTGGTCCAGCAGCCCGTTCAGATCGGCGACCACCTCGGGGCGTGGCCCGCGGCGCCGGAAGTTGTGGTCGCGGACACACGGATCGAACCAGCCTTCACCGTTCGGTGCTACACCCGCGCTCTGCGCAGGGGGCGGATCGGATGGGATCGGAGGCCGCCCGCCATACCAGCCGATCATGCGGCCCCCCACTGGGTCAGCTCGTGCAGACGGTCATGCCCGACCCGCCACGCATGGCGCATCGACCGTTCCGAACGACGGCACAGCACCAACGGAAGCTGCCCCCAGCAGACCGGGCAGGCAGGGTCACGCCGGTCTGCGCAGCCCGAACACAGGGCGCGGCATGAAGGCCACTGCTGATCATCGTGGCACCCCTCCGGGCCGCCCATCGAGCAGTACACGTCTCCCGACTTCGGGTCCTGGACCAGTGTTCTGTTTCCGCACACCCCACAGCGGGCACCGGGGGAGCGGATCGGAACCGGGGCACGCTCAAACCGCAACATGATCAGTGCTTGGGCGCGTAGCGATCGGAAATCGGCCAGCACCTCTTCGCCGAACGGATGACCCGTCGACAGGTCGGCAAGGTTCTCCAACGCCCAGACGAAGGTTGGCTCCGTCTTGCCGAAGCCCTGCACCGGATGCAGCTTGCCAGCCCAGTAGATGACCTCTTCGCGGACCTTCTCCGCCAACGACAACGCCGGGATGTCACCCGGAGCCTGCGAGTGCGGCTTCGCCTTCCGGATCGCCACATCGTCACCCTGTAGCGGTGTCCCGAACTGGTGGTACAGGCGGAACGCGAGCGGCGTGTCCTCGCCGTCGTCGTTGTCGCCGGTCGGCTTGTAGGAGCGGTAAAAGTCCCACAGCAGACCGCGAATCTCTTCCGCCACGGGGTCGAGGACCGTCACAGACCCGATTCTATTGCGGCGTCAGTGCAGGTCAGGAGGTGGGTGTGACTTCATCGAGCACCGTTGCAAGCGCGTATGTTGGATGACTTTCAAGACTGCGCCGCACCCGGTCGTATCGACGCGTCGTCCTCGGATCTGCATGGCCAGCGGCGTCTTGCACATCCTCCAACGGGACCCCGGCCTCACGGGAGAGGACCACCCAAGTGCAGCGAAGTCCCTGCGGGGTAACGCGAAACCCGGCGCGGCGGGCAAGGCGCACCACGAGCGTGTAGGCGTTGTGTCGGTCGAGATCTCCAAACAGTGGACCTTCGGTACGTCCGGCAGCGCACTGCTGGAACGACTCAAAGACCACCGGTGCAAGGGGGGCGGGCCGCGTCCGCCCACCCCTTCGTGCGATGGTGGCCACCTTGTGGCCGCCCTCATCCTGCACGTCCTCGATTCGTATCGAGAGGGCCTCCGAGATCTGGAGCCCGTTGAAGACAAGTACATCGATGAGCGCACGGGACCGTGGTCCATCGGCCTTCGCGACCGCCCGCAACTTGGCAACCTGCTCTCTCGTCAGCCCCACGGTTGACGACTGATCGTCCAAGTGTGGACGGCGGGCATGGTCGACGGGAGAGGCCTCAATGAGCGTCTCGGCCACGGCACACCGGTAGGCGCCAGCAACCGCAGCAAGTTTGCGGTGGATGGTTGACTGCCCGCGGCCGAGGTTCTCGGCGAGATGACGGACCCACAGATCTACGTGGGTGCGCTGGGCATCGAGTGGTGGAACATCGAGGTCGGCGCACCACTCGGTCCAGTCCGCCAGATCGCGACTGTAGCCCGACCGTGTAGCCGGGGCATACCTGGCGAGGTACTGGTCGAGGATGGACGGCCAGGGTGCGGCACCCTCGGGATCCTCTGAGAGGGCGTTGGCGGTCATCGGGTCTCCGGGGTGGTCTGTGCGCCGATGAGGCTCGTGATTGCGTAGGTGGGGTGCCGGGTGAGGTCTGTCGCCCGCGGCCGAGTTGGTCCAGCGTGACGGGTGAATGGGTCGATGTACGTCTCCGACAGTCCGAACAGTGTCGCGGCTGAGCGCGTGCGCCATTTGTGGAGCAGGCTTCCCGGCTCGGCTCCGGGTTCTATTCCGTTGCATCTCCGGCAGAGCATGCCGCGCGTGTAACCCGTCTCATGATCGTGGTCCTCAACCCAGGTGCTCCAGTCGCCGCATGCGCCACACTGGTCGACCTGCCAACGGGCAAGTGCGTCCACACCGAGCCGGGCTACCTCTTCACGGTCTTCGGCTGTTATCTCCCATGACCAGCAGGCCGGATCGGGCGGCTGGGGCCATCCAGCGAGACGCGCGGCAATGCGACGTTCGCGTTCGTGGGCTCGCCTCGCGACGGTGGCACTCTTCTCGGCCGCTACGAGCGCGCGCAACTCTGTTGCGTTCATGTGCATGGCGCAGGCAGGCGCGATGTATGTCGGAGGAGATCCACGACTCGCGCGCGCACACTCTTCCGTACACCTGCCGGTCCGTTCGCGATTCGTGCGGCCACATTGCGGCATAGGTTGATTATACGACTAGATTCGCTGGTCAGGCGGGTGCGACATACCTAAAGGCCGAGCTTCCGCGCCGGGTTGTTCTTGTCGAGCGCCTTCCCGCGCTGGACATAGCGACGGGCCATCTGGACTGACCGCCACCGGCCTTGGCGCATGATCTCTCGTTCTTCGGCGCCCGCTTCTGCGGCGCTTGTGGCGAACCCAGAGCGTAGAGAGTGGGCGGCGAACTCGTCGGCGCTCAGCCCTGCCGCGAGCGCGCGGCGCTTCACGATGAGCGCGACGGACTGATCCGAAAGGCGCCGGGGGAGGACCTTCCCTGAGCGGCCGACCGGGCGGAACGCCGGGCCGTCAGGGTCACCTGCCGCAGCGGCGAGTTCGCGCCATGCGTTCCACGCCCGTACAGGGTCGGTCTCAGCTCGACTGCCCGACGGGATGCCAAGCCATAGGCCTTCGCCCTCCTGGTCGGTCTTCGACGACGCGATGTAGACCAGCAGTTCGCCACCCGAGTCAACGAGATCCGGGATGTCGAGTGCTGTGAGTTCGGACCGTCGGAGCGCGCTGGGAAATCCGATAAGGATGATCGCCCGGTCACGGATGTCCACGGGCGTCTCGGTACCGATGCCGGCCACGATGCGGCGAACGATCGCTGTGGTTGCCGCGGTCTTGGCAACCGGGCGGTGCTCCCGGCCTGGGCGTCGCTTGACACCTTTGAGGACTGTCTGCACGGCACGGTCGGCGGTGGGGGAGTTGTAGCCGGCGGACTTGTGGATAACGGAGATCGATGAGACGCGCCGCAGAATGGTTGACGTCTTCATGGGTTGGCCGCCGGTCGTGCCAGCAGCTAGGTCTGCGATGTATCGGTAGACGGTCTCGGGCGTGGCAGGTAGCGGCTGAAAGTGCTGCCGCGCACACCAGTCAACGAACAGTGACCAATCCGTTTCGTAGGCCCGCCGAGTACTGGCCGTGATCGATCGCGCGGCGTACGCCCTCGCCTGCTCGTCGAGCGCCTCGTGGATCTCGGCGAGGGATGTCGCCACGGGTACGAGTGCTCCGCCACCGGCCTGTTCAAGGTCCATTGAAGATCGCTCCCCTGGTACTGGGAATTTACGGATATCGCTAGTCGATGTTGGTGGGGGAGTCGGGCCCGAACTCCTAACCCGGTGCCTGTTTTGCAAAAGCCGATATTGGTCAGATCGTCCGGCCGTCGTCTGGTCGCACGCCCTTGTAGAACCACAACGGCTCAGGCTCACGACCGCCGGCCAGCCGGGTTCCGAGGACGTAGCGGTGCCCGATCCCGTCGACCTCGGGATGCCAGTAGTCGCCCTGCCAGTACGAGCCGTCGTTGTGGATGACCTGCCCGGCGAGCGGGCCGTCTTCTACTCGGATGTCAAGTTCGGCGTATGGATTGGGGTTGGTGGCCCGGTGCAAGATCAGGATGCCTTCGAGGATCTGCGGAAGGTTCCGCAACGTCGCCTCGTCGCGCTCGTTCACGGCGCCTCCCCCTTGGCCTCTACATGTGGTGGGCGTCCAGCCCCTACACAGGTCGCGCCCGGCGTTATCCCGTCCGGACGCCATCCACGGCCATGACCACCCGGGGCGTTGTGCCAGTGGATGAGGCCTTCCTGGGTGAGAGCCCGGGAGGTAGCACAGGCAGAGCACAGCCCACGAGGGCGAGCCCACGAGGCACGGCCCCAAGGAGGTGGCGGGTCAGCGGACACCGGAATCACCCCCACCCGCGTACAGCCCGACCACTCCGAGGGGATGCCGCGGGCGTTTCGGATAGCGCGCATTGGCAAGATCGCGTCTCTGGACCTGGAAGTCGACCGGGAGTCCGGTCAGGCCACCAAGCCAGGCCGACGTGGTAGCACACAGCAGCGACCACAGAGGGTCGGCCTCCCCCTCGTCGACGCCGGGGAACAGCCGGTCGAAGTCGTCGTCGTCCAACAGGACCCGGATGTCGACGTCGCGGAAGTCCGCGCGGTCCAGACAGGACCCCACCAAGTAGGGTGTCGAGCCGAACGCGGCCTCCACTGCCGGGGCGGCGTTGTTCAGATGCCACAAGGCGAGCACGTTGAGGTAGTTCGCGCGAGGTGGTCTGTCCTCCGATGCCTCCGCGGCCCATTCATCCTTACAGTCACGACACAGCGGGTCGACGCCACGGTCAGGGACGATGGCCGGACAGCTCAGGCACTTGCCGGGACCGGTCGGCAGGGGACGCGGCGCCGCGTCTGGAGTAGGCAAACTCATAGCGGCTCCTCGTCGCCGCCATCGAGGAAGTCGAAGACCACCTGATCAGAGATCTCATCGTTCATCACCCGCAAGGCTTCCAACAGTGCCCGCTGCCAAAGCAACGACGGCGTTGGGCAGGCGATCAGGAAGTCACGGACGTCCTCGTAGTCCCACAGCAGATCCGGATGAAGGCCGCCAAGGTCGGTCCTCCAGTCGGCACCGTGACGGTCGATCAGCCGGCGTGTTGCTGCGGGTACCGGCGAGTCGTGGTGCTTTGGACAGTAGTGGTCGTTGCGGGACGGGACCTGGACCCAGCCCGGTTCGGCCCTGCCTGCCGCGTCGAAGGTTGCCTCGCAGCCCGGATGGTCACAGGAGCGGAGGGTCGAGTCTGGTATGCGGGCGCTCACGGCTTCTCCCCGTCTTTCTTGGCAACCCGGCCGAACTCCTCGCGGTTCTGCCGCCGCGCCTCCGCCCGCATCTGCGTCGGGTCCATGCCGAACACCTGGGCGATGATGACGTCCACCTCCGCGTCGGAGAAGGCGAACGGATCATCGGTCAGATGGTGGCGCCACCGCCTTTTCGCCTCCGCTTCGGCGACGATCATTGCGGCGTCCAGGCGCTGGCGGGAACGTGTGACCCGGTGGTTTGCCCGGCAGAGGTAAGCGACCGCGGCGGCACAGACCAAGGCGACGCCGGCACACCAGAGGATCAGCGTTGTCATGCCGCTTCCCTCTCTTCGGCCCGGGAGATCAGGTCTTCCCAAAGCCACTCGACCTTCCAGCCCTGATGGGCCGCATACCGTTCCGCCTGCCTCGACGGCCCCGGGGTCAGCGCACACTGTTCAGCCAACGCGCGGATCTTCGTCGCTGTAGATGCTTTCACCTGCCGCTCGCCCAACTTGAGGGACGCCCGCGCAGGTTGGCCGATCTGCCGGGCGATCCACACCATCGGATAGCCGCGGGCGACCATGCCGTGGACCAGCCGCCACATCGGTTCGACGTCGACGAACATCGGATCGTCGACGGCCACGGCGAGGATGCGGCGGGCAACATTCGGGCTGACCCGGGCCTGACGGTCCACGGTCATCTGCCACAGGGTTCGGCAGGCCATCCCCGCTGCCGTGGCGATCCGGTCGAACGACATGCCTGCGGCGCGTAGTTCGGCGACGTGGTCGTGTACTGGCCCGGCGTCGATCAGCGGCGTTGTCGGCCTGCCCTGCATCGCGAGCCGGCGGCGGGTCCGGTTGTAGTCGTTCATCGCTGTCCGGCAGTCGTCGCATTTCGTCGGACAGCGACGGTAGGCAGCGATCGTGCCGTGCTCGGTGGCCATCAGTGCCACTCCATTCGCCGGGCAAACCAGGCGCAGATCATGGGCGCAGGTCCCGGGCCTTAAGTTTGGCCATGAGCACCGTGCCGTCTTCACGCTCCCAGTGCCAGACGATGCCCTCGTAGCGATCACTCTTGTGAGCCTCGGCTACGAACCCGCGGATACCGTTCGCATTCGTAGGGCAGGCCAGAACCTGCGCGTCGGCATGGGCGATCAGCAGGTGGACGGCGAAACCTTCCGGGTTGCCGTTGACCTTCGGCCCGCACAGTTCGTAGGTGCCTGCGGCGAACGAGTCCGGGCCGAACACCGCGTTGTCGAGGGCATCGCGCCACAGCTTGGCGAACGGGGACTGCTCCGCCGGTTCCCAGCCGACCGACTTCCCAGTGGTCTCGTCGTGCTCGACTTCGACCCAGCCGGCCGGGGGCAGCTTGCCGGGCTTCACCTCGCGTCGCGCCCACCACTCGGCGCCATCGAACATCATGCAGGTTCCGTCGTACTTCCTCGTTGCGGTCCCGACACCCTCGATCACCCACTCGCATCCCGGGGACACGACACCGGTGACGTAGCGGCGATCGGCCTCATCGCGGACGAACAGCGTTGGGATCTTGCGCATCTACTGGTCTCCCTCGAATGGATGTGCGACGGTTGACGGGTGCGTCTGCTCATCGACGGGGAGCTGGTCGTCCAGATCCGACCCGCCCAGCCCGATGTCGTCCTCGACCGATGCGAACAAATCGTCCGCGGCCACGGCTTCACCTGGATCGACGGACCCGGCGGCACTCTGACCGGGGTCAACTGGCGGGCTGTCGGCACGGTACTGGTCATCAAGGACTGAGCGCATCAGGACACCTGCACAGCGTCGTCTTGCATCGCCTCAGCCCGATACCGATCGGCGCTCCGACGAAGCCAAAACCCGTTCACCGGGCCGCTCCAGGTGTCGACCGTCCACCGCTTGAACAGGTGAGGGACTGGCCGGCGCCACACGTTCCACAGCAACCGCGTCGACCAAGGGGTGCGGCGGACGACAATGCACAACGCCGAACGGTCGGCGTGGAGCCATTCGCCGTTGTCGTCGTCGCCGAACCAGTTCACCGGCAGATGGCAGATGAAACACAGATTGTCAGCCATCGACCTCTCCCCCTTTCCGGGCCTCCCGGGCAGCGGCCCGAGCCTCAGACGGGTAGACGTGGTACAGGTCGAGTTCTTCGGTTAGCTGGACCAGGTCGGCGAGCGCCCGGGTCTGCCGCCGCCGTTGGCGCCAAGTCCGCGGGTGGAACCATCGCCAACGCCACCGGTCGCAACCGCACAGGCCGCAGTCCGAGCCCCTTCGGTAGTGCTCGTGTGAACGGCCGTGGCCACAGACACAGCGAAAGCGGATCATGACGCCTCACCCGGTCCGTCGGGCCGCCACGTCTCCAACATCACCTGTTCTCCGGTGTCGACCCGTTCCCAGCCTTCGCCGAACACCTGCGAACCGGTACCAACCGTCGCCGGCTCCCACTTCGCCGTGCAGTCCGGGCAGACCCAGTGGCGCACACGCGGACTCGGCGCGGGCGGCCAGCATTCGTGGTCGGTCTCGCCATGGAACGCGGCCCCGATGCGGCACGCCTCATCCCAGGCGGGATGGGTCAAGTCTGGGTCCAGCGGGCTACTTGCAGCCCTACTTCCAACGCCGCTTGCGGCTTCTACCTGCACCTGCAAGCGATCCGGCGAGTTACTTGTAACTTCGACGTCGTCGAGGGCACGCAAGGTCGGACACTTCTGCGTCGGGCCGTACCAGGTCGTCCAGGCGCGCGTCGGCTTCGATGTGCAGTAGTGGCTACTGGCATGCAGCGCCCGAACCCGGGCCACCTGACCCCACAACGTCAACCGGCGGTCCGCCCGTTCGTCGCCCTGCCGCCACGCTTCCTGAAGCCGGGTGATCAGCGCCAGCACGAGGACGGCACCCTCACCGGTTGGCCGGTAGCCCATCGCGTCGTGGAATGCAGCCTCCATGTCGGCGCGCTCTGCCTCCAGTTCGGCGACACGTGCGGTCAGCTCGGCAACCATGCCCTCCGCGGCGACCGCCCGGGACTGCTGCTGTGCAGCATCCAGCCCGCGGAGACGAGTCACCTCGGCTTCAGCACTGACGGCGCGGGCGAGCAAAGGTGCGAAAGCTGCTCCGAGGGCGGCACGGAACAGCCGCTCACGGTCGGCGCGGCTATCCTCGCGAGCGAAACCACCGGCTTGTTCGGCTGCGTCAATTGCGGATTGCACCATGGCATCCGAAATGGGCCGCGGCACTTCCAACCCCCCGGTCATCACGTCTTCCATTCTACTGGAATTCACCCCAGAATCGCCGTCGACAATGCGCGTGTCAGACTCGCCGTCGCCGTTCACGCCGCATCATCCTCGGCCTCAACGATCCGGCGGCCAACACGGCGACAGCGGTCCGAACACCACCACGGGCCGGCAGCCCTCCGCCCTTTGGTCCACAGCACGATGCGCTCACAGGCCGGGCAGCGTTTCGACGCCGGACCTGTCCTCGCCACGGTGACGGCCGGCAGGGGCCGGATGTACTGCCTACCGCTACGGATCTGCCGGTCCCGCTCGTCTGCGGTCAGGCCTGCGACGACCCCCCACCCTCCGACCGCGGTCAGATCTGCCTGGCAGCGGGCGAGCACCGGGCAGCGGGCACAGATCGCCTTCGCCTGGTCGATCGCGCCCGGATGACCTTCGGCGGCGTGGTCGAACACCTCCATGTAATTCCGACAGGTGCCCTTGCCTTCAAGGTCCGGCAGGTTGTCGAGCAGCGCTTCGAGAAGGGTCGTCATGCCGTCGCCCTCCGTTCCGAGGCAAGTTCCCGCAGCCGGTTCCGGTCGCGGACCACTGTCCGCGACGAGATCCCCAACCGGATGGCGATCTGCTTCGCCGAACAGCCCAGCAGCGTCAGGACACGCACAGCGTTTCGCCGTTCGGCCACCCGGCTGTCGGCGCAGGTTCGGCAGAACCGCTCACCGTCGACGCGGACCGTGACCACGTGGCCGGCGTGCTTGCGGGCATAGTCGCCGGGACGGCTCGTCATGACGCCACCTGCCATCCGGATCCCAACTCTCGGAGTCGAGCAAGGTCTCGTTCGACGTGGCGTTTCGACATGCCAAGCCGGTCGGCTACCTGCCGTGCAGGTATACCTTTCGCGGTCAGCGCCCGCACTACGGCCATCCGTTCCGCCGGCAGCAGGTCTTCTGCCTTCACCCCGCCATCCGTCGCCCGCTGGATGATCACTCGGTCGGCTTCTAGGTAGCCACGTTTGCAGGTCAAACAGCATGCGCTCCGTGGCCCAATCGAGACGTCATGGCCTTCATGGTCCACGTAGAACCGTGCGCGGGACCGAGATGTCACCTCAACACCTCCAACACCTCGGCTTTGTGGCGGGGACGCCAGATGTAGTGCTTGCCTCCAGCGCGGATCACCCGGGCCGCGAATTCGGGCTGACCTGGGCGGGACTTCCCGGTCTCCTTCTTCAGTTCGGCCCAGATGATGCGGTCACGGAACAGGATCAGGTCGGTCATGCCGCGGCGGTTGCGGGTCGACATGTTGTCTCGCCACCACCACCAGCCGAAATGCTCCGCGAGCGCAATAACCTGTTCCTGCCATTCGGCCTCGGACATGGCGTACAGCGCCTTCTCGGTGGACGTCATCTGCTGCCAGCGTGGACCGGATGCCATCCCAGTTGGTGCCGGGTCGGTGCCCAACGCCCACAGGTATGGGATCTGCTCTGCGGTCGGCGCTGGGGAGGCGAAGACGGTCACGACGCACCCTCCAGACGGGCCGCCTTACGACGGTCGTACTGGGCCTTGTTGTAGACCTGTGCCGCAGCCTTGCAGGGCTCGCACTTGCACCCCCCGCAGTACCGCTTCCATGTCCCATGTTCAGCCGACGGCTTCCGCTGGCCGATCGCCACACCCTTGCGGATCGTGTAGTACCGGTTCGGGTTGTCCTCGCCGAACAGGCTGACAGTCCGCTCTCGCCGGTCGACCCGCCACAGCCGAGACGGGGTCTCCCCTTCGTGCCACAGGTCGAGGAAACGTCGGCGGGCGGCGCGGACCCGGTTCGCGAACCTGCGGTAGTCCAGTTCGAGGGCGTCGGCGGCGGCCTGGTAGGTGCCCATCGTTGCCAGCGCGGTCAGGGCCTGTCGGTCGTTGTCGTTTAGCTGGCCCCAGATCTGGGTCAGCGCCAGATGTTCGACCGCCCGCGGTTCGGGTGATGGTGTTGGCGCACACAGGTCCAGCCAGTAGACGGCATGCTTCGACGCGGACCTGCCTGCGTTGGTGATGCCGTGGTGGTGGCGGTGGTCATGCCAGGCGTCCTCGACCGCGCCGGCTGCGGCGACAGTGAGGGCGCCTCCGGTGGGTGGCTTGTCTGCTTCGGCGAGCGCGAGCACCACCGCATCCCAGGCGGCCTGGTAGCGGTCTTTGGATGTGCCACCGCTGGTCCGTGCTTTGGCGACACCGACCCGGGCAAGGCGGGCGATGTCGGTCATGGTGTAGCCGTGGGCAACATGGGCGTCAATGGTGTTCATGCCACGTCCGCCAGTGGTTCGGCGTCGTCCAACGTGGCCGCGTAGGCGTCGAGTAGACGGCGGACCTCGGCCATCGCCGCGGCCACATCGACCGGTGCACGGGGTGTCCAGTCGTAGGGGCAGTCGTCATGGGGTGCTTTGCAGAAGTGGGCGCCGAAGAGGGTCACCCCGCCCGGGTTCCGGGCGAGCAGTGCGAGTCCGCGGCCGTAGGTCTCCGCGACGCGGGCCGCGCGAACCTGCGACCGGTGGTTCTTCGCCGGATATTGGATGGCGTCGCCGAAGCCGAGCAGTTCCCGCCAGCCGTTTGGCAGATGCCGCAGGGCCAGCACGGTTTCGGACCAGACCTGCCGTTCGGCGTCGGTCGGCGGGTTGGCCTTCATGTCGGCGTCGTAGAGCGGGACGGCGAAGTTCGCCCACTCGGCGAACTGGGCGCGGAACTCGTCGTCGCCGATGCCGTCGAAAAGTCCCTGCACCCAGTCGAGGTCGAGGGGGGTGTCTGGGGTGTTCATCGGGCACCTGCCGTGGCGAGAACAGTCCGGCGGCGAGGCGGGCGAGGTGGCCGATTGTTCCACCAACGCCACCCGGCGTGTGCCGCGCGGAACGCCCAGATCCCGGCGAGGATGTGGGCGCCGAGGGCCATTGCCGTCAACGTGCATGCCAGCGAGGAAGCACCGTCGAGCGGCGCGTATCGGCGAATCTTGAGGACGCGCGGCCCGCTGGCTGTGACCTCGCGGCAGAGGACGGCAACGTTGATCACCAGCCCGGTGTAATGGAGCGCCCAAAGAACGGTGTCGTGGCTCATCGGGCACCACCTGTCCGGGTTGCATGCGTCCAGCCGATGGCCATGCCGATCAGACCAGCGACGGCCATGATCTCGGCAACGCGGACAGCGAACGGAAGAAGATCAGACATCGGCCACCGTTCCAGCGGTCTCGTGGATGCGGGCCGCGAACCCGACCGCAGGGTTGGTCTCGCTCAGACGTCGGACGGCCACGCCGGGTTCCGCGTCCTCCGCTGGAATCCACTCCGCGATCCCGTCCAGTGGCATGCCACGGTCCTTGAACGGGGTGATGACAAAGTTGGGATTCTTGCCGAGAAACTTGGCGGCTTCGAGAAGGATCAGTTCGGCGTGCCGCTGCGGCACTGTCAGGATCTCCCCCGACGTCGGGTCGACCACGGTGCAGACCTGCGCTGCGATTGCACGCCAGGCCGCTGGCGGGATGTACTTCCACTCGCCCTTGGCTGTCCGCTCCGCCTCGAAGTTCAGCGCCTCGAACCGGAGCTTCTTCCGCTTCCACGGCAGGACCTTGGCCGTGTAGCGGGCCAGCATCCCGCGGGCGGCCCGGAGCGCCTTCACTAGGTCGTCGATCTCCAGCAGGACGTCGGCGGCGGTTTCCACGTCGGGAAACCGGCCGTCGTCGATCGCGGCCTGCAACGCGGGGACGAGGACATCGGCAGCCCGGACAGCGCCGGCAAGCGTCGTGTCATAGGCCGGGACCAGTTCGGCCCTGGTGATCCGGTCGTCGAGGGCGGTCACAGGGCAGCTCCTTTCGGGCGCGGGTCCTTCGGTGACGGGCCAACAAGTCCGGCCGAGTGCAGCACCTGCCACACGTCGGGATGGGTCTCAAAGACGTGCCAGACCGCGCGGGCCTCGGTCTCGGCCGCGACCAGCAGGCCGTAGGGCACGGTCCAGTCGCAGTGCTGGCAAGCGATCACGTCGGCGGTCATCAGGTCTGCCCCTGACCAGCTAGACGCATTTCCTGGTTGACGGTCGCGTTGGTCGACCGGTTGGACTCCTGCATGGTCTTGAGGCGCCACATCTCGTTCTTCGCCGTGTCGGCGATGATGTTGGCTGTCTCGGCGGCGAGTAGAAGATCGGCCGTTTCCAGGTCGGCGATCTTCTTGCGGACGTCCATCGGGCCTTCGGCGCGTAGGAACGCCTCCGCCTTTGCCCGTTCGTAGGCAACCCGCGCCTGTGTGGCGGCCTTTGCGAGGCGGGACCATTCCTCGCTCTGCTCCTTGACCATGTCGTCGAGCAGGTCGAACTTGGCCTGTACCTCGATCGGGCTTGGCAGTTCCCGGCGGTGCTTGCGCCAGCCCGGTGCCGTCCCAGATCCAGCCCTGGCGGCATTCCCCGAGCCGGGGCCGGGTGTTGTGGCGGATCTCCCCGGTCTCCCGGTCCACGGTCGGGGCGGTCATGCGACATCGGCCTTCCGGTCGTACACCGTGATCCAATCGTGAATTCCGGACCAGTTGACCGGCCGATGCTCGGCGACCTCAACCCAGCCCTTGCCGAGCGCGGCGAAGAAGTTGTCGTCCGCACAGCAGCCGCCGTCACCCTCACCGAGGTAAATCAGCCGGTTGCCGGTGTAGAAGTCGAGCGCTGCGGCGGCCATCGGCGAGCCGTAGGGCGGCCAGCAGAGGAACAGAACCCGATCCGGATAGTCCATGGCCGCCCGGGTGTTGCCTTCGACCACCGGGTGGAAGGTGGGCCGAAGCCGCTGGTCGGCGGGGAGCTTGTCGTCCTGGCAGTACACGTTCTCGGCGACGTCCGGCGGGGCTTCGTCGAACGCGGCCACGTCGATACCGCGCTGGGTCAACTGCCATGCCCAGTAGCCGGTGCCGGCGCCGATCTCCACAAGCCCGTCGAACCCGACCGTGTAGGCCGCGACGAACTGGACTGACAGCGGGTCGGGGATCGCCCACGAAAAGCGGTGAACCAGCGTGTCCCGCGAGTCGAAACCAGGGCCACCCTTCCGGACCAGCTCAAGGTTGTAGCTTGCAGGCGACCACGGGTCGTCGGCGAACACCCGGCTGAGGATCGGATCGGTCGGGATCTGGCGGACCTGCATCCAGTAGGGGTTGTCCACGCCGGGCGGGTCGTCGACTGTACGGATGTCGACCGCGGCGGTTTGGGTCGTCGGCGCGGTCATGCTGCGGCCGTCCGCGGCTTCGGAGTGCCCTTCGCAGCCTTCCGGCAGGCCGCCTGCTGGTCAGAGGTCACTGTGATCGACCCCCATGTCGACGGTGGCGATCCGGTCCAACAGCCGGTCCAACTCCCAGCGGGCCGACTCCAGTGCGGACACGGTGGCGTGGGCACAGCGGCCATAGCCCGGCACAGTGGCCGCCCAGCCGACCATGTAGCCGGCGCTAGCGAAGCCCTGACGGGCGTGCTCTAGGGCGCGTAGAGCCTGATCCCTGTCCTCGTCGGTCCACACCCGGTCCGGGAGCGGGACCAGGCGGATGAAGGGCATGACAACCGGGTCAGTCATCGGTCTTATCCCCCGATGCGGTAAGCGCGGCAGCGAGACCGCGGGTGATGTCCGTGTGCAGGGTGTAGGTGGCGAGGAAGTCGCCGATCGCCCGGCGGAGGCGGTCCCGGTCCCGTCGCAGGGCGTCCCGTTCGAGACGGGCACGCTTCCAGCCTTCCGCCGATGGCTGCTCCCGCCGTTCGGCCGCGTCCAGCAATGTCAGCAGATCGGCCACCGGCACCGGAACCGCTTCCAGCTGGTAGCCCCAGTCGACAACCCGACTGCCGGACAGCAGGGAAACACCGCCGGTGCGCCACAGGTCGTCGCCGACATGGACCGCGACCGCACCATCAGCCGGGTCGACCGCGAGCGTCCCCACTGGTGCGCTCTGACCGGCAATCGTCGTCTCGGCCAGTGCCCGCAGGGCGGGGATGTCGAGGTCAGACATGGCAATCCACGAGCGTGAGCCGCTCATCCGGGTCGAGGGTGTCAAGAAGCGCGGCTACGAGCGCATTCCACTCCGACTGCGTCCGCTCGTTTCGCGACATACCGAACCAGCCCATCTCGCCCTTGGCGTGCCACTCTCCATTACGAACTACGGCGTAGGGGACGCCGGCCTTGTCGCGGGCACGCTGGGCGAATGCTTCCGCGGACGCTTCCGACAGGTCCGGGCCGAAATGGTCGTGCGGGCCGTCGTGCCAGCGGAAGTCCTCATGGCCCCACAGAGCGCGGATGTATGGCTGGTCGTGGTACTCGCGGCGCGCCTGGTCGACGAGATCCTGGTCAACGCCACCGACTCCAGTGGGCTGGCCGGTTACCCGCAGGAACACCGCATCCCACGACTCGCCGATCCCGTGCTGGTCGATGACCGGTCCGACGAGGGTGGCGTAGTCGGCCCACGTCTTGCGCGCCTCGGCCTCGGCATCGGCGCGCATCCCGTCGAGGTCGATGTGGCGACGAAGCGCGCTGTCCGCATGGCCAGCGTCGGGGCCAGGCGTCATGAAGCCGGCGTGGCCGACGAAGGGCGCCTCGTCGTCCTTCATACCGAGAAGGGCCGCACCCTCACTCGTGAGCAGCCAGAAGCCTGTCCACCGGCCGCCGACGGAGAACCAGTCCCACTTGCCGCGGGGGTTACTTGTCGACCAGCAGGCGACCTGGCCCTCGTGGACGAACAGCACCTCTTCGTCGATGCCCTCGGCCATCTTCCGTGCCCGCTCGGGCGACGGAAGCGTCCACGGGGCATAGGGGTCGGTCGGCTCGCCGACAACCGAAGCGACCGGAAGCGCCAGCTGTCCCTTCGTGGTCGCACTCAGTATGTACTTGCGGTTGTAGGTCTCGACGATCTGCTCGGCGGTGACCGGGGCGTCTTCGTCCAGTCCGAACGCCTCACGGGTGGCATGTGCATACCAGTGGTCGGCGGGGGCCTCCGAGTCGATGTAGGGCTCGACCGCAAGTTCCTCGTTGAACGGTGCGAGTTGGCCTTCGACATCGCCGCCGATGACGAGAACGGTGTAGTGACTCACGGGGTCGCCTCCGGCGCGGTCGAACGAGTCAAGGGGAGAACGGCGGCGGGTTCGGTGGCCATCGCCTCACGGATCTCGGCGAGACGGGATTCTCGGTTGGGGTCGTCGAGCGGTGACCGGTGAGATGGCCGCTGGCCGTGTGGATGCAGCAGGTCCAGCCGCACCGACATCGACAACACATGCCGGGCGCCAGACGGGTCGACCAGTACCCGGCAGGTGATGTCCGCCGGGTTTTCCAGTCGCCAGCCGTGAGGCACCTGCTGGCCAAGGCTGGCGACGAGGGATCGCTCGATCTCGGCCGCTGGTGATGCGGTGAACGCCATGTACATCTCGGCCATCGGGTCGCCGCTCACTGGGCCACCCACCGTCGGTCGTGGGACATGGCCCGGCCCTCGTCCTGCAAGCGGCGAAGACCATTCCGAACCTCGGCCTTCGGCAGGCCAGTCACTGCGGCCAGCTTCCGGGCTCGGACCGGCCGGGGCCCGAGAACCCCGGCCAGCGCCCGCTCCACCGCGGTCACGCGGCCACCCCCGCCGGGGTGTTGCCGACCGTGTGACGTCCGGCCATCACCGCACCCGTCAGCAGATGCGCGGCGAACACCTTGATGTCCTCGATCGTCGCGTCCTTCAACGCCCCGCCCCGCATGAACCGCGTGTACTCGGTGGCGACGTTCGGGACGTTCGCCTTGCCGTCGTCCTTCCGGTAGCGGGCCGGGTCGGAGTAGACCGCGACGGCGAGAAGGTAGTTCTTCCACTCGTTGACGTTGGTGCCGTTCGGAACCTCCGGCTCGGCTACCGTCGCCGGCTGCGACTGCTGGGCCCTCTGAACCGGTCGGGTGCCATTGCCGTTCTGACCGATCTGACGGGTGCGGCCCTCGGCGGCGCGATCCTGCTGGACACGGGCCTGCGGCGCTGGGGCGATCTCCCCTGTCTCGGTGTCTACGCCACCTTCGGTGTCGCCCATCGAAACCTGCTGGGGAACGCCGTCCTGGACGTCCCCTGACGGCACCTGCTGCCGACGCGGGTCACCGAACGAGCCGCGGACCAGCGCCTCCAACTGTCCCTTGTTGTACAGCGACAGGCCGAACTGGTCGCCAAGGTCGATCGCGCAGCGCTTGAGCGCGTAGGACACGGCGTTCTTCGACGCGAAGTCGTGGGCGCCACCGTAGTCCGGCAGGTTCGGGCTTGTGCCAGTGCCGACGTCGTCGGAGAACTTGACGAACCGGCCCTGCGAGTCGCGGATCGTCAGCCGCATGACGCACAGGTAGGTGACGGCTGGGACTTCCTTGCCGTCGTTGTTCTTCTTCACCCCGTCGCGGACAAGGCGCAGTTCGCGGATCTCCTTGTCCCACGCTTCAAACCCGAAGATCCGGTTCAGGTGAGCGCGGACGTCCTGCTGCGAGACGTGGGACTGCCTGTTGGCGACCAGTACCCGCTTCGGGTCGATCGGACGGAGAAGCTGGTCGTACTGTTCCTCCGTGAATCGGCCCCGCGCGGTTTCCTCCGCCTTCCACATCTGAGAGACGCGGTACAGCTCGGTGAACTTGGCGAACATCTCCGGCGTCAGGGTGTCCACCCAGTCGGCGCTCATGCGGCCACCGCCAGCGAAGCCGCATCGGGCCACACAACCGTGAAGCCCAGTCCGGCCAGCCACGACAGTGCAGCCTCCTGGGCCGCACCAGGGCCGATATGCACGAAGAATTGGAGGGGAGTTCCGTCGCGGTCGTGGTCGGCGTGCACCGCCAACCCGTCCTCGCCGAGAGGCCCGGCGGCGGTCACGGACAGGCCCAGCGTGTCGATCGCCGCCCGGAACGCTGTCAGCTTCTGGCACTCGTGGCCCTCCGGGTTGCCGCAGTCGTAGGACACGGAGACGCCTAGCTGCGGGATGCCTGTCCACGATCCGGCGGTGACGTACAGGTGGGCGATCCCGTCCAGGCGGGTCGCCAGATCGGCTCCAACGGTCAGGGCGTGTGCCTGCCGCTCCGCCGGGCTCGGGTTACTCTCGGACAAGGCCCTCTCCAATCAGGTACTGACGTCTTGGGGTTGGGTTCAGGACGCTCCCTGCCGTAGCCGCGGCATGGGGCGTCCGACGTTCTAGGCGGCCTTCTTCGACCGCTCGGCGAGCCAGCCCTTCCACAGGGGGCTCCGAGCGAAGATCCGCACCCGGGCCTCGTCGAAGACGTGACCCAGACGGCCGGAACCAGGTGCGGGCAGCACCGGGACCAGGTACAGCTTCGGGTCGACGTCGTCGTACGCGGTGGCGGTGCGCTTCATAAAGGCCAGACCGTCGGCAGCCAACTTGGCTGCCTTGACCGGGTCGCAGCCCAGTAGTTCGGCCGCCCGGGTCGTTCGGACCAGCCGGGCACCAACCAGCAGTGTGGGGGTGTTCGTGGGCATGTCCGTATCTTCCCATACGTTCCTTGATCGATCAACTCTCAGCTCCGGCTGATGCCGAACGGGAACGAAGGGCAACGAAGCATCGACTGTGCCACAAAGAAAACCCCGACAACCCCACCGGAGTGAAGCCGGGATGTGACACCATGCTCCCGTGTCCCCCGACCAGCCGACAGGGCGCAGCCTCACCAGCGGCCAGTCCCAGTACCTCTACCGGGTGCTGCGCGACCGCATGGAAGACCTGCACATCGCCTTCGTCAACATCTGGCCTGTCTCGCCGAACACCGTCAACGGCTGGCGGGACGGCGTCGAAGCCCGCGCCGTCAACTGGCAAATGCTCGAATCGTCGTTCTGGATCGAGCCCGGCACGTTGGCCAAACACGTCCGCGACCCCGACAACGAGCCGCTACGCACCCTGCCAGCACCAACCCCGTTCCAGCGGGAGATCTTCGACCGACGGACACGGCAGAAGATGAGCTACGACCAGGTCGCCCAAGTCGCCGGAACAGACGACCAGGGCCGGCCATGGCTGTCCACGTCGACCGTGTTCCGGCTCGAACGGACCCCGCCAGAGCGGACACCGAACGCCCGTAGCCTCACCGGCCTGTCCAAGGGGCTGGGCATCCCCGAGGCAAACCTTCGCCACCTGCTCGCCCAGTCGATCGGCGACCTTGACGAGGACAGCCCGGTTCTCGACGCGAAGATCCGAGCGCTTGTCGACCAGCTCCAGGAACTACCCGAAGTGCTGCGCGACGGTGCCGTCGAAGCGGCAACCCGGATGGTCGAGGCGATGGTGAAATGGTCGTCTGACCAGCCAGGACGGCCTTCCCGAATTCCTGATGCGGTCACGTCGGTCGGCCACATCATCACCCGTCCTGACAGCGAACTGCCCACCGACGAGGAGGCCGCCGAAGCGCTGCGGAAACTGCGTGAGGGCCGGCGGGACCTGGACCCGGAGGACATCGACGGTTAGACCGCGGGCCGGTCGCCGGGATGGTCGGTGTCGCTTCCCGCGAGCGCCTTGTCGAGGCTGGCCATCGTCCGGTCGATGTAGACGATCTTCTCGGCACATTTGGCGACCACAACCCAGTCCGTATTGTCGTTGAGGGCCATCTGCGCTCGGGCCTTCTCGGCGGCGTCGGTTCGCGCCTGCGCCGTCTTGGCCAGCCAGTTGGTCAACTTGTCGTTCGCCACGACTCCCCCACAGGCCGCTTGGTCATCCTGTTCCGGGTAACGGACCGTATGCCGCAACACTGACGGTGGGCGATAGTTTTCCGCGCCGTTGTCTGCCTGTCGCGCTGGCAGTCTGCGCCAATCGCCTCGGTGGCCTACTCAGCGTGTTCGGAACCCGGGTCATATCCGGACGGATCGGTGATGCGCTACGTAGTCGGATCAGACTACCCTAGTAGCCCGTTGGGGCCCTGATGTGACAAGCGGAGCAGGGTTCCGCAACCCGAAACATCTACGACACAGTAGAACCTCTACGACGCAGTAGAAGTCGCGCGGGTCACGCAGCCCGATCGACCCCCGACACCGCGGGTCCATCCGAAACTGCCGCCGCCTCCTGCCTCGCCAGTGCCTCCACCGCGGGCGCGAACGCCCACCGGATCAGCGCACACTGCGCGTCCGACAGCGGAGGGGCCTGGGCCGCCGACGCCACTGCCCACTCATCCAAGTCCGCGAACGTCCGACCCGGCTCAAACTCGACCCACACGACGTCAGGGCGATCTGCTGGTACGTCCACCGCATCCACCTACCCGTTGCATCTGGTGGAACGAACCATGCCACAAGATGCAACAGCATGCCAGGGGTCAAAGCTTCCAGCCGTACCGCAGCCACGCCGCCGAGCCGCCGTCAGTCGAGGCCACACCCCACCGTCCAGTCGGCAGGATCGTGATCCACAGCAGCGCGTCCACAACCGTCCGGCGACGGTCCAAGTCGCCGATCGCGTCCCACGCCTTCCGCGTCGCCCCCAGCGATCCCAAGCCGACAAGCCCCTCAAAGATCAGCGCGGCAGGCGGTGGGGCGGCCCGCCGCTCCAAATCAGCCAACAGCGGGTCAGCCTCGGCCTTCACCGCGGCCCACTCGTCGTCGTCCAACTCGCCCAGCATCCACCGCGCTGCGGCCCTTTTCCGTCGTTCCCGTACTTGCCGAGCCTCCTCCGCCGCGATCTTCGCCGGGCCGTCGTCAGGTGTCAGCAACATCACCGCATCTGAGCGAGCCAGCCGAGCACAGACCAGCCGGGTCACCGCTTCCTCTACCAGAGCCGTCGGCCGGTTCGCATGCCCACGATGCGGAATCCCTGGGCGGCGTCCCCCACAGCCATACACCGGACGGCCAGCCCGATCGGTGCCGGCAACCTGGACAGGCATCTCACAGTTCTCAGCGCCGCAGCGCGCGATCCCCGACAGCAGATGAACCCGGCCGCGGGGTGTGATCGCCCGACGAGCTGGCACGCGGGTCAACTCGACCAGCGCATGATGCTGCTCTGGAGTGATGATTGACGTCTTGGCGTGGCCGTAGGTGACGGCTCCGTCCGGATCGTCTGGTCTGATGATGGTCAGGCCGGCGTGCCGGGGCGCGGTCAAGGTCTGCATCACCGTCTGCCCGGTCCACCGGTTGCCGAACGGGGTCAGAACATCGGCCTGGTTCCAGCGCCGGGCGACCGCACCCCACGTTGTCCCGGAGTGAAGCACATCCACCGCCGCCTCGCGGATCAGCGACGCCTCCAGTGGATGTGGCCGCGACCGGTCAATCAGCGGCGCCCCGTCTGTACCTTTGCCGACTTCTGCACCCCAGCCGAACGGTCGCCGGCCGCCATGTAGCCGCCCCATCTCGGCTGCCTGCCTTCTCTGCTCCCGAAGCCGTTCGGCTTCCTGCTCGGCTTCCTTCTGTGCGACCGCGCCCACGATGCGGGCTGTCATCCTGCCCGTCGCCGTCGCCAGGTCATACTCGCCGGCAAGGACGGTGACGATCCGCAGCGGGTTCGCTTCGACGACGGCGATGAAGTCTTCCAGCTCCCGGTTGTTCCGAAGCAGCCGGTCGTTGTGCAAGGTGGCGAGGACATCCCACTGGCGCTGCCGCAGCCCTTCGAGCAGGCGCCGATAGCCAGGCCGGGGTTTGCGACGCCTGGTCGCAGACATGTCGTTGTCGATGAGTACCACGGCGGCGGCGATCTCTGCCTCTGTGAAGCCGAGCCGGGCGAGCAGTTCCCTGCATGCGGCGTCTTGCCGTTCGACGCCCAGTCCCGCGCCTGTGCGGTCCTGGGAGATGCGGCAGTAGATGACGATGCGTTTCAGGGCGCGGTTGGTCTTGGGCTGCACGGCCCTACATCATGCCGCGCCCCAACCTGTTAGATCCATCTTCGTCTTGCCGAAGATTGCACTGACAGGTTCGCTGCACGGTGGCTTGCCCGCAGATGTCGTAGTCGCCGCGGGTTCCAGCGCCAGGCGGGCCGTGTCGGCGGCCTTGCCGCGACGATCTCAGCGGCCAGGACCAGCGCCCAGTCGTGGACGGTCAGATCAGCCTTCGACTGGCCGCACTCGTGGCACGCCGGGGTCAGGTTCGACATCGCGTTCGACCCACCCCGGGACCTGGGGACGATGTGGTCAAGATGGTCGGCGGGCTGCACTCGACAGTAGGAGCACAGCCCGCCAGCCTGAGCGATCATCCGCTCTTTCGTCGCCCTACTACGAGTCGCCATCGGGTTCGGCTAGATACCCGCGGATCAGGTCCAGCGCGAGGACCATCGCGTCGGCCTCGACGTCGACCAGCCGCGTGGACCTGGCGATGGTCAGATCACCGACGCGGCGGCGGTTCTCGTCGGCCAGCCGGGCGACCATCGCGTACGCCGCCTCCAGCCGGGCTGCTGGGACCATCGGCACCCCGTCAACGTCGACGGTGCGCATCGGTGGGACGGGATCGGAAGTGGCGGTCAACAGTTCCTCGAAGGCGTCGAAGTCGGCCCACGGGTCCCAGCCGGTACCCGCCTCGGGGAAGACGGCGGTCACCGCTTGCCGCCCTTCCCGCGCTTCTCACCCTCGGCGACCCGCTCCTGGATGGCCGCCAGCGGGTCAAGCCGTTCCTTCAGTGTTTCGACCTGAACCCGCGGGTCGAGGTCGACAGCCTCACGTGAGTTGTCGTCGTTGACGGTCACCGGCCCGCCGCCTGTGCTGCGGTGAGCTTCGGGTTGACAGCCCACTGGCCGGTCGCCGGGCAGGGCTGGTTGTTGGCGTGAACCTCCGAGCCCGACGGGCCGATCCAGACGGTGCCGTTGCAGCCGTCGTTGGAGCAGGTGCCCACCGAGCCTTCGAGGCCGCTCACCGGGTGCCGCCTTCCCCGCCGCGGAGCGACTGGCCGAAGAAGCGGTCGCGGACCTGCTGGCCCATCCGGCCGTCGGTGTCCAGCTCGCGGAGAAGCGTGTTCGGGTCGGGGGGCGGGGTGGTCGCCTTCTTGTCGGCGCTCACTGGTCGGTGTCCTCGGCGGTGCCAAGCATCTCGGCGAGGGTCGCGGCGGCGGCCTCCTCGTCGGGGCTGGACGGATCGGACGCGGGACCGGACGGCGGGTTGGGGACGAAGGAAAGGGGATGATGGGACACGGGTCGGGCCTCCTGTGACAGCAGGAACGGGCCGACCTAGGACCCTCGGCGTTGATGCTTGCCGGCTGACGCCGAGGGTCCGCTAGGCCGTGATCGCGACTTTACCCCGTTACCCCACAAAGCCACAAGACCCCATACGAGCCAGTTGCGCTCCGCGCAGCCGACTCCGGCTCAGGCGGGATGGCGATCCCGAAGTCGGTGTCGGTCGCCACGGGCGACGACCTCCCCGACCTCGATCACCTCGCCCGACCCGTTGACCACGGTCATCAATATGTCCAGGACCGGGATGCCCTCCGGGAGGTTGAGGGCCGTACGCTCGGCCTGCGTCGGCGGTCGGGCGACAGTCTCCTTCCGCACTTCCACTGGGGGCTCGGCCAGCTCGGCGAGAATCCGCGGCGTCCCACCCTTGATCTTCCGGCTTTCGGCAAGCGGGGTTCCATCGGCCACCGCGTGCGGGAACCAGCTACGGGCGAGCTGCATCGGCAAGCCGTCCTGGAACAGGACCCTGTCCCGAAGAACCGCCGTGCCATCGTCGCCAAGGCCCATCTCGTCGCGAATCCGCTCGGGCGGCACGCGGGTGCCAACGAAGATGACGTCCTGGGAGCCCGTGTGGCCGTGCTCCCGGTTGACCCGCGTCCAGTGGTCCGACTCTCCGTTGCCGGGAGGCGACCACCACTCCGACGAGATCGCGATCCAGGGCTGAACCTCGCGCACGTAGCTGCCCATCCCCTGGCGGGATTCCACTAGGCCGAGCGAGCGGAGATGGCCAATGGCGCGCACGACAGTGTTCGTGCCGACGTCGTACCGCTCGACAAGCTCGGCGATGGTAGGCAGTTGCGCGCCGGCTGCCAGTCGGCGCGACTCGATGTCCTCGCGGAGGTCGTCCGCGATCTGAAGGTAGGCCGGGCGGGAGTCTTGGCGGCTGATCACGATGTGGTCCTCCCGTTAACGGGTTTACCGGTACAGTGCCCCCAGCCTAGCCGCCTGGAGCGGTCAGTAGGTGTTCTCACGGACACGTCACGTAGCGGCACGTCGTGATCACGTACATGCGTTCGAAACGTGACTGTCACCTGGCGGCGGAAAGGAGTGACCCCGCCCAGGTAGGCGAACCGCACATCTGTTCGGCTACCAGTAGAATCGGGACAAAAGTATGACCCCGGAGGCGTTGGCGCGCCTGCCGGGGTCGGGCCGACCTGCACCACCGACGAAGAGGACTACGAGGCCGACGTGCCCAATTCTAGCTGTTCCGAGCCCTCACATGCGGCGACTGAGACCACGCCCACCACAGACCGCTCAGGCTGGCTACGGGCCATCCGTGCCGCCGAGTGGCCAGCGTCCGCCCGCGTGTTCCGAGCAACCGCCCGCGACCTCGCCGAACTGATGACGCCAGACGGCGTCCTCTCCGCGTCGAACGCCGCGATCGCTTCCGCCACCGGCATGCCCGACCGGACCGTTGGCTATCACAAGGCGCAACTGGTCAAGACCGGATGGCTAGTCCATGTTCGGCGCGGAGGCAACGGCCGGAAGGCGCTCTACCGGGCGTCCGTGCCGGAGGTAGCAGGCAACCGGCTGCCCACCGTCCCGCAGAGTTGTCGGCAACCAGCAACCGACAAAATGGCCGAAGTTGTCGGCAAGTTGGTTGCGCACTCAGAAGAGATATGGGGAGCCGAAGGCGACCACGTAGCAGTTGCCAGCGCGGGAACTGCGGCCACCTCCTTCGTCGGCGGCGACGCCAACGATGATCCCCTCGCGTCGCGGGCGACGAAGGAGCACGCCGCAGTTGAACCAGCGCAACCACAGACCGCGCGGGCGCGTGCGCGCGAGGCCACCCCACCACCCGCGACCCGAGGCGAACAGCGCACCGAAGAGGCCACCCCACCGCTGCCCGCGGCCGACCGGGACGACTCGTACGACGACGCCGACTGGCTACTCGACCTGCTTTGGCCTGCCGATCTCGACATCCCCGAATGCGACTCGCGCACCCGCCGATCATTGCTCGAACGGTTGGCGCGGATGTGTCGCTACGGCTGGTTCGACATCCTCAACGATCTGTTCCTCGATCCGGCGTTCGCCGGCATGTTGGCGTGCGTCACCGACCCTGCCGCCGTGGTACTCACGCGGCTGGAACGTTTGGAACGCACCGGCTCGGTCTACCCGACCAAAGCCGCGTGAGCGCTCAAACAGGCGGTCCGGCGTCCTGGGGTGTCGACGGTCGGGTCTCGCCCCACCCCTGCCGCTCCCGGGCGGCCTCCGGCCCCTCACCCGCCTTCCAGACGGTCCGACAGGTGCAGCCCGCAGGCCGCGCACCTAGGGGCCGCAGGTTGTTCTTCGCCCCCGGCCGGGAGCGGGTGGCGACGAACGTGCCTGCCGCCTGTTCCTTCGCGACCGCTTCCCGCTCCACCCGACAGGTCGGACAGGGGATCGCGGCGAACCGGATGCACGGCTGTCTGGGTGGTGACGGCTCGCCGTAGGCACTCAATTCTGCCGCCCAGTGCAGGTCCCGCAGGAGTTGACCATCCGCCGCCCCCTCAGACCGTTGCCGCCGCAGGCCAACCACCGAGTCGGCCGACCAGGGCGTCATACCCGCCCTTACCGCCTGCCGTCTGCGCCTGACCCCGTACCGACGCGGCCAGCCATGCAGTGGGCCTCTGGGCGGACACGTCCAACGCCCGCCCGGCAAGCGCCGCACCCTCATCGAACCGGCGGCCGGCGACCGCCGCCGAAGCCCGGTAGACAAGCACCGCCGACGCCATCCCCGGAGCAGCGTGCTCGTCGAACACGGCGTCAGAGAGACGGTCCGTCGCCTCGTCAGGCCTTCCCGCTCGGATCAGAGCACAGCCGCCGAACGCGGCAAGCTGGCCGGGGCTGAACTCGCCGGGTCGCGGTTCGGGCAGCAGCCGGGCTGCTGTGTCCGCGTCCCGCAGCACGTCGATCACGTCGGATGCGGAGCCCGGTCCTCCCCGTGCGAGGATCGCCGCTTCGATCGACGCGGCGGCTACACCCAGCCACGATGTGCCGGCGCGGCGCCGTGCGGCCCGTGTCATCTGTAGGGGGATCGCCGACGTTGGGGTGGCCGCGTCATGAACCTCTGCTGCGACGAGTGTCGCTTCGGCTTCGGTGGCCGTGTCGCCGCAGGCCCGGCCCAAAACCCGGGCTTTCTGCGCTTCGGCAAGCGCCATGGTTGTTTCGCCCAGGTCGGCATGTGCGCGGGCTGAGAGCAGCGCCACCCGCCCTGTGGTCAACTGCCAGTCTCGGCCCCTGCTGCCGAGCTGGCGGCACAGGTACGCCCAGTGGTGGGTGGCGTTGAGGACGTCGACGAGGTTCGTCGACTCCCAGCGGGCGACTATGCCGGCAACACCCGTGTCGATGTCGGTGCGGACGCTGGTCGTGCTGGCGCCGACTGTTCCTCCGGCGGTCAAGAGGCCCACCGGGAGGAGAATCCCAGCGGTGAGGATGCGGCGGCGGTCGGTGTGGTCCAAGGACATCTCCTGTCCGGTGCGGGCGGACGGTGGCACACGTGTGTCTCCCCGTGAAGCGTGTGGGATCGGCGGGACGCTAGTCCTTGGAATCGCGGGCAGTGGCCGGGTTGAGCCGGGTGAACTGGAACAGCAACGCCTCTTCGTCCTCGACGTCCGGGCCGGCAGTGTTCAGCCCCAGCCCGGACGGAAGCGTCCGAAGACCCCAGATCAGCGCAGCCGACGGGATACGGACGGGGACACGGACCTCCCAGTCGTCGGAGCCGGCGGTGTGGGTTATGACGACGACCGACGGGCCGTTCACGACGACGCCCCATGCAGGTCCGGCTGTGAGCCGGCAGCGTCCGGCGTCGTCTCGCCATCCGGCTGTGTGCCGACGATCGCGGCGAGCCCGGCCTCAAGGTTCAGCGTGGCCAGGTCTGCACCCAGCTCCGCGCGGTCCGCGGCGAGCATCCGGTCAACGACGCCGTCCGGCTCGTCCGGCTCAAACACCAGTAGCGCCATTCCAGAGCCGTCATCAGGTCGGGTGTCGACGAGCCGCACCCCGCCGGGTAGGTACATGGACAGGCCGCGGACCAGGTCCAACACTGATGTGCCGATCGCGATTCGGGCTTCCCAGCCATCGGTCACGTGGCTGTGCCAGATCGAGAATCCGCCGTCGCGGGACGTTCGCTGTGGTCTGGGCGTGGACTGGTCCGGCGCAGGGTCCGTCGGGGATGATGTGGACATACGGCGCCCTCCGATGGCGTCGTGCCCCGGGTCGGCCCGCCAGCCTGCCCGGGGCTTTTCTGTCTCAAAGCAACGCGACCGTTGCGGCGCGCGACTGGGACGTCAGGTTAGCGCGTCGAGGACCATGTCGGAAGTACGTACGGGGGAACCGCACGGTCAGCCCCAGCGTGTGAACCTGTGGACAGCACCGACGGGCAGGGGGCAGACGACGGCCGGGCAGCCCCAGGCGAGCTGATCACCATTGCCGAGATTCGGCTGTGGCTGGGCGTGGCGAAGACCCGCGCCTACCACTTCTCGCGCTATCGGGACTTCCCGGCGCCGTGGTGGACGTCCGTGGACGGGCGCGTGAGGGTATGGCGCCGGCGAGATGTGGAGCCATGGCTCGACCGCAACAGACCCGGGTGGCGTGCGGAACGGGACAACACGGACATCTCGTGACGCGACACGCACTTTCGGTTTGTGTTGTTCCGGGTTGCCCGCCCTACCGTCAGGGACAACCAGCAACCCGGAGGACGCATGCGATTGCCACGCTTCACCACCTACCTGATGGGGCAGATCGCCGAGGCCGCTGACCCGGCAATCGACCTGGCGGTCACGTTCGCCGACGACACCGACCAGTTCCACGACAAGCCTGCTGGGGTCCGGTTCCGGTTCACAACAGGGGCGCAGATCTACGTTCAGACCGTGCGGGCCAGCCCGCCCGGCGGCGATGTGGGTGGCGAGCGGATCGTCGAAGGTGCCGCCGCGTTGCCCCCTGTGACGCTGCCCCGCCTCGACGTGACGTCAGGCAAGGTCGATGTGGCGGCCTTTGAAGGCTGGCTCGCCGCGGTTGTCACCAATGGCGGCTCTCGGGAGATCGCACGGGTGCGCCGCCACTCGCTCGGTGAAGGGAAGACCTCGGTCCGGCGGCCTGGCATCAGCGTGGATTTCCACTCGGGTGCGGAGATTTGCCTGCTTTTCGTCTATACGCTGTCTGCGGGTCAGCCTCTACGGGCAGATCGCGAGTACATCACCACGGAAAGGATCTGATCGTCTTGGCCAAGTGGGGTAGGCAGCCAGATCAGGATGATGCCGATCCGGAGTATGACGATGGACGCGCCAAGGGTCAGTGGGCGACGTGTGGCGCATGCGATTCGACGGTGTGGGCAACTGCTGGGGTCATTTCAGATCACCAGCATCCGAAGACCCGGCGGACCTGCCCGGGGACCGGCTCGCACGTCTAGCGTCCTCCGGATGGAGGGCGTTCACCCGCCTCCATCGAACCTGTGTTCGATCGGTCACCCCCGGTGGCTGTCTTGTGAGCAAACGTGCGCTACCGTCCCCCCGCCAACATCGCAAGGGGGAATGCACATGCCACGCAACGACCACAGACGCTGGGTGATGCTCGCCGCCGCCGGGCTCGCCGCTGCCAGTCTCGCAGCCTGCAAGACCTCCACCGGGGCCAGCGCCTCCACCTCAACCGGTGGGGCGACCGCGAAGGCCAGCGCCGGACCGGCGCACTCGGAGGACGTCGCCATCACCGCCTGCGCGCCCGACGATGCAGGGTTCGCGGCGGCAAAGGTGGTCGTCACCAACCACTCGTCGAAGGCGTCGAACTACATCGTCAACATCGTGATGGAATCGCCCGACGGCAAAACCCAGATCGGCACCGGACTCGTCTCCGTCAACGGCCTCGCACCCGGACAGGCATCCTCCCCGCAGGACGCCTCCAGCCTGCAAACCGCGAACGGCCCCTACACCTGCCGGGTTGGGGACATCACCCGGTACGCGGCCTGACGTTCAACCTTGACGGTCGAAAGTTGAACGGCCGCCGTCTGCGTTCAAGGTTTGCCCGTCTTCCTTGAACGTGGACGGCCGGTCGGCCTCCCGGGCTAGATCATGCAGCACCGCAAGATGCTCCACAGCGGTCGCGATCGTCTCGGCGCTGATCGGCTTCGCTGGCGCGTTCGGAAAGACCGCGGCGAGCAACTTCCACAGCCAAACCGTCAGGTCTTCCATGCCGATCGGCTCCGGACGGTCCCCGGCCGCGATCTCCGCTTCAAGCTGGCGGCACCGCTGGCGGATCTTCTCCCTGCGGGCCTCCGGTATCCGCTCCCACGGAACAGTCATCGACCGCACGAGTCGAAGAAGGTCGCCTTCAGTCTCGGCCAGCGCGGCGCGCAGCCGCTCGATCTCGCCGGTCGGACGCCACGACTCAGGTTCGACGCTCGGCGCCGGCTCCCAGCCGTCCTCCGCGCAGTCGACGACGTGGCCGCCGCACATCACCCCGAAGCCGGCGGCCGTCTCCATCAGCGCGTCCGACAACGAGTCCCACAGGCCAGCCGGGATCGGCTCGGTTTCGACACGGGCCAGCACCCGGCGGCGAGGATCATCCATCGCGCCAGTCCTCCCCGTTCAAGACGCGGCGCAGCCGGTAGGCGGCCACCAGCCGGCCAGACGCCTCCATGGCCATGGCCAGATTCGACGTGCCGCGGGCCTCCGACGCTTCGGTTTCAAGAGCCTCGACAAGGGCGATCAGTTCCGAGCGGAGAGCCGACTCCGATGGCGCCATCGTCACCGCCTGCCTGTTCGCACTCAGGCGGGGGTCAGCCATCGACCTTCTCCAGCCGCTCCAGTTCCTCGCGGACGCGGCGTTCCATCACCGACAGATCCCAAGACAGCCCCAGACGGTCCCACCCGCACCGGGAGTCGCAGCCGGCGGGATCGACATTCCCGCAGCAGCGGTACGGAGCCAGGAACCGGGCGAGCGCCCGAAGGTTCTCCGGTGTTCCGGCAACGGTGTCCGGGTCGACGAAGCCTTCGGCCTTCCACTCGCCGATCTGGCGGCGGCGCCAGACATGCACTGTCGGCGCGCCGTTCCACATCGGCCGGCCACATGGCTCGCTGGACAGAAAAGCCGCGCCGTTGGCGTGGTAGGACCAGCAGCCCGACACCGACCCGTCCGGGTTCCGATGACCCCACTCGACACGGTCCACCGGACTCGGCTCCCACTCGGCCATCAGGGTCTCCATTCCGGAACCGGCCCGGTCTGCCAGCCGGTGACCAGACGCCAGACATGATCCATGGGATAGCCCATCACATCCGGGTTGGCGCACGGCACTCGATTCGGACGGCCATGCTCGTCGAGGCAGGCGTGAATCCGGTCGCGGTCCCGCATCCGCTCCCGGCCCGGGAAGTCCGCGGCGAGACGGTGACCCCACTCGATGCGCGGGCCGTCAGACATCCCACACCCCGTCGGCCGTGTCCGGGGCGTCCAGGCCGATCATTTCCCAGCCGCGTTCAGTCTCGATCTCCACAGCCCTGGAAATCGGCCGCGGCGCCAAGTCCAGGCTGTAGAGAAGCGTCTCCGCCTGCGACGACGACGCGACGACCGTCACCCCGGTCACCGTCGAACCTTTCTCGGCACGCCAGCCAAGACGCACCGAAGCGACGATCAGACGACCGATCCGACGTCCCACCTCGAACACGGTGTGGGTGCGGCGGATCGACGCCGACAGACGGTCAGACACCGGACGTCGCCGGCCTCTCCGGGAATGCGAGGGCGGCCACGAACTCGGCGATCCTGTGGGCGTCCGCCGCCGTCAGTTCGGCGGGCAGTGTCAACGGCACCACCAAATCCGGGCGGATCGGGAAGTTGTGGGTCAGCAGCTTCGGGCCGATCGGCCTGACGGGCGGTGCAGTCTTGCGCACGGGCCCCCGGGCAATCGCGTCAACGTCAATCGGCGCCATCTCGCCGACTGGCCCGTTGCTCAACGCTGCCATGAGTACACCTTCTCCGTGAGCTTGAGCGGCTTGTCCTCAGGACCCTTCACAGGACCTTCCCCTTGATTGGATTGCGAACCGATCCCCGGCCGGAGTGCATCGACCCTGATGCCCCGGGCGCTTGACGCATCAGAAAGTCGAGTGCCCGAAGTTCCGCCAAGCGGTTCGCCACCATGCGGGCGGCAGTTTCAGTCCTCGTTCGCTGGTACTCGCGCTGAGCCAAAGCCAGCGCGGCCTCAGCACGCCGCCATTCGGCTGCCGCCATTGACGCCGTGAGTCCCTTTCTTCGGAACCTCTTGATGTATGTCCGGAGCTTCGCGCAGGGTTCGCATTCGCATCCAAACCTCGCGGAGCTCACAGATCCGTGTGTCACGTTCTCTGCGATGTAGACAGTGCCCTCGGCTCTGGCCCTAGCTTTTGCATCGGCTGTACGACGGCGGCGCTCGCGGGGGTCGCCGTGCTCGCGCTGCCACTTCTTCCGGGTTTCCTCCGCGATCTGGCAGTCGTTACATGTTGATGAACGGAAGCGCTCCGGATCTGCGCCGGCGCCATGGGGACAGAGCCTGTTGCCATCTGCGTCAGTCTTCGGGTTGCCGTTGCCGTAAAACTCGGCCGCATCCGATCGCGCGACCTCAGCCATCAGCATGCCACCTCCGAACTGTTGCGGGTCAGACCCTCGCCGTAGACCTCGCGCACCAGCTCGGCAATCGCGTCGACCACTTCACGCGGCGTGCCACTGCGACACTCGGGTCCGACGCCATATGTCTTGCTCCGTTCGTCGGTCAACGCTTTGCCGCAGAAGGCGCAGCGAATGGCCAGCCCGGCGAATCGGGCAGCAGCCCGCGCGGGATCGGCACGGATGACCTCATTCGCCGTCCGCCGCGCTGCCGCCACCCGGGCGTAGTGGGCGTTGACAAACGCCCGACGCTCCGGCGTGCCCTTCCGCAGATCGGACGGAACATCCTTCGACCAGAGCACCCCCCACTTCGAGCGGCGCGGCGGCCACGGCTTCAACGTGGCACTGTTCTTCGGCCGATACCAGTAGGACACCTTCGACTCGTCGAGCGGGTCCGGAATGGCGAAGTAGTCCGGAGCTTCCTTGGCGGTCATCAGAGCGGTAGCGCCGACAGCGGGCGGCGGCCGTTCAACGACGGCACCGGGTCGGCCTTGACCGCATCCCACAACACGCCGGCCTTGTAGTTCCCCAACTCGACCCCGCGGCGGCGAAGCTCATCGGTCAACGTCGTCTGGTTCACCTTCGAACCGGACGACTGCATCTCGACCTTCGCCTGGCGGGCAATGTCAACGGTCCCCGTGATGTCGATGTCACGGAGCACCGAGTCGATGATCTGCTTCGCCCGCTCGGCGTTCAGCTTCCGCAGACCGGCAACAAGGTGGCCGATCCGGTCGTCCAACACCGGGTCCTCGGAGGCCGGCGTGCGGGACGCTTCGCTGATCGTGCCGGCCAGGTCGCCGATCTCACCGATCAGAGTGGCGACGAGGCCGGCCTTCATGCGGAGCAGTTCCGCAGAGCGGGTCACGTCAGGGTGATCAGTCATGGGGGTCTCCTTTTCTCTCCTACCTTGACTTAGTTGTCCTCGTTCAAGGCGGCAGCGAGTGCGGCAGCTGCTGCCGGAGTCATCGCCTTCGGGAAAGGCTGACTGTCCTTCCACACCAGCAGTGAAATCGTCTGGTCCGCCAACCAAGCGTTCCACGCCTTGATGTACACGGCGAGAAGATCTCTAGCGGGGAGCTTGCGGGACGCGCCCGCCTCCCGGATCAGCCGCGAACGTAGCAGCAGAATCGGCGACGACTCGGCCAGCCCAACCCCATCGAGCAGAGGACTCCAGAATTCTCGCGCAGCGTCCGCATCGGCCCGGGCAAATACCCAGTAGGCGGTACCCGCCGCCGCCAGGCTCGTTGTGACCATCCTCCGGAGTGACCGTGACTGTCCGACCGCCGCCCGCAACGACTCCAAATGCTCCTCGATGAACGGGAGCACCTGCGCGGGTGTGCCGCGTTTCCACGTTGCGGCACCAGATAGCCGGTCGTTCGCGTAGCCCCAGCACATCTGGCCGACTGCTGCGACATGGTTCGGGTTTGCAACGCCCCGCAGGTCGAGCATGTTGTTCACGTTGCGCTTGCCGCCCTGGTCCATCGTGTCCTGGGACTCGGTCGGCAGGCCGGTCGCGAGCACGAACCGGGCGGTGACCGCAGCACCGACTACTGCGGACAGCCGGTGCTGGCCGTCAAGGAGAGTTCCGTTGATGTCGAAGCGGATCGGATCGCCGTTGTACTGCCAGTCGCCGCGCCGCATCTCGGCGATGTAGGTTGCGACCCGGCTCGCGGACATTTTCCGGTTGTGGTTGTTACGGTTCGTCAGCCACTCGGCCGCCATCGCCGGGGTGACGTCGACGATGTGGACCTGGGGAACCGGGCTGAGGGTGATGTCCCCGTTGACGGGGAAGAGGGGTTGGGTTGCATTGGCCGTACTCAACGCTGATCCTTTCGGGAGTGGTTCACCGAGCCGCCACCCTTGCAGCGCGGAGAATGCGCACCGCCGCGGCGTGGGTCGCCGAAGACATGCGGTGGTCGTGCAGGTCATGCCACCTGACATCGCAGCCGGGGTAGTACTTGGCGTGCAACGACCTTGTGTCGATCGTGCAGTGGGCGCAGATGACGTCCTGTGTGGTGAGATGGGAAGCCATCTCGGCGGCATGCCGCTGGGCACTCCCACCGCTACCGCCCCGAACATGGCCGTACGGCTCCCTGGACTCGTCGGCAAACAGCAGCCAGTGGGAGCTTCCGATGGCGATATGCCGCCCACACGCGCCGCAGTGGAAAGCGGGACGCTTGCCCCGAGCGCATGGCGCGCAGTCGTTCATCGGACACCAGCCGCGCGGCGGCGGACCTTCTCGCATGTGCAGGGGACGCCCTTGGCGATCGAGGGATCGACCTTGTGAGCGATGCAGTCCGGGTGGTGCCAATGCGAGCTGATCGGCGTAACGCCGTCAACCCAGCGTTGCAAGTGCTCCCGCTCGCCGGGTTCACGATCGAGGCTCGGACCAGTGACGTAGAGGACGTCGATCGGCGGACGCCCGTACGAGTCGCGCTGTTCCCGCGCGCCCCGATAGACCCCGTACCCCGCTGAACAGTCAGGCGACATGCGGGCAGCGCGTCCGAACACGAGGGCGGTTTCGAGGTCGTTGAAGAACATGCAGATGTCGCCGCCGACTGCGGAGACGCTGGCCACGTAGCCGTGAGACACGATGCGATCGTGACCCGTGTACTTCCGGGGTAGCCCGTCTACTCGGATCGCCCCGTGGTGAATGGTCCGGCGCTCGCCCGGACGGGGCGGCTCCACCCCATGCCAGGTCATCGGGGGCCCTTCGGGTGGCGCTTACGCGGGTCACCCGAGCGGTTCCCTGCACAGGTAGACGACTCGCGCCGGGCAAGCTCCGAGCACCAGTCGTCGTGGTAGACGCGGAGGAGCCATACTCCGTCGACGCCTTCCATCCGCTGGTAGGCGTCGCAGGTTTCGCAACCGCCGGGAATCTTCTGGCCTACTGACGCGGCGAGGATGTCGCGTAGGCCGCTGGAGATCGGTGCGCTCCGCTCCGACGCGCGTTCGGGTTCGACGGTCATAGGAAGAAACCTTCTGGGAGTGAGGTCAGCAGGTCGGTGATCGCGCCGAGAGTCACCGACTTGCCGGAGCCGGAGCCGCCTTCGGCAATAACAGTGATCTTCAGCCCGGTCGGAGCGGTAAACACGGCACAGTGCTCGTGATGCCGCAACCGAAGTTCCCTAGGCGGAGCAACCTCAGTCATCGGGCAGTAGTGCTCTCGCCTGAAAGGCTCGGGAGTTCTCACCGGGCATCACCAATCGCCAGATCAATCGTGCTGTAGCACCGGTCCGGGTCGCGCTGCTCCGGCCACGGGGCGGCCATCACGTCGCGATTGTGGTGTCTGCCTCCCGCGCTTTGCCGGCTCGCGTGCTGTAGGCCCATCCGGACCACGTCCGGGTCTTCGTGAAACTCACGACCCGCGTGGGCAAGCAGTTCCGCCAGTCTGCGTTGCCTCGCCCGCTTGCCTGGCGAGTGGCAGTCGTTGCCGGGCTCGGCATGGCAGGCCGGGCAGCGGTGTGCGAGTACATAGGCCAAACTGGACGCGAACCACACCTTTTGGCGGCAGTCACGGCACCGTTCCCAAAACTCCGGTCCGCCTGGCAATGGGTGCGCGATCCAGAATTCGTCGTACGGCTTGTCCACGCCACAGTCTAGGCAGATGCGTGGCGTGACCCCAGCCATCATGACCTCCCACCCGGGGGAACGGCTGGCGCCCACCGGACGATCAGGTCAAGCGCGTCGGCCATATCCACACCTGCTGCAACAGGTGTCGCACTTTCGTTCGCACGCTCCCCGGAGTCGCCAAGGGTGATGACGTACTCCGGGGAGCCGCTTCGACCGTAAATCGACAGGCACATTCCATTGTGCTCGCTGTCCAAAAACAGGACCAGATCCCAGTCGAGCGAGTGGGGTGTCTCCGCTCCGCTACGGAAGCCGAGGCTGGTGATCGTTGTAGATCCAGACCACTCGCCCCGATGGTAGATGGGGATTTCGATGTTCTCGGCCATGGGCTGACCTAGAAGGGAGGCTGATCAGAATAGCCGCCCGCAGGCTGCGACCACGGGTCGTCCGCGGGTGCCGGACCCTGCTGGCCGTAGCCCTGCGCCGGACGCTGCGACTGCTGGCCATAACCCTGCTGCGGCGCCTGCCCGTCGTAGCCCGAGTTCTGCCCCGGACCGCCACGGTCCGCCTTCTGTACCCGCGCCGTCGCAAACCGAAGCTCAGGACCGATCGCCTGCACATCCAACTCGGTCGACGACCGCTTCTGCCCGTCCTTCTCGTACGGGCGCATCTTCAAATTCCCCTGCGCGATCACACGAACGCCCTTGGCCAAGCTCTCCGCGCAGTGTTCGGCAAGGTCACGCCATACCGAGCAGCGAAGGAACAGCGGAGGCTCGTCCTTCCACTGGTTCGCCTGTCGGTCGAACGTCCGCGCGTTCGACGCGATCGTGAAGTTGCACACCGCGTTTCCGTTCGGCAGAAACCGAACCTCCGGATCGGCGGTTAGCGTGCCAACCACAGTGATGCTCGTTTCTCCGGCCATCGTCCACTACCCTTCTCGTCTACTCGTCTGGCCGACGCAGAACTCACGCCGCGCGCGTTCTGAAATAGCCATCCACCCGCGACGAAGCGAGCTTCACCGTGATCAGATCCGAGACCTGACCCGCCGTCGCGCCGCGCGGAACCTTGATCCGCATCTTCGCCGCCGTCTCCAACTGCCTGTTCGACGGCGCCAACTCGCCCCGCCACCGGGCATCCCGCATCGACGACCGGAACTGACCCGACATGCGGTCCGCTTCCTCGGCCGCCGACTCGCCGCGGGCCATCGCATAGCCCAAGTCGGTCACCTTCTGGATCAGCTTCGGCTGGTCGTCGTACCGGCCGAACCAGCCCACCGAATAGCCCGCCCCGTTCGGCCACGGGCGCAGGAAGACGAACCCGCCGCCGGCAGGGATGAACCAGTGGCCGCCCTTCGTCCGCAGCCAGAGCCGGTTCGATTCCTCGAACAGCGAGACTTCCTCGACAACGCCATGGGTCAGCGTCTCGACGTCTTCGGCCTCCGCGCCGCCACCTTCGCCCCGTTCGCCGACTTCCCCAAACTTCTTCGCCGGGCGCAACGACAGGTCCTTGAGCGTGCGAATCTTGATGTTCTTCGAGATGCCAACGATGTCAAGGACCAGCGCATCAGTCTTACCCGGAGACGGGCGAAGGACCCTTCCCAGCATCTGCTGGTAGAGCGGCGCAGACTTGGTTGGCCGGGCCACTACCAAGCATGACGCCTGCGGCGCGTCGAAGCCCTCGGTCAAGATCATGCAATTGACCAGAGTCTGGAGGTCTCCCGCCTTGAACTTGGCGATGACCCGACGCCGGTCATCCGGGTCCATCTCGCCCCACACCGCCTCGGCGGTGACGCCAGCCGCGTTCAGCGCGCCAGCCGCCGCCTGCGCAGTCGCAACGGTCGGAGTAAAGACGATGCCCTGCCGCTCGCCACCGTGCTCCCGGTAAGCCGCTGCTACATGCTCCGCAAACCCGATCTCCATCAGATGGTCGCCGAGCGAACCAGCTGCCAGATCCCCGCGGGACTGTGTGACCTTCGAGAAATCGAGACCTTCGAGCGGAATCACCTTGCCGCATGGCCGGACAAGCCAGCCATCGGCGATCATCGGTTCGATGCCGCGCTCGAAGGCAACCTCCTGCCACACCTCGCCAAGCCCGGCGCCATCACCACGCGCCAGCGTCGCCGTGAACCCCACCGCCCGAGTGCGGTCAAAGCAACCGAAGTAGTCGAGCACCTGCCGATACGTCGGCGCCACGGCATGGTGCGCTTCGTCGACAATCACCTGGCCGAAGGCGTTCCGCGACCATGCCGCACGGCGCTTCTCCGACGCCAACGTCTGCACCGAGGCCACAACAGCATGGGCGCCGTGGGCGCTACTCTCCGCCATCTCCACGCCCACATGCATATGCGGCGCGACATCGGAGAGCTTCCCTGCGGCTTGGAACACCAACTCCTGGCGGTGCGCAAGGATAAGCGTCCGCTCCGGCTGCCGTGCCGTCAGATGGGAGAAAATTACGGTCTTGCCTCCACCGGTGGCAAGCACAACCGCGGGCCGCAGCACGCCCCGATCCCATGTGGACGTGACGGCGTCGATCGCCGCCTCTTGGTAGTCCCTCAGCGCCAGGAGGCTGGACGACTCACCCCAGCCTTCGGACCCGAAAAGCGTGGCCCCCATAGTCCCTATCATATCTAACCATCCGCCCAATCGGGGGCCATTCCAACAATCCGCGCATAGTGACCCTGATAGACCGCCGACACGGTTCCCCGGACACCGCCACGGTTCTTGTCGACGATCAGGTCGATTTCCCCGGCCCGCGGCGACATCGAATTGTGCATGTCCTCGCGATGCAGCAGCACAATCCCGTAGGCATCCTGTTCGATCTGCCCCGTCTCCCGGATGTCCGACGACTGCGGGTGACGCTCAGCACGACCCTCGACGGCCCGGTTCAACTGGACCACCTCGACCACGACGATGCCGAGATCCTTCGCCAGAGTCCTCATGGCGATCGACATCGCCGCTACCGCCTGCTGCCGGTTCTCCGACCTGCCATCGGGCGTGACCAGTTGGAGGTAGTCGAGGACCAGCAGACCGAGCCCGTCGCGCTGGCACATCCGCCGGGCCTTCGCCCGAATCTCGGCGACCGTGACCGCGCTCGCATCGTCGATGACAAGCGGCGCCTGGGTGATGGGGCCGATCCGGTGGGCGACCCGATCCCAGTCGGCTTCTGACAGGGTGTGCTTCTGCAAAGCAGTCAGCGACACGCCGGCCTCGGCTGCCAGTAGGCGTTGCATGAGGTCCGCGGCGGGCATCTCCAGCGAGAAGTAGACGGTGGGGATCTTCTGGCGGATGGCCGCATGCGCAGCGATGCCGAGTGCCAGTGTTGACTTCCCGACCGACGGCCGCGCGCCGATCACCCAGACCTGCCCGGGGCGCAGACCCTGCGTGGCCTCGTCCAAGTCGGCGATGCCCGTCATGACACCCTGCGGCCCGTCAAGCGGCGTTTCCAGCGCCGCCAGCGTGTCAGGAAGCAGATCCCCCACCGTCCGGGCTGTCTCGTCCTGACGGCTTTCTGAGACGGCGAAGACGGCCGTCTGCGCGCGGTCGACTAGTTCGTCGGCGTCCGCGCCGGGGCCGAGGGCGAGTTGTTGGACGGCGACACCGGCCTCGGCGAGGCGTCGACGGGTTGCCCGGTCGACGACGATTCGCGCGAAGTGCGTGGTGTTCGCCGCGGTCGTTGCCGATGCTTCCAAGGTGTGGAGGTAGTCATGGCCGCCGACCTTGCCGAGCAAATCCCGGGTGGCCAGTTCAGCGGCGGCGGCAACTGTGCCGGTCGGCTGCCCTTCGGTGAACATGTCGACGAGGACGTCGAACACGGTCTGGTGTGCCGGCCGGTAGAAGTGCTCGCCCTTGACCAGCTCAACCGCATCAGCCATCGCAGCAGGGAACGCCAGCATGCCGCCGAGTAGGGCCTGTTCCGCGGGAATGTCGTGCGGCAGCGTGTCAGTCACCGGGCCGCCCGGCGGCGGTCTGGGCCGGTGATGACGACCGTCTGACACATCTGGCAGAGCCGCGAGAACAGCCGGTCGCCGAGATGAGCCGCCAGCGTGTGGATGTTCGCTTCCCGGGGTGCCTCCGGGGGAAGGTTCGACACGACGAGCGTGGGCCGCAGGTAGCGATACCGGTAGTCCAAGATCCGGTAGAGTTGTTCGCCAACCCAGTCGGAGCCCTTCTCGGCGCCGACGTCGTCCAACATCAGAACGTCGGCTTCCCGGTAGCGGCGGATCACCTCGCGGCCATCTACACCCGGAGACGGGCGGGCATCGTCGAGAAGATCCGGCGCTGGGCCGGCGACGATCGACAAGGAGCGGGGCCATGACCGCTCCACGATTCGGCGAAGCGCTCCATACGCCTGGTGGCTCTTACCGCGACCCACGAGCCCGACGAGCAGCAGCGAGCAGGTGTCACCGGCGGCCACACGATCGGCCCATGCGGCAATGTCTGGGTGGCTGGCTGTGGCGTCCGTCCACAGCGGCGGGATCAGTTCGGAGAGGCGTTCGGCGATCTGGTCGGCGCGGATCTCGGCCGGGTCGACGAGCCGCGCCGAGTCGGCGACGTCCGGGACGGTGATGCCAGCAGGCAGGGCACCAAGGGCCGCGGTGAGAGCGTCGGAGGTGTTCACTGGCCGCTCGCCTCCCGGGTAGCAGGCGTCGAGCTGTAGTTGTAGATCGACTCGTCTTCGGGGTCGCGGTACGGCTGGTAGCCAGCCGCGTTACGAGCCGGCATCTGGATGACCTTGCCGGGCTGCCGTAGGGCACGCTCGAAAGTGTTGATGGTGATCGCAAAGCCGGCGGTGATGCAGTCGTCGAGAGCCCGTGAAGTCTGTTCGGCCGTCCATCCCGCCTTGAGATGACCTTCAACGATTCTCAGGATTGGCCAGAACTTCTGTGATGCCGGTCGCGGACTCTGGCGAGCCCACCACTCGTCCACGATGCCCTTGGCGATCAAACCTTGTTCGCTGAGGGGTTTCGCGGACCTTGATCCAGACTTCTTCCTCGGCGCTGCCGTCTTGGACGCGGGTGGCGTCTGAGCCGTGGCGGCGACGGCGGCCAGTCCGAAGGGCAGTGTGGCCTGCGCTTCTTGATTCTGATCATCTGCCGGGATGGGGGCGCGCGAAGTCGCGCTGTCCTGGTCTAGAAGGTCTTTACAGTCTGGATAAGGAATGTGTCCGTTTCCCGGACTAGGGGTGTCCGTTCCCCGGACTAGGGGCACCGGGGAACCGGACGGGGTGTTGGACCGTTCACCCTGTCCGGGAATCGGACTAGGGGTGTCCGGCTCCCGGGCTACTGCCGGGTCGGCAACCCTGTCCGGCTCCCAGACTACACCCTGTCCGGCTCCCGGACTACTGACCGTGCCGGCAGGAGACTTGGCGCACGGGTGCAGAAGCTCGTAGCGGGTCGTCTCCCCTTCGCCGAGCGACTTTGCCGTAGCAGGCCGATGCCGCACGATCCACACGTCCATGCCAGCGACAACTGGCATCGACCTGCCGGCCGTGTCGGTCCATCGCTGCCGACCCTTCTCGTCCTTCCGCGGGCGCCGGCCCTCCAAGTAGTTCAGGGCACTGCTGACGGCGTCCTTACTCATCCCCACCATGCCTGCCAGCTCGCCCAGTGACGGCTGACGGTCCTCGCGGATCACGGCATCAGAAACAGTGAGCGACAACAGCGCGAGCATCACTAGCCGACACGTGCTGGGAAGCGGCTCGGGAAGTGGCGGGTCCTCGCGGTTCGGGCGGCAGGTCACCGCCCGCTCGATCACCCATTTCCACTCGCTCACCGGTCCTCGCCGGCCGCTTCCTGCCGAAAGGCGGAAAGGGCGGACTCGACAACGGTGGTGTAGTGGGCCCACTTGTCTGCGTCGTCGATCTCCGTCGACTTACGGAGTGGCAGCATGATTCGCTTGAGGAAGTCTTCGTCGAGGCCCGCTCGCAACCAACCCCAGATGATCGAGTGGGCGCGGTCATCGTCCGGAAGTGGCGGCCAGAACTCTCCGCCGCGGTCGTCGAGCACTTCCCACGGCCGTGCGCGATAGCGGTCTAGGTCGTTCCCGATGAGGTCGGCGGACTCCCAGATGTGGAGGATTTCTTCTGCGCTGCGCGAGAAGGACTTCTCGCGCTCACGCCACCTGTGCAGGGCTGCGGCAACCTTCTCGGCGTCGCGGCGTGATGGCGGATCCCAGCTTTCTGGGCCCAAATCGGGTCGTGCCATGGTATTGTCTCCATAGCGTGTGAGTAGTTGGCCCGGCGGGAACCGGGTTGACGTCCCGCAGAAGCCCGGCCGCTTCCCCCCGAGTGGCCGGGCTTCTTGCTGTTCAGGGCGGCATCGACACCGCCTCGTAGCCGCCGTCCGTGGTCAGCAGCACCCGCCGGCCACCCACGAGCAGCACAGGCTGTGAGGCCGGGTCCAGCCACGAGCGGACCGACCAGCCCTCGTCGAAACGACGCGGCGAACGATCACAAAGTGCGTGGCAGCCTTCGCCCGCATCCCTGCCGCAGACGTCGAGCAGGTTCGTGACGGTGTGGTCGCCATGGCCTCGGCGCTGCCGGTGCTGTATCGAACTGTGGCCGGGCTGTAGGACGGTTCCGCACAGTTCGCAGCGGCCACCTGAGCGGCGGCGGACGATGGCCCGCACGTCGGTGGTGACCGGGTCGGGCGTGGGCTTGGCGGTCTTCCACCTAGGTGCCGTGAGGCGCCTAGGTTCGGCGCATCGGTGCAGTTCGGACCGGGTGAGCGTCGACCAGAGCGGCCCGTCGTGCTGTGCCTCGCGCCTGGCGGAGATCTGCCGTAGTGGGCCGCCGCGAGGCATGGGGGTGCGTCGCTGGAGTGCCATCGCTTCCCCCTCTCGCTGCGGCATGTTCCTCTATGTTCCTACAGTATGGCAAGCATGCCACACGGACGGGCCGCTACCTAGAGCTGACTTGATCGATCAAGGAATGTATGGGAACATGCTGCCATGGCCCGGACCGAACGGGCCGTGAGCAGAGGGGGGCTTTGTGACCGTCACCACCGACCAACCAGCACTCGCCGGCCTGGCCGCCGTTGACCCGCACGACGCGGCGCTGATCGCCGTCATCTCGGGCGGGGTCGACCCGTTCGCGATCTACACCGAGGCGACCTGCCCGGACGGCGTGGACTTGGACGGCTACCGCTGGGATCTGCCGGAACGGGCCCGGGACCTGGCTCACGGCAACGACGAGTTGCTGGCCGTCATCGATCGGCTGACCGTCGTGTTCTGGCCGCCGGCCCCGGCTGAGGACGTGTTCCCGATCGCCCCGTACGGGGTCACCGAGGACTACGAGCCCGTCGAGGTGGCCCGGTGAGCCTCGCCGACTTCCAGGCGTCGAAGGCGTTGCGTAACGAATCCTTCGCCAGTCTGATCATCGCCGCTCACCAGCGTTCCCACGCCGACGACGCGGACCGCATCGACGAGACGTGGCACCGCTTCTTCGAGTTCCCAGACGATTACGGGTTCGACCACCGGGAGGCCGCGTCGATGCCCGAGGCGACGGCCAGCGCGCTGCTGATGGCTGCCTACTGGAAAGCGGACAGCATCAACATGCTGGGGCTCGCGCACAACTGGCCGCTGCTGTGCGCAGAGACCGAGGCCCGGAATGCTGCGCCCGGCGGGCGGCTCGACAGCGACCCGGCGGGGGTGGCCTGATGGGCGCCACCGTCGTCGCCCCCACACCAGACGAGGTTCGCCGCGCCCACCGGTTTCACTACTGGCCGTTGGAAGCGGCCCCGGTCAAGGTCGGCATCGAGATCGACCCGGACTCAGGCCGAATCATCGACGTGTACGAACAGCCGTCATCTCTGTGGCAGGCCCGCTGCGCCTGCGGTGCGCTGACCCCAGTCGCGGCTGACCGTCAGCAGGTTGAGGCGTGGGGACGGGGCCACCGGCACGAACGGGTCATCGAGGAGTCGACCGGCGGTCTGCTGCCCGACTCGGACGGCCTGTGGATGGTCGTCTGTCCCTGTGGCGCGTTCTCGCGCGGCTGGAGCCGGGAGAAGGCCGACCTCGTGTGGCGGTGGCATCTGGAGGACTCCTGCCTGCTGCGCCGTGGGGCGGTGGCGGCGTGAGCGCCTTCCTGGAGCGGCTGTCCGATGAGGCGATCGTCGCCGCGCTGGCCGTCGACTTCGCGGCGATGAGCCCCGGCACACTGCGCGACGACCTGTGTGATGCCCTGTTCGACGAGGCCGGCGGCGACCGGGCCACAGCCCTGTGGGTCAGGGCCTGCGAACTCGACGACGCCCGGCGGAGTGCCTGATGGGCGCCTACCCCGCGATGGTGACGTTCACCGGTTCCCGCCGTCCGATCCTCCCGCTGATGGTCTCGATTGGAGACAGCCCGCGCGAGATTGAGGACGCGATCCGCAACCACGTCTGGCCGTCGGTGCTCGGCGACATTGAGGTGCTACTCGACCCCGTCACCGGCACAGGCCGGGTGGTCTCAGGCAGGCGGACGGTGGCCCGCTTCGTCATCGAGACGGCGGTGGCCGCATGAGCCTGTTCGCCTGGCAGTTCGACGATCACAGGGTCCTTGTCGCCGAGGACCCGCACGGCGACCTGGAGATCACCCCGTACTGCCCGGGACTTGCCGACGGGGCAACGCCGTGGTGCCGGGTGCCACAGACCTACGGCGGACTGTTGCGTTCCACGTTGGACCCGGCGTCATGGTGCGCGTTCGACCACTGGTGGTCCGATCCGCCGGGTGACTGGCTAGCCGACGGCTACACGGCCGGCGCCTTGACACCGGGTTTGTGGGATATCGCCTGGAAGCTGGACGCCAACGCGGTGCCGATCTGGATGCCATGGGTGCAGGTCGCCACGCTCCGAGAGCCGGTGGCGGCATGAGCCTGTTCACAAGGCAGCCGCGGACCCGGCAGCGGCTTCCGGAAACGCTGGAGCCCCGCACGTTGGCCGGCATGCTGCCAGGCGAAGAAGCTTGGACCCTGCCCTGGGCCATGTGGTGTGACAGTGACCGGCTGTGCTGGCTGCACCCGGACTACCCGGCAAAGCGGATGCCCGGCGGAACTGTCGGGATGCGTGTTCGGCGCGCCGACGACGGTTTCGAGGTGTGGCCGCCAGCCGGTAAGACCTACCAGCCGCAGGCACATCACGGGTTCGTGTCGCCGGATGACACCCGCTGGCTGCCTGTCGTCATGATCGGTGGTGCGGCATGAGGGTGCTAGTGACCGGCAGCCGTTCGTGGACCAACCTCGCTCTGATCTCCGCCCGGCTCGGTGACTATCTGCCCGGCCCGCTCGCCGTCGCCAACCGCACGTCCGAACTGGTCGTGGTCCACGGCGACTGCCCGCCCCGCAAGGACGGCACCCCGGGCGCCGACCGGATCGCCCGCAACTGGGCGATGGCTCTGATCTACGGCCCGAATCCGCGGCGGGATGTAGTACACGATCCCCATCCCGCAGCCTGGAACGGGCCAGACGGCAGGGGCAGGTTCAACCCGGGCGCTGGCCAAATCCGCAACGGCGAAATGGTCACGCTGATGGTGCCGGGTGAGGACGTGGTTTTGGCGTTCGCCCACTGCTGCACCAAGCCCGGCCCCTGCCGTCACGACGGCCGCCTACTTCCACCGGGCCATTTCACCCACGGCACCCATGACTGCATCACCCGTGCGGTGGGCGCCGGCCTAGAGCTTCACGTCTACAGGGAGACCGCCCGATGACGGTTACCGCTGTCCGCTACACCGGCCCGGACCTCGACAGAACGGTGGTCCTCAGCTCGAAACAGATCGTCGCGTTTCCGCTCCTGCCCCCACTCGCCCCGCCCGTAGTCACCGTGTCGGCGCTGCGACCCGTGCCCGACCTGCCGGATGGCGACGAGCCCGACGAGAACACCGACCCGGAGCCCGACGTCGACGACGAGCCGCTTGCCGCCCGGCATCCGGCCAGGCGTGCCGACGGCGGCGGCATCCTGTTCGGCGTCGTCCTCACCGTGGGCCTGGCCGCCGCGGTCGGCCCAGTATTCCTGCACCTGCCACATGCGGATGCCGGCCCGTCGACCCGCCCCGCCGAGGCGGTGGCCCCTGCAACACGGCAGATGTCGCTGTGCGACGTCGACCCGGAATCCTGCGGCATCGCACTGGTCGTACCAGCCGTGCTCACCCAGCGGCCATCGCTGGCCGAAGCGGTCGCATTGGAGGCGAACCGTTGATGGCCGTCGACCACGACTTCGACCCTGAATGGGCCGTCGACCCGGTCAACCCGGACAGGCCATCACCTGACACCTGCGCCTTGTGCGGCCAGCCGAAAGGCAACCACTGATGTCCGAGCCGATCGAAACCTACGACTTCGGTGCCGCTGTTCTCTGCGACGACTGCTCGAAGGACTACACCGCCAGCCCGGACACCGGCGGCATCCTGTTCCAGTCGAAAGCCCTCGGCCCCTGCTGCGCCCCCCGCTGGGAGGCCAGCGCCGAACAGCACGGCGAGAGCCACTTCATCCGCGCCCGCTGTCCGGAAGGCAAGCCCTTCGCCGCCTGGGTGTTGGAGGACATCCGCAAGGGCGACAACACGATCCGGGTCTATGGCGGAGTTGATTCTCTCGACGCCCTCCTGGACTTGCTCGGCGAGGGCCGTCGTGGCTGACGACACCCCCGAAGTGGTGCGTCTCGCCGCCGGAGCCGACCAGCTCATCCGCCAGATCAACCATGCAACGATCGCCGGCGACGGCGGCATCACCTGGCCATCCGACCTGGAACGGGCCGTACGCAGCCTCGCTGCGATGGCCCACAAGCTGCCCCAGGCGCTCCGCCAGTTCGCCCGGATCGCCGAAACAACGTCGACCCGAGGTGGCCTGTACGACGACCGGCTTCCTGAAACACCGGGCGCCGGGGCGGGCTGCGCGCAATGGGCAGCCGCCGAGCTGATCGACGCCATCTCCCTTGCAGGCCACCTGGCGGGCGCCCTCGACCAGGCGGCCGAACAGCTTTCCCACTTGGGGGTCCGTGATGGCTGACCCTCGTCTCAAGCTCCCCGTCGGCGGCGGCCCCCCTTCCGTCGTCGACGGGGCTACACCTCTCCCCGAGCCGTGCGACCGGGACTCCGCGGCTCGGGGAGAGCCCAACCCGGAGGCGGCCGCATGAGCCGTCATGCCGCCCGCCGGTTCGAGACGACCACGGACCTGCACCGCATCGAACCGGACACGCTGGCACTCCGCCGGCTCACCTCGGTCGCCGAGCCGGAGACGGAGCCCGTCGTCCTGGCGCCCACCCGTTCACGTCTACGCCGGACGTTCGGAGCTGTCTGCCTCACCCTGTCGGCAGTCGTGTTCCTGGCCGCCTTGGTATCCGCGGGCGCCTGGCTGGGCTACGCCTACGGCCTCGGTTCGTCAGCGGTCGTCGTCTGCCCGGTCGACCAACGGTAACGGCCCCCCCGATCAAGGAGAGAGATGACCTTCACGATTACCCATGCGACCAACGCCGACGGCGACATCGAGAACGTCTACCAAGGTGCGGGCCAGTGCTCCGGCCTTCAGGCCGGGGGTGAAGGCCCGCGCGGGAGGGCCGCCAGGCCCGAGCGTGCTCTAGACCGGACGGGTCTGCTCCTCGATGTACCGGCGGAGGACGTCAAGCGGGGCGCCACCAACAGAGCCCGCGAAGTAGGACCCGGCCCAGAGTCGCTGGGTGCGCCAGTAGTGCCGGACCAGCTCGGGGTACTCCTGGCGCAGCCGTCGGGAGGAGACGCCTTTCAGGCTGTTGACCAGTCGGGACAGTGCGACCTTTGGCGGGAAGTTGACCAGCAGATGGACGTGGTCGCGTTCGCCGTTGAACTCGATCAACTCGGCCTCGAAGTCGGCGCACACCGCCTGCATGATTTCTTCCAGGCGGGTCAGGTGCTGGTCGTCGAAGATGCGGTGCCGGTACTTGGTGACGAAGACCAAGTGCGCGTGCAGCGCGAAAACGCAGTGCCTGCCAGTGCGAATGTCGGGATCTTTGGCCATAAGCCAATGCTAGACTGTGATCGTGCAGCTTCGGTACAGCTTCCGCCTGTACCCGACCGTCGGCCAGCAGAAGGCGTTGGCCCGGACGTTCGGGTGTGCGCGGGTGGTCTACAACGACGCGCTTCGCGTCCGCGAGACCGCCCGCGCGGATGGGCTGCCGTTTCCGAAGTCCGGCGACCTGTCGAAGCTGGTCATCACCGAGGCGAAGAAGACGCCCGAGCGAGCCTGGCTCGGCGACGTGTCAGCGGTGGTGCTGCAACAGTCGCTCCGGGATTTGGATGTGGCCTACCGGAACTTCTTCGACGGACTGAAGGGGAAGCGGCCCCGGATGGGCGCTCCCCGGTTCAAGTCGAAGCGGGACACGCGACAGGCGGTCCGGTTCACGGCGAACGCCGGATGGTCGGTCAGGGATGGAAAACTGCGCCTGCCGAAGATCGGCTATGTGGAGGTGCGCTGGTCGCGGCGCCTGCCGTCGGTCCCGTCATCGGTGACGGTGGTCAAGGACAGTGCGGGTCGGTACTTCGCGAGCTTCGTCGTGGAGACCGACCCGGAGGCGTTGCCGGCGGCCGCATCCGAGGTGGGTATCGACCTGGGGCTGACGCACTTCGCGGTCCTGTCAGACGGCACGAAGGTCGAGTCGCCGAAGTTCCTACGCCGAGCGGAGAAGAAGCTCAAGAAGGCACAGCGGGACCTGTCCCGCAAACAGAAGGGCTCGGCGAACCGGGCCAAGGCTCGGGTGAAGGTGGCCCGTGCGCACGCCAAGGTCGCCGACGCGCGGCGCGAGTTTCATCACCAGTTGTCCACGAGGCTGATCCGCGAGAACCAAGCGGTCGCTGTGGAGGATCTGGCGGTGAAGGGGCTCGCGCGTACCCGGCTGGCCAAGTCAGTGCACGACGCCGGATGGTCAGCGTTCGTCGCCATGTTGGAGTACAAGGCGGCGTTGTATGGGCGCCGTTTCGTGAAGATCGGCCGGTTCGAGCCGACCTCGCAGACCTGTTCGGCCTGCGGGGTGAAGGACGGTCCGAAACCGCTGGCCGTCCGCGAGTGGACGTGTGCGGCCTGCGGGTCGGTGCACGACCGGGATGTGAACGCGGCGGTCAACGTCGCTTTGGCCGCCGGACTGGCGGTGTCTGCCCGTGGAGCGCAGGTAAGACCGGCATCCGTGCCGGCACAGCGCGGCGAAGCGGGAACCCACCCGAAGCTGACGCCGACAGCGGCGTAGCAGGCGGGAATCTTCGCCCTTCAGGGCGGAGAGGATGTCAAGTCCGCCACGACGGCATGATGGTCGGCAGCTTGAACATCCAGCACGACTGCCCGGAGGACCACACGGTCAGCCGACTCGGCCTGATCGCGTTCATTCAGAATCTGCTGCGGGTGGCGTGCGTCGACGACGTCACGGTGCAGACCGTGACGGAGACCGCAGACGACTTCGAGGACGCTGCGGATGCCATCGCCCTGAAGGTCGGAGAGCGGTGACGACCGCGCTTCCTGCCTGGGCGGCCGACGCCGACACCCTGGAGCGCATCTTCCATGCGGCCCTCAGCGCGGGTGATGCAGTCGGTATCGAGCATGCGCTGACGCTCATGGCACTCTGCGACCCGCGCCGGGCGGAGCGGCTTCACCGCGACCTGGGGACCGCGCTGCACATCGCTGCCGGCGGCGAAGTTCGAGTCCAGATCGTCCCTGCGACCGCAGCCCTTGAGGATGTCGATGTCTGACCACCGTGAACTCCAGCCCGGCGGCCGGGCCGCCATCTACGAGGCCAGCGTGTCCGGCACCGTAAGGTCGTCGAACCTTGTGGTCACGGTCCTCGACGGCGACGACCACGTCACCTACACCGTGCCGACGATGCTGGTCTCCTGGATACCGCCAGACGATGACCCGATCTTCGAGATCGGCGCCGCCTATCGAGACGCCGACGAGCCCGGCGGCGAGCGGTACTGGTTCCTCCCGGACTCGACAACCGACACGCCGTTCATCGCCGTAGTTGCGACGGCGGACAAGCTCTACCGCCGTTACTTCTCACGCAACCAGTTGCCCCGGCGAATCGAGAAGGTCACCCGATGAGTCACGAGATCCGTAAGGCCGGTGTCTGATGCCCATCACCTTCACCCTGTCAGGCGCCTCCGACGACCTGATCGAAACCAATCTCGGCGGCGTCGAAGACGAACACGACCACTACGGCAACAGCCCGTGGACGGCCGAACTCCACGCACCCGACGGCGCAAGACTCAGGGTCTGGGCTACGCATGACGGCGCCTGGGCGGTCGGCGCATCACCGGCCTGGCGCCCCCTCTACGACGTTCCCCTCGGCGCGGACGAGACGTTCCCGTGGCCGGGCTGGGCTGTGAGTATCCGCCAGTGTGCCGCGACAAGTTACAGCGCTGAACTGGTCGTTGAGGTTCCCGACGGCACCCACCTGGTCCTGATCACGGAGGATGGCGACTGATGGGCTGGAACTCTGCCAACGAGTACTTCGACCCGGTGGCGGACGCCTTCATCAATCTGGGCGCGCCCGCTGAGATCGTCACGCCGGTCCTGACGGTTCTAATCCGAGCGTTGATGGACGGCGACTGGGATACGGAAGACGAGTCCGAGGAGAAGTACAAGGACCACCCGGCCGTTGTGGCCGCGTTCAGGGCCGCCTGTAGGTGCTGCCACATCTGGAACGACTATGAGCAGCCCGAGGACGACGCGGGTGGGTGCGAGAACTGCGGGCACACGCTTGCGAACCACGACGGGAGCGACTCCTGATGACGACCCTCGACCAGGAAGCCCTGCCAGGGATGCCGTGGGCACCCCCGCCCTACGAGCCCGGCGACTGGCCCCACTACAGGGAGCACGTCACTGCGGACCGTCTCATCGCCCGGCTGGCGAAAACTGGCAGCGAACGGGTCGGTCGAAGCCAGGAACTGATCGACGACCTTCTCAAGGGTGAGCCGGACAAGGACGATCCCCGCTGGCCGCTCTACCACTCCCGCGTGGTCGGCTTCATCGGCGAGTTCTCCACGATCTTCCTGCTGCTCGAACTGGCCAAGGTCGTGGCGCCGCAAAAGCTCCAGGAGATCGCCGTGGATCTGTGGGAGTGCATCGAATCCGGTGATACTGCTCCGGAGTGTCTGTGGGACTGGGCGCATGGCGACTTCGGCGGAGAGGCTGTCTGATGGGCTGGGCCTCTGCCGGCGACATCTTCGACCCGATCGCACAGGCCTTGATCGACTGCGGCGCGCCGGACGAGATGAAGGAAACGGTGCTCGGCGGTCTGGTCGGCCGCCTGTTGGAAGAAGACTGGGACACGGCCCGGGACTCACTCGACCGGTTCAAAGACGACCCGGCGATCGTCGCCGCGTTCGCCGACCACGGGGTCAAACTGTGCGGCTGCTGCTCCCGATACTCGGACTACGAGATCCCCGAAGGCGGGCAGCGCGGCGACGACTGTGCGGGCTGCGACCACCCGGCCAACGAACACGACGACGACTGATGAGCCGTCGTACTCGCTCCCGTCAGCACAAGATGCCCCGGGAGAAGCACACCGCCAAGCAGAAGTGCGAGCGGAAGAAGAAGCAGACGAAGGCTGAGGCGCTGGCAGTGGTCCGCTGGCATCGACGGATGGGTGCCGCGGCGGGCCTATGGTCCGCGTACCGCTGCGACAGGTGCTCGGCGTTCCACGTCGGGCACCGAAGGGGTTCGTCATGGAGTCGTTGAACGAGGCGGAGATCCTGGCCCAGCTCGACTCCGGCCTTGCCGTCGTCGTCCGCCTGCCCCCGTTCCGTAAGCCCTACACCCCGTTCCTGCGGGACTTGAAGCGCCGCGGTCTACTCGTCCGCGTCTCCCGCCCAGGACCGTGGGGCAACCCGTTCCCGCTTCCCCCGAGCGCCGACGAGTTCGACCGGGCCCAGGTCATCGCCGCCTTCGAGCGGTACCTCGACAGCCGTCCCAACCTGCTGGCAGCTCTCCCCGAACTACGCGGCAAGGCACTCGGCTGTTACTGCGCGCCGCTTGCCTGCCACGGGGATGTGCTCGCAGCGAGAGCGAATGCCCTGTGACGGCGAAGGTCATGCCGGTGGGCGTTCGGGGAGCTTCGCGCCTGGTTGGCGGACGTACCAGCGGAGCATCTGCCGGATGACGGCGTTGGTGTTGGCCTCTGGGTCTGGGCTGTGCTCTACGGCGGCCTTGAATGCGTTCCACAGCTCGTCGTCGGCGCGGAACCGGCGAAGCGGGGTCTCTGCCATGGGCCCCACTGTACCTACAGGTCCCCGCTAGCCACCCGTCCGCGTCCACCCCTTGCTCTGTTCCCACAGTGTGGGTACAGTATGGACATGGGGCAAGGCGAGGGGGCAACCAGAATGACCACGACAACCGACTACGACCCGTTCGCGATCTTCGGCAACGAAGTCGAGGACGGCGACCGCATGTGGGCTGACTTCCAGGCCGCGGCCGGAATCCCCGCCCCCGTCGAGCCCGCCCCAGTCGTCCGCTGCATCGGCTGCGACCGGCCCGTCCGTTCCGCGAAGGCGATCGCCCGCGGCTACGGCGCTGGCTGCTGGCGCAAGGCCCACCGCCGCGCCCGGCTCGCCGCACTGACCGCCGACTACACCGACCGCCAGATCGACGACGCGGTCGAGCTGGTCGAGGACGGCGGCGTCATCCACCTGCGCGGACAGGTGTTCCTGACCGTCGGCCACCGCGGCGACACCTACCGGACCACCACCCGCACCTGCAACTGCGCCCGCGGACTCGCCGGGAAGCCGTGCTTCCACTCGGCGGCCGTGACCTTGGTTGCCGGTGTCGAGTCGACCACCCGGACCGCCATTGCCCTCCCGGGCGTGTTCGCTGTCGCCGCCTGACCAGTCCACCAGAAGGGAATCGTCATGACCCACAGCAAGATGCCGGCCCGCGAAATCGTGTGCGGCACGGTCTTCTCCCTCACCCCGGACGGCCAGCGGTTCACCGCCGGCCGTGACGCCGAGCGCACCCGCAACGGCGTCACCGTCGCCACGGTCGCGTCAGAGCCAACCGGGACTCGGCTCCACGGTGGCGCCCCGCTCATGCGACTCGTCTCGCACGTCACCTCGTTGCCCGCCCGCGAGGTCTGGTGGCACGGCTATGACGCGCGTATCCGCCGCCCGATCTGACTCTCCGTCGCCGGCCCCCCGACCCGGGCCAGCACCACCCGAAAGGAGCGCCATGACGCTCACGATCACCCACACGCATGCCGACGGCACGGAAGTAGCCGGCACCCGCAAGGGCGACGGATCGGGTGACATTCTCAAAGCCCACCGGTTCACCTGGCGCTACGGCGCGTGGCGTATCCGCGGCTCACGCGACCGGATGGCCGACCGGCACATCATCAACCAGGCCGCCGACGCGCTACGCGCCGCCGGTTTCGACGTCACAGTCATCATCGACGACACGCCCCGCGACACCGCCACCGTCGAGGCCGAACGCGCCGAACGCGCCGCCGACCGGGCCGACCGGTACGAGGGTTACGCCACCAACGCTGCGACCCGTGCCGATGCGGCCTACAACCGGGCCCAGCTCATCAGCGACGGCATCCCGTTCGGGCAGCCCATCCTCGTCGGACACCATTCGGAGCGGCGCGCCCGACGCGACCGGGAACGCCTCAGCGCCGCCCTCGACCGGTCGGCCACCGAAGTGCGCAAAGCCGAGCATTGGCAGAACCGGGCCCACGCCGCAGAAGCTACCCAGTCGCACCGCGAAAACCTGCACACCACGATTCGGCGTGTCGAACGCCTCGAAGCGGAACGCCGCGACATCGGCCGCCGTCTGGCCGGCGCCAGCGAAGGCGGCGACTACCACGACCGGCTGACCGGCATGGCCGCACAACTCGACGACCAGATCGGCTACTGGCGCGGCCAGATCGAAGCGGCCAAGGCCAGCGGCGTGAAGGTGTGGGGACCGGACGATTTCACCCCGGGCGACTGGGTGGGCGGCGGCCTTGGCTGGATGCCCGTCCTCCGGGTCAACGCGAAGACGCTGACGGTGCCCTGCCCGATCAACATCCGCAATTCTGGTATGGCCAAGGCCATCGAGATGGCCGTCGGCAACCTGCCCGGGTCGACCCGCACCCTGCCCTATGGCGAGGTGACCGGCCGCCGCGCCCCAGACGAAACCACAGCCATCCTCCGTCCCTCCGGCGGACGGAAGGTTGCCACCACTGGGCCGAAGGCAATCCGCCGGGGCACCAAACGAGCCGCCGAACTCCGCGCCGCCACCGCCACCTGCGAACAGCACCACCACCTGCGGCAAGAGCCGAAACCCTGCGACCCGGCCGAAGCATGGGCCCTGTACGACCGTGACCGCGACGCCCGGCTCATCGACCACGGAGACCGGTGGGTGATCGACCACGGCCTGATCTCCTACGTACTGCGCGGCCCAGCTACCCCCGACCAGCCCGCCACCACCGAGACGAAGGAGTAGACGTGGCCGCCGACCCTCGCCGTAACCCTCCGCCCGGCTGGACTGTGAAGAAGTCTGGCTCGCTGCCGTCGATGGTGAAGTGGGAGTGCAGCCACCCAGACTGCGGGTCAACTATCCCGTTCCACCTCCGCCGGCTCGCCGTCGCCGACGCCTGGCGGACCGCTGACCTCGCCCTCCACGCCCAGCTCGTCGCAGCGCTGCACGCGGCCGGATGGAACCCGGACAACGACCATCTGATCGGCCAGCCCCGGATGGGCGTCTTCGAGGTCGACACGATCCGGGTGATCGTCAGCGCGGACCATAGCCGCTGGGTTGTCCAAGGCGAGGACGGGAGTTTCCTCTACGACGGGTCGTCGCTTGAAGACGCGGCCAAAGCAGTAGTCGCCGCGTTCTGACTCCTACACGTCTGAGCCGTCGGCCTTCGGGTCGGCGGCTTCTCCACGTTCCGGCCCTGGTTCCGCGGCGACCGGCCGCGGGTCGCCGAGTTCGCGGCGCAACGCCCGTAGCACCACCTCCCCGGGATGGCAGCCCTCATCTTCGGCTTGGCGTTGCAGCCGGCGGAACAGCCCCTTGGGGGCCTTCCATCGGGCCCAGATCCACGTCTCCACGGCGCGGGACAGCGACAGGCCGTCCTCCCGGTCTCGGGCCTTGGCGCCGTCCCAGGCGGTGTCGTCGACGTAGACGTGGTGCTTGCCTCGGGCCATGCCCTGCCCTTCCGGTGTGGTGGGTGGTGTGTGTGGCGAAACAGTGGGGATAGTGATCACGCGAGTCTAGCTGGGAAAACAGGGTGCTACGGCGTGTCGGGTGAAATGTGTTTTGACAGCAGGGATTTCCCGGCTATTGTGAGGGTCGACAACCAAATACGGGTCACACCCGCCCTGCCAGGTGGGTGCCCCTCGGACACGGCCTGCCAGCCATGCCCGAGAGGACTTGGCCCAACCCCCTGAGCTAGCAGGAGGTAGACCCAGTGGCGATCGTGCCACCGGGCGCGCCGTTGCGCGCGCCCGACGAGGCCGCAGCCTCGAAGATGGGCGCCGTCAGTGCGCCCAGAGTCCGAACGTTGACCGTGTCCGAACGGCCGTTCGACCCGCACTGGCGGCAGCGTGCCGCCTGCCAGGTCGCCGATGCCGTCAACATGGTCCCCGCCCGATCCGGCTCGGCCGCCGAGAGCCGCCGCGCCAAAGCTGTCTGCTATGGCTGCCCGGTTCGGCTGCCCTGCCTGAGATGGGCGCTGAGAACCGGTGAGAAGCGGGGCGTCTATGGCGGGTTGACCTACCGGGAACGCAGCGCCCTGCTCCGCGAGCACCAGCCGTCTCCCCGGACGGCGGTAGCAGCATGACCGGCCCCGCGCTCACCGTCGCCGAGACGGTCTACTACGACGGCCGGAACCCGTCGATCGGCGGACCGCTGACCATCACGGCATGCCACTGCTGGCGGTGCGAACCCGAAGGCAGTACCCGCTACCGGAAGACCGTCAAGGTGACCGGTCAGAGCGGCGAGGCGTGGCACGTCAAGCCGTTCGAGCTGATCACCCCGGACCAGTACTTCGGCCGGGACGGCGCCCCATGAACCACGACGATCTTGCCTGCTCCGAGTGTGGCCGGATTCTCGGCGACCACGACTCGATCTGCTCTAAGGGTGGCGGCTCGTGACCAGCGCTCAGAACGGCTATCCCCGCCAGCCACAGCCTCATGGCTGGGCCTTCCACCTCGTCATCGCCGTTCTCGTCGCGCTCGCTGTCGCGATCCTCATCTACCTCAAGGTGCGTTGATGTCCATTCCCGCTGACCCCGACGTGTGGGACGGCTCCGACTACGTCGACGAGCCGGCCTGCACCAACCCCGCTGGCCGCATGTCGTCCTACACCGACTCCGACCGCACCCCGCCCTACGGCATCCCGGTCGAACCGCAGTCCACGACCAGCACCGTGAAGGACAGGGTGGTCGCCCGTTTCCACGGCGCCACTGTCGAGGGGTGGACGCCGCGGATCGTCCTCGCCTTCGCCCTTCTGTTCGCCATGGCCCACTGGGGTTTGCACCGTGGCGTCGCTGCCGGCCTCGCCCTGACCGCCGTTCTCTACGGCGTCCAGCTCGTCAAGGCCCAGCGGGTCGGCCGGTTCTGGTTCGCCCGGCCGCTCGCCGGAGCGCTGGCCATGCTGCTTCTCACCGTCCTGGTGGTCGCCCGATGAAGCCGCCGTCGAACGTCCCCAACACGACCCCTCGCAGGCTGTCTCCGTCCGTTCTCGCGTTCGCCGCCGCGCTGACCGTCATCGGCCTGGCGACCGTCTTCCACCGTCTCCACGGCGGCATGTTCGTCTCCCTGCTGCTCATCGCCGCAGGCTGGGCGACCGTCCGCCTTGTCGCGCTCGGATTCCGCCGCGACAAGCCCGCCGGCTGGTGGAAGCGCCAGACGGTGCTTGCGTTCGGCCTGTTCGTCGCCGCGTTCGTCACCGCGGGGGTGCTCGGCTGATGGCCTCGGACACGGACACCGTGGTAATCCCTGGAATGCGGGGACCGTCGGCGCCGCCCGCACCCACCCCGAGCGGCAAGGGCGACAAGGCCCCGGCGGGAAAGAAGTCGTCCACGACGGTCGCCCCGCGACCCGTCTACCCGGTTGACCTGTCGGTCACCGTCGAACGTGGCCGCGAACCAGGTGACTTGGTACTGCGGGTGATGTCCCGCAGTGTCGCGAACAGCGTCCCACCGGCATGGCCGGAGTTCGCTACCCCACCGCCGGCACCGTGGAAGGCGCCATCCGGCGAGGTCCCCGCGCACCTCGGTGCGTGGGCGATCTTCCTGATTGTCGCGCTGGTCGCAGCGCTGCCGCTGTTCACGTTGCTTCTGGCCCTGTGGACCGCAGGGCATGTCGCGCTCGCCGCGTCGCACTCGTGGAAGCACCTGCTAGCCGTCGCCATCGGCACGGCGACAACCGGAACCGGCTTCTGGTTTGTCCTCACCCACGTCGTCGCCCCCCACCTGCACTGAGAGAGGAGACCCAGCCATGGCCCTGCTGATCGTGGGCGTGATCGCCGTCGGTTCTGTGGCCATCCTCGCCTTCGCCGCCCGCAGGGTCGGCCTGCGGTGGATGATCGCCTGCGCGCTTGCCGGCACCTTCTTCTGTATGGCGGTCGGCGCCGATGGCCATCTCGACACTTGGAAGGGGCAGCTCAACCACTGGGCTGACCAGGAGAGCCGTCAGGCCGGTTCGGATGGTGGACGGTGAAGTTCCGCATCCAGACCGAAAAGTACGAGTCCACTCACACGGTCGACGGGGTCACCGCCCCGATCACCCGCGTCCGCAAGGTGGCTGTTCCGAAGCTGCCCCGCGACGTGGACGCGATTGCAGTCCAGGGGGTGGGCGGCCTCGTACTGGTCCTCACTCTCATCTCGGTCACTTGGTCGACCGTGTCGATCGCGCACCTGCTGGAAAGCACATGGACGGCCTACCTCGCTGGCGCGGTGTTCGATCTTGCCTGGCTGGCTGTGCTCGGCATGTCGTTCATCGTCCGGTACCGGCCTAATCGGCGCCTGGTTGTCGACTGTGTCGGCTGGGCGCTGCTCGCCGTCACCGTCACCGCGATCCTCCTGGAAGGGCTCCGCGTCGGCGGTGTGGCGATGGCCATCGTCGGGTCAACAGTTTCGATCGTCGCGAAAACCCTGTGGTGGACGTTGAACCGGGCGATCCGCCCAACCCTGTCCCCGGAGGACGCCCAGTGGGTTGAGGCCGAGACGTCGAGGGCGTCCGCGCAGTTGGCCGTTGCCGCGGTCCGCCGTCAGGTCGCCCGGGTTGAGGATCAGGCGACCGTACAGTTGCTCGCGTTGGAGGCGTCGCGGAGACCCCCGGCCGGCACGGAACTGTTCGGAGGCGTGGCCGAGAAGACGGCGCCGACTGCTGGCCTTCCACCCCTGGACGCGGTCACAGCGCCGACGGCACCCATCCGGGCGACTGTCGACCTCGATGAGCCGCAGCCCTCAACACCACAGGAGGTTCCAGCCCCAACCCCGCTGAGGGCAGTCGAATCTCAGCCGCAGATCGCCGCGCTGGAACCCCTCCCGGCGGAGGTGCCCGCGCCACTGGCCTCCGGCCCAGTCAAAGAGGACCCGGACGAGGTGCGACGGGAAGCGCAGCGGGAGTGGATTCGCCGGGAAGTCAACTCCGGCCGGTCGCTGTCGGAGCCAGGTTTCACCAAACGCGCCGCTGAGGCGCTTGGGGTGTCGCCGCGGACGATCGACAGCCGGAAGCGTGAAGTCCGCGAGGAAATGGAACAGGCAGCGCGGGAGCTGGCAGGGTGAGCCGTCTGCCCGCCCGCATGGTGGCGGTGGTCGTTGCGGCCACCGCCACTGCCGGCATATGTACGCCGCCCGCCTCCGCAGGCACGCCGAACGTTGCACCTGTGGTCGCGTTCGCGCAGGCGCAGGTCGGCAAACCCTACATATACGGGTCGAATGGACCCAGTTCGTGGGACTGCTCCAGCCTCGTCCAGCACGCCTACGCGGCTGCGGGCATCGCCTTGCCGAGGGTCACCACCGACCAGATCGGCGCCGCCGGCTGGGTGTCTCCGTCCGCCCTCCAACCGGGCGATCTTGTGTTCCGTTCCGGGTCGGAAGCTGAGAAGCCGGGCCACGTCGGCATGTATGTCGGCGGCGGGCAGGTCGTCGAGGCGAAAGGCGCCGCCTGGGGCACGATCGTCACCCCGCTCGCCCAGTGGCATGCCCAGACGGCGATCCGCCCCGGCACGCCCGGCGTCAACGACTACATCGACCGTGCGGCGACGCGGACCGGTGTCCCCCGGGATCTGCTGCGCGCCCTGCTATGGCAGGAGTCGGGTTTCGATCCGACGATCAGCTCCCCTGCTGGCGCTGTGGGCATCGCCCAGTTCATGCCGACGACGTGGGCAACCCGCGGCGAGGACGGCGACAACGACGGGCGGAAAGATCCACTCGACCCGGCGGACGCGATCCCCGCCATGGCCGACATGATCGCCGACCTGATCCGTGCCAACGGCGGCGACATCGGCCTGGCGTTGGCCGGCTACAACGCCGGACAGGGGGCGGTCAACCGGTATCACGGCGTCCCGCCCTTCCCGGAGACACAGAACTACGTCCGCAACATCCTCGCCTCCGCTGCCCTCCGCGACAGTCACATCGACCTGCACCCAGCCCCGGCACCTGCCCCGCCGATCAGCACCCAGATCGCCGCCGCAGCCGTGGACGTCGTCGCAATCCCCGCGCTGCCGCGCACCCCCACCGACTGGGTGCATGATCTCGCGGTCGGCGCCGCAACCGTCGCCCTCGGTTTGTGGCTGCTCCGCCTGTTTGCTCCCGCCATCTACACCGCGTGGACCGCAAGGGTCCGCAGCCGGAGTCGCAGGGCCGCAACCGCGGTCCGCAGCAAGGTCGCCGGCTCCGCACGGCTACGGCCCACCGTGCAGGCTGCGGAGCGGCATGCGGACCGGGCCCGGCCGTCGCTGCGACGTGCCCGTGCGAACATCCGCAACACCCGCCGCGGGACCGCGTTCGTCCGCACCACCGTTGCGGTATCCGCACGCAACCGACGCAGGCCCGCACCCGGGTCCGCACTGAGATTCGTCAAGCCCGCAGGCTCCGCAACCGGGTCCGCAACGTACAGCCGCCCCACCGGGCCGACGCCCGCATCCGCAGCGCCGTTCACCGTCGAGGCGGTCGCCGTGATTGCGGACCTGCTGCGGATGCTGCGGACCCGGCTGTTCGGCTCCGCAACGCCCCGCATCGTTGCGGAGCCCTCCGCACCGCACTCCGCAACAGGCTCCGCAACGTGGGGCCGTCCGCATGCGTACGCACCGCCCCCCTCCGCACCGGTTGCGGACTCCGCGCCCTCCGCACCGCATCCCGCAGCAGGGTCCGCAACCACCTCCGCAACCAGTCCGCAGCCCGCATCGAACCCCGCAAGGAGCACCGCAATGGCCGTCGCACACCCCTACAACCTGAACTGGCGTGAACACCTCCAGGACCCCGGCTTCGAGGCGCTACTCAAGGCAGCCAAGGGCATCCAAGACGTCGACCTGTCGAAGGGCGAGAAGGTCGCCGCCCTCTACATGTGGACCACCGAGTTTCTGACCGTGGTCGCCGACGGCATCGGATACGCGGCCGATGAAGCGGCCCGCCGCGGGCTCGCCAAGCCTGTTCACAGCGCGGTCAGCCTGAGCGCCGACCTGATCACCAACGCAGCCACCAGTGCCCTTCGCGCCGAGAAGAACCTGTTCGAGCTGCACGACACGTTCTTCACCACCGACCTTTCGAAGGACACCCAGCGGATCGGCACCTGACCTCGCAACAGGGTCCGCAACCTCCGCACTGCCGGTCCGCACCCCTCCGCACTCCGTAACGAAAGGACCCCCATGGCCGCCGCCCGCTCGACTGGACGTGCGGAGCTGGTCCGCATCTCCGCACCCAGCTCCGCGACGGGCTCCGCAACCCCGCACCGCACTCCGCAACCCCGCACCGCACTCCGCAACCCTTCCGCACCGTCCCGCAAGCCCTTTGCGATCCCCGCAGCGATTGCGGTGACCACGGTTGCGGGCGGTGCGGTGCTCCGCATCGCCGGACTGTGGTGGGTTGCGATCCTCCTTGCGGTTGCGGGCTGGGTTGCGGTCGACTTTGCGGTCCGCAACAGCCCCCTCCGCAATGAGCTGGTCATCTGGGCGGCCTTCGCAGCAGCCTCCGCAGCCGGCTCCGCACTCGGCTTCGCAGGCGTGGGCCTGCTTACCGCGGTCGCCGCAGCCGCCGGCACGGTACGCCTGGCTACGCATCCGGCGTTGCGGACCCGCCGCGACGACCTCCGCAGGGCTGCGGAGCGGGAGGCCTTCCTCTCCGCAAGGAAGGCGGCATGGCCTGCGGTGGCCGAGGCCCAGGGCATGCCTCATGTCGACTGCTATGCGATCCGCGACGACCGCGGAGTCGGCCACACCTACCGTCTGCGAGTCCCCCACGGGTACACGCTCAACCTCGATAGCCAGCAGCTCAACAACCTGACGTCACGGCTCGAACGGCGAGCCGGCGAAGTCACCTTCACCGCAGACCCTGACGGCTACCTGTGGCTCGGGGAACTCCACGTCCAGGAAATGGACCCCCGAAAGGCGTTCGACCTGCTCGCCCAGCAGCCCGCAGAGTCGATCTGTGAACCGGGCAAGGTCGGCCCCTACCGGGACAGCGAACCTTACGGCCTGGTCATGTATGACCAGGAGGTTGGGGCGACAAACCTGCTGGTCGCGGGCGCTTCCCGGATCGGAAAGTCCGAGCTGATGCTTCGCCTGATGGAGCTGTACCAGCAGGCCCCCGACCTGGCCTGGCTTGTTGCTGACGGCGCCCAGGGCCGCGACTTCCGGTTCTTCTCCGGCTCGGTATTCCGCTACATCGACCAGCCAGCCGACTTCCTGCGTCTTCTGGAAACGTTCTGGCATCTGCTGCTACGCCGCGAACGGCTGATGGCCGACCGGGACTGGCAGGTGTGGGAGCCGTCCGCCGACGAACCAGTGTATGTGCTGCTCATCGAGGAAGGCCCCCGCTTCGCCTCGTCGAACCAGGGCGAGGAACTGGGCGAATGGTTGCAGAAGATGGCGCTACGGACCGGCGCCGCGGGCATCAAAATAATTCTGATCGCGCAGGTGACGAACGGCCCTGGGGTGTGGTCGTGGCGGTTCCGCCGCATGCTTCAGGACCGTATCCAGTTCGCGATGGGCGAGGGCGCCGCCGAATCGGTGCTGAACGGCGGCGGCGTGGAACTCCTGACGATGGACGACAAGGGCCAGTTCGTCGCGGAAACCCCCGGCCATCGGCGCGGAATACCGGTCGTATCTCGCCGGGTCGAGAAGGACAACAGGCCAGTGATCGCCGAGGCGATGGCCGAGTGCAACGCCCGGCCGGATGCCGAATGGGCGGAAGCCGAAAAGGCCCTCGACCAGCAGAAGGCGGCCATCGCCCACCCTACGCCAACAATGGTCTCGGATACCACCGTTGAGGGCGAAATCGCGCAGGTTCGTGACCTGCCGACGGTACGGCCGGGGATCATCCTGCCGGTGGTCGTACCGGACGCTCCGAAGGGCCCTGTGCTGTCCGGTAGTCGTGCGGAGGAAGTGTGCCGCGAGGCAATGCGAAAGGCAGCACCTTCTGGGGGTATGGCCCGGCAGGCGTTGGAGGAAATGACCGGCTGGGGCCGGTCGAAGGTGATGAAGGACCTGGTTCATCCGTGGATGCGCGCCGGCCTGGCCGAGTCGGTTGGGCAGGGTCGGGATACGCGCTATGTGTGGACCGCAGCCCTCCCCTCGGCATGATCGTCGTCCCCTCCCCCACCGGGAGGGGTGTGACGCTGCGTGCTTCTGCCGCGATGCTGCCGTTGATCTACCGTCTCGCGCACGCGCGCGCGTACGGGGGCGTGCGGCAGCACCACGGCAGCATGGCAGCGGCAGATCACGGAAGGGGCTGTTCGTCACGCTCCGTGGTCAACGTCGGGAGGCGCCATGGCCTCGTGTGCATCAGTGACGATCTGGCCGACACGTTGCCGGCTCACCCCCAGGAAGCTGGCAACCTCGCGGTGCAGCCAACCTGCCCGGACGGCATCAAGGACGGCTTCGGTCTGTTCGGCGTCGAGACGTGCCCGGGTTTCCGCGATGCGTTGGAGGCGTTCGCGGGTCGCTGTCTTCGGGTCCGGCGGGGGAGTGGTCGTCACATTCTCAATGATAGCGGAACCGACTAGGCAAATCGGCTTGCCTTGCGGTAGAGTGGACGCATGGGCGAGCACCGGCATCCGGGGAGGCGGCAGGGTGCGCCTCGACGAGGTCGCGCCGAGAAAGGGGGAGCGGTGACAGTCATAAAGCTGACCGCGACACGGGAGAACGTGCTCCGTGAGGTCGACCGGGGCCGGGTCTTCCATGACAACCTGAGCCTGACCCACATCTCGTGGGTCGACAGTGGCGTCAGGAGCCAGTGGAAGACCTGCACCGCGCAAGTCGACTGGCTAGTCCGCGTCGGCCTGGTGTCCTATGACACCAGCGAGCCGGCATACCGGGTGCCGGTCACCCTCACTCCGGCGGGCCGGGACTGGTTGGACGCCAACCCGAAGGAGAGCTGAGATGGCCGAGAAGACCTGCCAGGAGAGCACTGGGGACACCTGGAGTCGAAGCGTCTGCGGGCGTCCATTCAAGACCGACGAGCAGCGGGACGCCAGTCTTTGCGGCCGGCACCTTGCGGCCAAGAAGCGGCGCGACGCCACCGATGCCCGGATCAAGGCCGACATAGAGGCCCGCTTCACCGCATCAGCGGACGCCCGGCGGCTTGCCGCCCAGTTGAAGGACAGCCTGGGCGATGATCTGCGCAGCGTTGGCATCACCGCGTCGGCAGATGGTGTCCTGCTTGACCCGGGGGCGGCTCGAGCGGTTCTGGAAAGGCTGAAGCGCTGATGCAGCGTGGCGGCCGTATCGGCGACGTCTCCGACTACTCGGCCAGCAGGTTCCGTGGCCGGTTGGCGTCCCGGGCCGCACAGACACGGCAAGCAGTAGACGACCAGATGGGGGAGGGCATGTTCTTCGCCGGTGACGAGTACGCGGGCGACGAGGTCACCTCGGGGCCGTACACGGGCCTGGATGAGCCGGACGCCGACGACGAGCCGACGTCCGGCCCGGGGATCGACGAGCCGCCGGTTGGCACGCCCGGATGGGATGAGGGCTGTGGGATCTCCTACGACCACACGTTGCGCCTCATCGGCGAACGGGATGGCGTCCAGTCCTTCGAGTGCAAGGAATGCGGCGCCGAGGTCGTTGTCGACCCGAACGCCGAAGCTCCGTTCTGAGCAAGGAGCCTTCGCCCCGCCGTGAGCGTGGGGTGTGAAACCCGGCGAAGGCGCGCGGAACAGGTCCGCAACACATGAAGATCAAGGAATGTAATGATCGAATACGAGAAGCCCCGGCCGATCACCGTGAACCAGTTGATCGCCCGGCTGGCTGAACTGCCCCAGGACGCCCTGGTGATCCTCGCCTCGGACGCCGAGGGCAGCAAGTTCCGACCCATGTCGGCAGACGTGTCCTACCGGGTAACCGAAGGCCGGTGGACGGCTCACAGGTCCGGGTTCACCGGTGACTTCGTCGACGTGTCGGCGCTGGATGACGACAGCGAAGCGAACGCCATCACCATCTGGCCGGCCTGACCGGAAGTCTCTGCCGCACCGAGGTCTGGGTGTACGCCGCGAAGGCAGGCAGAGGCACGTAGACAACAGGAACGACTAAGGGGGAGTGATGAAGGTCAAGCTGACGGCGTCGTCGCCAGCCTCCGTCCGGTTCTCGGCCACCCGAACCGTGGATCTCCACATCGACCGTGAGGACTGGGACGACATGTCCGACGACGAGCGGCACGCGGAGATCGACACGGCGGTTGAGGCGTACCGCCGGGAGATCGTCGACATCGACACCGAAATCGTGGAGGGCTGACCGGTGCCGGACCGTGCAGATGGCGCCCTGTTGGACGCCAAGAAGATTCCCGCCGGAACGACGCATGTTCTCGTGTTCCTTCCGCCGTCGCTCTACGGGAACGTGAAGGATCGGCTGACCCGGCCGGGCTGGTGGGAACTGCTGACCGTCGACATGTTCCGCGCGGGCGGCTCGCCGCAGGACGGGTGGGATTGGGATGGCAGCCGGCACACCGCAGTCAAGGTCCTCGCCGAGCGGGCGGCCAGCGTGCTCGGGAGACCGGTGCGGCTGTCTCGGGGCCGCTGGTCGGTGTCGAGGGGCGGCCTGCTGTCGATGTCGCACAGCGAGCCGCTGTTCTGGGTCCGACCAGCAGAGGACTGACCGATGACCACCGATGCCTCACTCGCGAACGCTGTCGATCGGATGGTCGACGACGATCCGCTGAAGCTCCGAGACGCGCTGTTGGCCGTGCTGTGGCACTGCGACAACAAGGCGGTCGCCGTCCACGCTGCCGGTCGGATGGTGCAGGCCCAGGCGGTCCGGAACGTCATCGCTGACAAGCTCGGCATCGAAAGAGAGGGCTGACCGATGCCCACTGACATCCGCGACGGGTTGCAGGCCGACGCCCGAAAGCACGGGTGGCAGGTCCAGCCGACAACCGCCCATCCGGGCTGGCAGGCGTCCCGTACCCGCGACGGCCGCAAGGTGGAAGTCTTCTACGAGGCTGACGGAACGCTGATCGAGGGTCGGATGTGGTCTGGCTCGTCGAAGGCCAGGACGTTGTACACCGCCGAGGACATCCGGACCGCACTCGGATGGGAAGGCTGACCCAGTGGCCGAGTATCACGAGACGATTGACGCGGCCGTCATCGCGGCCCGTCGAGTTGAGAAGGCGATCCCAGCTGTCGAGGGCAACGAAGACTTCCTCCGGATGCGCCGCGCACTGGCCCAGGTGCTGCTGTTGACGTGGGACTGGGAGTGCGGACGTGGCGAGTTCGGCTCGTCGGGTCAGGAGGCGCGGCTGGCGAAGGAGTGCGGCGACGCGGTCCGCGCGGTGGCACTCCGAGAGCTTTCCGGGGAGGGCTGACCGGTGGCCGATTCGATGCTCGACATCCTGACCGTCCGCCAGCTCCGGGACTGGGTTGCAACCAACCGGGTGACGGTGCTCAGCGCTGCCACCAAGGCCGAGATGATCCAGCGCATCGCCAGCGCGACGGCCGGTGTACGGCTCGACCATGAGGCGATCAGAAGGTCTGTGCGATGAGGGCTGACCGTGTGAAGCCCGGGATGCTGGTCCGCCCGACAGGCGCCGGCTGGTGGCTTGTAGGAGGGGTCATCCCCGAGAACACACCTGGCTTTGTGCGCCTCCGGTTCGCGGACGGCCGCGACCCGATGCAGTTCATCGCCAGGGATGAGGTCGAAGCCGTCCGGCTGACCGAGGCGCAGGAACGCGCTCTACGCATGGTTGCCTCGGGCGGGGTCCACCTGTACTCGTCTCCGGGCATTCCCTGGCGCTGGATGGTCGACGGCCAGTGGCAGCCACTGGCCGGACGTCCCTACGACACGATCGCCGAGTTTGACCTTGTCACGGTGGGTGGGGAGATGCTGGCCGACGGGCGGAAGGCGCTGCGCCGAGACGTCACCGTCACCCCGTCTGGCCGCGCCCTCCTGGACATCCTCGGAACGGAGAAGCCGTGACCGCCACGACCCGGAGCCTGCTTCTGGCCGTCCAGCGTGGCCGTGTCCGCCGATACGGCCACGGCTTCGAGAAGGACTGCTATCCACGCATCGATGTTGATGTGACCCCCGAGGCTGAGGCAGCCGAGGCGGAAGGGCTGCTGTGGGTCGGCAACGACGACTCCGGCGGTTGGCGCGCAGTCCATCTCACCGACGCCGGCCGTGCCTGGCTGGAAGCCCACCCCGAGAAGGAGACAAACCGATGACCATCCGCCGCGTCCTGTCCGCCACCAGCTACCACGCGATCAACATCGCGCTTGCTGCTCTGGCGCTCGCCGCGGTCGCCTCCGAAGTTGACCGGGCGCTGGGGGAGAAGAACTGATGGCCCGCTACGTGTACTTCGTCAACTACAAGGGGACGACTCCGCAGGGTGGCGGGTATGAGGGCATGGTCGACATGCTCTGCCCAGCGGAGATCAGCACAATGGCCGAGGTGAAGACGCTGGCCGACGTGATCGGCCGGAACGTCGGCATCCGGAACGTGATCGTCCGCAACTTCCAACTGCTCCGGACAGAGGACTGACATGCCGTCGACCCGTGAACTGTGCGAGGCCCGGCAGATCCCAGTAACGTCGTCCCATCCTCGCTGGATGTACATCGCTTCGGTCTGCTCCGACGACGAGGACATCGAGGCCAAGGGCTGGTCGCTGTGGAACTCGGCGCCGCTGACCGCCCACGAAGCCGACATGATCCGCAGCTACATCGAGTTCGTCTGCACCGGCTTCTACGGCCGCGACTCGTTCGACGACTTCGTCGACCGGTGGACACCGGAAGAGGCGAAGCCCTACCCGGTGATCGCCGGCCACAACACGGTCACATTCCTGAAGCGCGCCGACGACGACTGGGCGTACCGGCGCAACACCTTCACAAGGGGGCCTAGGTTCTTCCCCCAGCCGTCCAGCGGCAACGGCCGGAAGGTCGACCTGCTGACCCTGCTCGACGTGGTGATCTGCGGCTACAGCTCGCTGGACAAGCCGCAGCCCAACTCGGAGTGGGAGGTGTGGAAGGCCGCCCACCCGGAGGTGTTCGCCGCTCAGGTCTCGTCGTAGGGCGGCCCGTCGATCGCTTCAGCTTCGGCCGCGGTGAGCCGACGCCCGGCAAGGCGCCGCAGACGAAGTTCCGCGTCGACCAGCACGTCAACCGGCACGTCGAGCGGGGAGTCTTCCGGACGGCGGTTTGGACCGGCGGTCATCTCCACCAGCATGCGGCGCACATCTGCTTCGACTTGGGCGCGAACCTCGGACGGCACGTCAGCGGTGTTCTCGGGCATGGTCCGGCAGTGTGGACCAAGATTGCCAGCCTGGCCAGCCGGGTAGACCGGCAGCATGTTCGCTGTTTTCGCCGCAGTCTGCTTCCTACTCGCCGCACTCAACGTCCACGCCGGGGATGTGAACCTGGTCTGGCTGGGTCTGGCGTTCTGGGCCGCAGACTTCGCCTTCCCCTACCGGCCGGGCATGCTCAGCCGTTGACCCACTTTCGGGCATGACGAAACCGGCCCGCCACCCAGCCGCGAGAGTGCGGGAAGGTGGCGGGCCGGTTCGGTGAGTGCTGAGGTCTGAGGCGGAATGCCTCGCCGGTCGGACTACTGCATCTTCCGCAGTTCCAGGCTGATCGTCTTGCCGGCGAACGACGCCAGCGTCGGGGACGACACCCACTTGGCGACGAGCCCCTTCAACAGGGACAGGACGGCGGCGACGCCGGCCATCGCCGCCTTCTCGACGATCGACACGTCGGTGATGTGCGGCAGCGAGAAGAAGCCCGACGAGACGAGCAGGCCGAAGAACGCGACGCCGAACGTGGAGGCGACACGTTCGGCAAGGTCGACGAGGAACGTCTTGGACATGATGATGATCCCCTTTCCGGGGCGGTCGTGGTGAAGGTCAGGAAGCGGGAATGCCGGCGACGCCGAGCCGGTGGCCCAACGCGACCCAGTTGACGGCGATGGCCTGCTGGGCGGCGACGAGTGTCATCCGCCCGGCGCAGACGGCCTGCCGGGCCGCGTATTCGACCGAGTCCTTCTGATTTGGCGACGCCGGGGTGGACGCCCACAGGTTTCGGATGTCCCATGGCGCCCCGCCGAGTTCGAGGGGCACGAGGTGGTCGAGTTCGTAGGCGCCGAACGACGAGCCGGCGTAGGAGCCGTACGCCCTGATCGCGAGGCCCTTGACCTTCGACGTGTAGGCCAGCGGTGGGCGGACTGTCGCCGTCCACCCGGACACGCAGATCGTCTGGTGGATGTTGGCCTGGGTGACATCCGGGTTGATCGCACCCGGTGTACAGGCCGGATCGGGCAGCTCGTCGCTGTCACGGGCAACACAGTGCGCCGGATAGGTGACCTGCCAGCCACCTGGCCCTTCGGCCGGGATCGGCCCGGCGACCGGAATCGACCCGGATGGGGCAGTTGGGGAGGGTGCCGGGGTTGCGGTCGGGCTACGGATCGGCCGGACGGGCAGCGCCGACGGCTGCGGCGAGCTGCCACAGCCGACCGCGAGCACGGCCAGCAGTACGCAGGCCAGAAGCACCCCGAGCCGCCGGCCCATCAGGCTGCGGCCCGGTGGTAGCCCCGGACAGCCGCCCACGTCCGCAGCGCATGGGCGACAGCCGCGGTCTGGCCGACATGGTGTTCATGCGCCCACGTGTGGACCTGCCGCCACAGCACCACATCGGCGTCATCGGCCGGCGGCACCGGAGCCGGTGGGGGAACTGGAGCCGGAGGGGTAACCGGTGGCGGGGTTGTGCTGCCGAGAAGCACCGCGGCGAGCGCCGTCCCGATGACCACACCAAGCCCGGTCGACTCGTCGTATCCGGTCGACGGCGGGTACACATCGCCCTGACCGCCCGCGGTGATGTCGGTGAGCGCCCGCGTGTTGCCATACAGGATCGCGAAGAACTCGGCGAGCACCGAAGCGCTGACACCCAGCTCGCCGAACAGGGCGAACAGTGCGGCGTAGATCGGTGCGACACCGCTCGTACCACCAACCGTGGTCGACTGGCCGTCGGCGACAATCTCGAAGCCGGACTGGGGGTCGGCGTTGCCCGCCACGTCGGGGATCGCCCGCATCGTGGTGCCAGTGCCGGTTTGCCAGGCAGGCGCGGGGAACAGGGTGGACACGCCGCCGCCGGTCGCGTCGTTCGCCGCGTCATCCCACACGGTCTCAGACGCGCGGGTGCCATCCCGGTTGACCGTCAGCCGGGTCCCTCCGCAGGCCAGCACATGAGGGCTCGCGGCGGGGAAGTCGGCGACCGGCGAACTGGTGCCGTCGTCCATGCCGGCGTCGCCCGCAGCGCAGCAGACAATCGTCCCCGCGGCCAGCGCCTGGGCGAACAGGGCGTCGTACTGCCGCATCGTCGCCGGGTCCCACTGGGAGGCGGGACCACCCCACGAGCAGGACACGGCGATGGCACCCGACTGGATCGCCGCCTTGAACGCGGCGAGGAACCCGGCATCGGAGTTGTCACCGAAGAAGATCAGAATCTCGGCGCCAGGAGCGACCGCGGCGACCGCCTCGACGTCGAGCATCACTTCGACGTTGGCGCCACCCGGATCGGAAACGATCGACGCCCCGCCGACCGCGGTGGCAGTCACCTTCGGTATCGGGATGCCGTTCGCCCGGCAGAACGCGGCCAGGTCGGTCGGCGAGTAGGCGCCGCCGAGTTCGACGATCGCCACCTTCTGCCCGGCGCCGGTCAGCGGCGAACCGTCGGCCCTGACGGTCGGAAACCGGTACGCCTTCGCAACTTGGGCGAAGGTCAGCGGCTGCGGAGACGCGGACGCGCGGGGGCGGCGGAGGTAGGGCGTGCGAGCGGTCATGGGTTGCGGCCTCCGTGAGAGCACATGAGAAAGCCCCCGGCCGGAGACCGAGGGCTGAAAGAGACGGGTCAGACCTGCGGCCGAACCAGCGCGGTCGCGGTCGCGGGTGGCAGAACGGCCCGCAACGTCAGCCCAGTCAGCGCGCCCGCCAGCGCGTCCAGACGCGACAGCACAGGCGTCAGGTCCACCCCACCCGCGGTCGACACGGGCAGCGCCTTGATGGCGCCCAGAACGGCGACAAGCTGCTGGGCGATCGCGTTCAGCGCAGTCACTACCTCACCGGTCGGGCCGAGGTAGTCGACGACCTGGCCGAGTTCGGAGGCGAGCGCATCCGACCGGGCGGCCAATGACAGGTCGCCCTTGTTCCAGCCCAGCGCCTGCATCAGCATGTTGTTCTGGTTGAACAGCGACTGGGCCAGCGACAGCAGCATCCGGTTGGTTGACGCCCAGTCCTGCTGTCCGACGCCAGTGCCGGTGTTGAGCGCCTTCTGGACGAGGCCGACAAGCTGGTTGGCCGTGGGGTCGTCGAGCACGAGACCTCCAAAGACGGGTAGCCATTCGTGCAGGACGCGAGATCGGTCCGAGGGGCCGGGAATCCCCGGCTGGGTGGCGGCCGACGTGTACTGGCGGGCCACGATCTGATCCCGCGTCCACCCGGGCGGCAGGCCGATCGAACCGTCAGGGGTCGTTGAGTAGTCGGCGATGTGAAGCTGGCGCCAGCCGGGGGGCAGCATCGCCGCGGTGAGCCCGGCCGGGCGTAGCCACCAAGTGCCGGAGTAGATGACCCCGGATGTGTGGCCAGCACTGACTAGGGCTGTGACGATGGCGGCGATGTAGGCGCCGTGGGCAAACGTCGGGTTGCTCGGCGACTCGGCGTCGATACACAGCCAGTCGGTAGGGCCGACACCGCCCGCGGCTTGGACCTTGGCGAGGAAGTTGGACGCCTCGTCGGCTGGGGTGTGGCCGGTGGTGGCGAAGTGGTAGGCACCTCGGACCAGTCCGACGCTGCCTGCCGTGTTCCACCAGTCGGGGAAGTAGGGGTTCGGCGTGCCGCTGACACCCTGCGACGCCTTGATGAGGATGCGGTCCGGGCCTGACGCCCTGTAGGTGGCGAGGTTGGCGCCAGCCTGGTAGCTGGCTATGTCAGCAAAGTCGGGAGGCAAGTCGCGCCCCCTTGACCCGCGGAGACGACATCGCTTAGTATTGACGATGTCGGAAATACCAACTTAGGGGGGATCAAGATGGCCCGCATCAACGTCTACGAGCCCGTCACCGAACAGGACTACGACCTCGACCGTGACGCGAAGCCGCGCCTGGCCGGCTGGTTCGACGACTCCAAGGCCGTCCGCATCGTGGAGAACGAGCGGTGGGACGGCAACAACATGGTCAGCTTGGTAACAGGCAAGTTCGAGCATGAGGCGCTGTTCCGCACCGCCAAGGGCCGGTGGGTGCTCAACCACTGGTCGCAGTGGCAGGGTGTCGCCGAGACCTACGAGTTCATCGCCGACGAGGCGGCCCGCGACTGGCTGATGCGAAACGAGTCGGAGGAGGAGCTAGCGCGCTTCTTCGGCGAGCATGAGGAGGAGGCTGGCCCGGCCGTCATCGGTCGGCCCGAGATCGGCGGCCGGGTCACGACCGCGCTCGGCGAGGAGAGGCTTGCGCAGGTCGACGCACAGGCGGCGAAGTACGGCGTCACCCGGGCCGAAGCCATCCGACGACTGCTCGACGTTGCGCTGGTACTTGACCCGACCGAGGGGGACGGCCCACTAACGGCTGCGTCGGTCTGACCACAAGCACGCAAAAGGCCGGACCATCCGAAGATGGTCCGGCCTTTCGTCGGCCACTAGATTAGGCGAGCGTCTGCGGGCCCGCCTTGACCTTCGGGATCGTCACCCCAGCAAGCCCGGCCGTAACCGTGTTGCCCGAGATGGTGTTGTTCCCGGACCCTCCGGACCATGTGCCGGTGAGCTGTCCGGGCGCGACGTCGCACCAGTTGCCGGTGATGGTGTTGAACATCGACCGCCGCGCGTCCGACCTGTCGCCGCCGTTCTGATCCAGGTAGATCGTCACGCTAGCTGGGTTGCCCCAGAGGTAGTTACCCGTCGCACTGTCGTGGTTGCTGGACTGGATGACGAGCCCGGCGGCCCGCCACGGGTCCAACCTGGCGCCCTTGCCGTTGCCGGCGATCAGGTTCCCGACGAACGTGTTGTTGCCGCCGGTCTCGTCGCAGATCCCCGAGCCGTAGTTCGAGTAGATCAGGTTCCCGGTGAACGTGTTCCCGCTGGCCGGAGACGCGGACACATGGTCGCCGGTCAGCCCGCAGGACACATCCATCCACAGCCCCGGGCCGCCGATACCGCCATACGAGATTCCGGCCGGGTTCGCCTTGTGGATCAGATTCCCGGTCCAGGTGGCGCCGGTCATCAGCGCCATCTTGATCCCGCCATTGTCACCGGGACCGGTGTCGACCGCCGCGGAAGTGAAGTTGGCGTAGAACTGGTTGTAGCGGACGACAGACCCGGCGCCGCCGCCCATGATCCCGTGGGCCTGGTTGTGATGCACTGTCGAGTGCTCGATCAGCGACCGGTCGCCCAGCCCGAAACCGGTGTAGCTCCCGGTCAGCTCACAGTTCGCGACATGCCAACCGGACGCGCCTGGGCGGGCGCCGCGGCCGTTGGTCTCGATGGCCGAGTAGTAGTAGCCGACCGGGCTCTTACCGGAGCAGTTCGCGATGGTCATGTTGAAGATGCCGACGCCAGTGGCGGACGAGTCCGGGTTCGTCCACCACACGTTGTTCGTGATCGTCACGCCCGCGCCCGCGCCGTAGAACTGCTGCCCGGCCTTCGGGTACACCACATACGGGCCCGTGTAGGTGCCTGCGGCCAAGGCGAACACAGTCCCCGCAGGGTTGCCCTGCGCGTAGCTGTTGATGTTCGCCCCGGCGGGGATCGGCACAGCGCCCGACGGGATCGCCAGCGGCGCGGGCATCAGCACCCGATCCGGCCACGCCGACGTGTCCGCCAAGTTGGTGGTGCCACCCCAGTAGACGCCATCCGCCGGCGGCGTCGACCCGCCCGTCCCACCCGACCCCCCCGACCCGCCCGGATCAGTGGTCCCACCTGAACCGCCACCCTGACCAGGGTTCGTGGGCGCCGGCTGCGGCCCAGGCAGCCACGACACCGATGTCCCATCCATCAGCACCCACACCAGATCGCCGACAGTAGGAGTGACCCCAGACGCAGCGGCGACCGCGGTCAGCGGGCCGAGCTGCACCGACGGCCGACCCTGACTGTCAACAGCGGCAACGGTTCCTTGAAAGACGGTCATCGAGCCCTCCGGTTTTGGGCACGTCAAAACACCCCGGCGCGGTCGGCCGGGGCGAGAGAAAAGATCATCGGGTGGGAACGGTGCAGGTCAGCGGCGCGGCCGGATAGGTCCGCAGAAACGTCTGCTCGGCGCCGATACGCCCGTCGAACACGGTGTGCGCAAACGACCTCGCGTTGTCCGACGCCGCCGGGCCCGTCAGCAACGCCAACGCCGCCTGATCAGCGGCAAGCTCACCCCGCACAAACGCAACCTCATCCGCGGTACGCGCCTGCGACACCTGGCAGTTCGCGGCCCGCTCCCGGGCCAGCGCATCAAACTGCGCGCGGGTCGCCGCCGCATCCCGAGCCCGCGTCACCAGCACATAGCCCGTCGACGCCACACCGCCAAGGACGACCAGCAGCACCACCAGCACGGCGACAATCCGCCGACGGGTACCCCGAACCTGTGTGGCCACCTCGGTCCGCTGCGCCGCCTCCGACAGCCGCCGGGTGTATTCCTCCCGGTCCGCCGCCACCTCGCGGGACAGTTCCTCCGTCGCGGCCCGAACCCCACGCAGCGTTTCGGTGATCTCATGCTGCCCGGAGGACAACCGGTCGACCGCCGCAGTGAGCTGCCGTGTCGCCTCAACCTGCGGCATCGTCCGCCCCCTCCGGATGGACACGGGCGACCAGTTCCCTGATCACCGACTCGTGGAGCGCGAGCTGATCGAGAAGGTCCTCGTAGACCTCCCCGGCATCCGACAAAAGCGACGAAATCGCCCTCAAACGGCGTGCGGAGGCGGGCGGAAGCACGGCTGTCGGCATCCGCACCGCCTCATCGCTCACGAGGTGCCCGCCCGCCTCGCCAACTCGTGCAGATGCTCCCGGGCCAGATCGTTGGAGCGGACAAGCGCATCCGTGGATCTGGTCAGCGCGGGAACAACCTGGTCGCGTACAAACGCCGACGTGGTGTCAAGCCCTGACCGCAGCGCGGCGATCTCCGAGTCCTGCTGGGCGATCGTCTGCTGGAGCGCCGCAACCTCACGCTGATGCGCCGTGTCGCGGGCGTCCAACTCGTCCCGATGGGCGGAGTCCTCCCGGGACACCACCCAGCCGGGCACCAGCATCCGCGTCAGCAGCAGCACAACCACGATCCCCAGAACGCCGTAGCCCAAAATCTGGGACAGCACATCCGCGGGAGGACTGTCCGCAGCCACAGCCGCAGCGGCGAGGACGGCAATCATGGGCAGCCGATCCGGACGCTAGTCGGGTAGGACAGGGGAAAGCTGGCAGGTCACCGTCCACGACTGACTCCCCGGCTCCACAACAATGCTGTGGCTCAGCGCGTCGACGTAGCCGTCAAAACTCCAAGCCGGCGCGCCCACCGGGCGAACCCACACCCGGTTCAGATCCGAAATGTCCATCGCCAGCGTCGGCGCGAACAGAACATTCGGATTCGCCGACGGTTCGACGGTAAACGCAGCCAACCTCGACCGGGGCGTCGAATACTGCCGCAGAATGAGCTGCGCTCGATCTGCCGCATCCTCATCAAACTGGGTTTTGATCGTCGCCGAGTAGGTGCGGGGGAAATGTTTCCGCACAGACGTGGCATCCGACACGGAGGCGACCGCGCCACCATCCCGAGTGATCGTCACCTGGTTGTAAATATAGGTCGGATCGTTGTCGACCTCCAACCCGTCCAACTGGTACGGCAGATCACCATAGGGATCGAACACGTTCACCGGCAGCACCTGTGACGGCCGATATTTCCGATCCTCAAAGACCGGGGTACCGTCGGCCAGGCTGTACACCTGGCCATGTTCGGCCTCACCCTGATCCTGCAAGGCGTCCAACGCCGACTGGCCGGAAAGCCCAGACAGTCCATAGGTGCCGGCCGACCCGGCGTACGTCCAACCGGACATGACCGACCGATAGTTCGCCGGCCAACCCCAGTAGTTCAGCAGCCGCTGCACCCGGGAGCCGGTCGTCTCCAACGGGTATCCGCCGTGGACCCCGACCGCCCAGTGGGCGTTCACCCGGTCGTAGGTCAGCTCCTTGTTGTAGAACGCCACATGGGAGACGTAGCCGTTGTAAAAGTTTCCGGTCGCAGTCGTACCAATCCAATCGCCGCCGAGGACAGTATGGGCGACCTGGTTGCCGAAACCAGACACCGCGCCCTGCCACAGATAGTTATGGGTGCCGTCGGTCAGCCAGTTCGCATAGTTGCCTGCATACAGGGTGACAACACCAAACACTGACACGGTGACGCAGACGTAGTTGCCGAAGTTGCCGCCGAGCAGAATCCCACCTGTCGACTCGTAGACTTTCGTTCCGCCCACGTAGAGGGTCAACTGTTGGGCGACGGTCCGACCCACCACGATTTCGATCCCCGTCTTAGCGCCGGAGGCGTCCAACTGGCAGAACAGTGGCGCGTTGGACGGTGTCGTCGTCCCGTCCTGGCCGAAGAACAGGTCGAAACTGTACGGGCCGCCGAGGAAGTTCGCATCGTTCGCTGCGGACAGGTTCAGAATGTCCGTGGTGTACGGCGGGCTCGTCCCCGGCGTCGGGTTGAGGTACAGCGCCGCCGCCCCGTCGAAGATGATCGACTGCCCGCCGAAGTGGGAGAATCCGCCGCCTGCGGTCGGTGACTGCACCACGGCCAGCGACCCGGCAGAGATCACATCGCCGCCGCCGCTGGCCGACTGCGGCTCGTTCAGCGGGTAGAAGCTGACCGGCCCGTCAAGCAGAACCTCCTGCTCGTAGGTTGTCCTCAACGTGCCCTGCGACAGCGCTGCCAGCGAATCGACACAGGTAATCGTTGGCTCGGACAGGGCCGGATCTGACCACGTCTGCGGCCACCTTTCGACGAACCCGGACCACAGCGGATAGGTCGAACCTAGCCACAAGGCCTTGACCCGGATTGGTACGATCGGCTCCAGATCCGGGTAGTAGGGGCCGTCCGGGTTGTTCGAGTCGAACCGGCCGCCGGTGTTGTCGACGACGATCGACGCCGTGCCGGCCTCGAACCTGCCCAGTTCGTACTGCCGCGACGACCGGGCCAAGTCCAAGCCGCGCACATAGCGGGAAATATCAGTCCAGCGGTAGGCCGTTGACGATTCGATACCCGCCACCTCGTGCTGTTCTCCGGCGACCATCCCCGACCATGCGACGAGCAGCACCAGCCGCGACGCGGTGGACCCCGGTGTCGACGTGACCGTGACCGTCGTCCAACCGGTCGCCGAATCGGTGAACGCCACCTGCGTGTAGTTGATCAGCGTCGAGCCGGTGGCATCCTTCCAGTCGGCCTCGACAAGACCCGACCGTGGAGTGAGCCCCGACCGTAGCCGCAGCGTGATCGTGTACTCGACGCCGGGCACAATGGTGCCCGCACCGGTGTCCATGTTGACGGTCACGTCGCCGTCGGCCTGCGCGGTGACCAGCAGACAGTTCCGGTAGGGCGCCGGCGCGAAATTCTGGCCAAGAATCAGATAGGCGTTGGACGAGTTCTTCCACTTGCCAATCGACCTGGCGAACGTCGCCGAATCGCCGATGATCGGCGGATAGGTCAGGGGCGACGTCGGGTCCAAGCCGAACCCGGCCTCGACAACAACCTGCGGCCACGTCGTAGACCCAACAACGCCGATGCCGCCGCCGCCGATCCCACTACCACCCGTACCGCCGCCGCCTCCGCCGGTCGAAACCGCGGGGACGATCTCGAAGGCAAGCCAGGAAATGTTGCCGTAGGGTGCGGTCGTCGAGATAGCCATCGTGTTCCCGGCGGTGAACGGGCCGGTCCGGTCAAGGACCGCGCCGGTCATCCCACCGGGAATCGCCGAATACCGCGCCCCATTGTCGAGGGTTGGCGCTGCGCCTCCGGCTGTGTCCGCGTAGACAGCCCACATTTGGGAGCCGGTGCGGGTGCAGGTCATCGACTGGGCCATCAGCGCCGTCGGCCCCGACGGGGTGCCACCCCCACCGCCGGTACCTGTGCCAGTGGTTGCCTGGGGACCGGCGAGCAGGGTCGGAACTTTCACTCCGGAGAATCCAGGGACGACGGTGTTCCCGGAGATCGTGTTGTTTCCCGAGCCGCCGGACCACTGACCTGTCTGCTGTATGGGGGCGACGTCGATGGTGTTGCCGATGACCGAGTTGTTCTTCGACCGGTTGGCGTCCGAACGGTCACCACCGTACTGATCCATGTAGATGATGACGGAGTTGCCGCCGTTGTTCCAGATGTAGTTGTTCTGGACCGTGTCGTGGTTCGAGCTTTGGATGGCGAGGCCGCAGATCCGGAATCCGTCGAGGGTGACGCCGTGCGCGTTGCCGACGATCAGGTTGTTTTTGAAAACATTGTTGCCGCCGGTCTCGTCACAAATGCCGGCGGAGCAGTTGGAATAGATGATGTTGCTGTCGTACACGTTTCCGAACGACGGATAGCTGCCGGTCCTGTCGGCAGGGTTGATGCCGCAGCTCACGTCCTGCCAGACGCCGTGTCCGCCGATGCCGCCGTAGGTGCGACTGGACAGTCCTGACGGGTTGCCGTGGCTGATCAGATTGCCGATCCACGTCGCACCGGTCTGGAGTGCCATCTTGACGTTAGAGTCGTCGGCGCCCGAATCGTAGTAATTGTTGGCCCCGGGTGTCAAATTGTTGAAAAACTGGTTGTACCGGATGACCGAGCCCTGCTCGCCGTCACCAATCGCCTTGCCACCGTTGTGGTGCAGGGTGCAGTTCTCCAGCAAGAAGTTCGGGCCGAGCTGAATCCCAATGTAGTTATTCGTGATCTCACAGTTGGCCACGTGCCAGCCGCTGGCAGTCTGGTTCTCCGAGAAACACGAGTCGATCGCACCGCGCTGCGAGGTGTTTGGGCCCACATCGCGCAACGTCAGGTTGAAGATGCCAATGTTCGTGGTGGCAGAGCTTCCCCGGTGAATCTGAATGTTCGACAGGATCGTTTTACCGGCGCCCTGGCCGTAAAACTGCTGGCCAGGATTGGGGACGACCGTGTAGCCGCCCGAATAGGTGCCCGCATCCAACACGAACACAGTCCCGGCGCCGTGGCTCGACGCGGCAGAGGCGATGTTCGAGCCGGCTGGGATACGGACCGCTCCAGCGGGGATCGGCAACGCCGACGGCATGATGACCGAATTCGGGTAGGCGGTCGTGTTGTTGACGTCCGTGTCGCCGCCATAGTAGTTGCCGACACTACTACTAGTGGTCGTGGTCGTAGTCGTGGTAGTCGACGACGGGTTGCCAACCCCTGTGACCACCTGCGGAAACGTCGCCGACAAATCCGCGCCGGTAAAGACAAGAACCTGCACAAACTTGGCGTGCGAGTTGTCCGCGGCTCCGACAACCGTGACCGTCCGCGCGGTCCGCGACCTGGCAATCGTCGCCCACATGACCGTCTCCGCGGTCGTCGCAGTCGGCGGCTGGTAGCCGAGCCGCAGCCAACTCGACCCGGCCGTGTCGTAGACATACGAGCCCACCGCCGCCGCCGTCGAGGTCCCCGCCATCGCCGCAACAACGACGATCACCGCACCTGCGGGGGCGGTGAACGACGCGGGCACCGCCGAGCCGGTCGCCACGCTGACCGCAGACGGGCTGGACGAGTCGAGGGCGACGGCCACAACGACCACCGCCCCCGACGCGCCTTGCACAGAGTCGTTCAGAGCCCAGCGACACGCGCCAGGCCATTACTCGGATTCCGCCTGTTGTACCGAAGGGCCTGTTTCTGCGTTGACTTGAACAGGACCTGGCCGTCGAGGTTCACCGGCACCTCGACGACAATCGTTGTCTGCCCTCCGCCGCCCCACGAGCCCGACGGCTGCATCCCCACCCATCCGCCGGACGCCTTCCCACCCGCGAGGATCGACTTGGTCTCGTTGGCAGGGTGGATGTAGGCCGGGGCGCCGAACACGGCCAGCTCGGGGCCACGCTCACCGACAAGGACGGCCTGGCCGACTGGTGGGGAACCGCCCTCAGCGAACGGGGCGATCTTGTTCAGTTTGCCGACGAACCCGCCGACACCCTTGGCGATACCCGTGATACCACCCGTGATGTCCTTGATCGCCCGGCCCATCGAATCGAAGATCGGCTTGAGGACACCCCAGATCGTGGTAACCGTCGACTTGATCCCGCCCCACAGCGTGTCCCACGTCGTTTTCAGCCCGCGCAACGCTGCGCCGATCACCGCGTCAAACGCTCCGCTGATCGCATGGAACGTCGGCGACAAGAACGAGTTCCACACCGTGGACACGGCCGTGTGGATCGCACCCCAAATCGTGTTCCAGGTAACCTGCAACGCGCGCAGCCCAAACCCGATCACAGCGTCAAACGCCGAGGCGATCGCATGAAACGTTGGCGACAGGAAACCATTCCAAATCGCGGACAAAGCCGTGCGGATAGCACCCCAGACAGCGTTCCAGGTCGCCTGAAGCAGACGCAGCCCGAAGCCGATGACCGCATCAAACGCTGTCGCAATCGCATGAAACGTCGGCAGCAGCACCGAGTTCCACGCGAACGACACGGCCGTGCCGAGCGCCGACCAGATCGTGTGCCAAATCGCCTGCGCTAGGCGAAGGTTACCGATGATGAACGTTTCGACGCCTGAGACAATCGCATGGAAGGCGGGCAGCAGCACCGAGTTCCACACCCAGTTGACCGCGGTTCCGAGCGCATTCCACACGGTTCGCCAAGCGGTTTCGAGCCAGCGGATCGCCGTTCCAATCGTGCCGGTGACGACCGAGGCAACACCCTTGCCGAACGGCTCCAGGACGCTGTGCCAGAACCATGTGACCGCCTTTTCGATGGCCCGGTAGGCGATCTCCCAGGCAAGTACCTGAAGGCGGATCGGGAGCAGCAGATAGTTGATCGCCGTGGCGATGCCCTTGAGGATCGGCTCTAGGAAGTGCCAGGCGTCGAGCGCCGCCGTCTTGATCGCGTTCCAGGTGACCCGGGCTGCGGTTTCGAGAGCGTGAGTTACGGCGTGCCAGGATGTTTCGACCCCGCCGACGGTGGCCCGCCAGGCGTCGACGAACGGCCGCGCCGCCGTTTCCAAAGCCGACAGGGTCGCATGCCACGCGGTCGACAGAGCCGAGCCAACCGCATCCCAGGCAGTGACGATCCCACCCCACGCGGCCTTCAACGCGCCGACAACCGCATCCCAGGCGGTGACGAAAGCACCCGACACGGCACGCCACGCCGTTTCGAGAGCGCCAACGACAGCGAACCACGCGGTTTTCAGCGCATCCCAGGTAGCGAACCAGGCGATTTCGATCGCATGCCAGGCGGTAATGAAGCCCTCGGAGATACCCTTCCAGTGCTTGCGGATCTCGTAGAATGCGGCGATGAGCGCGGCAATGGCGATTTCCGCGAGGAGCACGAACGCGCCGATCGGGTTTGCGTCGGCCGCAGCGTCGAATCCGATCATCGCTGCCGTGGCGGCGATGATCCCGCTGACGATGCCGGCGATCCACATCGCAACCGACAGGCCCATGAGCACGCCAAGAGTGATGACGAGGCCCTCGGCGACAGCCTTGTGTTTCGCGAAAAACTCGATGACTTTTTCCAGGGGTGGGATCAGCTTGTTGCCGAGTTCGATGCCGAGCACTTCTGCACTGGACTTGAGCCGGTCGAGCGAGTTCTTAAAGGTGCCCTGGGTGGCTCTCCATGACTCCTGGAGTCCGGCTGCCCGTGACGTCGAGTCGCCCAGCGCCTTGTACTTGTCCTGAAGACGCGGCAGTTCCTGGATCAGCGTCATGATGCTGCCGGCGGTCTTGCCACCGCCGAACGCGTCCGCCAGGGTTTGCATCGCGGCAGCCTTCTGCGCGTCGGTCTGCATCGCCCCCAGATGGGTTCGCAGGTCTTCGACGGCGACAAGTAGGCCGTTGGGCTGCCGCATGTCCATCGCCAACTGGTTCTGCGACATGCCGATCCCGGCGAGCGCCTTCGCAGCCTTGTCGGTGGGCGCGGCCATCAACGTGAGCGTCATCCGCAGGTGGGTGGCCACCTGGTCGGCTGGTGTGGCGTTGTCCGTCAACGTGGCCAGCGCTGCGGCGACGTCGGTGAACTTGAGGCCGGCGGTCGCGGCGGTCGGCAGGATGCCGGTCGCCATGGCCTTGGCCAACTGCGACATCCGCATGTCGCCGATACCGACGGTGGTGTTGAGGAGCGCGGCGGCGTCGTTCATGTCCCTCACGCCGCCGATACCCGAGGCAACGGTGGCGATCATTGCCTGGGCGGTGTCCTCCAAGTTCGCGTTACCGATCGTCGCGACCTTCGCCGCGGCCGACAGGATGTCCATCGCCTGCGCGCCGCGATAACCGGCCGACTCGACGTGGTACAGGCCGGCGGCCAGCGCGTCAGGTCCCTGCCCGGTCTGCGAGGCCAGGTTGAGAACAGAACCCTTGAGCTTGTCGACCTCGCCCTGTGATGCCCCAGCGGCGGTGTGAACCTGCTCCATCGAGGCGTCAAACTTGGCCGCCATGTAGATGGAGGCGGCGGCAACGCCGGCCAACCCAATTGCGGCTTTCCGGCCGAACGCGCTCACCGCGTCGTTCATGTCGGAGAAGGCGGCTCTCTGCGCGGCCTTCTCCTTCTCGGCGGCCGCCTCGGTCGCCCGGACCCGGGCGGCCATCGCAGCGTCATATTCGGCGGTACCCTCAGTCAGTGCCCGCTGCTGGGCGACCTGCGTGGACAGCGCCGCCTTCTCAGCAGCGGCCCCCTGACGTGCCCATTCGGCATTCCATGCCGCACCCCACTTGGCTGCCGCTTCTTCGCCGGACAGGGCCATCGAGTCGTCTGCGGCCTTGACCGCCGCGGCACCCTGCTCGGCTGCCGCCTTGATCTGAGTGGTGGCTTCCCGCAGCCCAGCGGCCATCTCGGCCGCATCAGCTATGAGGCGTATGACTGCGGGCGGTAGGAGGCCGGAAGCCATCGCAGCCCCCGCAAGTTAGAATCCGAGCGCATACCTGATTGCCGCTAGCGCGGCCGTCTGCATTGCGGGAAGCGACATCTCATAGGCGGGCTGCACATAGGGCCGCGGCGGCAGCGTCGTTGCTCCACGCCGGCCGGTCTCGCCGCCCAGTTCCTGGATGCGTGCGTAGACCGCCGTCGGGCCGACGTCGACATAGCCGGGGCCGGTCTCTTTGATGACCGACCGGCGCAGGGTGCCTGACACGATCGCCGGAGGTGATCCCCGGGGCGACGGTGTCGGGGTGCCCTTCTTGTGGCTGTACAGCGACAGTTGCCGTTTGACGGAAGTTTCGGCGACCGCGGCGGCGGCCTGCGCGCCGAGCAGCGCCGCGGCTTGGCCCCGTTCGGCCAGGTCATCAAGTGCGGCGACGAGAAGGGCGATGTCCATCTCGAAGCGGATGACCATCTACCGGCCCGCCTTGCCTCGCTGCTCCGCGTCGCGGATCTCGCGGTCCTGCCTGCGCTGCCGGCCGTCGTCGACGGCCTTCATGATGAGCGGCCAGTCATCGGCGAGAGGGAGTGGTAGCCCGTCGACGACATCCGGGGGCCAGTGCCAGCGTTCCGCGTACCAGCTATAGAGCTGGGCGTCGGCGATCCAGTCGGGTAGCGGCGCCTGACTGTCGCGGAGTTCGTAGCCCTCAGCGATCTGACTCAGGCGGCTGAGGGCACGGAAGGGGACTGCGGGTCGGCAGACGGCTTGGTATCCCGCCGGCCGTTGATCTTGTCGAGTACGGGGGTCAGCGCGGTTTCCAACGCGTCGACGATGTCGATGTCGAGGCCGTCCAACTCGTCCTCGGGCAGATCGGCCGGGACGGGGAGTGGCGTGCCGTCGGGCCGGGTCAGGGACCAGGCGATCACCCAGTGGCGGAGTAGCGCGTCGAACGAGGCGACCGACGCGACACCGACGTTGGCGACCTTGCCGTTGTCGTCGAGTTCGATCGACTTGAAGCTCGCGATCCGCAGCTCGTCCCGGTCACCCTTGGTGACCTTCGTCGGGTTGCGGATCTCGGCCCACTGGCCGGGGCCGTAGTCGTCAGTGTCGGGCAGGTCTATGCGGACGGTCTGGGTTTTCGGGGTGGTGGACATGGGGCTCCTCGCGGTCTGGCGGTCGAGACCCGCCCCCGGCGCGACCGCCGACACCGGGGGCGGGAGTCAGAGGACGGTCACTGGTAAGTGGCGCTTGAGATGCTGTTTTTCGCCGTTAGGGTCACAAGGCCGTATCCACCCGAAGCGCCCACATCTGTGGTGTTTCCGAGCGCCGTGTAGTCGGTTTCGACCATGGTGTAGGTCTGGCCGCGCGTGACCTTGGTGCCGTGGTAGTTGACCGAATGCATGGCGATGTCCAGGCCCACGAGCGAGCCACCCGAACCGGTCTCGAAATTGACCGCCAACGACGGGTTGGTGACGTTCAAATAGCGCAGCAGTTCGGTTTCATCCGCAGCGACGAACGTCATCTTGCCGGTGGCGGTCAGCGGGCCGAGCCACACCCCGTAGGGCACCTGCACACCGTCAACGGTGGTCAGGACCTTGACGTCGCGCTTGAGCTGCAACTCGCCCGAGGCGACGTAGAGAACCGGGGTGCCACCGATGGAGGTGGTGCCGGTCCACGAGGGGGTGGGAACGGAAACACCGGTCCACGACGAGGCGGGCTTGGCGATGACGCCGGACGGCCAGCCGGTGAGCTTCGCCGTGTAGGTGAGCAGCGCTTCGCTGGACCAGGTGATGGTGAGTTCGGAGACGACACAGCCGGGGTAGGCGCGCGCCTTGTTCGACGAGGTGCCGGTGAGGCCGGAGAAGTCGACGATCGTGAGGCTTTCGGGCTGTCCTCCGCCGTAGTTCCCCGCATTGTTCTTGATCGCGAACTTGTGGGAGTACGGCGCGCTGCCGCCGGTCACCGCATAGTCGCCGAGCATCGCGCCCAGCCAGTAGCCGATCGACTCGGGGAACACGTCACCCGAGGTCGAGTATTCGCCGTGAATGACGCCCGCGACCGCGCCGTACTGGGTGACCTCGGAGCCGCGGTAGCCCGTGTCCTCCAAAATGGTCAAGTTGTCGAACGGCTCGAAGGTCTTCACCGGGATGTACGCCGTCGGTGCCGCTGCGGCGGCGGTGACGACAACCAGATTGCCCGCCGTGTGGGCGGATGCGGTCGCCGAGCAGGTGATCGACCCGCCGGACGCGGCACTGTAGGCCACCGTCTCCGTGGTCGTCCCACCCGACGTGGCGTCGTAGATGGTGATGTACCCGGTGCCCGGCCATGAGGTCGTGTCGGAGACGGTCAGCGACGTCGCCGACGCCGAGGCGCTGGCGGTCAACACCGCCCGGTACTTGTCCAGGCCGAGACCCAGATAGGAGAGATTGGTTGCCTGAGCCGGCGCGGCGGTCATCGGGCGTCACCACCTGACTTCTTTCGCACCGAGGCCGGCTCGGTGGTGACGGGCGGGGAATCGGATGGCATCCAGTGCGAATCGGGCGGCTCGTCCCAGTCGGCGACGTCGCCGGGCTGGAATTCGACGGCCCGGTCCGCGTAGTAGCGGGCCTGCCCGTCGGCCGGGGAGAAAGTAAACGCGGGCATGCAAAACCCCCAGCCGGAAAGGCGGGTAGAATGTGGGCTAGGACAAAACCCATTCGGTGACGGTGGTGACAACCGCAACCTCGACGTACAGCCGGTTGTCTTTCAGCTCCGGCTCACCGGGGGTGAGTTCGACATCCTCACCGGCCTGCCAGATCTCATCGAAACCACGGCCGCCCGTACCCCAGGTGCGGTCCGCGCGTATCCGCTGGGTCAGCGAGTCGAGAAAGGTGTCGAAATCGTCGATCGCATCCTCGACGCGTTGCTGGCGGGACCGAAAATAGGTCTCCAGGTAGACCGTGTGGTCGATCCGTTTCTGGCCGGCAGGCGGGATACCGAACGTGCCGCCGCCGCCGAACGCTTCCCGTTTTTCGGCCGAGTGGACCAGATGGACGGTGGCGACACCGCCGGAGATCTGGCCTGGAAGTGGCCAGAAGTCGTCGTCCTGCGCCTCACGCGGTCCGGACGTCCACAGGGTGGACAGGAACTGGACGGGGGAGTCGCGGAACATGGACGGCCGGGTCGGCTGCGGTCGCCCGCCAAACCAGGCGGCTGTGGCGGCGCGGATCGCAGCCCGGGACATGACGCCTCCGGAATGCTGGGCAGGTCAGATCGCGACCCGGCGGTACCGGTCGAGGATGGTCCGCGCGGACTGTTGGAAGACGGCCATGTCGGTGCCCACGGACTGGTCGACTGACGGTGAGCCGGTGTCCGACGAGCGGCGGATCAGCACAACCGTCATCTGGCCGACCGCGGTTTTGATGTCTTCGGGCATCGATCCGACCCCCGCACCAGAGGCGTGGGCCGCAACGGTGGCTGAGACGGTGACCGTTCCCGGCCCCGTCGCCGCGGTCCAGGCGGGAGAGACGGTGACCGTCTCTTCCAGGCCGGGGTCGTGGATGCGCAGCGTCTGCCCGGGTTGGATGCCGGTCCGGTCGGCCACGGTCAGCGAGGTCGCCCCGCTGGTCGCCTGGGCGGTCAGGGTGGTCTGGGGGAAGCCGGCGATGTAGTCGTATTCGACCGCGACCCTGCCGGCAGATTGACCGCCGAACTGCAACGACCCCGACCATGACGACGTTCCGCCGCCACCCAGGGGGATCGAGAAAGCTCCGTCCTCAACCCACTGCGCCGTGGGGATGATCGTCGAAGACAGGTTGCCGGGGGTGCCGTAGGCCAGCCGCGAACAGGACACCGGAGGTATCCCACCGGACGTTTGCCGCGGGGAGATGACTACCGTGCTGTCCCGCTGGACTTGGACTGTCTGGTGTTCGGACAGCACCAGGTGGGCACCTAGTGGGATCGTGCAGTACGAGTCGGCCCACTGGGAGGCGCGCAACAGGATGTTCGCCAACTCGGCGTCGTTCGCAGCCCGCGACCCGTTGTTGATCAGATCGTCGACGTTCGCCCCTGTGGGCATCGCGCGGAACTCCGCGACAGTGATGTAGGCCGTCGGCCAGCCATAGGTCTGCCCAGCATCGGTGAACACCCGGTCGGGCAGCACGTCGAACTGGCCGGGCAGGCCGCCGTTGGGCGCCGTCGACTTGTACTCGTAGCCGTAGTGGCCCGGAGATGTCGGCGTGTAGACGTACTCGTAGGAGCCCTGGGCGAGACGCGTCAGATCGGCGAGATGGTGTACGACCGACGTACCGTCCGGCAGGTCGATCGTCAGATCGAGCGTTTCCGGATCGACACCCAGACCGGTGACCGGATCGGTGAACTTCGCGGGCAGCCGCACCGCCTGACCGGCCGCATAGGGGGTCGTCGACATCGGCATCCCCCTATGCGGCTCAGATCGTCGGCGTGCCGGACAGGACTAGCGCGGGCTCGTCGCCGCCGGACACGATCACCGCCGGGCTTGGCGTGCCGGCGATGACGACACCGCCGGGTGATCCGCCGTACTGGCCGCCGCCATAGCCGGGGTCGCCGTAGCCAGTCGCATCGGAGGGTTCGGCGGCCTCGTCCAAACCGGTGAGGATCGCCGTGATTACCCGGGCGAGCGCGTCCGTGTCATCGAACGTGGCAGCGTCTGTTCCGCCGTTGACCGTGGCGTCGATGTGGGCGAGGTCTTCGGCCCGGCCGAGTTCCGAACCGGCGACGGCCGCCGACATGGATGCGACAGCCTCGACCGCGGACGCACCATCCGCACCCTGCGCGGCAACAGCAAGCCCGGCGGTATCCGCCGCGTTCGCCGTATCCGCACCGGTCAGACCAACAGCCGGCATCTGCTCGACCACGGAGGCCAGTTCGGCGGCCGTGACCGTCGCGGACATTGACGTGACAGCCTCGGCGAGCCCGACCCCGTCCGGCGTTGCAGCGGCGACCCGGATAGCGGCCGGCAGGTCGTTGTCGCCGCTCATCGCCACCGCGACCGTGTCGACATCGGACACAATCGCGGTGAGACTGCCCAGGCTGTCGATCGCCACGTGTAGATCCGAGGCGTAGACGGTGATACCCGATGTCGCCTCGGCCAGGGACATGCTGTCGGTGTCGGACAGTTGGATGAGCGCCGTTTCGGTGCCACCAGCAGCATCCGAAGCCGCCAGCGTCGCCGCTACCGAGGCCGTCTCGCCGGCGGTCGCCCCGTCCGTACCGGCCACCGTGGCGGTTAGGGACACCACCAGCTCGGCGGCAACCACACCGTCCGACCCGGACACTGATGGAGCGAGCACCGTCGAATCTGCGGCGGTGATGCTGTCGGCACCGGTAAGCAGGTAGGTGAGCGCACTGCTCTCGGCGACGGCGCCAGCGTCCGCACTGGCCACGGCGACCGTCGGTGTGGCCTCGGAGAGGCTGGCCGCATCCGAGCTGGTCACCGACGGGGTGAGCGTCGCCGCGTCAACCGCTGTGGCGCTGTCCGCGCGGCTCAGCGAGATCGTCGGAACGCTGCCGCCGTACCCGCCGCCGCCGTAGCCACCGGAGCCGTAGCCATCCCCGGAACCGGTCGCAGCGACCAGGTCAACGTCGGCAACCGTCGCAGTGAGAGAGACCAGTCCATCCGTTGCGATCGCCGTGTCACTGTCGGCTTTGACAACCGCCGTGGCGGCCGCCTCGGAAAGGGTCGCACCATCCGCGTCCGTGGCCGTGGCGGTGACCGCGACCAGGTCGGCTGCGGTGCCGCTGTCCGAATCGCCCAGCGTGGCTGTGACGGCCGCCGTGTCGTTAGCTGCCGCCGTGTCCGTCGAGGTCGGGCCGACGACGGGGATGCTTCCCGTGTCGGCCGCGCTGGCGCCGTCAACAGAGGCCAGCGATGCGGCAACCTGGCCGGTGTCGAGCCCTGCCGCCCCATCGGTGGGACCGGTCAGGGTTATGGTCGGGCTGGCCTCGTCGAACGTCGCCCCATCGGAAACCGACGCCAGGCCGACCGCCGGGGCTGCACTGTCCGCCAAGCTGGCTGTGTCCGTGTCAGCCACCGAGGCGGCCAGCGACTCGGGCGACGACGCGGCGACCGCACTGTCGGTACTCGCCACCGACGCGGCGACTGTGCCCACATCGGCCACAGAGCCGGCGTCTGCGGATGCCAGCGCCGTTGTAACAGCAGCCAACTCGGCTGCCGTCGCCGTATCCGCCGAGGCGGGGATGACACCGATCGACGTGGGTGTACCAGTACCGCCGGCCCCGTAGCCGCCCTCGCCGTACAGCCCGGATCCGTAGCCGCCATTGCCGTCGGCGAGCTGCGCCGCATCCGACGAGGTGATGGTGATAGTGATCGACGCTGTTTCGGCGGCCGACGCGCTGTCCGCGTTGAGCAGGGTGACAGCAGCAGTCTCGGATGCGCTGCCACTATCCGTGCTGGGCACGGACACGAGGGCTTGCACCGCGGTGGCGACGGTGAAGGCTGAGAAGACAACGTCGCCGGACGAGTTGTAGGTGTCCAGCCCGGCCCGGTTGCCACCGCTGATCGACGAGTCCGTGCCGGACCAGATCGCCGACCCGTTCAGATCAACCTCAAGGGCGGTGCCATACACCGACAGGGTGAT
>Ga0068859_100000060_pt1 | contig 113756 bp, 94 predicted proteins | sample KBSSwiS22_FD_66585 | JGI IMG/M metagenome (GOLD analysis project Ga0068859, IMG submission 66585) | Switchgrass rhizosphere microbial communities from Kellogg Biological Station, Michigan, USA - KBS Switchgrass S2-2 | ecosystem: Host-associated > Plants > Roots > Rhizosphere > Soil ...
GGAGATAAAGAACCGTAGGTTCGGTGCATATAAATCCAGCGACGCAAAATGGATCGAGCCTACGGGTCTTGTCGCGGTGTTGACGGTAGCGCACCGGGTTGAAACCCGGTGTTACAAAATGGGTCGAGCCTATGGCTCTGATCGCGGCATTGACGGCAGCGCACCGGGTTGAAACCCGGTGTTACAAAATGGATCGAGCCTACGGCTCTTGTCGCGTTGCAAGGCTCTGATTGCGTTGCAAGAAGAGGCGTAGCCTCGGTTGGTATCGTAACAACGGATTTTAATCCGTTGACGGGTATGTTAATCAGGATGCCACCAAATCTTTTTTTATGCAGTCTCCCATTTAAAAAGACTATGGCCAACACTTATCACCAGGTTTATTTGCAAACAATATTTGCCGTTAAATACAGAAATGCCGTAATTGACAAAGCGTGGAAAGCCCGGCTATTGGGCGTTGTTGGAAATCTGATCAATGAAACCGGTTGTAAAACGCTTATCGTAAATGGGGTGGAGGATCATATACATTGTTTAATTGGATTAAAACCCGTTGTCTCCATTTCGGAATTGATGAAGACCGTGAAAGCAAAGTCCTCAAAATATGTAAATGATCATTCACTCACCACCGGCAGGTTTGAATGGCAGACAGGATATGGTGTGTTTTCCTATGCACAATCTCAACTGGACAGGGTGTACAATTATATCCGCAACCAGGAAGCGCATCATCAAAAACAGGTTTTCAGGGACGAATACCTCAATTTTTTAAAGAAATTTAAAATAGAATACGATGAAAATTATATTTTCCGGGAATTAATGTAGTGCAGGCAAAAGAAAAGGCCTGCTTTATTGCCGCAAAGCGCTGTTCCGGGGCGGCCATCGGGATTAAAACAATTTTTGCCAATGGAGTGCCAGTATTGCGTTTACAGTTAACCGTGATTACAAAAAACAGGCTGTCCGGAATTTTTCATTGGGATGGGCTCAAAACAGGAACAACCCCGAAACCGGGGCCCGGCAAATAAAAGCAGCAGAGTTTCACGAGTTTATTATAATTTGCCCGGCAAAGCCTGCAGCGGTTTGCCGGCCATGCCCCGGCTGTTTACAACGCAGCTATGTATAATTGATTTACAAAAGCTTACTATGATTCTAGAATTCATACTGGCCATTTTAAGCATCAGGTACCTGCGCGGTTTTGTGCAAAAAGAAAACCTGGTGGCAAAATGGGACAAACAACTGCTGATAGCTATTGGCATTGCTGTAGCATTGCTTGCAATGGGCAGCACAATTCCACACGGCGGCAGCTTTGCAGCATTGCTGGCAGACGGCCTGGTGCTGTATATACTGTACACTGTTTACAATACCGCCGATTTTTCTAAAATCAAGTCAATGGTATATACGGTACTGCCGTATATTGTTGTGTCCGTTTTAGATAACCTTGTTCAGTTAATCAGTAAAACGTTTTACAACAGCTGGAAGGAGTATTTTGAAACGGCCAAGCTGTTTGCAGTTATCTGGTTGCTGGCAATATGGTTCATCACCAAAAAACAAAGAAAGGCCCTGGAGCTGGAAAGAGTAAAGGCTCAGGAAAAAGAGAAACAGTACATCATCAGCGAAACCTTAAAAGCCGAACTGGAAGTACAGGTGGCAGAACGAACAGCAGCGCTTACACAACAAAAAGCAGCGCTGGAAGGCACGCTGAATGAATTGAAATCTACACAGGCGCAACTTATTCAATCAGAAAAAATGGCCTCACTGGGCGAGTTGACAGCAGGCATTGCCCATGAAATACAGAACCCGTTGAATTTTGTCAATAATTTTTCTGAAGTAAACACCGAATTGATTGAAGAGCTGAAGGAAGCCATTGCCAAAGGAGATACAGCGGAAGCGAAGCTGATAGCCGATGATATTTCGGCCAACGAACAAAAGATAAATCACCATGGCAAACGTGCCGATGCCATAGTAAAAGGCATGCTGCAGCATAGCCGCAACAGCAGTGGCCAAAAGGAACCCACCGATATCAACGCGCTGGCGGATGAATATTTGCGGCTGGCTTACCACGGCCTTCGTGCCAAGGACAAAACATTTAATGCCACCATGAAAACGGAATTTGACGAGTCCATTGGCAAAATCAATGTCATTCCGCAGGATATGGGAAGGGTAATACTTAACCTGATCACCAATGCTTTTTATGCGGTGGCAGCAAAAAAGAAACCGCTTACGCCCGATGGTAAAATAAATCTTGCACTGAAAGATTATACACCTACCGTTACGGTAAGTACAAAAAAGACGGGCGATAAAATCTTAATCAGCGTTAAAGACAATGGCAGCGGTATTCCGGCTTCGGTGCTGGACAAAATATTTCAGCCGTTCTTTACCACCAAACCTACTGGTGAGGGAACCGGCCTTGGTTTAAGTATGAGTTACGATATTGTTACAAAAAGCCATGGTGGTGAGCTGAAGGTATCAACCAAAGAAAACGAAGGTTCTGAGTTTACTATTCAACTACCCATACAACCTTAAAACATACGGCATGAAAATTTTAGTTGTTGATGATGAAACAGATATCCAGACCCTTTTTGAACAGCGTTTCAGGAAAGAGATCAGGGATCACAGCCTTGAATTTGCATTTGCATTTTCGGGGGAAGACGCACTTGAATACCTTAACCTGCACGAACATGAAGCGGTGTTAATTTTGTCCGATATCAATATGCCGGGTATGAGCGGGCTTGAGCTGCTGGGGCATATCAAACAAAAATACCTGAAACCTCCGCCCGTGGTAATGATGATAACTGCTTATGGCGATGCGGAAAATTTTAATATGGCCAAACAACTGGGCGCCGATGATTTTTTAACCAAACCAGTTGATTTTAACTTATTAAAAGAAAAACTAAAAAGTATACACTAATGGCAAAGATTTTGGTTGCGGATGATGAGGTTGATTTGGAAATGCTTATCAAACAGAAATTCCGCCAGAAAATAAGGGAGAAGGAATACGAGTTTGTTTTTGCAATAAACGGCAACGATGCACTGGATAAAATCCGGCAGAATCCTGATGTTGATATTGTACTGAGCGATATCAATATGCCTGAAATGGATGGACTGACCCTGCTGACCCGTCTGGGCGAATCAAGCCCCCTTATAAAAGCGGTTATCGTGTCTGCCTATGGCGATATGGAAAATATCCGTACGGCTATGAACCGGGGCGCTTTTGACTTTATTACCAAGCCAATCAATTTTGAGGACCTGACGCTTACCGTGGAGAAAACCCTCCGTCATGTGTTACAGATACGTGAAACACTGAAAGCGGTAAAGGAGAATAATATCCTGAAGATGTATGTGGATGAGACCGTATTAAAGTTTATGGGCAGCCGTGAGTTTGAATCATCGCTCATTGCCAATGAAACAGTAGAAGCCAGTATCGTGTTTATTGATATCTGCAGTTTTACCTCTATCAGCGAAAAAGCGCCGGCAGATAAAGTAGTGAAGCTGCTGAATAATTATTTTGACACAATGGTGAAGGAAATCATTGCACAGGGAGGTTATATTGATAAATTTATAGGCGATGCAATTATGGCTGTCTTTCGCGGCGACTATCACCTGGACCGCGCTATTGACGCATGCCTGGCGGTGAGAAGTAAAATAAATAGTCTTCCGCCATTTGAAGAACAATTTTCGTTTACGCCCAAAGTCTCCATTGGAATCAACAGCGGCGAGATGATCTCCGGCAACATCGGTTCTGTAAGCCTGCGGCGGCTGGACTATACCGTTATCGGCGATGTGGTAAATACTGCACAACGACTGCAGGCCGTGGCAACAGAAAACCAAATCCTGATAGACGAAGCCTGTTTTGAAAAGGTAAGGGAATCATTTAACTGCAAAAAAGTGGGCGAGGTGAGCCTGAAAAACAAAGCAAACTCAATGATTGTATACGAGGTGATGGATTAACCCGATGCGGTAGGTAACAGTAGCAGCTGTTTGCAGGAGGGATAAAATAATTCAAATTTTCGTTTAATTGCCAGTATGGAAATTTTATTTTTTTGCCCGCGTTGGGGTAGCGAACATCTTTCGCCTGAAGTTTTTCTTGCCAAAGTAAAAGCCACCGGTTATGACGGCGTTGAATGCGGGTTGCCGGTAGATGAAGAAGAAAAGGACCGGCTGCTGAATGGCCTGGCCAAATACGGCCTGCGTTTTATTGGCCAGCACTGGGAAACAGTTACGCGCGATTTCAGCCAGCACCTGCAGGAGTATGAACATCGCCTTACCCAACTGGCGCTGGCAAATCCGCAATTCATCAATTCCCAAACCGGTAAAGACTATTACTCCTTTGCGCAGAATGAGCAACTGATCAATATAGGACGGCATATTACAGCAGCATCCGGCATACCCGTTAAACACGAAACCCACCGGGGTAAATTCAGCTTTGCCGCGCACGGTATGCAGGAATATTTTGAAAAACTACCCTGGTTAAGAATTACCCTCGACATTTCTCACTGGTGTGCGGTAGCCGAAACCTTGCTGCACGACCAGGAAAAAGCCGTACAAACCGCTATCTCTCACACCGATCATATTCATTCCCGGGTAGGGCATACTCAGGGGCCGCAGGTGATAGACCCACGTGCACCTGAATGCCTGGATGCATTGAATTTTCATCTTGATTGCTGGGATAAGGTGATTGCACTAAAAAGAAAAAACGGGGATCCATTTTTTACCATTACCCCGGAATTTGGCGCGCCGCCCTACCTGCACCTGTTTCCCTATACAAAGCAACCCATCGTAAACCAGTGGGAGGTAAATGTTTTTATGATGGAGCTGCTTAGAAAAAGATATTCCTGATCCTGGCTGAACCAGTACTAAAAAAATATGTATGACATTCCATAGAAAAATTCAATTGCTGCTATTTGTTTTTCTGATGACCGGTTGTATTCGGCTGTATGCCCAGAAAGAAATGGATTTATACGCGGGCGCCATACCCAATGCTTTGCAAACAGCAGACAGTGGTATATTAAAAGACGGCATTGCTTCCAAAGTGTCCAGGCCTTCGCTCACCGTGTACCTGCCCGAAGCGGCAAAGGCAAGCGGGGCAGCAGTGATCATATGTCCCGGTGGTGGTTATAGCGTTCTCGTCATTCAGAAAGAAGGTTTTAACATTGCCGCCTGGTTTCGCGATCACGGCATCGCGGCATTTGTATTGAAATACCGGTTGCCCAGCAACGTTACCATGGGCGATAAAAGTATTGGCCCCCTGCAGGATGCACAACAGGCTATCAAACTGGTGAGGGAGCATGCAAAGGAATGGCGTATTGATGGCGATCGGATTGGTATCATGGGTTTCTCGGCAGGCGGTCACCTGGCTGCAACAGCCGCAACGCATTTTGGGAAAGCCCTGATAGCCAATGATAATAATACCAGCCTTCGTCCCGATTTTTCCCTGCTGGTGTATCCTGTTATCAGTATGACCGATAGTCTTGGCCACCAGGGCTCAAAAAATAACTTATTGGGCAAAGAGGCTTCGCCCGAGCAAATTAAATTGTATTCAAATGAATTACAGGTAACAGAACAAACACCGCCGGCATTCCTGATTCATGCCGCCGATGACAAAGTAGTGGATGTTGACAACAGCATCAGCTATTTTGAAGCGCTGCGCCATCATAAAATACCCGTAGAGATGCATGTTTATCCAAAAGGAGATCACGGGTTTGTTTTGAAGATACCGGTTGATGACTGGATGGGGCTTTGTTTAAAATGGCTGGATAATAACGGATGGACCATTAAGAAATAAGCAGATTTGACCGGGCTTCATGTTTTGTGGTGAATGGAGCATTCGGCTAAAATACAGGGCTTATGTTTAATTTCATATTTACCTATAACAACAAAACAGGCAATTGCCAACACTTGCAATGAAAAAGATCTCAGTTACGATTGCTTTACTGGTATATGTTCTTATGCCTGTTTTTTCACAGCAACTACATCCCAAAAAGCAGGAAGTTGATTTTGTAAACCCGCTTATCGGTACTGCCGCTACCGGTTTTGCAAAAGGCCTTGATGGCGGTGGCACCATGCCTTCGGTGGGAACGCCCTATGGCATGACCAACTTTGTAGCACAAACAGGTGAGCATTATATGAGCAGGATGAATTATTTCTATGAAGACAGCAGCATTATTGGCTTTTTGGCTTCTCACCAGCCCACAGTATGGATGGGCGATTACGGATATGTTTCTGTAATGCCACAGGTAGGCGATCTTAAAGTGTTGCCGGAACAACGGGCCTTACAATTTAGCCATGCAACGGAAGTATCAACGCCGTATTACTATTCCGTTACGCTGGATGCAGCAAATAACCAGCATATAAAAGCAGCAATTGCCGGCGCTTCTCATTGCGGTATTTTTCAATTCCGTTTCCCGGCTGCTGCTGATGCACATATCATTGTGCAGGGTATTAACCTGAACCCGTCTATCAAACACTGGGCAAATGACTATACTGAGCGGTTGCAAACACTGAAAGGCTATGTACAGGTGAACAAAGAAAAAAATGAGATAACAGGCTACAACCCCGATAGAATGTCTGCACAGATTGGCCCGGCACTTCCCAATTTTAAAGGATATTTTGTGATACAGTTCAGCAAGCCATTCAAATCATTTGGCACCTGGGATGGCGATAATGTAAGGGCTGCTTCCATGGAACAATACGGCACAAGAATGGGTGCCTATATCAGTTTTTCCACGCACCGGGATGAGGTGGTGGAAGTGCGTATTGCTACTTCTTTCATTAGCATAGAACAGGCAAGGAAAAACATGGAGAAGGAATTGAAAGGCAAAGATTTTAAAGCACTGGTGCAATCAACCCGTTCGGTATGGCAAACAGATCTCAGCCGTATTGCAATCAGTGGTGTTACAGAAGATCAAAAAGCTATTTTTTATACAGCCATGTTTCATACCATGCAGTTTCCGCGCGAAATGTCTGAATATGGAAAATATTACAGTGCTTTTGATGATAAAGTGCACACGGGCAATTCTTACACCGATTTTTCGCTATGGGATACTTACCGGGCGTTGCATCCATTGCTCATTTTTACGCAACCGGACCGCGTAAATTCAATGATAACAGCGCTGCTGCAAATGTATAAAGAGGGTGGAAGGCTGCCTATGTGGCCTAACCCGGCCGAAACAAATATCATGATTGGCACGCATGCCGATGAAGTGATTGCAGATGCTTATGTAAAAGGATTCCGTGGTTACGATACAAAACTGGCATATAAAGCACTATTGCACGATGCCATGGATCCGCCGCTGAATGATACGGGTTTGCGTTATGCAGACAGGGATCGCTGGACAGATTATGAAGCACAGGCCGGTCTTACCTATTTTAAAACAATTGGGTATGTACCGGTTGATAAAACTGCCGAATCTGTTTCGCGAACCATTGAATATTGCGTGGATGATTATGCTACTGCACAACTGGCAAAAAGCCTGGGCGAAATACCTGACTATGAAAAATTGATGCAGTTAAGCAATAACTACAAAAACCTGTATGATACCGCAACGGGTTTTATGCTGCCCCGGAAACTGAACGGGCAATTTGATGCAAAAAATAAAGAGGGTATATGGGAGGGTTTTACAGAAGGCGATCAATGGACCTATGCTTTTGGTGCCATGCACGATGTGCCGGGCATGATAAGCATGATGGACGGGAAGGAAAAATTTGCCGCCCGGCTGGATGAAAATTTTTCGGGTAGACATTACCGGCATGATAATGAGCCCGGTCATCACTATATTTATCTTTACGATTATTGCGGGCAACCATGGAAGACCCAGGAACTGGTAAGAAAACATACCACAGAAAATTTTCGTAACCAACCCATAGGTATCAATGGCAATGAAGACTGCGGACAAATGGCAGCCTGGTATATTTTTGGGATAATGGGTTTCTACCCGGTTACCCCTGCATCGGGCATTTATGCCATTGGTGCGCCCCAGTTTCCCTCGCTTACGCTGCATTTTACTGCAGCGGACCAGCCCCATCAATTTAGCATTCTTGCCAAAAATATTTCGGAAGAAAATAAATATATCCAGCGGGTAACGCTGGATGGAAAACCCCTGGCAGCGCCTTTCATTACCCATCAGCAAATAGTAAATGGCCGTTTGCTGGTTTTTGAAATGGGGCCCCGGCCAAATTATAACTGGAAATAAATATGCCGCCTGGCAGTAACAAATGTTACAGAGGCAGGGTTCCCGGGCGCGCAAACTGTCAAAAATGCGGCTTTTTCATTTGGATTGATTATTGGATTCCGTTCGCCATGAAAGAAGACAATTACAGCACCCGTTTCATGGCTGCTTCAGACAACCAGCTACTTGATATTTATTCCAGCACTGTTACCGGCGTGGTGAAGCAGGCCGCGCAGGCAGTGGCGCATATCAAAGTATCTAAAAAAGCTATACATCCCCGAACGAAGAAGGAGATCCTGCAGCAGGGTTCGGGGTCAGGATTTGTTATTTCAACAGACGGTTATATTGTTACCAATAACCACGTTATAGAAAATGCGGGTTCCATCAGGGCAGCTTTTTCTGACGGGGTAGAATTGAATGCCGTGTTAATCGGTACCGATCCATCCACCGATATTGCCATTGTAAAAGTGTACGATGGCCAGTTAAAACCATTGCAGTTTGCCAATTCAGACTTGCTGGAAACAGGGCAAATTGCCATTGCAATTGGTAATCCTATGGGCTTGCAGCATACAGTAACCGCGGGCGTAGTAAGCGCATTGGGCCGCACCTTAAGGGCCAATAATGGCCGGCTGATAGATGATATTATTCAAACAGATGCGTCGCTGAACCCGGGCAACAGCGGCGGGCCATTGATGAATTCAGAAGGTAAAGTGATTGGCGTAAATACGGCTATCGTTTCGGAAGCACAGGGATTGTGTTTTGCTGTGTCATCGAACCTGGCGGCTTATATTGCGGGGCAGCTTATTATTAACGGTAAAGTAAAGCGGGCCCAACTGGGGGTGGCGGCACAGCCTGTTAATCTTACACCCCGTATGATTGGCGCCAACCATTTAAAGACCACCACCGGCGTCTATATTTTTGAATTATTGCAGGATGCCAACCTCTATAATAACCAGCTGCAACTGGGCGATATCATAGTTGAGTTTGAAGGGAAACCCGTGGCCACTACCGATAACCTGCATAAATACCTGCACGAAAGTGTAATTGGAAAAAGAATTCAACTGGGCGTGTTAAGACAGGGAAGAAAAGAACAAATCACGGTCATACCCGGTGAATTAAAATAAACAGGGTCATAAAAATAAAGATTGAAGCAGCCGAAAACTGCGGTTGCTTCAATCTTTAACCTATTACAATCACCTCATGATCCAGTATGGAGCTGAGTTCAAAATGACATTGACCGTCTGAGACTTTTGCAGCAATACTTTTATTGCTCACCAGTGTTTGAATTTTATTGCCTGCGATTTCTTTTGGCATTTGTATGGTCACTTTCAAAGGACCAATTGCAATCAGTTCATCCAATGGCTGACGCCAGGTAGCTGCATTGGTAAGGTTTACCAGGTGCAGTATTAAATAGTTTTCCCGGGTGTAGAGATGACAATCTACCAGCCCTGCGCCTTCAATACGGATGGGGATATTCTCGTTGGAGGCCCAGTGCACAATGTTCTTTAGCAGGTTGCCATGGTCTGGCAAATTGGTGCGGCCAAACTGTTTATCAAGATCTGCCGGAATAAAAGCTACCCGCCCTATTCCGGTTTTCTCATTCAGCACAATAGCGGGAATATCAGTCTTTGGTTCACGCATATAGGCTTTCTCTGGCGGATAAACAGGGAACTGCGGTATAAAGGTGGCAGGTATTTCAACCCCCTCGTCAAGGCGAAGGGCATTTAGCAAGCCACCAAACGGAATCGTATCTGTTTCTTCAAATCCTTCCAAAACGGGATGGCGTTTACTGGTTACCGGGGGTTCTGGCCCTTTATGAGGGCCGTCTGTCCGGGCGCGTAGTTCAGGTGTCAGTCGCAGGTACGTGTGGTAAGCATCTCCGGCCAGTTTTTTCGACGGCGTTTGTGCATCAATGTTAGCAGAGGAAATATAGTGTGCGCCAAAAAGATCTGCCAGCGCATAGTCAGCGCGTTTGTCGCCCCATTCATCAAAAAGACTGCTGTTTCCGGTGGCTATTAAGTTTCCACCCGCCTGTACAAATTTCCGGATGCTGGCTGCCTGTTCATCGGTCATAGCAGCAAGGTTGGGTAAAATCAATACGCTGAAATTAGCGGCCTTGCTGTCAATATCATCAATATGAATGGGCAGGTAAGGTATCCTTGCGCGAACAAGCGCCTGTAGCATACCACGCCAGGGAGATTCTACCAGCTCATCTGCATGATCGCGGCCATAGAAATCTGTGTGCTGTTGCGACCACACCACGCCCACTGATGCCAGCGGTTGCCGGTTGATAAGCCAGGTTTCATTGTTTTGGTGCCAATGAAAAACTTTTTCAGGCGTATGATACATTCTCCGGTCTTCATGACAGGCGCTTATCATATGCCACCAGGGCTGAATGCCGCCGGCAATACCTTCCAGCATCCACATCCGGGCTTCCGGTTCTGGTTTGCTGGCCAGCCTGAACCAGGGGTCATGCGCCTGGTACATGGCCATACTTTCAGGAATCAGTTTGTCCCAGCCAAGCAATCCATGAATCAATTTTCCATTCTCGCCATTGTGCTGGAATCCAGTGTTGTCTGAACGGGATTGGTCATCAAGCATAATAATATCTGCACGTTTGCAGATTTCCCTGAAATTCCGGAAGCTCCTGCTTTGTCCGCCGATAGAACCACTGTTCATACCAGACCAGATACAATCCCTGCCGCCTGCAACTTTGCAAATCCGGTTGTTCAGATCCCATATTTCTAACCGGCGTTCATAATTCCAGTGTATCCATTTCCGGTATACAATATCGTTCCAGTTCTTTATTGCGGGAATATCATGCCCGGTCTTATCATAAAAACTCTTTTGGCAATTCTTGCAATAGCAAATGGATTCACGACCAAGTCCGCTCCAGCTATTATCTGTAAATCCTTCCGGCTGGTACAGTGTGGCTATTTCTTTCAGTATGGCTGGTATATGTTCATTGTAATACGGACTGTTGACACATGATATATACAAGTCGTCTGCTTTATAGGGTTGGCCATTGCCGTCTACAGCAAACCAGTCGGGATGTGCCTGATAAAATGTTTCGTCGGCCCGGTTAGAATCCATCCGCGCAAATACGGCGATGCCGTCTTCATGGGCAGCGCGGCAGATATTGCCAAACAGATCATCCCCCTCCTGTAAATACACGGCTTTTTTATGAAACGGAATTTTGGTTGGATAATAAGCAACGATACCACCCGCATTTACAATGATGCCATTGGTAGCAGTGCGTTTCCAGTAGTTACGCCACCAGGGAATATCATATTGCGGCGGATCTTTTTCAGTTATATTGACCTGTCCCCAGCGGGTAACAGTCTTGTACCAGGGACCGGGTATGGGTTGGTTGACAGGTTCTGCCATCTGCCGAATAGTTTGTTCACTGCCATTGACGGCCGGTGCCGAAAGATCTGCGGTACTCATGACCAGCGCGGCCCTGGCGGTGTTTTGCAGAAAGGAGCGGCGGCTGATGTATTGCTTGTCCATAGGCATGCGTCTTTTATGATCCGGCAATTTAAAGATAAAAGAATATGGTACAGCAATCAGGTGTTGTTCAGAATATAACGATTAAAACTGTTTTAACCCCGGCACCAATTTTTTTATAGCATCGTTGGTGGTATAAAATCAATAAATTTGAAAACAGCCAGGACTTTCCGGCAATAGCATTGCAGCTATTTTAACCAGCGATTGCTAAACCTGTTTGCCATGTTTATACTTGAAAATTATTCTACCGCCGTAATTTTTTGTGTCATTACCATGCTTTGCTGGGGCTCATGGGCAAATACCCAGAAACTGTCTGCAGGCACCTGGCGTTTTGAATTATTTTACTGGGACTATGTAACCGGGATTCTTATACTGGCCTTGTTATTTGCTTTTACTTTAGGAAGCAATGGTACACAGGGCCGGGGATTTATTGCAGATGTCTCCCAGGCATCCGGTAATAATTTATTATCTGCCATTCTTGGCGGGGTCATTTTTAATGCCGCCAATATATTGCTGGTTGCGGCCATTGCCATTGCAGGTATGTCTGTGGCATTTCCTGTAGGTATCGGTATTGCATTGGTGCTGGGCGTTATAGTTAATTATATTAATCTGCCCCAGGGCAACGCTTTGTTTCTTTTTTCGGGCGTTGCATTGATTGCTATGGCCATCCTGTTAAATGCCCGGGCCTATAAAAAAATGGCGGCAAACAATGCTGCTCCTTCGGCCAGGGGATTGCTGCTGTCGGTTGTAGCAGGCGTAGCCATGGGTTTTTTCTACCGGTTTGTTGCCAAATCTATGTTTGTTGATTTTAATGTGCCTGAACCCGGTAAATTAAGTCCTTATACGGCCATGGTGTTTTTTGCCATTGGTATTTTTTTGAGTAATTTTTTATTTAACACCTATATCATGCGCAGGCCATTTGCCGGTGCACCGGTAAGTTTTTCTCAGTACTTCAAAGGCAGCTTCTCTGAGCACCTGACAGGTATTCTTGGTGGTGTTGTTTGGTGCATCGGCATGTCATTCAATATAATTGCATCGGGCAAGGCAGGTGCAGCTATTTCTTACGGGCTGGGGCAGGGCGCTACCATAGTGGCTGCCATCTGGGGCATATTTATCTGGCGCGAATTTAAAAATGCGCCAAAAGGTGTGGCAGCACTGCTCAATATGATGCTCCTGCTCTATGTTATTGGTATTGCATTGGTAATTTATGCCCGGTAAAATACGGACCAGCGCGAAGGAATTATCCTTACCTGCATTGAAAATGATGACAGCATTAATCAACGAAAAGTATATGTCAAAAATAATAGTAATCGGTAGCTCAAATACAGATATGGTTATTAAGACAAAAAAATTTCCATTGCCCGGTGAAACGGTTATGGGAGGAGAATTTTTTATGTTCTCAGGCGGCAAGGGAGCCAACCAGGCAGTAGCGGCGGCAAGAATGGGTGCGGAGGTGATTTTAATTTGTAAGACGGGCAACGATATTTTTGGCCGGCGCGCGATAGATGAATTTAAAAAAGAAGGCATCGATACCAGGTACATATTGCAGGATGCGGCAAAAGCTTCCGGTACCGCACTGATATTGGTTGATGACAACGGGGAAAATGAAATCGTTGTGGCGCCAGGTGCCAATGAAACACTTACTGTGTTGGACATAGAAGCGGCCGGGCCATTGATGGCGGAGTCCGGAATCTTGTTATTGCAACTGGAAATTCCGTTAACTACTGTTGCAGCGGCGGCAAAAAAAGCGCATGCACTGCATACAAAAGTTATTCTGAACCCTGCGCCCGCCCAGGCATTGCCCCCAACTATTTTTCCCAGCCTGTATCTTATTACGCCCAATGAAACAGAAGCAGAAATTTTAACCGGTATTAAGGTGTCGGGTGCCGCTTCTGCATCAATGGCTGCCGGTAAATTATTGCAGGCCGGTGTACAAAATGTAATTATTACCCTGGGCGCACAGGGCGCATTTTTTAAAAATGAACAAATGGAAATGACCGTAGAAACGCCGCCTGTTAAAGCAGTAGACACTACGGCGGCCGGTGATGTATTTAATGGCGTGCTTGCCGTAGAAATACTTGGCGGTGCATCCTGGCATACTGCCATTTCAACGGCCTGCAAAGCGGCAACCCTGTCTGTAACAAGAATGGGCGCACAAGCGTCTATGCCTTACCGTAATGAAATTGCAGGAGCGCATGCTGGTTAAAACCTGAGCGACAAAGTGAGCGATGGTTGCGCTTTTGAAACAAAACCGTTCTGCACCGGCATCCACAGGCCGCGGTTATTAAAACTAAGTCTGAGGCCTTTTCTTTTTAATGCCTCCGATACAATAAACAAAGGGATACTTGTTATTACAGCCGCCGTTCCTGCTACTGTGAGTAAGAATCCGGCCCATGTACTGTTAATGTAACTTTCAAAATCTCCGCTATCCCTGTTATTGTTGATGATTAATATGCCCGCTGTGAGGGCAACCGCGCCAGTACCTGCCAATACAAGGGAGGTGGTTCTCATGTGTGCACTTTTTGCTGCGTAATAATCTTTGTCGTGTGCGGGCCTTATCCGTTGCTGGCTAAATGATTGCAAAACAAAAAATAGTACAGTCAGCACCAACATGATTTTTTTCATTTTTAATCAGATTTAAACAGTGAATAATAAATGTCAAAACAATTGACTATAATATAACTTATCCTGCCGTTATAAAAAGGATTACTAAATATAATACAGCCCGTCAATATAAAAACCGGTATTTAGCATTTCACAATGGTGCGCCTTCGGCATAAGCTTCGCAAAAGGGCACATCATAGAGCAGTTTTTCAACGCCCCCTCTGCGCGCGTCTGTAGCAAAAAGTTCCCGCGGAAGGTATTTTTTTTATGGAAATAAATCCGATACCTTTATTCCCGCTTTCCTTCCAACTGAAACCCCGGACAGAATAAAATACTTCACTGAAACACGGCTTTTTTTTGAGAGGCTGCCTGTAAAACTTCTACGGCAGTTTCCCCGGCATTGTAAGCGTATTCCGCAAAGGCTTAATTTATCCCGCCAGGCACTCCCTTTAGTCGCCCTATGTAATGCATTGATAATTTCCATGGCTTCCACATGAAAAGCCACTCATTATCATTTTTAAACCTATAAAACTTGCATTATGAAAAGTAGATCTTTATTCGTATTGCTGGCCGTTTTTTCTACGGCAATGGTGCTTTATTCCTGCAGGAAAGATCGCCTGCCCTGTGATTGTAAACCTGAAAATATTAAGGCAAACGTAACCGTTTTTGCTACCGGGCTCAATAACCCGCGCGGCCTTAAGTTTGGGCCTGATGCACATCTTTACGTTGCCGAAGGGGGGATTGGCGGCACCGGCACCACTACTGGTTGCGACCAGGTAATTCCGCCGGTAGGGCCTTATACCGGAAGCAAAACGGGCGCAAGGATTTCAAGAATTAATCCCGCCGGCATGCGTACCACATTTGTAGACGATCTTCCGTCAAGCGTAGCAGCCCTTGGATTTATCAGTGGTGTAGGTGATGTAGCCTTCATTGACCATGACATGTATGCTATTTTTGCCGGCGCTGGTTGTTCGCACGGAGTTCCCGGTATTCCCAATGCGGTGATTAAGATCGACCACAATGGAAGCTGGAAAATTATTGCTGATTTGAGTGCCTATCAGAAATCGCACCCGGTTAAGAATCCTGAGCCAGACGATTTTGAGCCCGATGGAACCTGGTACAGCATGATAAATGTGGGAGGCAACTTATTTGCCATTGAACCCAATCACGGGGAACTTGACAAAATAACAGAAGACGGAATTATTACAAGGGTAGCAGATATTTCAGCCAGCCAGGGGCATGTTGTGCCAACTGTGATGGCTTATCACAATGGAAATTTCTATGTGGGCAATCTCAATACTTTTCCTATCATGGGCAATTCCAGTATTTATAAAATAACTCCGGGGGGAAATGTAAGCGTGGTGGCTACCGGCTTTAGTGCCATCCTTGGTATAGCATTTGATAAACTCGGCGCTTTGTATATACTTCAGAATACTACCGGCAATCCCTTTCCAACGCCCGGTACCGGCAATATTGTAAGACTGGATCCAAATGGTTCAAGAATGACCGTGGTGAGCGGACTTAACCTGCCTACCGGGATGGTCTTTGGCCCCGATGATAATTTATATGTTTCAAACTGGGGCTTTGGGCCACCTGCTATCGGTGGCGGACAGGTTTTAAAGATTGGTCTTATTTGTTCAGATGCAAGAGGGAATGGTAAAGACTAGTTCCTCCATTTCATTCCATTCACAAAAACAGGCGGCCGTTCCGAAAAGAGCGACTGCCTGTTTTTTAAAAGAGAGTAACGCCGGCCATTGCCTGTACAATTTGTACAAAAATGTTTTGCCGGCTGTTGCAGGCGGTTTTGTTATTTATACTTATCTTCCCATACCAGCAATACCGGCAGCGTGGAGCGGTTATTCCTGCCTGCTATACCGGTTTGGTTGTCCGCCGTACTCAGCCAGCCCGAAAATTATACCAACGATCTTGCAGTTTACAACCTTGTCATGCAATAGTATGATGCGCAGGTGCATTGTGCAGCATGTTTTATGCAGCCGCTATACAATCAATATATTTTACCAAAACAAATTACCATGAGAAAATTTTTGCTGCTTCATTTTACACCATGTTTATTAATGGGCACTTTGTTTATTGCATCGTTGCATGCCCAGACAAAAACCTTTGACAGTCTGTCTGTCCTTGCTTTGAAACAACAGGTAATTCCGCTGGTGGCAGGAAAAGAAAAGCAGGTCCAGGAAATGGTAGACATGATATTCAGTTTTGGCGAACTGGGTTTCCAGGAAATTGAAACATCAAAATACCTGACGGACATACTTTCAAAAAATGGTTTTAGTATTGAAAAAGGTGCTGCAGGTATTCCTACTGCCTGGTTTGCCAGGTGGGGCAGTGGCAGCCCGGTTATTGCATTGGGCAGTGATATTGACTGCATACCCAAGGCATCGCAAAAACCGGGTGTTGCCTACAAAGATCCAATAATAGAGGGGGCGCCGGGGCATGGAGAAGGGCACAATTCGGGCCAGGCGGTTATTATATTTGCTGCAATTGCCGTAAAGGAACTCATGCAGAAGAATAATATACCGGGCACCCTGGTTATCTGGCCGGGTGTTGCAGAAGAGTTGCTGGGCAGCAAGGCCTGGTATATCCGCGACGGGTATTTTAAGAATATTGACGCCTGTATATTTACCCACGTCAGCAGCAACTTTGCCAGCAACTATGGCGATCCCGGTTATAACGGTATGGTATCAGTGAAATTTTCTTTTGAAGGCGATGCGGCGCATGCCGCCGGCGCGCCATGGAGGGGCAGGAGTGCATTGGATGCAGTTGAATTAATGGATGTAGGCTGGAATTTTAAACGCGAGCACCTGAAACCTACGCAACGCAGTCACTATGTAATTACCGAGGGCGGCGACCAGCCAAATGTGGTTCCTTCAGAGGCCGGTGTATGGTATTATTTCAGGGAAAGAACTTACGAGGATATAAAAAGTATGTACGATGCCGGCATTAAAATAGCCAACGGCGCGGCTATGATGACCGATACAAAAATGAAATACCAGATATTGGGAACTGCCTGGCCGGGGCATATGAACAAAGCCATGGCCGAAGCCATGTACAGCAATATAAAAACAGTGGGCATGCCGCAATGGACGGACGCAGATAACCAACTGGCCAGAGCTGTGCAAAAACTGCTGGAAGCGCCCAAAAAAGATCAATTGGGAAAAGATATCAATGGTTTGCAAACAACCGTAGATACCCTGCGGGGTTCCGTTCCTTTTTCATGGGGCGGTGGTTCAGATGATATTGCGGATATATCCTGGAATGTACCTACCATCGTATTATGGTATCCCGCCAATATACCGGGTACAAAAGGTCATCACTGGGGCGATGCAATTGCGATGGCTACACCTATAGCCCATAAGGGGACGCTGGCAGGGGCAAAAGCAACTGCATTAACACTGATTGATTTGTTTACAAAACCGGCTTTGCTGGCCGCCGCAAAAGATTATTTTAAAAACGTGCAGACAAAAGACGTTCACTATATTCCGTTTATAACAGGAAAAGATCCTGCACCCATCTACCTCAATGCAGAAAAAATGGATAAATACAGACCCGAAATGAAAAAATATTATTACAACCCGGCAAAATATAAAACTTATATGGAGCAACTCGGCATTGCGTATCCAACACTGGAAAAGAAATAATACAAGGCATTCTTTGCTATGTTTACATAATAACGCCACCTGTATATCGTATGCAGGTGGCGTTTTTATATCTGATGCCGGTGAATAGATAACGATAGCTGTCTCAGGTAACTTTTATTTTTTTTCTTTTCAATAAAAGTTTGATAACGGCGGGCATTGCAGCGCGCTGATAAATAAACCGGTAACCGGGGGAAGAAAAATAAACAGTTTAGCGTGACAGCTCCGGATGAAGTTCGTTTACCCCGTGCAGCAATTTTACAATTGCGTATTCAATAATATCGGGCATAAGTGGTTTGCTGATGGTGAGATCGGGTTGCAGCGCCGGATGGTTAGCCCTTTCAGCATGGGTGTTTATCATTACTATTTTCGCATAGGGATATTTGGATTTCACATACCTGATGAGATCAATCGTTGAATGATTTTGCAGGTGGTTGTCAAAAAATAAGAGCGAAGGTAAGTGCCTGTCTATATACTGTTTGGCAGCATTAAAATTGGTGACAAAATTGGCTTTGATTAAATAACGCCTGAGAAGGGCGTTTAACTGGAACCAGGCATCCACATCATCGTCTGCAATGAGCACATTGTACATAGATGGTAATATAAAGAGTGGCGGAAAAAAATCTATCAGATGGTTAAGGTACAATCAATACTTTTTAAATCCTTCATTGATTAATTAATGTTTGATTAAGTTTTTAAATAATATAAAAGCAGGCTATAGAAGCCTGCCTTTATAAATACTAGCAAGATGAAATTTTTAATTAACCTGGCTGAACCTTGCCAAGTAATTTTTTCACTGTATCATGAATGGTTTCGCTGGTAAAAGGTTTGCTGATGAAATGGTCGGCTCCGTCGCTGAGCGCTTTATTCCTGCTTTCACGAAGATCATACCCGGTTATCATTACAATCTTTGTTTCGGGATAATTGGTTTTTACAAAATGGATAAAATCAAGACCGGAACCATCTGGTAAACGGTTGTCGAGAAAAATAATAGCAGGCACATCCAGTTTAAGCCTTTTGGTGGCGGCTTCAAGATTGCTTACATAATAAGTGCCCAGACTGTGTTTTCTCAGGATGCTGCTTAGCAATATCCAGATATCCGTTTCATCGTCTATAATAAGCGCATTGGCCATTTGCAGTAGAATTAGTAGTAATCAGGTGGTTGAGTCAGTTATAATACGTTTTTGACGACAAAACGGTTAGAAAACCAGCGTTTTTGCCCAAAAAACTCAGCTTTAGCCAGCCTGATCCAGGTTAATATAACAACACAACCGCTAATAACATCAGGCAGCAAAGCTATGTGTAAAAAACGGGGGAATGGTTACCGTTCAGCAATTCTACAGCCCTGTTAGCTGGTTAGAAGTTGCGGAAAATACGCCCCGGAGCGGCCAGGCTTTGACTGCACTTCAGGGTTAGGGGTCATTCTTTGGGCCAGGTCCAGGAAACTAACGGGTGCAATGCTCCTGGCATGGCCATGATTCCCATTTTCAGCCAGCCGGGAAAGGTCCGGTATTGGAAAAGGGTAATGTAGTTATCCTTCCAGTTTTTCTGTTACTTCCTTAAGCAGGGCACTAAAATCTTGCTTTTTTATGCCCGCTTTCTCCAGGTATATGTAGATAATCTGAACGAACAACATCGGCGCAAGGACCCTGGAAATACAGAACACATCAGGGCCTTACCATGATTGTCTATGGCTCTGAAACGCAATGTGTTGAAGGGTCTAAGTGTTTTACCTTATCTCCTTGCACTTTTTGCAATTAGTACTGAATATAATTGCCATCAGTCCGTTTCATATTCTGCGATAGCCAGCGCATACCCCGAATCCGAACCATAAAGTTTTAACACCCGATGAAAAACCCTTTTTGCCGCATCAACGATTGCCAGTTTATTATTGGAATAATGATTTTTTTGTTGTTTGGTCACCAGGCATTTAGCCAGCAGCAGCACCTGAAATTCAGCCACCTTGATATTACGGCAGGTTTATCGCAAAACAATGTGCTATGTGTATTGCAGGACAGCCGCGGATTTATGTGGTTTGGCACGCGGGACGGGCTGAACAAATATGACGGCTACAAATTTACCGTCTACCGCAACAATGAAAAGGATGAGCACAGCATCAGCAATAATTTTATAAATGACCTAATAGAAGATAAGACCGGGCGTATATGGGTGGCCACCAATGGCGGGGGATTGAACTGCTATGATCGCAATAAAGATCAGTTTACACGGTATAAGCATTTAAAGAATAATACTGCCACTCCAAGCAGCGATTTGATTGCCTGCTTAATGGAAGATCATGAAGGTTATTTGTGGATAGGTACTGCCAATGCCGGCCTGGATATACTGAATCCCCGGCGCAACCAATTTGTGCATTACAGGAACAACAGGCAGGACAACCATTCACTGGCCAATGATCATGTAAGAGCCCTCTATGAAGATGCCAGTCACAATATATGGGCAGGCACTTATGGAGGCGGACTTCATCTGTTCGACAGGGAGGGCAGGTTCTTTACCCGTTTTTGCCACGATCCAAAGAATAATGGATCGCTCAGCGATGACAAAGTATTTAAGCTATTCCAGGACAGCAAACAACGGTTATGGATTGGAACCGATGGCGGAGGCCTTAATCTTTTTGATTACCAGACCAAACAATTCCGGCATTTTACAGCCGATGCCAAAAATAAAAATAGCCTGCCTGGCAATAACGTTTTTGCACTGGGCGAAGATATAGCCGGCAATTTGTGGATAGGCATTGAAAATGGCGGACTGAGCGTGTACAATCCTGTTACCAATACGTTTTCCAATTACCTGCACGATGAACTGGATAATTCAAGCCTTAGCAATAATTCTATTTATACCTGTTTTAAAGACAATAAAGGGAATATGTGGATAGGAAATTTTGCCAACGGGGTTGATATTTATAACCGCGACAATAATAAGTTTACCCATTACAAACACAATTCAGATCCTTCCAGCCTGGCTGACAATAATGTGCTTTGCATTATGGAGGACAGCAAAAAAAGAATCTGGATTGGAACCGACGGCGGGGGATTGGATCTTTTTAACCAGCAAACAAAAAAATTTACGCATTACCGCCACAGGGACGGAGATGATAAAAGTATCTGCGGCAACTATGTGCTCAATGTATGTGAAGACAGCAAAGGAAACATATGGACAGGTACCTGGGGAAATGGTATCACCGTATTCAACCCCGAAAAAAATACATTCCGCCATTTTAAACACAATAGCGAAGACAGTACCAGTCTGAATAACAACAATGCATGGTGCATTTTTGAAGACCATGAGAAGAATATATGGGTGGGCACACATGGGGCCGGGCTCGACCTGTATGACCCGGTAAAACAAAACTTTATACATCATACACACGCCGGGAACCAGCCATTGGGCATTAGCAGCAATATTATTCATATGATTACTGAAGACAGCAAAGGCAATCTTTGGCTGGCTACCGATGAAGGAGGCCTTGATAAATACGACAGAACGGCCAATGCCTTTGTTTCTTTCATGCACGACGATGCAAAAAACAGCATTAGCAACAACAGTGTGCTGGCGCTGTACAAGGATCCAAAAGATAATTTATGGATAAGCACAATGGGCGGCCTGAATTATTTCAATACACAAACAGGCGAGTTTACCGTATACACCACCGCCAACGGGTTGCCCAACAACGCTGTATTTGGTATGCTGGAAGATACCAATCATCATTTGTGGGTCAGCACCAACAATGGCATATCTGATTTTAATATGCGAACCAGGGAGTTTAAAAATTATGATATTGCCGATGGTTTGCAATCTTATGAATTTAAGGATCATGCATTCTGCAAAAGCAGCTCAGGTACCATGTATTTTGGCGGCATTAACGGGTTTAACGAATTTTTGCCGGGCGATATAAAAGACAATGCCTTCGATCCGCCGCTGGTGCTGACCAATTTCCAGGTGTTTAATAAAAATGTGCCCATTGAAGATGACAGCAATCATTCCTCGCCGCTGAAGGTGGCTGTTACAGAAACAAAAAATATCGAGTTACCTTATGCCAGTTCGGTTATCTCATTTGAATTTGCTTCTTTAAATTATACGGTAGCAGAAAAAAAGAGATACGCCTATATGCTGGAAGGTTTTGATAAAACATGGAACGAAATAGGAACCGAAAGAAAGGTAACGTATACAAAACTCGATCCCGGGCACTATGTTTTTAAAGTAAAGGGTATGACCAATGAAGGCAAATGGTCTGATAAAACAGCCAGTGTATCGCTAACGGTTATACCGCCTTTCTGGCTAACATGGTGGTTTAAACTGGTTGCAGTCCTTTTTGGATCCGGAAGTATTGCTGTTGTGGTGCATACGCGTATTAACCGTATTAAAGCCCAAAAAACAAAACTTGAAAAGCTGGTCAGCGACCGGACCAGTCAGCTGGCTGTTTCTATGGAAGAAGAAAGAAAATCCAGGGAAGCAGCGGAAGAAGCCAATAAAGCGAAAAGTGTTTTTCTGGCCACTATGAGCCACGAAATCAGGACGCCGATGAACGGTATTATAGGCATGTCATCGCTTTTATCGCAGACTTCACTGAGTGCCGACCAGCGTAGTTATACAGAAACCATTCAAACCTGCGGCGATAACCTGCTAACGGTAATCAATGATATTCTTGATTTTTCAAAGATTGAATCGGGCAAAATGGAGCTGGAAAGCAAGGATTTTAACCTGCGTACCTGTGTGGAAGAGGTACTGGATGTATTTGCCAGTAAAGCTGCACAGGTCGGTCTCGACCTGGTATACCAGATTGAAACCAATACGCCCGAACAAATCATCGGCGATGCAGCCCGGTTAAGGCAGATTTTGATTAACCTGGTCAGCAATGCCGTTAAATTTACTCACCAGGGAGAAGTGTTTATAAAGGTCTACCAGCAACAGGTAAGTATAAATGGCGATACCACCCTTTGCTTTGAAGTAAGAGACACGGGTATTGGCATTCCGGCAGACAAACTGGAAAGATTGTTCAAAGCGTTTTCGCAGGTAGATTCTTCCACCACACGCAAGTATGGTGGCACCGGCCTGGGACTGGTTATTTGTGAAAAATTGATTGGCCTGATGGGCGGTTCCATAACGGTTTCCAGCGAGGCGGGTGAAGGATCGCTGTTTACATTTACTATCGTTACCCGTGCAGGTAAAAAGGCAGTACCATCTTATATCAATGGCGTGATGGCCGGGCTTGAAAAAAAGCGGATACTGGTGGTGGATGATAACCTTACCAACAGGACAATATTGCGGGTTCAGCTGGAACAATGGAAAATGAATGCCGTGCTTGCCAGCAGCGCCAGTGAGGCGCTGCACATACTATCTTTGCAGCCCCGCTTTGACCTGGTACTAACGGATATGCATATGCCTGTTATGGACGGGGTTGAGTTAACCCGGAAAATAAAAGAACTACATCCGCGTCTGCCGGTTATGCTGCTGAGTTCGCTGGGAAATGATTTGCCGGCCGATCAGCAGGCGCTTTTCAGTTCGGTACTCACCAAACCGGTTAAACAAAATATATTGTCTAACCATATCCTGAACAATTTCCGTGCGGCAGCACCCTTGGTTATAAAAACCGATAAGGAGCATGAAGCGTTGCCGGAAAATTTATCAGAAAAATATCCTTTGCGGATACTGATAGCAGAAGACAATCCGATTAACCAGCAACTGGCCATGATTGTATTAACCAAAATGGGTTATGAACCTGAATTGGCTGAAAATGGGCAGGAAGCCGTGGAAAAGCAGCAACAGGATAAATATGATATCATACTGATGGATGTGCAAATGCCCGAGATGGATGGAATGCAGGCTGCAAGGGTGATACGCAGCGAGCAAAAAGTACAGCCGGTAATCATTGCCATGACGGCCAATGCCATGCAGGGCGACAGGGAGGATTGCCTGGGCGCAGGTATGAACGATTATATCTGCAAACCATTCAAACCACATGAAATTGCTGCCATGATTATTAAATGGGCTTCTTAAATATCTCTTTGATAATGAAAAACTGCCGGTAGTCGCTGCCGGGTTTGCACCCAATGCTAACTCATTCTCATTGGGCGGCTGCAAACGTGTCACTGTGCTTTTACCCAGGCCCGGGCCTGTCTTCATTATTGTATTTATTAAACGCGCCAGGGGCATTTTACAAAGAATACCACATACGGGTTATTTGCTGCCGGACATTTACCTTCTACATTGCAGCTGGTATTTACTGTAGATTTTAACGCCGGTTAATACAGTTAATGCGATATAAAAAGCAGTTCATGCCATTTGCCCCGGCTCCAAAAAACGGTGCAGGTAATTTTGAGCGATGCAATAACACCTAAACCCATCTTAACGGATGCCCTCAATATGAAAAAACACCTGCTGATTGTCACCTTTGTATTTTTCTTTTCTTTTTATGTACAGGCCCAGGTTGCCGCTTTGCAGCATGCATATGCGCACAATGATTACTGGCATGCGCACCCGCTGGTTGATGCGCTTGACAACGGATTTACCCATATTGAAGCAGATGTTTATTTAAGGCATGGCAAACTGTTGGTGGCCCATAAGCCGCCGTTGTTCGGAAAGCACATGGAGCTGGAAGATGTATACCTGCAGCCGCTGGCCAGGCGGCTGTTAAAAAATAAAAACCAGGCGCCCACCGGCATGGACACCATTGTGCTGGTGATTGATATTAAATCAAACGGCCCCCGTACCTATAATGCATTGAAAAACCTGTTGTCCGGATACAGGGCTATTTTGTCGGACTTCGACAATGGAAAAACGGTATTCAGGAACCTTACGGTGGTATTAACCGGCCACCTGCCAATGCAACTGCTCAAAACCGAATCGTTGAGATGGGTATTTGCCGATGAAAAACTGGACAGGGCTGGTAATGAAAGCGGGGCTGCTGATATGTTTGTAACAGCCAGTTGCAAATATTCAAATATCCTGCACTGGGATGGCAATGGAAAAATACCAGATGCTGAAAAAACGCATTTGATAAGCCTGGTTGATAAGGCACATGCCGGCGGGCAAAAAGTGCGACTATGGGGTTCGCCCGAAAATGAGCGGGTGTGGATGCAGTTGCTAAGTTGTGGCGTGGACCTTATCAATACTGATAAACTTGCTGCGTTAAGAAAATTTCTTACAGGTGATCAATCATCGTTATGACGATAAAATGAAGTTGGATGTCTTCAATTAATGTCTTCCTGACAAATATAGCTGCCGGTCCGGCTGGGCAATAAATTCCCCATGGTGCAAGTAGATTTACGATCTTTTATTCCATTTATTAACATCGATTGTGTACAACTTTGTTAACTTGATTTTTATCAAAACTAAATTACCAACATTTAATATTTTGGTATAGTTGTTGGGCATATTGCGCCTACGTATATCCTACCTATAAAACTCCTGACATCCTATAGATAAAGACCAAAATTGGTAAAGTGTTCCTGGACTGCTAACATTTTCGATCTACTTTTTTTAATTATTGTTTTATTCCAGTTGTTGCCGGAGTAAATCTGGCGCTATGTCTTTGCTGCTACAATAGCAGTTAAGACGTAGGAGATATCCGTTTGCCCTTCCTGAAAAATTGATCCACTTAAACCTATTTAACAATCGCTTAAACTCTGATGGGCTTATGAGAACAACATGTAAAGCAGTGCTATTTGCTTTTGCTGCTTCGTTTATTTATTTCAGTGCAGTTTCACAGCAGGTTGGAAAAAGCATTCCCAATTCTACTTCACCCGATGGCCTGATTGGTTTTTTGGAATTTCGTCCGCCAGATTACGGCACACAAAAACATCCATTGATTATATTCTTACATGGCGTTGCAGAAAGAGGCAATGGTACTACCCAGTTGGGTATGGTAGCTTATAACTCCCTTCCCAATACGCTTGCTGCCGGCGGTGTATCTATGAGTTTTACCTACAATGGACAAACTTCGTCCTTTGTGGTACTGTCGCCCCAATTAAGTGCGTCTTATGCCTACTGGCCTTCTTTTTATGTATCGGAAATGATAAAATACGCCAAGGCCAATTTGTCGATAGATCCCAATCGAATTTATGTTACCGGGCTTAGTCTGGGTGGCGGTGGGGTATGGCGGCTTATTTCAGACGCCGTAACACTTGACCCCAGCTTTGACAGTCAGATTGCAGCAGTTGCGCCCGTTTGCGGTACCCCCGAAGAGTCGGACGCCGATTTTTGCCGCACAGTGGGTGCTAACCATTTGCCCATCTGGTCTTTCCACTGCATGGATGATGCTGTTGTATCGTATACGGTGCCCCAGCACATACAGGCGGTTTCACTGGCATGCGGCGTTACCCCGGTATCAAAATTTACCTACTATGCCTCAGGTGGCCATGGTGGCACCTGGATAAATGCTTACGATTTCGGCCATATTACCAGAACCCTGGCCGATGGCACCAGTTATACATTTACCCAAAACCTTTATGAATGGTTTTTAAGTAATACAAGGTCCGGTACGGTAACACCGCCGGCCAATACGCCACCAACGGTTTCCGTTAGTGCAGGCCAGGTTATTACACTGCCTGCCAACTCGGTTACCGTATCCGGTACTGCTGCAGGCACCAACGGGGCAACCATCAGCTCGTATGCATGGACGCAGGCCAGCGGCCCTTCAACAGCCACTATTGTCTCACCGTCATCCACCTCTACCAATATTACCGGCCTGGTGCAGGGTAGCTATACATTCAGCTTTACTGCTAAAGACAATAATGGTTTAAGTGCCAGTGCAACAGTAAGTGTAACAGTGAATGCCGCGGCAGTTAATACACCGCCTTCTGTTACCACAAGCGGTGCACAAACCATTACATTGCCCACCAGCAGTGTTACTTTATCAGGTACAGGCACGGGCACCAACGGGGCAACCATCAGCTCGTATGCATGGACTGAAGCCAGCGGCCCATCAACAGCCACTATCGTCTCACCAGCATCAACCTCTACCAATATTACCGGCCTGGTACAGGGCACTTATGTATTTACATTTACTGCAAAAGACAACCATGGATTATCCAGCAGCGGAAATGTAAACGTAACTGTAAACCCGGCGCCCACCGGCAACCAGTTGCCCATATCCAATGCCGGTAGTGATCAAACCATTACAGGAAGCTCTGTTACACTGGATGCAAGCGCCTCTTACGACCCCGGTGGGAGTATTGTACAATATTACTGGTCACAGGTCAGCGGACCTTCAACATCAGTAATTGGCGATAATTTTGCAAAACTTACCACCGCTAGCAACCTGGTAAAGGGAGTGTATATTTATGTGCTGCAGGTGAAAGATAACTCGGGTGCAATGGCCTACTCGACAAAAACAGTAACGGTAAATCCTTCAGCGGTTAATCAGCCGCCGGTGTCTAATGCAGGTGGCGATCAAACCATTATATTACCCACCAGCAGTGTTACACTGGATGCCAGTGCATCGAATGATCCGGATGGCAGCATTGCCCAGTATTACTGGACACAGGCCAGTGGTCCATCTTCATCTGTTATTGGCGATAATTTTGGAAAAGTTACTACTGCTACCAACCTGGTAAAAGGTGTTTATACCTATGTGCTGCAGGTGAAAGATAACTCGGGTGCAATGGCCTACTCAACAAAAACAGTTACGGTAAATGCTTCAACAGGCAACCAATCGCCCGTATCCAATGCAGGCAGTGATCAAACCATAACGCAGCCCACCAGTTCTGTTTCATTGGATGCCAGTGCCTCTTATGATCCCGATGGCAGTATCATAGAGTATTATTGGTTCCAGGCAAGCGGCCCTTCAGCATCTGTGGTAGGAAATAATTTTTCAAAAATTACCACTGCTGCCGGCCTGGTAAAAGGTGTATATATCTATGTGCTGCAGGTAAAAGATAACCTGGGATTGCTGGCATATTCTACCAAAACAGTAACGGTGAATGCTGCAGGGACAAGGGTAGCCGACTTCGGCACAACCGGTGCAACGGCAGATGCAGCTTCGCTTACAACTACCAATGCGGTTGGTTTCCCTGCAATAAATGGAAAACTACTGTCCATGTACCCCAACCCGGTTGTTAACAGCACAACCATTGAATTAAACAGTACAGACGCAGATGTAAAAAAGATCGGACTGTATAATTCAGCCGGGGTATTGATAGCCAACTACCGTTGGGAAGCGGTGAAAGGAAAGAATTTGTATTCGCTAAAGAATATTTCCGGGCTGGCAAAGGGCTTGTATTTTATCCAAGTTACAGACAGCAAGGGTAAAATAACCGGCACCTTAAAATTTGTAAAATCATAGTTCACAGTAAATAATTCCTGCTATCCATTTCCAGGGTCATTCAGTTGTATAACTGGATGACCCTTTTTACTTGCAGATGAGGTTTACCACAGAGGCAGGGAGAAAATTTTGTTTACCGCGGCGTGGCATTGAGGCAATACACAGAGATTGCTTCGCAATGGTTATCCCAATAATCCCATTCAGCCAATGTATCCCGGTCCAGGCATTTCACCACAGAGGCAGGGGGATTTTAGTTTTTCGCAGCGTGGCATTGAGGCAATACACAGAGATTGCTTCCCAATGGGTAACTCAATAATCCCATACATCCCTTTTATCCCAGTTCAGACAGATGCCAGGCGAATTATCTATACGCGATAGTACTGTTCCCAGCCTTTGCGGGGCGGTGGTCCCACCAATAGTTCATTGGCCATTTTGTTATTGGTGATGATTTTTTTGTCGCGGTCAAATTCAAGTTTTACGTCTGTCCATTGCGCCAGTACGCCAAGGCAAAACAGCTGGCTCAGCGGGCCGGCAATGGCAAAAGGCGATCTTGTTTGTTCCTGTCCCTGGCAGGCCAGCAGGAAATTTTTCCAGTGATTGGAAGGGCTTTGTGGTACCACCGGCAGCTTTGAGGCCATTTCTTTTGCTTTTTCTTCGGGTATGATAGAAAGCGTACTGCCATGTGAACCTCCTTTAAAGGTGAGTTCCTTACTGTAAATGATTTTGCCGGGGTTCAATTTTACCGGTTGTATGGCACCGTTACTGGGAGGTGGAATATTGGGATCAAGCGAAGAGGCGCCATAACCCGCTGGCAGCGGCGGCAGGTTATTGAGTCCGTCGTACCAGGTAACTTCTACGGGCGGCATATGACCTCTTTTGGGAAACTTGAACGACAGTGTTGTCGACATTGGGTAAAAAAAGCTATTGTGTCCTTCCGCTTTAAGTGGATTTATTTCATATGGTAAGCCCAGGTCCAGGAACTGGTGGGCGGTATCCAGCAGGTGGGCACCCCAATCGCCCAGTGCGCCCATGCCAAAATCGAACCAGCAGCGCCATTGGCCGTTTACAAAATCTTTATTATAGGAGTGTCCCTGGGTAGTGGTTTGCCATATATCCCAGTCAAGCGTGGCAGGAACTGGTTGTGCCGGCGGAAATGAGGTGATATGTGTATCCCATCCATGCCAGCGGCGTGCCGAATTCATATGTGCGGTAATAGCGGTTACATCTTTAATGATGCCAGCATCCACCCAGGCTTTAAACTGAAAGTAATTCCCTTCAGAATGGCCCTGGTTGCCCATCTGTGTTACTACCTTATTGTATTTTTTGGCGGCCTTCATCATTAGCTCCACCTCATTAAAAGTTCTGGCCATTGGTTTTTCAACATATACATGCTTGCCCAGCGCCATCGCCATCATAGTAATGGGGAAGTGCGAGAAATCTGGTACGGCTATCGACACTGCTTCAATCTGGTTACCCATTTTATCAAACATCTGTCTGAAGTCCTGGAACCTTGGCACATCCGGAAACTGTTGTAAGATTTTTAATGTATGCGGTGCGCCCATATCTACATCACAAAATGCTACTATATTGGCCAATCCTGTTTTATAAAGCTCGGGTATAATTTCCCCGCCACGGTTGCCAATGCCAATGCATGCCAGGTTAACCTGCTGCTGCCTGCCTGCCTTTAACAATGACGGTGCTGCTATAGCGGCAGATGCCAGCATGGCCTGTTTAAGAAATTTTCTTCTGGAGTAATCGTTAGTATACATATAAATGAATTTAGAAAATCCAGTTCAATATACATTGAAAAAACCAGATGCCATGCCAGAACCCTGGTGCAGGAAAAAAAGTTTTTTTTGCACCAGGGTTAAGACAGGATTCCTTTATTGCCATGCTTGTATTTTGCAAATTTGTTGATACAGCATAGAATATTTTTTTAACACCGCCGGCAAACAGGTTTATTTTGATGACGGTGTGCCGGCGGCGAAATTTGCCAAAACTGTTCAGGGCTGCGGGCTTACCGGCCTTGGGTGAATTTCGTTTACTTCCACCATTCCTCCCTGTTCCAGTATGGGACAAGATTTGGATAGCGCTACAGCGGCATCTATGTCGGCAGCCCTGATAACGATGGTACTGACCATTCTCAGGTCATTGCTCAGTACCATGTCTTTCCTTACAGATCGTTCATTGCCCGAAATAACCTGGCCGGTGCCCGGAAAAATAAAACTGCTGACAAACACATTGTCCGCCTTCCATTTGTCTGTTACAAGGTTCCATTTTTCCCTCACTGCATTTGCTTCTGCGGCACCGTAGGCGGCAGGTACCCTGTTTAATAAAATAAATTCTTTCATAATTTAAATGTTTTCGTATTAATAATTACAAATATAATACGAAATCGTATTGCAATTTGTCATCTTCCTGTCATTATTTTTTATATTTACAGGGTAAAGCAGCTACCATGAATAAAGCAGTTGAACTGATGGCCGAATGGGGTAAATTTGAAGTGAAGCATCCCGGCGCTGAGCTGGAAGATTTTTGCCGGTCTTACCTGGAACAAAAATCGGCCACTGCCAAAGCGGTGGCAAAGCCGGCCTGGACTGCACCTGCCAGCACCGATTTTGCCCTGATGCGGCTTATAGGCAGAATAGTAAAACTGCAATCCAGCTATGCAATAACGGCAATGGCAGGTTCCGGAATCAATACCATTGAGGAGTTTTCGCTGATGAATGCCATTTATCATTTGAATGAACCCCGTAAGAAAGATGCTATCAGTACCGCATTATTTGAATTGACAACAGGCACCAGCATGCTTGAACGGCTGGCAAAAGCGGGAATGATTACTGAATACGCCGATAAGGAAGATGGAAGATCGAAAAGGGTAAAGATTACTGCTAAGGGAAACAAAGCCCTGTTGTATTGCAGAAAGCAAATGGAACTGCTGGCCCAGATGGAATTTTACGATCTTACAGCAGCCGAGAAAAAAACCTGTATTGGTCTGCTGAATGGCATCGACACGAAATTTTCGGCCCGCTGGCTATTGCATAAGGGAAAATCATTTGAAACCGTTTACCACGAAATGACGGCGGGAAGAAGCAGTAAAGGTTGATCTTTTCTGCCATCATTGTTGCAATAAACTTTTTGAATGAATGGCTGTTTTACTGACAACACGCTGCAATGAAATCATCAATTTTAACGTAAATAAAAAAGTATGAAAGCATTTCTGGGAATGGGTTTACTGGGTTCAAATTTTGTAAAGGCAATGCGCAGGAAAGGAGAGGAGGTACAGGTATGGAACCGGACTGCCAGCAAGGCCCATGCGCTGGAGGCTGCCGGTGCCCGGGCATTTGAAAAGGCCCCGGATGCGGTTAGAAATGCAGACATTATTCACCTTACACTTAAAGACGATGCTACAGTAGATGAAGTGCTGGCAGTGATAAAGGAGGCGCTGCAGCCCGGGGCCGTAATTATTGATCATACTACTACCTCCGCGGCCGGCGCGGTAAAAAGAACGCAAGAATGGAAGAAAATGGGTTTTGCCTATTTGCATGCACCCGTTTTTATGGGGCCTGCCAATGCGCTGGAGAGTACCGGTCATATGCTGGTATCGGGCGATCAGGTGCTGATAAAAAAGTATGAAGCCGCATTATCGGCAATGACCGGCAAGCTCGTCAATCTTGGTCCGGAAGAGGGCAGGGCCGCCGGTCTTAAACTGGTGGGCAATTCCTTTTTATTATCACTTACCGCAGGTATTGCAGATACGCTGTCGCTTGCCCGGGCACTGGGCATTTCTACCGGTGATGTATCATCGCTGTTTGATACATGGAATCCCGGCGCGGCAATGCCGGCCAGGCTGAAAAGAATCGCCACCGGGAAATTCAATGAGCCCTCCTGGGAACTGAATATGGCGCGGAAAGATGCAGGCCTGATGATGAGTGCTGCTCAGCAGGGCGGATCAAAACTGGCGGTAATACCCGCTATTGCTGTTGCCATGGACAACTGGATTGCAAAAGGTCATGGCAATGATGACTGGAGCGTGATAGCAAAAGACAGCGTCTCGTAACCCAATGCCCGTCCACTTATACAGCTGGGAACAGTTTTAAAAAGCCCGGTTCAAAGTTCCGGGAAATAGATTATGTTCACAGCACATGAAACCGCCAGATCATAAACGGATACAACACGCAACACTGGTTGTCAAAAAATCAAACCTGCCCGGCGCGGGTAAAGGTTTATTTACAAGAAAGGCGATTGGGCAGGGCGAACTAATTATAGAATACAAAGGGGCGATAACGACATTTGCACAAGTTCAGCAGAATAAAGTTATCAGCCCCTATGTTTATTACGTTAACCGTAATTATGTTATTGATGCCAACGCCTTTCCCGGCAGCCTGGGAAGATATGCCAACGATGCGGCGGGTTTGTCTGCTTACCCGGGTATTGTAAACAACGCACAGTTTATACTGCTTAACAAAAAAGTGTATTTACAGGCAACGGCAGATATATTGCCAGGCGCCGAGATATGTGTTTCTTACGGCAAAACATACTGGGATACCATACGGTCTAACCTGGCGATTGATAAACAAAATAAAAAAACACGTAGTCAAAAAAAAGTAAGATAATTCAATTACCCTGTTCATTGCCGGTTGTTGACCGGTAAAGGCTACTGGTGCATGTGCATGGTTTTATTTCCACCGGCAGAGCCTTCATAGGAAAAATTTGCTGTTGCAAACCTTGGGTACTTCGCTTTGTATTTCAGATACACATCCTCCGGCTGTTTCTTATCGTTGACCAATAATTCTGTGGAAGACATTTTTATTGATTGAATACTTTTTTCGTCGGTAACAATACCATCTTTTACTAATTCGCTGATCAGTTGTTTCATGAGCCGCTGGTCCTCCTTTGCACGCTCCTCATCAATCTTAGCAATTGCCTGGTCTTTCATGGCCTGCTCCTGGTCAAGCTTTGCCTGTTGCTGATCTTTTGCTGCTTTCTCCTGCTGCAATTTGGCCGCTGTCTGATCTTTCATGGCATTTTCCTGGTCAAGCTTTGCCTGCCGCTGATCTTTTTCTGCTTTTTCCTGCTGCAGTTTGGCAGCCGCATCATCTTTCATGGCCTGCTCCTGGTCAATCTTTGCCTGTTGCTGATCTTTTGCTGCTTTCTTCTGCTGCAATTTGGCCGCTGTTTGATCTTTCATGGCATTTTCCTGGTCAAGCTTTGCCCGCTGCTGATCTTTTGCTGCTTTTTCCTGCTGCAGTTTGGCAGCCGCATCATCTTTCATGGCCTGCTCCTGGTCAATCTTTGCCTGTTGCTGATCTTTTTCTGCTTTTTCCTGCTGTAGTTTGGCAGCTGTATCATCTTTCATGGCCTGTTCCTGGTCTGCCCCTGCCTTTTTTTGATCTGCCATTGCCCGCTGCTGATCTTTTTCTGCCTGTATCCTGTCAATCCTGAGCTGCTCTTTTATTTTTTGTACGATCTCTTCGTAGCGACTGTACTGATCGGGTGGTACCAGTTTGTCATCAACATACAATTCAGTCAGTTTATCATTAACCAGGATAAGCCGATAGCTGGTATTGCCGATAACAGTGTTGACGGTTTCTTTGTTTTTGCCGGTCTCATCCTTACTGATAATATAATTGTTGCCGGCAGCGCGGCGGCGTTGCGATGGTTGTTGCGCCAGGGCCGCGTGAGTGGCCAGCAACAGTAAAAAAAAGCTGTACTTCATGAATTTTGTTTGCATGGTTTATTTTTTTTGATTAAGTAATAGCAATAAAAGACCGCCCCGTTTTTTAACAGGTTTTTTTGGGGCCGGTAAAAAATATTAATTACCAGGCTGGTGCTTAAGCTGCATCCGCGCAGCTTCCTTTTGCTGATTAAGGACCCGTTCCTGGTCTGCTTTCGCCCGCCGCTCATCTTGCAGGACCTTTTGCCTGGCAAGCTCTGCTCCCTGTTGATTGGTTTTTGCCTGCTGGTCGTCGCGCATGGCTTTTTCCTGCTGTAATTTTGCAGCCAGCATATCGTCTAATGCCAGTACCTGTGCTTTCTTTGCCTGTTGCTGATCTATCATGGATTTTTCCTGATCCAGTTTTGCCTGTTGCTGGTCTTTGATGGCCTGTTCCTCGTAATCGCTGTTCATAGCCTCCCTTGCAACCGCTTCTGCCAGTTCATTTTTTTTATATCCGCCCGTTCTTTTTTTGCTGGCTTTGGTTTTTTTGATCGATTCTGTTTTTACGGCGTCAACTGGTAAGGGTTGCATAATGACCGGGGGTATGATAGCACTGACGGGGGTTAATTTTGTGGCCGGTTGCTGAAAGCCTTTGTTCAGCATGCATATAGCGGTGCCTGTAAATAATACTGCAAAAAGGGTAAGATAGAATAACCTGGCAGAAAAATCAGGTTGGATGTTTTTATGACCGGCAATGTACTGCACCCTGCGCAGCAACTGGTTTTTATTGCCCGGAAAGGCCGTCTGGCAGGCGCTGGCATATAAGTTATATTCTTTAAAACGAATCAATGCCTCCACCATGCCGGCTTTGTTGCTGGTTTGCCCGATGGCGATATCATCGCAGCAGTATTCGCGCTCTTCCTTTATCCATGCAGATACCAGGAAAACTGCGGGGTGAAAGAAAAATATGCTGACTGCGATATGCTGAATAAGGTTCACCAGCCAGTCGTTGCGGCGTATATGCGCCAGTTCGTGCAAAAGAATTGCTTCAGCCTGGTCTGGTGTAAGTGAACTTAACAAGCCCAGTGGCACCAGCACAAATGGTTTCAGATGACCCGTCACTACCGGTATTTTCATGTAACCCGATTCAAGCAAGGTTACGGTTCGTTCAATTTTCAGTGTTTTGCAAAGCCGTTCAAAAACTTGCTGCCATTGCAGATTGGGCAGGCTTGCCTGGCGGTAAAGCATTTGCTGGTTGTGCCAGAGCGCCACTGCCATTTGAATGATCCTTGCACAAAAAATAACCAGCCAGGCCAGCAGCAGCTTATTTTCATGCGCAGCCAGCCAGTCATTGAAATGGCCCGTCACCACCTGTATACCGAAGGCGCCTGAAGCAGGTATAGCTGAACCGTTTTGGTTCCACTGCCAGAAAAAGGTAAGCAGGCATACGAGCAGGAACACGGCAAACAGGCTGCAGGCCAGCTGGTACCTGGCGGCAGCCTTCCATTTTTTTGTTATTGCGCGGGCAACGCCGGCAAATAACCCAAGCAACAACCCCTGCCACAATGAATGGATCAGCATTCCGCAAAATGCGTTGCCCAGCCTGTCTGCCATCAGGTTCAACAGTGAGGTTTGCATATTTATTATTTTTCTTTTTTCAGGGCCGCCAGCAATGCTTTCAATTGTTCCAGCTCTGCGGGCGAAATTTTTTCATTCTTCAGCAAGGCCATCATTAAGCTGCTTGCCGAACCGTTGTACATGGTATCTACAAAGCGGCCCAGCATATTGCCTTTTATCTTTTCTTCTGCAATGGCGGCACTGTATACATGTTTCATATTTGATTCATCTCTTTCAAGCAGCCCTTTTTCTTTCATTACCTGCATCAGCTTAAGCGTAGACGTATATTGTACAATTTCCTTTTGCTGATTCAGTGTATCATGTACAAAGCGAACGGTAGACGGCCCATGTTTCCACAAGACCTGTAATACATCCAGTTCTGTCTTGGTGGGAATAACCGGGATATTTTTGCGGGATGGTTGCTTCATGGGTTAAAGGTATGTATTAAAAACGTACGTTTATAAATATATGTCTGTTTTTTTTGGTTCATGATAAGTATTGGTTATCCGCAGCCCCGGGAGGATGCTTTATCTGTTGCAGCAATTTCCTATAATTTTGGCGGGCAGACAATGGAAAAAAATCATCACGATACTGTTTTACAACAATTCAATGCTGCTATTGATTGCTGGATAAACTGGCTGGACAATTACACATTTGAAATGCTTTGCCGCCAACCAGCGGAAGGGCAGTGGTCGCTGGGCCAGGTGTATGTGCATATTATTGCTGACACCAAATATTTTATTGAGCAAATGAAGGTGGCTTTGTCCGATGACCAGCACAGCGGAAAGGAAATGCATGCAGACGCAAAAGCGATATTTGCCCGGGGTGCTTTCCCGGATATACAATTGAACAATCCATTTCCTGAGAGCGTTCATCAACCTGGCTCAAAAGAGGAATTGGCGCGGGGACTGTTAAAGATCAAAAATGAAACCGGCAGTTTGTTATATTTATATGATTTTTCAGCATCCCGTGGCAAAAGTCTTCATCCGGGACTACAGTTTTTTACTGCAATGGAATGGTTGCAATTTGCCGGAATGCATATGCGTCACCATTTCGGGCAGAAAAACAGGATTGATGCGGCGTTAACAAAGGCGGGCGGCGCCTGATAGTTTGAAATTGCGGCCACCGGATCACTAAGTGTTTTGTTCCTGCATAAATGGCCTCTGTGTATCAACGTGCTATCAAAAAAAAGCTTTTGCATTAACGTTAGTCACTGCCCGTTGTGATTTTTCCGGATAAATTTCTTATCTTACACGTAATTCTATTTCTATGACACCCAAACCAGCCCACCAGCCCGACAGAACAATTGCTATTAAACATTTGGAAGAGCGGTGGATCGAAAAACAGGCAAAAAAGAAGACTGCGCCCCCCCAAAACACCAGCAATCCCCCTGCTGCCGGAAAATCAAAAAAATAAACAATACTGCGTTCGCTCACTTATCGGCTAATTCCGGACGTTTATCTAAAGAAAACCATCACTGCACGAAAAAATTCTCCTGCCTACTTTTAATTGCTGAACTTTGTTATATCAAATTCAACATGGACATTGAATTGAAATGAGGTAGCTAATCCTGCGTCAATTATAACGTTGTTACTCCGTACCCTGCATTCATACAAGCCGCTCTTATGGAGCGGCTTTTTATTTTCCGGGAGGCGGGTTGTGCCGGTTATCTGCTCATAAAAGCCTGGGTTCCCGTTTTATCCAATTGTATACATATCGTTTCCGGCCCGGCGGATACAAAGATTTTTCCGGTGTAGTTATGTTAATAAAAAAATTGCGCCAGCTATTGCAGTTGTACCAACCAGCAATTATCTTGTGCTCACTTCCATTGTATAATTCAGTCTATTCCCTTGAAATACCAGCATTGATTTCGTGTATTTCACCTTCAAAATAGACTAGTATGATCCACACAAAAGAACTCCGGGCTGGCAACAAGGTAAGAACACAGTATGGCCAGGTAATTACCGTACAGCAAATACTCAGCAGCACACTTATTTATGACAGCAAAATTGAAGTGCTGCGCGAGGTAATCAGGGTAAATGGCTCGCAGGTAAGAGACTATGTTGACCAACTGAACGAAATAGTAAAAGAAGCGGACTGCCAGGACGTAGAACCCATTGGATTAACCGACGATATATTAAGAAAATGCGGGTTTAGAAATTTTCTGCGCGAACAATGGATACTTAAAATCGGTAACAGTCATTTCGACTGGGAATTTGAAAATAGTACCCTCCGGTTAAGAAACCCGGCTCCTTGTTTATCGCCTATAACCAGTCTTCACCAGTTGCAAAATTTTCTTTTTGCCATCGCCGGTTACGAGCTGGATGTTGTATTGTAAGACCGCTTCCCCGGCGGGTCTAATCTCAAACAGTTTACTTCATAAATCCATTTCCTGATATTGTTGCCGGCATGCGGTTGCATGGGCATTACAAAAAACGGCCAGTTCAACCAGGTGTTGATGCAGCTGCTATTATTTAAAAGATGCAGGCTGCAGGATAATGTGTTGGCAAAGTTTATGACAGCTCCTCAAAGATGCCTGTTTGTTTATTCTTGCGCACATTGTTCCAGTTGAAACAGCGCCCGTTCATGGCAACATATACACCGGCCGGCAGGCTTTGTGCAAAGGCCAGTGCGCTGCCCAGGTTGAATAATCCATCGGAACTGCCGAACTTAATAGGTATCATTGCGCCGGTAAGTACGATGGTTTTGTTTTGTATCCTGTTCGCAATAACCCTTGCGGTTTCCGTCATGGTATCTGTGCCATGGGTAATGATAATTTTTTCTTCGGGACAACTGATGCATTGTTGTACAATCAGTTCACGATCCTCCGCCGTCATCTCCAGGCTGTCAATCATCATTAAGGTCCTGATTTGCACCGGTACTTTATTGCGACCCTTCTCCAGTAACTCGTGCATATGGGTGTCTTTAAAATAGAGTTGGCCATTGATTTCATTGTATTCTTTATCAAAAGTGCCGCCGGTGATAAAAATTCTTGTGGTCATAGTGGGTGTTGCTTTGTAAAATAATAACCAAAGATATTTTAAAAGGCGTTTGAATAAATAAATCGTTCAATACGATACTGGTATATTTCTCTTACAATTAATTACCACAGATTTCATACATTCATAATCTTGATTAACCAGCCAATTGATGCACATGAGAAAAAAAAATGTATTTGGTATAGCCAGTTTAGTTATTGTTTTACACGCTGCCTGTTTTGCACAGGCGCCCGCCAGCAGCGGATTGTATGCGCAAACCAGCGAAATGGCAGGCATCATGCTGCAATATGAGGCAGACAAGCACAGCATCGGCCTGTTTTATTCTACTGAAGCGGCCGATGAACGCTGGGGGCGCCGGCAGGGGGGCGATTATAATTCTCCCGAGCGCAGACAACGCCTGCTGCAACTGATAGCAGACTATCGTTCTCAAATAAAACAATTGCCTTTCGACAAAATGAATGTAAATGGCAAGGTGGATTATATTCTTTTTAAAAGAGATGTGGATGATGATGAATACCAGTTGTTGCAGGAGCAAAAATTATATGAGCAGGTAGCCAGGTACCTGCCTTTCTCCGACAGTGTTTATGCATTGCAAAAGCCGCGCAGGCGCGGTATGGCGGTTAATGGGGCGGCGGTTGCGAAGACATTGAACGATATAAATAAAGCGATTAGTAAAAATATCGAAAGCCTTAAAAAGGCAGACAGCCTGGAGGCGCCACAGGCTTCTATGGCTGCTGATGCAGTAAAAGGGTTACAGGGATTATTAAAGAATTATTATAATTTTTATAACGGTTATGATCCATTGTTTACCTGGTGGGTGCCCAGTACCTATTCGGCAACCGACAGCCTGCTGGGTTTGTATGCCAATGCTTTAAAAAGAAAGGGAAAACTAACCAGCTCGCAAAAAGACGATGGAAGTGGTATTATAGGAAATCCTATCGGCCACGACGAACTGGTGCGTCAATTAAAACTGCAATTCATTCCCTATATGCCCGAAGACCTGGTAGATATTGCTAATAAAGAATTTGCCTGGTGCGATGCTGAGGTGCTGAAAGCTTCGCGTGAGATGGGATTTGGCGACAACTGGAAAGCTGCATTGGAAAAAGTAAAGAACACCTATGTAGCACCGGGCAAACAGCCGGAAGCCATGTTTGATTTATACAACCAGTCGGTTGAGTTTCTAAAAAAGAACGACCTGGTGACCATACCTGCGGAGGCCGAAGAAACCTGGCGCATGTACATGATGTCGCCGGAACGCCAGCGGGTGGCGCCTTTCTTCCTGGGCGGGGAGTCGCTGATAATTTCTTATCCCACCAATACCATGACCTACGATGAGAAGATGATGAGTATGCGGGGCAACAATCCAAATTTTTCACGCGCCACTGTGCATCATGAATTAATTGCCGGCCACCACCTGCAGGGGTATATGAACGAGCGATATAAATCATACCGTCATTTTAATACACCATTTTATATAGAGGGAAATTCATTGTATTGGGAAATGCTTTTGTGGGATATGAAATTTCCCCGCACGCCCGAAGAAAGAATGGGCATGTTGTTCTGGCGCATGCACCGCTGCGCCCGGATTATTTTTTCGCTCAATTATCATTTGGGTAAATGGACGCCGCAGCAATGCATCGATTTTTTGGTGGATAGGGTAGGACATGAAAGAGCAAATGCCGAGGGAGAGGTGCGCCGATCTTTTACCGGCGGCTACGGCCCTTTGTACCAACTGGCCTATATGATTGGCGGATTACAGTTCATGGCATTGAAAAAGGAACTGGTGGATACACATAAAATGACTTACCGGCAATACCATGATGCCATACTACGCGAAAACAGCATACCCATTGAAATGCTGCGGGCCATATTTACGGATCAAACCCTGACCAGGGACTTTACCACCAGCTGGCGATTTTATAATAAATAAGCCAGCCTGTAAGTTGCGGCATGTTTCAGCTGAATTTTAAAATAAATATGTTCCAGTGACAGGGTAACACAGGGACACTACCAGGTTAATGTAAAATTAAAAGTCAAATGCAATATTGATAACATGCACTGTGTGATGCTTATGCTTTGCAAATGTTATCTGTCTTCAACCATAGTCCGTGTCTTTAGGGGCGGGAAATACACGCTTGCACCGTTGGCTTTAGCCGAAACTGGTTTGGCTAAAGCCATAAGCCGCTTCATCATTGATATCTCCGGCCTAAAGGCAGGAGTTATTTTTTATGGAAGGCCCTATCTGCCAAAGTTTATCATTTAAAATATTGGCCCAGGGTAGCGATTTACCTGCATAAACCCTGGTTTTACCTCAAAACACCTTATAGAGAAGGTTGATTAACGTTTCCTTTACGCCCTTTAACAACATTTTAAAACTTCGGATCTGATCTTTACACCAGCATTAAGACAACGCAACAGCATTACAACAATACATCTTTTCTCATAAGCAGTTAGTTTTGGTTAACCAGGCCCTGTTTCCACAGGGCCTGCTTTTTTATGTATGGTCAGCGCATCGGGCGTGTAAATAATAATATGCAGGATTACCAGTTTTCATTGTTGTTTTACGTTGCCGCTATCCTTTATACAACGCACAGAAAAAGCCCTGGACTTTTCTCCGTCGGTTTGAAAATAAAGCGCCTGGCTTCCTTTTGCAAAATTGCAGAACGGTGCGGTACTGCTATCGTTTTGGGTGGCTGTCCAGTAAAATCCATGGGCATCTACACGCGCAAATTTACCTTCTAAGTCGCGACCACCACCCAATACAGCATTAAATCCGGCACTACCTCCATAGAGCAGGGTTTTGTAAGCTTTTTTCCTGTTTTCATTTGAATCTTCCGGAACGCCACCGTAATAAGCGGCCAGTTGCCGCCATTCATCAATGGTGGGTAAGCGCCAGCCATTTCCTAATAATTTACATCCTTCCTGTGCCGATTTCCAGGTGTACAACCGGCCATATTGCGCCCTTTGCTGTACCGAACTATCATAGGCATACGAACCGGGGATATTGATACTGAGATTTGCCGTCATCCAGTTTTTGTTGTCTGGCATCATTTTGCTGGAGTAGCTGTTGCTATCTCTGTCGCGAAATGTGCCAGTTGGCAACTGGCCATTGACGTTATTATTTATGTAAGAAAAACACACAGCAATAGCCAGTATGCCTGCCCGGATACGGACATCTTGTTCAGCAGTAGTCTTTCCAAAGAAAGATTTGATTTGTTGAATCATGGATATAAATTTTTTTCCTGGAAATTTATTTCGCTGCAGCAATAATTATTTTTTCCAAAATTTTTATATCAACATCTTCCAGTTTATTGATATAAAGACATCCGCCCCCGGTCTTGTGTTTGCCTAATTTGTTCAACGCATCAGCGTGCTGTTGTATATTAATCAGGTGTAACGACAGATTGGCTTTACGCGGAGAAAAACCAATTTTGAACCAATCTGCTTCCCTGCCGGTAGCGGGACTCTTATATCTTACATCTCCAAAACCTATCATTGAATTGCCCCACATTTTCGGCTTTTCCTTCATGGCTTTTTCCATCAATCCTATTATAATCCGGCTGTCTTTACGTTTTTGCTCATCTGACATACTATCAATGAAACTATCTACGCTAACTGAAGTTGGCTTAGTTTTATTTTCTGCTAATTTACCCATAGGAGATGTTTTATAATTATTCCATGTCCGCGGTTGGCAGCCTGGTTGCAGAGAAGCCGCCTGTTGTTTATTTCATTCAGCTTTTTTCAACTCAAATTTTTGCACTACGCCGGTGCCTTTAAACCGAACCCTGGCACCTACAATACGGCCAATGCCCTGGGCAAATGTACTATGATAGGCAATTGTATTGTTCAGGCTGATGGTGATCATTCCCTTGCCGGTATTGCAGGTTACCACCACATCCCTTGAAAAATCAACGCCAAACGCGGAGAGATCAGCAGTCTTGCCACTGATAATTTTCATCCCAATCATCAGCCCGATTTCACCGACGCAACCTGGCTCACTTAATGGTATATCAATAATTCCTTCTGTACCCATCAGCGTAATACCGCTTTGCCGGCAGATTCCTGCAGGACGTGTTGAGGTGTTGCGTAACTGCACCGTAAGAGATAACTGCCCGCTGGCTACATCAATACCCTTGTCCACTTTTGTAATGCTTACCAACGGCAGTTCTTTTTTCAGGTCGATTTGCTGTCCGGTCAAATCTTTTTCTGTAATAGCCATCGGCCCCGGCTGGTTGAAACGGTTTTTTGACAGGTAGATGGGAATGGGATATTGCTCAATCATGCCCATCCAGCCCTGCGATTCAATGTACACATCCTGTTCCTTTACAATTGAATCATTCAGTATCAGTTTTGCACGGTAATATCCGGGGAAGTAATAGGTGCTGCTGTATTCCTTTAATGCTTTATCAACTTTGTATCGCCGCCGCCTGTCCCAGCTTTGCTGAATAAAAACGCTGTCGGCATTTGAATGACTGGCATCGTAGTAAAATAAAACGGTATTGGGCACACCTGTCGTTACCGGTTTGACGCTAAAAACCAGTTTTTCAAAATGCAAACGCGTGGGACTCTTTTTATACAAACTAAAACTGGTAATGATAGCGGTGGCAAGAATGCCGGCACCTATCAGCCAATATATTGTGTTGGCACTGCGCCTGGGGGTTGAACCTGTTTGCTGACCTGCAGCATTAAAACTCCGCCAGTTTTCATAACCGGCAAACTGTGCCAGCGTATTAAGGGTAGCCATGGAAGGTTTGCTGTCATAACGGGTTTTGCCCCAAATGCGTTTAAGGGTACTGGGGCTGAGCAACACCTTGGTTTGCTCAAATATCTTTTCACTCAGCGCTTCAAAATCGCGTTGCTGCCAATCACTGGCTTTACCCCAACCCAGTTTTTCTTCTATAATGGCAAGACATTTTGGGATATATAAGGAATCATCGGCCATTTTTTCATCGATATTTTTTCCAGAACAGGTTTGAACAAACTTGAACAGGCTGTGCACCCGGATTTGGTAGCCAAATCACCAGTTTGCGGCTTCAAAATAATCTATTAAATAAAAATCACCTAAAAATGAAAAGGCAAGTTCTGCAAGCAATCACGGTACCCCGCATCCTGATGATGCTAACAACCTTTTTCGCCACCGGGCTGCAAGCCCAGTCGAATACCATCAATAGATTTTGGAATAGCCGCGATGCTTATCTTGGTCAAAAGCCCCCGGGCGATATACCTGAAGTTTTTGGCGCAGGACTGCTGGCAGATTCCGGCATAGTGCTTGGCAGGGTGGCATTTTCAAAAGATGGGAGGGCGTTTTATTATGGGTTTGCACGCCATTGGTTCGATTTCAATGGAACGGGCGTTAAACAAATCCGCTTTGATGGAAAAAAATGGAACCGCCCGCAAATCATTGGCGATGACCTGGGAGCCCCTACGCTCTCTGCCGATGAAAAAATTTTATATTTTGGCGGCAAAGGCAGTGCTGTCTGGAAATCAGAAAGAAGCCATGGTCAATGGAGCGCCCCCGTGCAATGGCTCCTGAAAAATTATGGGCTCTATAATTTTATGCCCACCCGCAGCGGTATCTTTTATGTGGGCAGCAATGGAAATGCCGGCGATAAAAAAAATTATAGCACCTACGATATTTGCAGCCTCCGCATGAATGCTGCTGATACGATTATTACCAGCCTGGGCAGCCCCCTTAATACCACGGGTTTCGACGGCGATTTTTACATCGCGCCCGATGAATCCTATATCATCATCAGCGCAAAAGAAACCGCGACTTTTGAATGTGAGCTCTGGATCAGTTTTCGGAACAGGGACAAATCATGGACAAAACCTGTTAGTCTTGGGCCTGCTATCAATACCGGTCTTGCACACCGTTTTGGCCAATATGTGTCTCCCGACGGTAAGTACCTGTTCTTTACGAAAGGCACCAGTGAAAAGGACTGCAATTTTTACTGGGTTCGGTTTGATACGCTGCTTAAAAAACTAATGCCAGCCCTGCAATAGGGCAATGCAAACAAAGACGGGTTAAGATATCGTTCCGGGTTTATCTGCCAGCTCAACCGGCGGGGAATAAACGCAGTTTTGGTAAAAGGATATAATTGCTATGAATTTAATTGAAATTATTGTCAATAATATTTCCTGAATGAAGCGGGCAATAGTTATTTCACTTGTTATGTCTGTGTTATGTTTGTTTGCAGGAATAATGATGCATGGGGAAGAATCAATAAGAGTTTACAATTAGTTGAAAAAAAAAGGATGAAATGTTTGTTTGACATTTATTTTTTCAGCAATTTCAATTACCGCCTGTCCTATTCCCTTAATCAATTGTACATGAGAGCTGACAAGACCCCTGAAACAGGCGACATTAACTTTACTAACCGGGATTTTATAGCAGGAATCAATCTGTTCCCGGCTATATTGGACACACTGGAAGAAGCCCTTTTTCTGTTTGATGATAAGTTTAAGATTGTATGGTACAATAAAACCTGCAATGAATTGTATCAGTACGTTTCCGGCAAGCCGATAGACAGCAATTTCGATTTTAATGAATTGCTTACAAAAGAACAGCAGCCCTTATTTTACGATCACCTCAATAAAGTGCTGACAGGAGAGGAGGCGCATTTTGAATGGAAGTACAATCAGTCCATTACAAAATGGCTGAGTGTTTCATTGTATCCCTTCACTGCCGGCAACGGAAAGTTTATGGGTATTTGCGGCAGCCTTCGTGATATCACCGAAAAAAAAATTAATGAACTGGTTCTTCTGCGTAATACAGCTGTGCTGAATAATATCAGTGATGCCGTTATATACACAGACCTGGAGCAGCGTGTCATATACTTTAATAAAAGTGCTGAAAAAATTTATGGCATTGCATGGCATGAAATTACCGGCCGCCTTTTGACCGATGTTATCCTGTACGAATATATGGATGACACAAAAGAGAATGCGATGCAGGTTATCGGCAAAAAAGGAAACTGGGAAGGGAAGATTGTGTATACACGCAGGGATGGTAAAAAGGTATATATGCTGTCTGCCGTTACCCGGCTTACTGATAAAAATGAAAGCACCGTAGGGTTGATCGCTACCAATAAAGATATCACGGAAGAAGAACAGAACCGGCAGCAATCGCTGCAGCACCAGGATAATATAAACGGAATTATCAACAACATTAAAGAAGGTGTTTTGCTGATTGACAGCGATTTTACCATTCTTACCTATAACCAGCGGGCCTATAACCTTGAAAAAAAGATTGGCACCATACTGCGGGCGGGCGAAAACCTGGCGGACCTGCTGCCGGAATGCAGAAAAAAACCGGTGTTGCAGTACCTCGATTTAACATTGAAAGATAAACCGGTTGAATACGAAGTGCTCTATCCCGGAAATACCTGGCTGCTGATATACTTTGTACCGGTTAAAAATAAGAAGGGCGATATTAAACAGATATGTATTACCTACCGGGATATTACCGAAAGAAAAGAGTCTGAAGAACGTATCAGGGCCAAGGAGAAAAAATACAGAACCCTGGTTAATTCGCTGAGTGCAGGCGTTATTTTACAAACACTGGATAATAAAATACTAACGGTAAACAAAAGCGCGGAGCTGATACTTGGTGTAACAACCAATGAATTGAAGCAAAAAGGATTCCCTTCACCCTGCCAGGCTATTATTGATGAAAATGAAAAGGAAATATCTCATGAACAGCTCTTTTTCCATAAGAATGGCAAAATAAGTTATGTAAAAAACAAAGTCATCGGGCTGCAGAAAAGAGAGGGCATACAATGGCTGCGGCTAAATTCGGCAGGTTTCAGTAATTCCCGCGATACTGAAAACGATGCGGTCGTAATTTCTTTTGAGGACATTACGGAACAAAAAAGGATCTCCGGAGAAATGGAAGTGTTGTCGATGGTGGCAAAGGAAACTGTTAATGCGGTCTGTATTTTACTGCCTGATGGCGAAGTGTTGTGGGCAAACGAAGGTCTTACCCGGCTTACCGGCTTTAGCCCTGCAGAAATTATCGGCACAAAATCAAGGCCGATGTTTGTGGGGCCGGACACCGACCTGAATGTCTTCAATAGAATGACTTATCAGCGCGAAAATGGCCTTTCTTTTAAAGAGGAACTCGTCATCTATACCAAAGCCCGGAAAAAATTATGGGTAATAGTAACAGGCCAGCCGATCAGGGATGCAAGTGGAAAAGTATCCAGGTATTTTTCATTGGTAACCGATATTACCGAGGAAAAAAAAGTAATACAGGAAATGGAAGTGCTGTCGATGGTAGCCAAAGAAACAAACAACAGTGTAATCATCTTTGACAAAGTTTCCGGCGATACTTTGTGGGTGAATGAAGGCTTTACCCGGCTTATTGGTTATACGGCAGCGGATATTGTTGGTAAAAACCCCCTTACGGTATTAACAGGACCGGAAACAGACAGGGCCGTTTTGAAATACATGAGCGAACAGATAGAAAATGATTTATCCTATTATTTTGATGGGATACTTATTTATGCAAAAGACGGCAGTAAAAGACTGCACCAGATTACCGGGCAGCCCATTAAAGATGTGAATGGCCGTGTTACCAAATATTTTGCCATTGGAACCGACATCACCGAAAGGCGCCGGCTGGAAGAGGAACGGCTGCAAAAGGAAATTGAACAGCAAAAGGAAATAGCCCGCGTAACCCTGCAAACCAGGGAAGCAGAGCGAAATGAACTGGGATTGGAATTGCATGACAATATTAACCAGATACTGGGTGCTGTAAAACTGCAGTTATCTTATTGCCTTATGGACTATAAAGCCGGCAAACCGGTAGTAGAAAAAAGTCTTGAACATATACAACAGGCCATGGAGGAAATCCGCAACCTGACGCACGAAATGGTGATGCCACGTTTCCTGGAATGCTGCCTGAAGGATAAACTCAGCAAGCTAATCGCAAATTATAATTATGCCCGGACTATTCAACTGGAAGCAGCAGCATGGAATGATGAAATGATACCGCTCGCAATTAAAGAAACATTTTTCCGGGTGGCCCAGGAGCAATTGAACAATATTCAAAAGCATGCCTGTGCAGACAGGATAACGATACAAATAAAAAACGATACAGGAACGGCGGTGATGACCATTGAAGACAATGGTATCGGTTTCGATCCCCATCAAAAAAGAAACGGGATTGGCATCAGCAATATCCACAAGAGGGTGGAATTGCACAATGGAACTTCCCGCTTCATCTCTGCGCCGGCAAAAGGATGTATGCTGTCGGTCAGTATTCCTTTGAGGAAAATATAATCAGATAGTTACACTCCGGGCTTGAAGAGCTGTTCTGTACCCTGGCCTCAACGTTAGCAGGGTTCCGGGCGATACCGGATATCACAGCGCACGCTTCAATGTTTCCTTGTCATTCTGTGGCCCGGCGGCGAAACAGTTTTACTATTTTCCCAATATACTACACCGCCTTCAACAATATTTCTTTTACACGTTGTGCTACAATATCCACTTGTTCGGGCCGCAATAAAACAACGCCAATACTGAGTGTATTGCCTTTTCGTGCATTGGCCACAATACTGGGTGTGCCTTCTTTCAGGGCCTTGAGTACTTCCCTGGTTGTAATCTTCACCCGGTTCTGATCCCAGTTAACCATCAGGCTGGGAAATGCGTTTGCAGGGCCCGGGTCTACTACGGTCTCAGTTTTTACAGTTGGCACTTGTTCCAACTGGGCAGCAATCCGTTTCGCACGATCCAGCCATTCATTCCATTCTTTTTTATGATCTCTTTCCAGGTAAGCCTTCAGCGCTGCGTACATGCCAAAGATCTCTTCTTTATTTACTTTCATAGGCCTGCCGATAGGGCTCTCGTACGGACTATGATTAAGTTTGGCCGCTTCGATCAGATCCTTTCGCCCAAATAAAAGCCCTGCGCTTTGCGGGCCGCGTATCATTTTGCCGCCGGAAAAAGTTACCAGGTCGAAACCCATTTTCTGGAACCTGAAAAGATTTTCAACAGGCGGTACATCTGCAGCAGCATCAATGAACGATGGTATATTATGCTTTTTGGAAATTGCTACAAATTCTTCATGCGTTATGCTATGCGGTTGTTCTGCGGCATTGAAAAATAATGCCATTACTGTATTGGCATTGATGGCCTGTTCCATCCCCGCCGGACCTTCTACTTCTACCAGTTTCACGCCTGTTGTGCGAACCGCCTGATCAAAAAGATACCGGTGCGTTTTTTGAATAATAACTTCACGCTGCGGTCCGGGAAGATTGGGAAGCTGGCTGATCTTATCTTTATCAGTGCCGGTAATTGAAGCCGCGGTACCCAGGAGCAAAGCACAGGCCGCCCCCGATGTTACCATAGCCGCTTCACACTTCAGCATTTCTGCAATTTTCGCACCTGCCTTGTCCTGCAATTCGTACATGTTTGCGAAATCATGCGACGTTGAGTTGATGGCCTCAAGCACTTCGGGCAGCATCAGCGAACCGGATAAAAACGTCATGGTTACACCTGCATTGATGATGGGAGTAACGCCCAGCTCCTTAAAAAAATCCCGCTTCTCAGATTGCGGAGCAGCAGCTGATAATAAAGGAATAGCAGTTGCCATACCACCTGCCGCTATTGGTAACAGGGAAAACCCTTTCAGTACATCTCTTCTTTTCATGTGTGTGTTTTTTATGCTGAAGTTTAATAAAATAAAACGGTGCTAAGCAATCCGATAAAATTTGTTTGTTTATACCTCATCGAAACTGTCGAAAAATAAAAGCCTCATTTCCCAATTTTGCGGTTGGTGAAAACCTGCCTACCGGACAGGCAGGCACCAACCGCGGCGATCCAATGTTGCCGGTTTTTCTCCGCCGTTGCCGGTGTTTTCACCGGCAACTTTTCGCACTAATAAAACCGGTAAACCATTTTTAGACAGTTCTTATTGCAAATTTATTTTTCGCAACCAACCTTCATTCCAATTGGTTGAATATTTAACCAGGCAATGCAAACGCCATTATGGATCCTGCCGGTGATTCTTTACTTCCGGCAACCGATACGGCAACATATTGCTTTCCGTTACTCCTGTATGTGCAGGGAGTGGAGGAGGCAAAACCCGGTAATATTATTTCCCACAGCAATTTACCGTTGGCCTTATCAAATGCCTGGAATTTGCGATCGCGCGCGCCTCCCAGAAACACGAGCCCGCCGGCGGTTACTATAGGTCCCGGTGAACCGTTAGAGCCGGTGATGGGCTCTCCCTTTTTCTGCAGCTCAGGATTGTTTCCAACGGGGATGGTCCATTCATATTCGCCGGTATTAAGATTGATGGCGTTGAGTGTACCCCACGGCGGTTTAACAGCAGGGTGGCCTTCAGCATCTTTTAACGGGGCATATGCCATTACATTCAGATAAGTGGTAACGGTATCGGTGCTTACTTTTTCTTTTTTGACTTCTATGTTTGATAACCGGTTATTCCTTATCTCTGACAAATCCGATTCCTTTTGCAATAAACGTTCGTCGGTTTTGTCGAACAGGTAATCGATAATGCCTTCTTCATGTCCTTTTATAATATTGGCAAAGGGAGGCATTTTTCCGCCACCTGTTTTTATTTTCTCCACTGCTTCGGCTTCGGGCATTCTCTTCTTAAGATCCACCAATGATGGATACATAGGTTCATCGCCGCGTCTGTCCGCTTTATGGCAGCTTGCGCAATAGGTAGCATAAAGTGTTTTCCCATCATTGTGGGCCGACAGGTTTGCGGGGGCACCGGCAGGATCGATTTTTTGCAGCAAATCGATTTCCGGCGATTCATTCGATTTCAGGTAAAGAATACCTGTTGCGGGATCATAAGCTGCCCCGCCCCATTCAGATCCACCAATGGTTCCCGGCAGGTTCAGGGTTCCTTTAATAGAAGGAGGCGTAAATAATCCTTCATATCTCAGGCTGTTAAAACGTTTAATCAACGAATCGTGTGCTGCTGCTGAAGCATAATCGGAAAGATCGGCTACTGTCATGTACTGGCGGCAATAGGGCCTTGGCTTCAAGGGGAAAGGTTGAGTAGGCCAGGCTTGTTCTCCGGGCACATCAGAAGCTGGCACGGGCCTCTCTTCTACCGGAAATAAAGGTGCTCCTGTTTCACGGTTTAACACATACAAAAATCCAACCTTTGATGTTTGTGCTACTGCATCTGTTTTTTTGCCATCCCTCTCAACCGTAACAAGATTGGGAGGTGCGGGCAGGTCATAATCCCACAAATCATGATGAATGGTTTGAAAATGCCAGATATAATTGCCTGTTTTTGCATCAAGAGCCACCACGCAATTGCCAAACAGGTTTTTGCCGGCACGATCAGATCCATAAAAATCGTACGAAGGAGATCCGGTTGCCAAAAACACCATCCCTCTTTTTTCGTCTACACTCATGCCGGCCCAGTCATTGGCGCCGCCGGCATATTTCCAGGCATCTTTTGGCCAGGTGTCGTATCCGGGTTCTCCCGGTTTTGGAATGGTATGAAAGGTCCATTTCAACTTACCGGTTCTGATATTGTAAGCCCGCACATAACCGGGTTGCGCACCATATAATTCCGACACTTCATTTCCCATTATCAATAAATCTTTATAAACAATACCGGGCGATGTGGGTTTTACAGATATCTTTTCAGGATCATCTCTTATTCCCACATTCATACTTACTTTGCCGTTATTGCCAAATGCAGGAATGGGTCTTCCTGTTGAAGCGTTCAATGCAAAAAGATTATCACCTCCGGTAAATAAAATTCTTTTATCATCCCCATCTTCCCAGTAGGTAACACCGCGGAAAGAACCTCCACCTCTTCCTCCATTGAACGGGTCGAACGACCATAGTTGTTTTCCATTACCTGCATCAATTGCATAGATCCGGTGGCGCGCCGAAGCCGCATACATAATACCATCAACGATGATAGGGTTACATTGGCTGGCTGCAAACCGTGAACCCTCTGCAGCATCATCCGGATTGAATACCCACGCCAACTTTAACCGATGAACATTCTCTTTGTTGATTTCATGCAAAACAGAATAACTGCTGCTTGCGGCATCAGCTTTATAAACACCCCAGGTGCGGTCATGATTGCTGCAACCCATAAAAAGGAGTACAGGGAAAAAAAGTACCACTGTATATTTTTTCTTTTTTTGGGTATTTATGAACGGATGAATGCTGGCCATAAAACAATAATGAATTTTTCCTGAACTGTTCTGCCTATAGTGCCGCTGTTGGATAATAATATACGCCAAACCATCAGAATTATCCCGCAGGCAGGCAGATTTTTACAGGTAAACTTTTAGAACGGCTGATAAGAGATAATAGATTTTTTAAAATGCTAAAATATTTAGTATATTTAACTAAAATTTGCTAAAAATGAAATTTCAGCCCGCCGTTGAATTCCCGGTATTCATTGATGGAAAGCCGGCCATCGCCTATGTGCTGGAAGAAATCGATCACCCGGTACAAACCTTTTTTCAGATTGCTTTCAGTGATGGATTTGAAGATCGGTTCACCGTAGAGGACGACCGCAATGTATATGGCAGCGGTATTGCATCCATCCCTTATGCCAAAGCCATACGTTTTGATATTGTCAATCTCATAGGGCTCGACCCTAACCTTTTTTATTACAACTACCCGGAATCAATTGATGGTATGAAAGCCAACGTGTGGGTAATTGAAGGAAACTGCGGAAGGGGGGAACCTATTTATAAAGTATTTTATTTCGAATATTTCCGTTTTGCCCTGCAACGGGCGGATGAAGGGTGGGAGATTTTGCACAAATCTCCCTATGGTAAAATGCCGGGTCCTGCGATGGTAAAAAAAGTAAGTTTTTTGCTGGACAGTTTGCTGAAAGCATCCAGTAAATAAAAAAAGCCGGCTTACGGGCCAGCTTGAAAAACTTGTTTGTTTTAATCGGATAAGGTGAAATAAAGGATAAGGTCAGAACGATAAGGTTTAAAATATATAGTGAGTTGTTATAGCATTGGCTTCAACGACTGCTTTTACTGCATTATTTTTTCCGTTCATTTTAGCTGCGATTAAAATCTGCAGGGTGATGTATTTGCGTTTCATAAAAAATATTTTTAAAGGTTTATAGTGTGTTGTTTATTTTTATTCTTCATCATCTGTTACAATATATCAGACGCAGGCATTAGAAAGACGTTACAGTTTTTTGCCGGGAAATTTTATCAGTGTGAGTAACGGCGCCACTGTTTGACAAGCGGTAAATAAAAAGGCCGCTTACCAGGCGGCCTCAAAACAACTAAAACAAACTGAAAACATTTATATTAAAACAACTCGCCCTGCTCCGCGGGAACATGGTGCACCGGCAGGTTGGCGAATTCAAAACGCTGTACAATCTGCCATGGCGCTGATTTATCCAGCCTTTTCAACAGCAACATACCATCCGCAATAAAACGGCCGGTAAAATGTTTGCGACTGTATTCCAGCCAGGCTTTCTCAAACTGCCAGGGAACAAGTTTACTGGCGATGGTAATATTCGGTTCATCAAAAAAATGTGGCCTGGTTGCTTTGTTTAACTTCATCAGGGACTGCGTCTGTTCGCGAATCTCCCGGATCAATTTTTTCACGGGTTCGACAGAGACCATCCTGATGAAAATGCTGTGAGAAGGGTAAGTTCCGAAACCACGCAACTCAATTTTAAAAGGGGGGAAGCCCATACCCACCAGCTTTAATTTATCTACCACCCGTTTTTCCATCATCTCGTACTGCATCCATTGCACAAGACCGATATTCGGGCGGCCACCCATTTTACGCCCGGTTTTAAATGCGGCTTCGAAATCACTGCGAATACCCCTGATTCTTTCCTGCAAGGTCTCATTCGGATTGATGATGAGCATGTATTCATACACGCGGTAACCGGGTAGTGTATTTCCTTTCAGTTCCATGATTTCCTTATTTTATTAGCAGCAATTTACTAAAATTATTAGTATTTGCAAAATCTTTTTTAGCCCGTCTGCCATATAATTTTAACCCCTGTAGCCCGGCGGCTTATCAATTGAAGCGTTGAAAAAAGGGAGTGAAAATTGGCATCGGGAGAAAATACGCAGTGTTCTAAGTCTGGTGTTGTATCTTCCGCGTAATTGTTCAATCTTAATGTATGTCAATTATCGTATTGCCTGTAAGAGTTAATTGACCGTCATTTATTCAAAAAAATATTTCATAACGTTTACAGCCATGTCAATATCCATTAAAGCCATATGTTAAAGAAAACGGGATTCCCGGAAATGCTGCTGTTGTTTTTTTTATCCCTTGGCTGCAACAAGAAATCAGCACCCTCACCCAACCCATGCTATTATAACGGGACAGACACCTGCCTGGCCAACGCGCCGCTGAAACTAACGATAGACCTTACGGTGGAAAAGCAAACCATTCATAGTTTCGGGGCCTCCGATTGCTGGTCGGCAAAATTTATTGGCAAATGGGCTGATATAAATAAGAAAAACCAGGTGGCAGATTACCTGTTTAGCACTGATACGCTCCCGGATGGTTCTCCAAGAGGTATTGGGTTAAGCCTGTGGCGGTTTAATATAGGGGCAGGCAGTTATGAACAGGGAACCGCCAGCGGCATTCCCGATGAGTGGAGAAGAGAAGAATGTTTTCTGCAGCCGGATGGATCGTATGACTGGAACAAACAGGCTGGCCAGCAATGGTTCCTGTCGGCTGCCAAATCCAGGAATGTAAAATATACGCTGGGATTTGCAGTGTCCGCCCCCGTTAGTATTACCAAAGATGGAAGAGCCCATGGCAGCGGGGGCAATTCATTTAATATAGCAACAGGTAAAATGGCAGACTATGCCCGTTTTCTTACTGCGGTTGCGGGTCATTTTAAATTTGATTATATAAGCCCGTTCAATGAACCGCAATGGAACTGGGGTAGTGGATCGCCCAGCCAGGAGGGAAGTGCCGCCACGAATACAGAGATTTCAACCCTTGTGAAAATGCTTGGTCCACAAATGGCCGCCGGTGGTATTGCATCAAAAATAGTCGTGGGTGAAGCAGCGCAGTTGAATTTCTTAACGGATCCGTACGATAATTACCGGGGAGACCAGCTGAACGATTGGTTTAATGCGGGTTCGGGTAATTATATTGGTACTACACCGCAGGTAGAACAGGTGGTGTCTGGTCATGGTTATTTTACCACCTGCCCCGATAATAATTTAATCAGCCTACGCAAGGCCCTGTGGGATAAAAAAAATCAGGTGAACCCGGCATTGAATATCTGGCAAACCGAATTTGGCATATTGGGCGATATCTGTGGTAAATACAATGGCTATCCCCGGAATACATCAATTGATTATGGATTGTATGTTGCCAAAATAATTCACCATGATCTGGTATTTGCCCAGGTGAGTTCATGGCAATGGTGGCTTGCCATGGGACCATATGATTACAGCGATGCCCTGGTTTGCATCAGCGATCCCAATGGGTCTGTAAACCCAGACAATAGCAAAACAAGTGGTATTGTGTCTGATTCAAAACAGTTATGGTGCATGGGTAATTTTTCAAGATTTGTCAGGCCTGGTATGAAAAGAGTAATTGCCGCAATGAATGGGATGGATGAGATAACTGCCGCAGGCTCTTTAATGGTATCTGCCTATAAGGACGCCGGCACTAAAAATATTGTTATCGTTATTGTTAACACCAGTAACAGCAGCAGGAAAATTATTCTTGATGGTGCAATCTCAGCAGCAGCCATTAAAGGAAACAGGTTTGATACCTATACAACCACAGCATCCAAAAGTCTTGGCAGGGCAACCGCCGCTGCTGATAATATAATGGTTGAAGCCATGTCTGTGACAACGTTTGCGGGTTATTACAACTAATTGATGAGAAGCAGTAAAATGTATGAATATTTTCAATTTTAGTTATGCAGGCGCTGGTATTGACACAACATTACATGAGATTGCCGGGGCATGGCTGGAAAGTTGATGCAGTTGACAAATGGCATCTGGATAATTCAGCATGTAATCAGACAAATAAGATAACTTTTTTATTTTTATTATCTTCCCGAACGACAATACGGAGATGTTACAGAAAACCCCTGATGAGTTCCGGCCTCTTCAGGGGTTGACAGGTAATGGCAAGTTGTTGCAATGTCAGGATTTAGTTCAATGCACTAGGCGTGCACTGCACCCGACAGTTCAAAATAAACAGGTGTAATCACGGGTGGAACCTCGGCAACGCCGGCTTTTTTCAAAATTGGCATCAGTGTTTCGCCAAACTTGTTGAATTCTTCCAGTGATTCCCAAACATCCACCACCACCCAGTTATTACCCTGCTGGCAGGCGGTATGGTGAATAAGGCCCTGGGGGATATCAATTCCTGCTTTGTGCAGTTCATCCCAGCACTGGTCAAACTGCCGGGCAGTCATACCAGGAATGTTAAATTGAACGAGTTGCTTTCCCATAATTAATTTGATTTAAATTGTAAGGAAATATTTGCGATAGTAAAAGTAGTGCAGTTTTTAGAAATGAGCAGGCAAAGCTGTTGTATTCTTGTCGTATTTTCAGACTGGCTGTATTCCCCCCTGAGCTTTGTTTATCTAAATCCTTTCCTTTTGAGGATGAAGCAAGGCCGGCTGAAGGTGCAGAATATTGCGTTGTGCAAAAAGGTTCCTGCCAGACATGGATAAAGACGATGAAACCATCCGCGCCGGGCGTATCATGATGCTGTTTCTCAATGGTCGCGTATCCTTATTTAAAATCTGCCGCGGTAGTTACGGGTTTCCAGTGCTCCAGTTCTTCCGACATATCGGCCAGCTTTTTTGCAGCGCGGTTATAGGCATCATTGCCCAGAAACAGGTGCATTGGCGGTTCGGGGTTTTCAGCCAGTTCTATAAATATTTCCGCTGCACGGTCCGGGTCGCCTGCCTGCTTTCCGTCAGAAGACAGGTAACGGTCCTGGGTGTTTTTTACTGCTTCATAACCCTCAATGGCTGTGGTGGTTAGTGCAAGGGAGTGTTGACTTAAAAAACCGGTTCGGAAACCTGATGGCTCGGCAACAGTAACCTTAATTCCAAACTCTTTTACATCAAGTGCGATCACTTCGGAAAAAGCGGCCACGGCAGCCTTGGTAGCCGAATAAACAGACCAGCCGGGAGCGCCTGCAAAACCGGCCACCGAACCAATATTAATAATGTAACCCGATTTTTGGCTGCGCATTACCGGTAGAACAGCCTTTACCACATCTATGGTTGCGAATACATTTATATTGAAGATATTCCGGATATCCGGGTCTCCTATTTCTTCTACAGTTCCCGCCATTCCGTAACCCGCGTTGTTAACCACTACATCGATACGTCCGAATGCTGCCAGCGTTTGCTGTAAAGATTCGTGAATGCTATCGGGGTTATTCAAATCGACAGCCAGCGGAAGAAAGCGGTTCTTGTCTGTGAGGCCGGCTGCCTGGCTCAGCGTATAAGCATTTCGGGAGGTTGCAGCAACGCGGTAGCCATTTTCAAGCAGTTTTTTTACGAGGGTCAGTCCAAGCCCCCGGGAGGCACCAGTTACGTACCAAACTTTTGAAGTGTTCATAATCTCATTTTTTATAGCGTTTTATTCGGCAATGCTGATGCTTTGCTTTTACCGTACGGTTCATTTTATTTAAAAAAGTAGTTGCCCGGCAGACAGTGCGCGTGTTACGATAGCAGTTTCCCGGGAACCAGTAGCATTCATTGTTGTCTTAGCTTTTTAAATGGTTAAAGCAGGCGGTTGTTTCTTCCAGTATTGATTTCATTAGTTCTCCGGCTTTTCTATGCTTTAGCACAGGTGCTATCTGGCCACTCCAGAATAATATCATATCCCATTTTTCCTGCTCAATGGCGGCTTTTCTTATATGCGACATAAACTGCGTTTGAAGCGGGAATGGCAGAAACCCGTTCTCTTTGTTTATCAAATCTTTTGCAATGCGGCTGGTTATCCCCCTGCCCAGTCTTCCGGTAAAAGCACGTGATAAAGTAGTATACCTGGCTGCGTCTGAAAACAGCATTTGTTTGTGGATGGCTGTGGCATTGGATTCATCGGTTGCCAGGAAAGCAGTGCCGATCTGCGCAGCATCGGCACCAAGCGCCAGGGCGGCGGCAACACCTTTTCCATTGGCGATACCACCCGTTGCAATAACCGGGAGTTTTACTTTTTCCCTGATCAATTGAAGCAATACAAATGTTCCGGTAGCGGATGATTCTGCTGATGCAAGAAACGAAGGGCGATGTCCCCCGGCTTCAAAACCCGAGGCGATGATCAAATCAACACCGGCAGCTTCCAAAAAGATAGCCTCATCCAGCGTAGCAGCGGCGCCGATGGTAACAATGCCTGCACGGTGGCATCGTTCAAGAATATCGGCTGATGGGGTACCAAACATAAAGCTGAAAACAGGCGGTTTTTGATGCAGGATTACCTCCACCTGGTTTTCAAACCGGGATTTGAATGGCGCGGGTTTTTCTGGCAACCCGATCCCCAGCTCATCAAAATAAGGCTTGAATAAAGACTGCGCTTTTTTGAACTGTTCGTCAGAAACGGAGCCATCAAAAGCATCTGTATCGGAGACCCAGAGATTAATATTATATGGCTTATTGGTCGCGGATTTAATCTGCTTGTCTGTTTCAGCAATTTCCTGCGGGCTTAAGGTGTAGGCGCCATAGCCGCCGAGTCCCCCGGTATTGGACACGATCGATACCAGTTCAACGGATGATAAGTTACCGCCGAACGGCCCCTGCAGGATGGGATATTCAATGCCCAGTATTTCAGCTGCTTTTGTTTGATACCACATATTGATAAAATTTATTCGGACACGTCGGTGATCATTTTGTTTACGATCATCCACCGGTTATTGATCTTATGAAAAGACAGGAACTCATCATAATTAAACTCGTACATTTTCACATGTACTTTGGCTACTGCTATGGAGCCGGTTACATCAACCGATATAATTGTTCCTTTAAATGGTTTCCCGGAATCTTTGGGACTTTGACGGTGAGCCACACCATCAAGATACTGATCGAGTGTTTTGGCATAAGGCTGCCCTTTTACATCCCCGAACAACAAAGTGCCGGGATTAAAGATATTGCCCAGGGTATGAATATCTCCTTCGTAAATTCCTTTGAAATAATCATCTTCCAGTGCCCGGGTAATTGCCAATGCATCCTGCGTCGGTTCCATTTTTTTTACGTTTTGTGCTTTTAATTCCGGCATAGTGCAGAACAAGAAAGCGATTAATATAAGTGTTTGCATGAAAAAACATTTTCACCTTAATTGAGGTTGCGCCCGGCTCCCAAACCACCATCCACATTAATAATGGCACCATTAATAAAGTTGCTCCTGGCAACTGTATAAACCATCTCTGCAATATCTTCTGCTTCGCCCACCCGGTTCAGCAAATGCAAACCTGCGGTTTGATCGGCATTGCTGCCATGCATTGGGGTGCGGATGGTGCCGGGCGCAATCGTATTTACCCTGATATTGTATTTGCCAAACTCAGCCGCCAGTTGTATGGTAAGCGCATGTATGGCGCCCTTCGATGCCATTTGTGCAGTAATGGGCACTCCGCTAAGACCGTGGTTCACCAATGGTGTGCCAATATTGATTACCACACCATCATGCTGCTTCAGCATTTGAGGAATGATGGCCTGGGTAGTAAAGTAAGTGCCTTTCAGGTTGGTGTTTAAAAAGCGATCGAGGTAAGCTTCATCCACTTCCAGGAAAGGCCTGGTTTCAAATATGCCGGCATTGTTTACCAGGACGTCTGCTGAGCCAAATTTTTTTATTGCAGTAGCCAAAAGCTGCTCACCGGTCTTTTTATCGTATACATTGCCTGCCACCATAGCCAGGTTTTCGCCCGCACCCAATTCCTGGTAGACTTTCACCAGTTTTTCAGGAGTGGAAGAATTGATTACCACATTATCGCCGTTTGCTAAAAAGTGGCGGGCTACCGCTTTACCAATTCCGGATGAAGCACCGGTAACTATTATTGTTTGCTTTTTCATCAGAATAATTTTTTTAATGATGATGACACTGTCATGCACTGCGTTCAATTTGTTTTTGGGGACCGCTCATGATAGTTTCATTTTATTTTTTTCTTTCAGCAGTTATGCCTTTTTCTCTAAGCACGGATACCTGTTCTCCGGCGTGGCCCCAGTCGTCCAGCTCATATTCCTGTATCACCACAAAGGTTAATTGAGGGTCTTTATTCAATACATCACTCATCAGGTCGGTTACGCCTTTAATCAGGGCCTGCTTTTGTGCCCTTGTAACGCCTTCACGGGTTATTTCTATTTTTATGTATGGCATGTCTTTAATTTTTATGCTAAAACAGTTTATCGGGCAGCTTTAGCGGTTACAAGAATATCAAGTTCAAAATCATTGTAGATCAGGGTGTCTCCCAAATCTTTGAAGAAATTGCCGGACCGGAATTTCATTTCATATTTAGTGCGGTCAATGACCAGTTTGCCGGTTGCAGTTAACAGATCGCCACTAATCTTCAGCACTATATCAAATCCAATAATATGTGTAATGCCTTTGATGGTCAGTTTGCCTTCGACATGATTGCCCGAAGCTGCAATAATTTCCAAACTTGCTTCGGGATATTTTTCGGTAGAGAAAAAATCATCAGAAGCCAGGTGGCCGGCAAACTGGGCATTGGTGGCGGGGTCCGTTATGTCCAGTATTTTAACAGAGGTTGTGTCGACAATGATTTTGCCGCCGGTAAGTTTATCGTCGTTCAGCAACAATTCGCCTTCTTTTACGGCAATGCTGCCATTGTGCGCGCCGGTTATCTTTCTGCCTACCCAATCAATCTTGCTTTGGGTGTTTACGATATTAAATTTTTGATTTTCCATTTTCTTTATGTTTTTAATTACAACACAAAGCTGGGAAAGAAAATCGGCGAAGGGGTGTGACCTGCATCACATTCTGACGAGCGCGTAATGAATGTGACCTGGATCACATTTCATGCCCGGCCTAAGCGGCTAAGCGTTTCTCTGGAAACACCCAGGTAGGCAGCGATCAGGCTTTTAGGCACTGTATTATACAGTTCCGGGTATAGTTGCAGCAATTCTTCGTAACGGTGTTTTACATTATTATTCATAAGGGATAGCAATCTTTTATTCGCTGCTATATAGCCCTTATTGGTTCGCCACCGGAAAAAATGTTCGGCACTATGAAGTTCGGTACATATTTTTTCCCTGTCGTCATTGCTAAGGCAAAGTACTTCTGTATCAGTAATGCAGTCAATGCTGATCGTTGCCCTGGTGTTATTGTAGAGTGCATTGTAATCGGAGGCCCACCAGGTGGGCAGGGCAAACTGAAGGATGAACATTTTCAGGTCATCGTTGATAAAAAAGGATTTCAGGCAGCCGGCAATCACAAAATATTCGCAGTCCACCACATCGCCTTCGCTGATGATGATCTGTCCCTTTTTAAAATGTTGGTTTTTAAAAAACGAAAAGAAATAATCAAACTGCTCATCGGTCAGCGAGGCCATTTTGGCTACATGAATTTTTAAAATTTCCCTGGCGTTCATTGTATTTGCTAAGTTAAAGTGTTGAGATTTGTTTTCAAACTATTAAGTAGTTTATACTACAAAAACGGAAATGATTTTGTCAGTTCCGTTTTTTTTTTAGACACCCGGCTGGATATATTATAGTATAAAGTTTAGATATCAGCCTCATGATCATTAAGCCTTATTAAATTAAATGCTTAAAAAAATTAAATATGAATAAATAGTTTCTACTGCTGTCTGCTAAATAAAATATTGTAATAATGATATCGTTAAATAGTCTGTTCTGTGCTGACAAAATAAAACCAGCATTCGCTAAAATATTTAAGTTATGTATTAGCTGGTGATTGTCAGAACAAATATAAAACCGACCCCTTATGAAACATTTATTACCCATATCTTTTATTACCCTGCCGCGGATTTTTTCTGGTGGTACCTGCAAAACAGTTTTTGGCGATAGAAACAGGTTTTCTGCAAAAAAGATATACACAATTTTTGTTTTGGTTTTTTTAAATGGCTATGCCTTTAGCCAGGTAACAGAAAATTTTAACAGGCCATCCCTTTCTTCCGGAACACTTGGATGCTGGAGAACTTACAGATCTACACTCGGTGGTGGTAGCGGTGGCAACAACAGGGCTATTTCTCCTGATGCCGTACCACTGCCTGCTTCACCGGCCTTCTCACTAAATGATACCACGCCAATTAATGGCTCCAAAAGTCTTCATATTGAGGATACTACTTATTCTTTCACTTACGATGATGGCAGTGAAATTATGTACTACTATAACTATGGCACAACAGACTCTTTGTACAGCATTGCTTATGGTGACGATGGCACTGCTGTTTCATTCAAACTCAGGATAAGCAATCTTGTGTTGCCATCACCCGAAAGCGTATTCAGTGTATCGGTAGTTTGTGGAGATTTTGTACAAACTTCTTCTTATACAGCGGCCGATATGGGCAGTACCATACCGGTTAGCGCAAATATTTCAGGCAGCAACGGCGGAGGAGTTATTACCATCCAGTTTTACATTATACATTCTTTTAATCATCCCCTGAATGAAGCAAGCACAACCGCTTTATTTTCTGCAGATATAGATGATTTTTCCACCAGCGCCAGTCTTGATCCGGATTGCGGCTGTTTGCAGATATTATTACCAGCAGGCCTTACAAATTTTACAGCAGACAATACCAATTGCACTGCATTACTGAAATGGACAACAGCTTCAGAAAGTAACAGCCAGGGTTTTGATATCGAAAGAAGTGCAGACGGCATTGCCTGGCATAAAATAGGCTTTGCGCCCAGCAAGGCTGTGAATGGCAATAGCAGCGCAGGTATCAGCTATTACTATACTGACGGGAGTCCCCAGCAGGGCGCCAATTACTATAGGTTGAAACAGGTAGACAGGGATGGCAAATTTCAGTACAGCGAAGCCAGGGTGGTAAAATTTGATGCTGATGGTGCAATTACCGTTTATCCAAATCCTGCCCGCGGCAATATTGCTATCAGTGGCTTACAAGACGGGCAGTTGATACAATTATTTGGTGTTAACGGGCAGTTGATCATAGAAAAAAAAGCAACCGGGTTCCGGGAATACTTTAACCTGTCTGGATTTGCTGCGGGTATTTATCATATCACCATAAAAAACCAGGGAGGGGTGCTATTGGAAAGTAAATTAATAAAAGTGGATTTTTAATGGCACGCTGTTTTCAATAATTATTCTGCTATTATTTTAGATATAGGAATTAACAAAAATAATAAAGCCTTCTTTCCGGGGGCTTTATTTTAATATTATAAAACCGGGCACATGACCTAAAGAGTGGATGTTATTTAATGCCATTTTATCCCAGCATTGGATTATTACCGGTTCTTGTAACTACAGGCAGATGCTGCTACCATTGACCACCGCATTCCGGAAACCTGGTTATACCCGCGGGAAAATATTCGGCTATAGTATGTATATAATAAGCCCGGCAATTATTTTTCAGCCGATATAATCAGGGAAGAATAATTCATAATAAGTCTTCCGTGCGTTAGCCTGCTATTGCAATCTGCAAGCAAATCAGCTTTTATTTTTTTGCGTGTTTCTTCACTTGCTTTACTTAATAAGTTTACTACTGGCTCAGACATTTCCGTTCTGTTCAGCCAATAATTTTCTGCTGTTCCAAAATCTATTGTGCCGGAAATAGTTTCTTCATTTACATTTTTAAAGCCGGCGTCCTCAAACAATTGTTTCATTAAACCGGGTGCTGCACACCGAAACATGCCTGGCCCATTTGCCGGAGGCCGTGAAATTTCAATATGTTTTGATAAAGCTTTTGTAATGGTGGTAGACCAGTCATTGTTTTCCGCCCCAGCCCAAACACTGATCGCCATGTGGCCGCCCTTTCTGCAAACACGGAATATTTCTTTTGCCGCCAATTGCATATCGGGAAAAAACATAAAACCCATCCGGCAACTTATTTTATCAAAAAAATGGTCGCTGAAAGGAAGGTTGGACACATCTGCCACTTTAAATTCTATATTGTAGATATCCCGTTCCTGTGCATAAGCCCGTGCAATGGCCAGCATTTCTTCAGACAGATCGGTTGCATATACTTTGCCACCTGCTGCTATCGTTGCAATTGAAAATGCAGGCTCGCCTGTGCCTGATGCAATATCCAGCGTTACATCATTCGTTTTTATATCCAGCGCTTTTATAATCGCATCGCCTGTTGGCCTTAAAAAATTCATTGTAAATTCATCCCATTTCTTCCAGCTATAGGCCACTTTATTCCAGGTTTCTTTTTGTTCGTCACTAATGGTTTGTAATTGTTCGTCCATATAACAAGTTTGAATTGAAAAAGGAATTAAAGTTAGTAAGAAGTTGATGTTACACCCAAACAGGAATCGAACTATGCGACATTTAACAATACGTTGTTTGGAAAACGGGATGATTATCTTCCTGGGTTGTCGAACTAAAAAAACCGCTACCAAAAAGGTTTTAAGAGAATACACATTAAAAGTGACCAGGAATGGAATCTTAAAAGGTTGATAATGTGGTTCGAATGCATAGAATTTGCCGAAATTGCACCAGTTTGATATGCGGTACTTTGTTGTCGGTGAAAAAAGTATTATTTTGCCGCTCCCTAAACTTAAGAACCCTTTTGAAGATAGCCCGATCCGTAGTCTGCATTTTTTGTATTGCATGCTTTTTCCCTAAAGCTTATACGCAATCCTGTCCGCCCAATCTTGATTTTGAATCCGGCAATTTTACCAATTGGCAATGTTTTACCGGAACTACCGACACGGTTGGCGGTAAAAACAGGATGGTACTCAATCCGTCGGCACCTGTGTTTAACAGGCATGAAATTATATCCGCTGCCACCAATCCAGGTTTGGATCCTTATGGCGGATTTCCAAAACTTTGTCCTTATGGTGGCGACTTCTCTGTTAAGCTGGGGAACGAGGGAACGGGCGCCGAGGCAGAAGCCATCTCATATACTTTTCAGGTGCCAACCACTATTGATACTTTTACGTTCACCTATTTTTACGCTGTTGTATTTCAGGATCCTCAGCATAGTTTGCCGCAGCAACCCCGTTTTTTTGTAACCGCCTACGATGTAGGAACCGGGGCACTTATTAATTGCGCTTCTTATGACTATGTATCTTCCTCGGCCCTTCCGGGCTTCCAGCGATCTGCAAAAGACACTTCGGTATTGTATAAGAATTGGACGCCTACTTCCCTGCAATTTGCCGGCTTAGGTGGTCATAACGTTCGCCTGGAATTCCGCACGGCTGATTGCACTCTTGGCGGTCATTTTGGATATGCCTATATGGATATTGCCAGTGCGTGCTCAAACATTCTGGCCACTGCGCCGTATTGTATAGAAACCAATTCACTTATTCTTGATGCCCCCTTTGGCTTTGAAACTTATACCTGGTATAACTCGGATTTCAGTACCGTAATAGGCACCGGGCAGTCGTTTACGCTAAGTCCGCCACCGGTGACGGCTGGTGTTTTTTATGTAGATGTGATCCCTTACCCGGGTTTCGGATGCCGCGATACGTTACAGGCATTTGTTACACCATTGCCGGTGCCCGACACCCCGCAAGGCAGCACTATAATAAATTATTGCCAGTTCCAGTCTCCTGTATCGCTAACGGCAAAGGCATTGCCGGGTCATCAATTGCTGTGGTATGCGTCCGCTACAGGCGGAACAGGGTCTAGTATAGCTCCGCAGCCAGCAACCTCCACACCAGGCAGTTTCAAGTTCTATGTTTCCCAGAAAGCTATATTTGGTTGTGAAGGATTCCGAAAGGAAATTACCGTGAATGTTATCCCAACGCCTGTTGTTTCATTCTCCATCAATAATATAAGGCAGTGCCAGAACGGCAACAGTTTTATTTTTTCAAGTAATTCTTCCAATCTGAAAAATCCTGGTTATACCTGGGAATTTGGCGATGGACAAACCTATTCATCAACTGATACTTTTTCTGTTTATAGCTATTCAACAGCCGGGAATTTTTCCGTAAAGCTGAAGGCGGTCAACGCAAATACCTGTGCGGCAGAAAAAGTGCAAACAGTGACCGTCGTTCCGAAGCCGCTTGCGTCATTTATCTATCCTTCCGTGCTATGCGAAAATCAAACACCGGTCACGTTAACAGACCGTTCTTCAGTTCCATTGGGTGTTTCGAACATTAACTACTGGTGGTGGAATATAAATGGAACGGTAGTGCAGGGACAAACGCCTGCGTCTTTTACCACAGCCGGTGGTCCTCTTCCCGTGGCACTTGTAGTTGGTACGGCAGAGGGCTGCACATCTGATACTAATGCCGCAACGCTGAAAATATACTATCAACCCGTTCCTGCATTTGGCATAGAGGGCCAGTTATGCAATAATGAAATCATCCGTTTCGCAGATCAATCATCGCTGCCTGCTGGTGCAAATGGGGAAATGATTACAAAATGGAATTGGACTTTTGACAGTTCCAATATTGCTGCTGTTCAAAACCCATCATCTTATTTCAATACCGGTACCCACAAGGCCCGGCTTATTGCGGAGACCAGTACCGGTTGTAAAAGTGTTGCATTGGAGCGCAGTTTTCAAATCTACCCAAAGCCAACCGTAACAGTAAGTATCAGCGATTCCTGTGTTTTTGTGCCAGTCTCCTATACAGCCAATGACCTGGCGGGCAATGTGCTGAAATGGTATTGGAATTTTGGCGATGGCTTTACAGTAAAAACGCCCGGTTTTACAAGAACGTATTATACCGAAGGGGACAGAACTTTTACATTGATAACTGAAACCGGTAAAGGATGTAAAGACACCCTCTACCGTCCATTTATTATTTTCGATAATAAATCTTTTGCAGGAAAGGATACCGTAGCTGCGGTTGATGAACCAGTTCAATTGAATGCGGGGGGCGGGCCTGATGTGCTGTACACATGGTCGCCGGCAACAGGTTTGGATCATTGGGATATTGAAAAGCCCGTAGCGACGCTTGACCGGGAGCAGCTTTACCGCTTAAACACAATCACCGACAAAGGATGTAAAAAGCAATCACAGATACTGATCAAGCGGTACGCGGGACCCGATTTATACATTCCCAATGCTTTCACACCAAATAATGATGGAGTGAATGACTTGTTTAGAATAATTCCTATCGGCATCCGATCGTTTGGCTACCTGGCTGTATATAACCGTTTGGGTCAAATGATCTATCGTACCACCAACTATCATGACGGATGGGATGGAACATTCAGGGGAGAGCGCTTGTCCACGGGTACGTTTGTTTATATTACACAGGCCATCGATTACAGGGGAAAAACACTCTTCAAAAGAGGTACAGTGACACTGATAAGGTAAATGTAAGTTTTTAAAATTCAGAAAAACTATTACATTAGTGCGCAAATTCAAAACCCGACCCTTTTATGAAATTTATTTGGCTTTTCATCTTTTCTGTAATCTTGCTTGCATGTTCAAAAAATGGACCAAACGATACCCGTCAGCAGAATGCCAATTCCGGGATACCCATTAAGGCCTCGTACTATGAAAATGATGACGCTCATCCATCGGAAGAACTGGTGTTTAATTATGACAGCCTTCCCAATACGGTCGTTGTAAGCTCCACGGCATGGACAACCTTGCAACCTGAGGCCGAGTATTATTATAACACCGATAGTTTTTTAACCGGGTACAAATGTTACGATGAAGCAAAAATATACGAAGGCGTTGCCAGAAATATTGTCATCAAAAGAGACCAGAATAATAAAGTATTATCTATAATTACTAAGGCAAACGGGCCCGGCTATCAAAGCGACACCGCAGATGTCAGCTACAAATACAATGGAATTTATTGTATACTTACAGTTTTGTCGCACGGCTATCTTCACAATTTTCAGGCTACAGATGTTTACAGGTTGGACACTTCCGTTTATCGTTATATTGATTCCAGCCATCAATTGTTAAGTCTTGATAAAAGCCAGGAGGATAAGTATTTGGGCTATACAACAACTCATATAGGTTTTTCGTACAAAACAGACGAACGCATTGACTCCGCAGTTACAACCATTCATTATAACCTGAATTTCGGAACAAATTATATTGGCACCCAGACTACCAAATGGGTCAGAAAATATTCGTACCTGCCTGGAACTGCGCTAACCGGTGCAAAGGACTATTTTAAGGAGCGACTACTTGGTAAGGATTATTACCTGGCTCCATTGGCTGACCTTTTCTATTACAACGAAAACTACAGGATGCCATATAAATTCTCGGATATTTCTTTAAGAATGGCACCAGAACCCTACATTTCCCGAACATCTCCTAATCATGTCAGCAGTATAGAAATTACGCGAACGTCTGACGTCCCGGATTTGTACAACATGCCTGCCAAACAAATATTTAACTATACTTATACGCTTGGTTTCAATGGCCGGATCGATCAATATCAGCGCGTTTGGAATGTCGACGGTACATTAGAGCCAAAAACAAAAGTGAAGTTTGAATACTAAAACCGTATGAACGGCCTGAATCTTAGCAGGGTTCCTGCCACTTTTTGTGATTTGCGATAAAGCCATTCATTCAACCAACTGAAACCGGGCCGGTACTACAGCACCTGGTCGATGAGATCAGAACCGCATGGCCGGGAAGAATAATTGAAACAGCTTTTGCTATAACTGAACCTGTAGATTGCGATGCGCACTGCATCGGGCAGTTGCTTTCTAAACTGCTGGCCAATGCCCTTACACTTGGTGCACCGAATCGGCGTTTTCTTTTTTTGCAAATTAACCCTTATGAATTATTCATCTATTTCTGAGCGTTTGAAAAATACCGTTAAGTGTAAACGTTTAGGCTATTACGCCTTACTCATAATGAAGTCTTGTGTTTATTTATTATCTCATAATATGCCTTAACAATTGCATTCAGCTGTCGCTGCATGTAGTTTAAAGATCAGCGGCAATTCTCTTGATTTAAAAAATGTAATGAGTGATTCTATTTCGGGCTGAGTTGCTACCATACGACAAATGTAAGCATCAGGAATCTGCAAGAAATTATGGGATAAGAAAACTTCTTGTTTTCCTGATTTTAGACTGGGGGCGCTGGCGTGGCAACAGCAATGCTTTTTGGCGGAGGTCAAGATTTTTCTTCAAGGTATCCATTAGTTTTTTAATGGCCTTGTTTCTGTTGTTGGCTTCGGTGAGTGAGATGGTCATAATGCTTTATTTTTTCCAGGCACCCGATAATATCAACCACATTGACTCTTGATATTTTGATTGTTTTAAGGATTTCCTCCCTTGTTGCCCTGGTCAAATCAATGATGCGGCGCATTTGTTCTTCGGTGGGTGGAGTTACTAAATGATGCATGGTGTATATGGAATAATTACTTCTGGTATTGGGATAATAGTGCCAGATTGCGGAATACTGGAATATAAAGGAGTTGCAATTTGTTAAATGGGGCTAACACTTAGTTAAGCACGGACATTTGATATAGACGAGTTGCACAAACCGGGTAATACGGGGAGATTAATAAGCGTATTGGGTAATATCATGCTTATTGACATTTTATGTGTATAAATCCAGCCTGTTGTACTGAGGTACCATTTGTGAACTATCTATCTGTAGTTATTAACAACTAAAGTAATGCAGTGCACTATTGCGGGATTTCTTTGAAGTCAATTATCATAAATTAGTTAGTTAAAATAAGTCAGATTTTCTGTAACGGTTAGGGTCATTGAAATACGTCAGTTTCGACTAACCACAGAAGAAAAACAGTGATTTATAGTTAAATGCTTAATGTCCAACCACAATTTTATAAACACGTGTTATGTGCAGTTATTATTCCGGGCCCGCTTATTTTCAAAGCTAAGTAAGTAATATGAATGCTGTGGAACCAACGACTGCAAACAAGCATGTTTAAAAAAGTCCGAACTAAGTCGGGCTTGTACAAAAAGATTTTGAATACTAACTGGCTTTATCGTATACGAACTTCCAGGCACGCTCGCCAAAGAAGGTTGATTTTGCATTGGCCTGAAGAGAAATAGATTTGCCATTATTGATCAACTTCCAAACCTCTGTTACTATAAATTCCTGTTTTTCAGCATTTATATCGAGGTATACAATCGAGTTAACAGTCATCGTTTGGCCATCATTTGACCACTTTGCGGTAAACTTCTTCCCTCTTCCGTTAAGAGTAACTTCTCTTTCTTTACCGTCGAAGGTTAGCTTCTCGCGACTTGTAACCAGCGCCCTGTCAGAAGACGAGCTTACTACGTCAATAGTTAGAAAATTTGCCTGTATTGCTATTTTCATTGCTTCTGACCGCATACGATCACCCGGGTCATATATGCAAAGAGAGTTTCCGCGGACACTTTTCGACTCATTTAATTTCCATTTACCAGAAAAGTTGGCGTGTTTTGCGGTCATACCTGATAATGTAAAGAATGCAGCGATTAATAAGAGAACCGCCTTCTTACCTGCAAGTGTTTTCAAGAACTTTTCGTAGTAGCCCATAAACTATGTTTTCAATGTTATAAGGTACAGAATTTTTGCATGATAATTAAGGATTGTGAGGGTATTTCGATTCTGGCCCATATAAAGAGGGAAATTATTTCCCCGAATTCTAATGAAAAGAATGCCAATAACCAGGAGAAAACGATACAGGCAAAGTTTTTTAAGGGAATAGCATCTCATATGGTAAATGCTACGCACGTGCATGTAACAGGAACCGGACAAGCGCAGGAACAATTCATCCATTACCTGGCGGCTACCCCGCAATTTAAAAATAGCAAAACAGCAGAGTCTGCTGCCAATAAAATGAGCGATGAAAAACTCATAGAGTATATTACTTCTAAATTTGGATGAAGCTGTCAGGCAACAGGCTCAACGCTCAACATCATTGATTAAAATAAAAACCCGGAATCCAGCAAACAGCCAAATTTTCTTACATTGAGTGCCAGTAAAATACACTCAGATGAAATATGCGTTGTTGTCTTTTTTATTGTTAACCTGCGTGTTGTTGGTTTCGGGGCAAACTACAAAGCCCATTGAAAATGTTTTGATACATTCAGGGGAGCCGAAAACCAGCGTTAGCACCAGTGAAACAGGACAGTTACTGGTAAATATATCTGCAAAAGACCTGCTTACTTTTAAAGTTCGGGGATGGGTGAGTTATAGCGACTTTGGCGCCAAAGGAGACGGAAAAACTGATGATATAGACGCCATCGCCGCAACACACGCCGTCGCCAACCAGTCCGGGCTGACAGTAAAAGCCAACGAAGGCGCCAGGTATTATATCGGGGCAAAGGATCGAACAGCAGTCATCCGCACGGATACAGATTTCGGCACAGCAACTTTCCTGATAGACGATACTGAAGTGCAAAACCGCAATGCGCCGGTTTTCATGGTCAGCTCCGCATTGCAACCCATTACACTGCAAACCATTTCTTCATTAAAGAGGAACCAGCGGAAAATAGATCACACGCTGCCATCGGCCTGCCTCATTACCGTCACCAATGCCAAAGTAAAACGTTATATCCGTTTCGGGCTCAACCAAAACGACGGATCGCCGCAGACAGATATTTTTGTGGCCGACAAAAATGGCAACCTGGATATGAATGCTCCCATTATCTGGGATTTCGACCAGATCACGGATATCACCGCTTTGCCCATTGATGAAAAAACACTAACTATTACGGGAGGACGCTTTACGACCATTGCCAATAAAGCTGAGTCGAAGTACACTTATTATGATCGGAATATCACCATCAGGCGTTCACACGTTATTGTACAGGGGCTTGAGCATCGCGTCATAGGAGAAGGAGAGCAGGGAGCGCCTTATGGCGGCTTTATAAATATTAACGACTGCGCTTTTGTAACGGTTAGGAATACCCTCTTCACCGGCCATAAAACATATAGTACCATTGGTTCAGCGGGGAAACCCGTTTCTATGGGCACATACGATATTTTGGTCAACCGTGCCCTCAATGTGTCATTTGTGAACTGTCGCCAGACTAATGATGTCAACGACAAAACATACTGGGGAATCATGGGATCTAACTACAGCAAAAATTTGTTGTATGATTCATGCAACTTTTCCCGGTTCGATGCGCATATGGGGGTTGCCAATGCAACGATCCGTAACTCTACCCTGGGCCATATGGGTGTTAATGCTATCGGCAGTGGGGTGTTGACCGTGGAGAATTCGACCATCAATAGTAACACCTTTATCATGTTGCGGACCGACTATGGCAGTACCTGGCAGGGCGAGGTTTTCATCCGCAACTGCGTTTTCGTACCCGCCGCCGGCAAGCCTGTAAACGCCAGTCTCATAGGTGGAGCTAATTCAGGGCAGCATGATTTCGGTTACGTTTGTTATATGCCGGAAAGGATCACTGTCGAAAACCTTCGTATCAACGATTCCAATCATCCGGAACCGTACCAGGGCCCGGCCATTTTTTCAAATTTTAATCCGGAAATGACCGATACGTCCTACCATGAAACTTTTCCTTTTGTTAGAACCAGGGAAGTTATTCTCCGGAATATAACTACCGCGAGCGGAAAGAAACTAATGCTGAGCAGCAATCCCTTTCTGTTTAGAAACGTAAAAGTGACTACCGATTAAACCGCGCCGCACACAGCGCTTGACAGCCTCCTGGCATATACGCTGAATCGGAAAAGCGAACTGTATTCATGCCACTGCAAACGATGGTTAAACTTCAGGCCTTCTCTTTAACCATCCATTCGATGCTGGTGCCCGTTGTTAATACGCCGGTAATACCACTATTTTTTTCCGATGTGCATAATCTTTTATTATAAATCTCCCTGGTCGAGTGTTATATAAAAGGCGACACCTGCTGCCAGTCTATTGATGGCAGTTGGTGAAGCAAAGATAGCGGGTCAATTGACGGGCTATCTTTGTTATATTTATAACGGATATTGCTATGGTACGTTCTACCAGCGGGCTACTTTTACCTGAACATTTTTATTAACCAGGGACGCCAATGAACGCAGGCTATAATATGAAAAGACCCATCAAACGAAAAGATTTCCTCCGGCAAGGCACCGTTATTACAGCAGGCTTGTTAACCTGGCGTTCGCCATTGCTGCCTGGTATGCAACTGGACAAACTGCTGAACATACCGGATGAACAAAGCCCGGATGAAAAACCACCCGGACATTTGTATGAAAGGGGTGTTGTGACGACTTACCATAAAACAAAAAATGAACTGCAGTATATCGGTATGCCGGTGGGTGGTATCAATTGCGGAACGCTTTATCTGGGTGGCGACGGGAGACTGTGGTTATGGGATATTTTCAACACGAACCAGGAAGGCATTGAACCAAAAGAAGTGCTGATGAAACCTCCGCTGGCTGAATGGCGGAAAAATGATAAAGTAAGGTCCCGGGATGGTGCCTGTTATATTGAGCCATCCAAAGATATCCGTCCCCTTGAACAGGGGTTTGCCATCAAAATTAAATACCATGGCACCACGGTGGTAAAACGTTTTCACAAGGATGACTGGGATGAAATAAAATTCGAAGCGACCTATCCGCTGGCAGTTATTCATTACATGTCCAACGATTTGCCGCTGGAAATCAAGCTGACGGCCTTTTCTCCTTTTATTCCGCTGGATGAGGACAATTCAAATATCCCGGTTACCATACAGTCATTCGAAATAAAAAACACCGGAACAAAGCCGGCAGAGATTGAAATAACAGCATGGCTGGAAAATGCCGTGAATAAGTTTTCTGCGAAAAAGCCTGCTGACGGCAAACGCATTAATACAATCGTCAGACAAACAAATCATCTGTCTGTTTACTCCACCTTTAAGCCGGCTGAACCGACAGGATTTCAGCAGGAAGGAGACACTGGTTCGATGTGTCTGTCATTAATCGGCGCCCATGGAACCGCCGCTGCTTCATTTACTTTTCCCTATTCGCCTGCTTTATCGCAAACAAAAGAAGATGATACTGCTTTCGTTAACGCAGATCAGCCATTAATCGGTGGCATCATTGCTTCAGACCAAATTGCTTCCGGGAAAACAATCAGCAAGGAATTTGCAATAAGCTGGCATTTTCCGAACGTTGGCAAACGGATCAATGTCCCGGATGCAAAAACAGGGCATTATTATGTAAATAAATTTGCAGATGCTTTATCCGTCTCCGGGTATGTCGCTGAAAATTTTTCATTTTTATCGGTGCAAACAAAATTATGGAAACAAACCTGGTACGATTCAAGTTTACCCTGGTGGTTCATGGAGCGGAGTTTTGTAAATATTGCTGCGCTGGCTACGACCACGTCACATCGTTTTAAAACCGGGCGATCCTGGGCATGGGAGGGAGTGGGCGCATGTGAAGGCAACTGTACCCACGTCTGGCATTATGCGCAGGCGATAGGGCGCATATTTCCGGCCATTGAACGCGATAACCGGCAAAGGGTTGATCTGGGTATTGCCTTACAGGAAAACGGCGGTATATGGTTTCGGGGTGAATATGACAAACGCCCCGCTATTGATGGTCAGGCAGGAAGAGTACTGGGGTGTTTGCGGGAACACCAGATGAGTGCTGATAGCAGCTTTTTAAAGAATAACTGGTCCGCAATAAAAAGAGCTGTTCAGTTCATCATCAACCAGGACAGCAACGGTGATGGACTGATTGACACGCCGCTCGAAAATACACTGGATGCAGTTTGGGACGGAGAAATAGCCTGGATTGCCGGATTGTGTATTGCCGCAGTAAAAGCCGGCGGCCTGATGGCGGAAGAAATGAAGGATGATTCTTTTGCTTTGCAATGTGCTGCTTTTGTTGCCAAAGGAATCAATAACATGGACAACGAATTATTTAACGGTGAATATTTTATCCATAAGCCCGATGCTGCAAAAGGAAGAAAAGGGATTGGCTCTTATAATACCTGTCATATTGATCAGGTGCTGGGACAAAGCTGGGCCTGGCAAACAGGTCTTGGCAGACTCAACGATAAGGAAAAGACCATCAGTGCCCTGAAAGCTCTGTGGAAATACAATTTTATGACAGATGTAGGACCTTACCTAAAAGAACATGCAGGCTGGCGACCCTACGCATTACCCGGGGAAGCCGGAATGGTAATGAATACAAATCCAAAAAACGAAGCTAACCCATATGGCGAATCCGTAACCTGGCAGGCAGGTTATTTCAGTGAATGTATGACGGGGTTTGAACACCAGGTTGCCAGTCACTTGATGGCTGAAGGCATGACAGAGGAAGCATTAACACTTACCCGTGCCATACATGACCGCTACCACGCCGTTAAAAGAAATCCATTTAATGAAATTGAATGCAGTGATCATTACGGAAGGGCGATGGCAAGTTATGGAACCTTTATTACGGCCTGTGGTTTTGAATACAATGGCCCTAAAGGGTATATTCGCTTTGCTCCTGCCTGGAACAAGGAAAATTTCAGATCGCCGTTTACGTCAGCCAAAGGTTGGGGCACTTACCAGCAGCACATAAAAAATGGGAATCAGTCGCACGAAATTAAAGTTCGATATGGGACACTTGACTTAACGAGTATCAGTGTCGAAAAACAAACAACCCAGGCAGTCCGGGATATGTCGGTTATGTTGGGTTCAGAAAAAATACCGGCAGACTTTCAACAGGTCTTCTCAAAAATTATCATACGTTTGAAACAGCCTGTTACAGTAGGAACCGGAAACGCTTTGAAAATAGTAATTACATAGCGTTAAGGAGACAGGACCTGGGTGCTCATCATTCATTCAGGGGAGGGCTGATTCGCAGGTTGTGGTCGCAAAATTCTCTGCGATAGTATACACAATGCCCTGGCAATAATTATCAAGGGGTTACCGGTATTTGCGTTGTTCCTGGAACCAGCTGGGCAAAATTAACTTTGAAAAAAGATTGACATTTTTAATGGCAAGGCCGGTTGGCTATTGTTTGAAAAATCAAGAATAGTTATTGTCTTGACCATCAATCATTAGCCCATATATGAAAATGTTTGTTCTTTCAATTTTCCTTGTTGTTTGTTTTTGGTCTTGCAGGAAGTCGTCAGATTTAAATGGCCTTCCGGGTTTTCCAGGTATCGACAGTATCAAGGGATATTACCTGTTCAATACCGAGCAACACAGCGCCGAATTTTATATGGGTGCAGTTAGTGAAGGCTGGGGCGTTTTTCAGTTTAGCGGAGACAAGATTATAAAGAGAATCGGTGGGACGGCAGGATATTTTGGAGGCGGAACGGATTTAATAATCGATACTGCCATCTATAATAGTAGCGGGGATACAATCATCTTAAAAACAATTAACCGCGCACCCGTCTACAATATTCCCGAATGTGCGATAGATTTTTATAAGTTTCAAATGCATGATAATCCGGTAGTATTCCGCACTTGTTTTTTGCAAAGCTCTTAAATTTTAATTGCGGGCTACTTTGTTTTTTCAAAGCCCGTCCCCATTGCAATTCATGTGCGACAGGTTTTCAAAGGCGAGCGCGGTCAACCGGTCTTCAAGGATTTGAACGGGTGTCTGACAAAAAGATTGCCGGGTATATGATAAAATAGCACAACTGAATTGATTTTCGTCTCTATATTTATGGAAAATCTGCCTGCCGCCTGCTAACGATGAAGCTGTTGAACCATTTCCATATAATTTGCCTGCTGGCTGCGATTCTTGCAATAGCTGTAACCAGCGTTGCCCAGCAGCCCGCCTTTCATCACCTCACGGTTGAAAATGGGTTATCGCAAAATGCAGTGATTGCCATCGGGCAGGATAGTCGTGAGTTTATGTGGATTGGTACGTCCAACGGGTTGAACCGTTATGACGGCTACCGCTTCCAATTATACCAGTCAAAAGCCAATGACAGTGCCAGTTTAAGCAGCAGCAGCATACTTTCTATATTGAGCGATTCAAAAAAAAATCTTTGGATAGGCACCGGTAATGGATTAAATAAGTACCTGCCGCTGCCCGATCAGTTTAAAAGAATACAATCGCGGGAAAAAAATCTTATCAACTGCCAGTGTTTGTACGAAGATAGCAAAGGCAGCATCTGGGTAGGCACCACCGGAGGCTTGCTTATTGTAAAAAATGATCAGTTGGAGCCGGTTGCGCTGCCAAAATTGAATGATTCAGCTGCCATCCGGAGCATCCGCACCATTTTTGAAGATCGCAGCGGCAATCTTTGGGTGGGGACCACAACGGGGTTGTTCAGGTTTAATAAATCGGATGTTGGCGGAGGGTACACTTATTACAAGACCGATCCCACCAATCCGCAATCCATCAGCGGAGATTTTATCACCAGCATTGCAGAAGACCGCCAGGGAAATATCTGGATAGGCACGCATGTGAATGGGGTGAACCAATACGATAACCGCACCGGCCTGTTTAAAAGATTTTTGCACCAGGCTTCCGGCAATTCCATTATCAATAACAATATAAGGAAATTGCTGGTAGATAAAGAAGGGCGGATATGGGTGGGTACACAGGAAGGTATCAGTGTACTGGATGATAAAGGCAATAGCTTGTATTCTTTTCAGCAGGATGATGAGCATGCGGAGAGTTTAAGCCAGAACAGTGTGCACAGTATTTTCCAGGATGCAATGGGAAATATATGGGTGGGCACTTATTTTGGCGGCGTTAATTATACCTATTCGCTCAACACGCAGTTTTATGTGCTGCGAAAAAAAGATCAGCCCCATTATCTCAGCAATAATGTTATCAGCAGCATAGTGGAAGACGAAAAAAAGAATTTATGGATAGGAACGGAAGGCGGGGGGCTTAATTATTTTGACAGAAATACCGGGTATTTCGAATCCTATAAACAATCAGCCACGGAAAAGAATTCCATTGGCTCCAACCTGGTAAAATTCGTATACCGCGACTGGCAGGGGCAGATATGGGCAGGAACACATGGCGGCGGACTGAATTTATTTGACCCCGTTAAGAAGACGTTTAAAAAATTTCTTTTCAGGGAAAATGATCCCAACTCGCTGAATGAAGAAATTCTCAGTGTATATGAAGACAGTAAGGCGAGACTATGGGTGGGTACTACTTCCGGCACCAGGCTTTTTAACAAAAACCTGGTGGGGATTGAACCGGTAACCGGTCCGTTTACACAACAGGCGCCATTCGGTTACACCGCTACACATTTTTTAGAGGATGATAAAAACAGGTTGTGGATAAGCACTTCATTCGGCTTGTTCGTGCTGGATGGGGAACAGTTCCGTAAAATTTCAGGGGATATCGTCAACTGCATTTTACAGGATAAAAGTGCTCAAATCTGGATAGGCATTCAGCAGGGTGGCATCGCCAAGTTTGATGAGAAAGGCCAGTACCTGGAATATTATAACCAGGCGGGCAATATTGGTAACAGGAATATACTGGGCATGGTGGAAGATGAACAGCAGAATTTATGGCTAAGCAGTGATAAGGGTTTGCTGAAATTCAATCCCAGGCAGCAACAACTGCAGATCTTTACAGTAAGCGATGGCCTTGCCGGCAATGCATTCAATTACAATTCATTTTTTAAAGACAGCAATGGCGAATTCTTTTTTGGAGGATTTAATGGCATCACGCATTTTTTTCCTGAAAAAATTCAATCCAACCAAAAAGCTGCAAGGATATTTCTCACAGGATTGAAATTGTTTAACAACCCGGTAGCGCCAAACGACGCTACTGCAGTTCTGAAGCAGGATATGACCATCACAGCAGGACTAACGCTGAACCACAACCAGGATGTGATAACCATTGAGTTTGCATTGCTCAATTATATCAAGAGCAATAAAAACACTTACGCATACAAGCTAGCAGGTTATGACAAAGACTGGATATACAGCAGCACGCCGCTGGCCAGTTATACCAACCTGCCCACGGGCAGGTATACTTTTTTGGTAAAGGGCGCCAACAACGACGGGGTATGGAGCGATACCCTTTCCCTGCACATAAGATTGCTGCCGCCTTTCTGGCTAAGCTGGTGGGCCTGGAGTTTGTACACACTGGCTTCTGGCGGTATAGTGTTTCTGGTGCTGCGGTATTTTTTCCTCCGCGCCTTACTGAAAAAAGAAGAAGAAGTGCACCAGGTAAAACTTAATTTTTTTACCAATATCTCTCACGAAATAAGGACCCACCTTACCCTCATTATGGCACCCGTAGAGAGAATGATGGAAGCTAAGGAAACAAATGTTTTTACTATACAGCAACTAGGCGTGGTCAGGCAAAATGCCAATCGCTTATTAAAACTGGTAAGTGAATTAATGGATTTCAGGAAAGCGGAGACAGACAACCTTAAATTATCTGTACAACAATATGACTTATTCCTTTTTCTGGAAGATGTGTTTAATAGTTTCAGGGACATTTCTGTAAAAAAGGAAATCGCTACTTCAATTGTATATGACGGGGAAACACTGCCGCTTTATTTTGATAAAGAACAGCTGGAAAAAGTATTCTTTAACATCATTGCCAATGCTTTCAAATTTACGCCGCAGCATGGAAGGATCTGGATACAAGTCATCGAAGGGAAGGAAGAAGTACAGGTGAAAGTAATGGACAATGGCAGGGGCATAGCGCCGGAATACATAGATAAAGTATTTGCCAATTTTTTCCAGGCCGATGATCATGGAGTACAGAATACCGGTTATGGAATAGGACTGGCGCTCGCAAAAAATATTGTACTGCTGCACAAAGGACATATTGCTGTAGAAAGTGAACCGGCTACCGGCGGCGATACTGGCAAAACAATTTTTACCGTAACGCTGCTGAAAGGAAATAAGCATTTTAATCCTGGTCAGTTAAAAGACCTGCGGGAGATACATGCTGAAGAAAAAATTAAAAAACAGCCGGTCAAACCTGTTTCCAGGTCAGGCGAAACAGCCACAACCGCTTCCAGGAACATTTCTTCTATGCTCATTATAGAAGACAATACGGAGTTGAGAAATTTAATGCGGGAAACATTTGCTGACCATTACCGGTTGCACGAAGCAGCAGACGGAGCCGAAGGCCTTGCTTTGGCGACCAGCCTGATACCGGATATCATCATCAGCGATATTATGATGCCGGTGATGGATGGACTGGAAGTTTGTGGACGGTTAAAAACAGATGAGCGCACCAGTCATATCCCGGTAATACTGTTAACCGCAAAAAGTACACAGAGCGACCAGGTAAGCGGCCTGGAAACAGGTGCAGATATGTATCTCACGAAACCTTTCAGTATTAAAATCCTGGAACTGAATGTAAGAAACCTGCTGGCGGCGAGGGAAAGACTGCGCCTCCTCTTTCTGCAGCAGTTAAATAATTACCCGCCGGGAATAAAAGAACCGCCCGGTAAATTGGAAGGCATCAACGCAGTAGAACAGGAGTTCCTGCAGAAAGTGATAAAAATTGTAGAGGAGAATTTTGATAACCCCGACTTTGGCGTAGAGATGCTTGCACGCAAAGTAATCATGAGCACCCCCATTTTGTACAAAAAAATAAAAGCTGTCAGCAACATGTCGGTCAATGATTTTATAAAATCGCTGCGCCTTAAAAAAGCAACACAATTGCTGGCTGATCCGCAGATGACCGTCTACGAAGCAGCCTATGCAGTTGGCTATAATGATCTGAAACATTTCAGGCAGGAGTTTAAAAAGCAATTCGGCAAAACGCCCAGTGAATATGCACAGGGTGCCAGGACGCCGGAGAACAATAGGTGATTGTTTTAAACGAGCGGTTGTTTTTTAATAGCAATCAAATTATTTTTATTGAAAATCACCCGTTTGTACCCCCTTAATAAAAACCCCCGCATTCATTTATAATTGCCCCCCATCAACTTTTCATAAATCTTCAACATTTGTACAGAAGCTTGCCCGGAGAAAAGAACTTCTGTACAGATTCTTACCGGCAGGTTTTTTAACCATTATTACAAAAACTACTGCGTATGAAACTTTCGCGTCTTTGGCCGGTGGCAAAAAAGGGGGGGATTTTATTTTTGCTGCTGGCAGTTCCAGCCTTTCTTTTTTCACAAACAAAAACTGTAACAGGTACAGTAACGGATGAAACCAGCGGCCCGCTGCAGGGTATTTCCGTTACGATAAAAGGTACCACAACAGGTACGCAAACAGATGCCAACGGTAAATTTTCTATCAGCGTTTCAACTGGTGCCAAACTCGTACTTTCTGCGGTAAATTTTGAAACAACTGAACTCGCCGTAGGCAACCAGTCTGTGGTAGCGGTCAGTTTAAAATCAAAATCAGGCAGCTTAAACGACGTAGTGGTGGTTGGTTACGCTACCCAGAAAAAAGTAAACCTTACCGGTTCAGTATCCTCTATTACAGCCAGCGATTTATCCGGCCGACCGGTTACCAATGTGTCTTCTGCACTCGCCGGGCTTTCTTCCGGTGTGTTTGTACGACAGTCTTCGGGTAAACCTGGTTCTGATGGTGGCACCATCCGGATCAGGGGCGTTGGAACATTAAACAACTCAGATCCGCTGGTGGTGATTGATGGTATCATTGGCTCGATGGATGCCGTTAACCCGGATGATATCCAGTCCATGTCGATTTTAAAGGATGCCGCTTCTGCTTCCATTTACGGTTCACAGGCAGCCAACGGCGTTATTTTGATTACTACCAAAAAAGGATCGAAAAATAAAACGACAGTTACCTATAACGGTATCGCTTCGTCAACGGCGCCCTCCGGTAAAATTCAGTTTGTTACCAACTATGCGCAGCATATGGGGCTGATAAATGAAAGCTCTGTCAACCTGGGACAATCTGTTTTATTTCCACAGGCAAGAATTGATGAGTGGAAAGCGGCGGCTGCCAATCCGGATGGAAAAAATGCTATCGGGGTTCCTAACTGGCTGGCCTATCCCAATACGGACTGGTCGTCCTGGATATTTCATCATAAAACAGCACAGAACCACAATATTTCTTTAAGCGGGGGCAATGAAAAAGTTACTTACCTGCTGTCTGCCAATTACCAGAACAATCCCGGTATAGTAGATCATACCACCACTGAAAAATACCAGTTCAGGGCAAACATTGAGGCAAAGATCAATAAAGTAATAACGGTCGGTACGCAGACTTTTGCCTCATTGCAGACATATGGCCTGGCAAATACAGACAATGTGTACAACTTTCTTAGCCAGACCACTCCGGGTGTTTATCCTTATTACGATGGCAAATATGGTTATCCTTCTGCAACGGAGGAAAATCAACTGGCCAATAATATACAGGCTTACCTGGATGGTACAGGCGGCCGCGATGAGCAAACCAGGATCAACACCACCCTGTACAGTATCCTGAACCTGTACAAAGGTTTGAGCTTTGAAGCCAAAGTGAATTACCAGACCAGATTTGAAGAAACCAATACGCATGCATTGCCCATCAACAAATGGGATTTTAATACCAATATCCTGCGCGTTGCGGCCACAACCCCTGACCTGCTGACCACCAGCTACTCTTTTAATAAAGACTACAGGGTTACGCTTGACGGTGTGTTGCGCTACAATACCAAAATCGGAAAGGATCATGATTTTGGCGCATTGGCCGGATATGATGAATTCTATTTTAATTATTACGACTTCAATGCGAGTAAACTGGGTTTGATTGACTACAGCATTACTACGCTGGGTTCTGCCGGCAACACGGCCAATAACGCCGGTGGCCAGCAGTATGACCGCGCAGTAAGAAGTTTGTTTGGCCGTATTAACTATGCGTATAAAAATAAATACCTGCTGGAAGCAAACCTGCGGTATGATGGCTCATCAAGATTTTCTGGCGCCAACCGCTGGGGTTATTTCCCATCGGTATCAGCCGGATGGAAAGTGTCTGAGGAAGATTTTTTTGCACCCTTTAAAGATAAAATCAGGAATTTAAAATTGCGTGGTTCATGGGGTAAACTGGGCAATTTTGGCGCAACCAATAATGGTTCGGCCAACGATTATGCCTACCAGGCGGTGTACAGTGCAGTCAACTACTCTTTTAATGGCATCGCGGCAGCAGGTTTGCGCCAGGGCAGTATTGCCAATCCCCTGTTGCAATGGGAAAACACCACGCAAACAAATATAGGTCTTGAAGCCACTATTTTCCGGTCATTAAATGTTGAACTGGACTGGTACAACCGGCAGACAGACGGTATTCTTACCACGCCACCAGTTCCGCTGGTATTGGGTACCGCCAGCGCGCCCATACAAAATACCGCCGCTGTTTTAAACAGGGGTGTTGAAGTAACACTTGGATGGAGCAAACGAATTGGCCAGTTTAATCTTTCTTTGTCAGGAAATTTTGCCTACAACAGGAACACCGTTACCGGCTATAAAGGTAAACTGGTGGAAGGCTATTCTACCGATGCCAGCGGCAATAAAGTGTATACATCCAATATTGGCGCAGCTTCCAACAACGGAACCAATACACTGATTGTTGAAGATCATACCATCAATGAATACTTTATGCAGACCCTGTATAAAGGAAACGGAAGCTATGCCAATACAGACGGCAGCGTAAATATAAACGGTGGCCCAAAAACTGGCATGATTAGAACTGCAGAAGATCTGAACTGGGTAAAATCCATGATTGCCGCGGGCTACAAATTTTTACCGGTTGGAAGCACTGCACTTCCCGCCAACAAATCATTGCTCAATTACGGCGATTTTATTTATGCGGATAACAACAAGGATGGTATTTATGGTAACAGCTTCGATCGAAAGTTTACCGGTACTTCCTCTACGCCAAAATATAATTTCGGGTTCAGTGCCAACCTGGCCTGGAAAGGCATCGATTTTTCCATGTTATGGGCAGGTAGCGCAGGCATGCAGTATTACTGGAATGATTCTTACAATACCACCACCACCCGCAATGGTTTTGGTGTTACCAAACTCGTAGCGGATAATCATTATTTCTACAATGAAGCCAACCCAACCGATCCGGCCAATAATACCAACGGTAAATATCCCCGGTTAAAATACAATACAGATGCGCAGAACACGACCAGTAGTACGTTCTGGCTTTACAATGCCAGCTATATCAAACTGAAGAACCTGCAGATAGGATATACCCTTCCCAACAGGTATGCTTCAAAGGCATTGATAACGCGTGCAAGGATTTATTTGTCTGCCGAAAACCTGTTTACTATAACAAGTTACCCGGGACTTGATCCTGAAATAGGACCAAGCATCGGTTACCCCACCCTGAAACAATATGCAGCAGGTGTAACCCTAACATTTTAATACTAAATTTTATGAGCCATTCATCTGAACAGGGTATTTTGAAAAGCGGAAGAGGGGAAAATTTTATATGGCCGGTTCGTTCAGTACATTTTAAACCAACAAACATTACGCTGATGAAAAAGCTATTAATCATAGTATCTTTTATAGCAGTTGCCGGCTGCCAGAAAAAACTGCTGGATACGGCGCCGTACAATGCCGCCAGTTCAGCTACCATGTGGACAACCGACGGTCTTACCGACCAGGGTGTAACCGGTGTGTACCAGGCGATGCGTCTAAGTATTGCTACCGGTGGTGCCTCCGGGAATGAATTGTACCAGCTAGACCGGTATGCTTTCACGGGCCAGGGCCGGGATTTGGATGCCCTGTTGGGCGGAACGATTACTTCCTCGAGTGGTTTATTCAGCGCCAATTGGCAGCAGTTGTATGAAGGGGTGAAAAGAGCCAATGACGCTATCAGTAATATTCCGTTGAAATCACCTTCGGCTGCCGCCAAGAAAGCAAGGTACGTTGCAGAGTGTAAATTTTTACGGGCATATTATTATTCAAGACTTAACCAGCTATTCAGGGGAGTGCCCCTTTACCTGGAGAATGTAGATGTTAGTGGCGCTACCAAACCAAGGGAAACGGAAGATAAAATCTGGGATGCGGTCATTGCAGATCTCACGGACGCTATCAATGAAAGCAACCTGCCTTTAAAATATACCAGTGCCGATGCGGGAAACGGGCACGTAACAAAAGGTGCTGCCTACGCGCTGCGTGGCAAAGTTTATATGTATAAACAGCAATGGGCAAACGCAGCGGCAGATTTCCAGAAAGTAAAGGATGCGGGGTACAAATTATTTACAGGTTCGTATAAAGATTGTTTTACGCTGGCTAATGAGAAATCAGATGAAATGATTTTTTCTATCCAGAACATCAACCAGGATGGTTATGGTTCCACCACGCAGTTCTATTGCGGTACGCGTTCATCATTCGGATCCTGCTGGAATACCTACCTGGTATCACCCAATGGCGTGGATATGTTTGAAAATATTGACGGCACCAAGTTTAACTGGGACGCCATTATTCCTGGTTATAATGCAATGGCGCCGGCAAAACGTGAAGTATACTTTTTAAGAGATAACATGACTACCGCTGAAGTTACCGCTGCGGCAGCGCGGGGACTGGATATGTCTTTATACCTTCCGGTGGGCAATGAAGCCAGGGTGAAAGCTGCCTACGAAAACAGGGATCCCCGTTTAAAGGCAAATGTGATAACGCCTTATTCAACTTACCTGGGGAGGCCCATCAATGGGGTTGACCAGACATTTACTTCCCGCTGGCCGGCACGTGATGAAAATCCACCAACTTCAGATTTGTTTACAGATACAAAAAGCCAGTTCTTTTATTTATACCGCAAATTTGTATATGAAGGTTCTACCCAATTGATCAGCAGGGTTACTGGACCGATAGATCTTCCGGTTATCCGCTATGCAGACGTAGCCTTGATGTGGGCGGAAGCCATCAATGAACAGGGCTTTAGTACAACAGCGGTAGATTTGGTAAATACTGTAAGAGCAAGGGCAGGGGTGGCTTTACTAAATTCATCCCCCACCACAACCGTCACCGGCCAGGCAGATTTAAGAGAAAGGATCCGCAACGAACGCCGCATGGAGTTTATGAATGAGGGCATCAGTTTCTTTGACGAACTGCGCTGGAAAACATGGAAAGACAAGGTTTTTTACCCCGGCAATGGCGTAAAACAGGTATGGGGCGCCAACGTAAATACCTATACATGGCAGGGTGATTATATTTATAACTGGGCGGTTCCGGCATCCGAAATACAAATCAATACCAAATTAACCCAGAACACCGGCTGGTTAAACTAGATAAAATCTGTTTGTTCACTGTGAGATGCACCCGTATTCTTTTTCATGGTTGTAGTTTTGGTACCATGCACCTTGTTTCTTTAATGAAACAGGTGCATGGTTTAAGTGAAAAAAAAATATAGATAGCTGGCAGAAAAGGGCAATTATTCTCAGAATTTCACATAAATAAACGCTGCATGAAATATCCTAAGATTGAATGGCTGTGTCTGCTATTGCTGCCCGCTGCATGCAATGCGCACAAAGGAGCCGATCTGGTACCGGTAAATCCTCCGGCGGAAAGAAAACTGGTTTGGTCGGATGAATTTAATTACAGTGGCCTGCCCGACAGTGCCAAATGGGGATACGAAGAGGGTTTTGTCCGTAACCAGGAACCACAATACTACACAACCAGGCGTTTGGAAAATTGCCGTGTGGAGAACGGCATGCTGGTTATAGAGGCCCGCAAAGAAACCTGGCCAAATGCTGCCTACAAACCAGGTTCAGCGCAGGATTCAGTGGCAGCCTATACGTCTGCCAGTATAAATACTTTGTATAAACAAGCGTGGCAATACGGAAGGGTGGAAATAAGGGCGAAATTGCCGGCAGGAAAGGGGACCTGGCCGGCCATCTGGATGATGGGCGAAAACAGGCCACAGGTTGGCTGGCCTTCATGTGGTGAAATAGATATCATGGAGTTTTTGGGAAAGGATCCCACCACTGTGTATGGCACGGTACATTACCCCGATACCACGGCCTCTAAATACGGGTCGCTGGGTGGAAAGATGAAGGTTAATAATGCTGCAGACGATTTTCATGTATTTGCCATTGAATGGGATCAGCAAAAAATAAGTTTTTATTACGATACGCAGCAGTATTTTGTTTTCGATGTAAAAAATTCGCAGCACTCAACTGTTAGCCCTTTTCAGCGTAAATGTTACCTGCTGCTCAACCTTGCATTGGGGCGGCAGGGTTCATGGCCTGGTCCAACTGATGACAGCATCCTGCCCTGCCGTTATTATATTGATTATGTAAGGGTGTACCAGTAAACCGGGGAATAAACAGTACCATGGTCTTCAGCGACAGGTATGCTGTAAATGGAGGAATAGATGGTTATGGATGGTTGCTCAGAAATATTTTAAAAAAGGCAAATGAAAAATAGTTATGTTTTAATGATTGTATTGTTTTTTTCTTGTGCCGGAATTACCAGGGCCCAGGAAAAAAGAGACATGTTGGTTTCTTCGCTCAGCGCAGAACAATTACAACAGCAATTAATCAGTGGAACAGGCTGGGTAAAATTTCCTGCATACAGCAACCGCGCCCAATGGGAAAGCCTGCCAGTTATTTACCGGAATAAATGGATAGGGGAAGGTGAAAAATTCCTGGGTTATAAATGGCAGGTGGTGCCGGCCACTGCCTATCAGGAATTTGTAAAATCCGGCAACCGGGACACGATGCAGAACGTGTACAATCAAAACACGACGGCATTGCGCAAACTGGCCCTGGCAGAACTGGCGGAAGGCAAAGGGCGATTCATTCCGCAAATCGCCGATGGTGTATGGGCATTGTGCGAGATGAGCAGCTGGGCATTGTCGGCGCATCTGTATATGCAAAAGCAGGGAGCAGGTTTACCGGATGTGGAGGAACCGGTGATTGATTTGGGAGTGGGCATGACATCGGCCATGCTTTCATGGATACATTATTTTTTCAGCAAAGAATTTGATAAAATCAATCCGCTTATTGCAAAACGCATGGTGCTTGAAATCAGTAAGCGGGTGCTGGAACCCTACTATGCCAGGAATGATTTCTGGTGGATGGCCCTGCAAAAAGAAAATGTACAGGTGAATAATTGGAATATCTGGGTTAATTACAACACCCTTACCTGTATCCTGCTGATAGAAACAGATTTGCAAAAAAAGAGGGACGGTATTTATAAAACCATGCGTTCTGCCGACAAGTTCATCAATTATTATAAAGACGATGGCGGTTGTGAAGAAGGGCCTGCTTACTGGTCTGCTGCCGGCGGAATGTTGTACCGGTACCTGAATTTGCTGTCACAGGCAACAGGTGGCGCTATTAATAAATTCAACGATCCCCTGGTAAGGAATATCGGGAGTTATATTTATAAGGCCTACATCGATGATCATTATTATCTCAATTACGCAGACGCTTCAGCAAAACTAAGCCCCGATGCGGGATTGATATATGATTATGGAAAAGCCAGCGGCGATACAATGCTGCGCGATTTTGGCAGCTACCTCGCCGATCAGCAAAACTGGAAAGAACAGGTGCCGGCTGAAACCGTAGAATCGGCGGTGGAAAATATTTTGCAGGCAAAAGAAGTACTCGCTGGTACTATCGGGAAACCCTTATTAAAAGAATTTTGGTTGCCGGGTACAGAGATCATGGGCGCCAGGGACAAAGCAGGCAGCAGCGCTGGTTTTTATTTTTCTGCTCTCGGCGGTCACAATGGAGAAAGCCACAACCACAATGATGTGGGGTCCTGTATTTTATTTTATGACGGAGCGCCTTTCCTGATTGATATTGGCAGTGAGACTTACCGGCGTCAGACGTTTGGCCCGGAGCGTTATACTATCTGGACCATGCAATCCGCCTGGCACAACCTGCCGCTGATCAACGGCGTCCAGCAAAAAGAAGGATCGGAATACAGGGCACGCAACCCGCGGTTTACACCGGCAGCCGGCAGCGTGTCATTCTCGCTCGACATTGCCGGTGCATACCCCGTTTCAGCAAAAGTGAAAGAATGGATACGCAGTTACCAATTGGACTGTGGAAAATCATTTACTATCAGTGATAAGTACGCGCTTACTGAAAACAATGGAAAATCGGAGCTTCATTTTATGACCCTGGGCAGACCGGAGAAAATTAAAGACGGCCTGATAAGACTGACCAGTGGCAGTGCATCGCTTAACCTGAAATATAACACGGCCGAACTGACGCCGGTAACAGAAACCATTGATGTAAAAGATAAACGGCTGCAGCAATCATGGGGGGCGACGGTATACAGGCTTGTTTTTACAATAAAGAATCTGAAAACAACAGGCAGTAATGCACTGGTTTTTACACCAGCGAAATAACAATTACCGGCATGTTGCCATACTGTTTTTTTGCGGCCTGCCTTAATGCATAAATTCATTTCAACTTTATCAGATGAAGAGTAATTTTTTTGTTTCGCTTTCCGCTGTCATTTTGCTGATTGCTTTTAATAAGCCGGCCAGTGATAAGACGTTTATCAATGACAATTTCAGGTATGCAGACAAGCAGTTGAAAAACCTGCTGAAGGAGGCGGATAAGAACAGCCTGGCATTTCCGAAGACAACTGATAAGGCAGGGAAATTGGTTACTACGAATATGTATGACTGGACACCAGGTTTTTTTCCGGGCAATCTCTGGTATACTTATGAATACACCGGCGACAGCATACTTGAAAAAGCAGCAACAGGCTGGACGGAGAAACTGGAGCCATTAAAAGATTTTACGCAGCACCATGACCTGGGGTTTATGATGTATTGCAGTTTTGGCAACGCTTACCGCATCACCCGTAATCCTGCCTATAAAAATATTTTAATCCAGTCTGCCAAATCCCTTTGTACACGCTTTAGTCCGGTAACCGGTTGCATCAAATCATGGAACACTTTCCCCTCATGGCATGGTGACAAAATATACAATTTCCCAGTTATTATTGATAATATGATGAACCTGGAATTGCTGTTTTTTGCTTCCCGGGAAACAGGCGATACCTCTTTCCGCCATATAGCCATCACTCATGCAAACAATACGCTGAAAAACCAGATCAGAAAAGATTACAGTTCTTTCCATGTAGTCTGTTATGACTCGGTTACCGGTAAAGTACTCGCACGTGAAACCGCCCAGGGCTATGCTGATAATTCAACATGGGCAAGGGGGCAGGCATGGGCCATCTATGGGTTTACAATGACTTACCGGGAGACAAGGGACAAGCGCTATTTACAAGCAGCCCAGGGTACGGCCGACTGGTATCTTGACAACAAAAACCTTCCCCAAGATTTAGTTCCATATTGGGATTTTAACGCGGGCCAGGCAGGATATTCACCCGGCATAAAATCGCATGCTAAAGCGTTTAATTTAAAATTAAGGGATGCATCTGCTGCCGCTATCACCGCTTCTGCCTTGCTGGAATTAAGTAGCTATTCGGGTAATAAAAGAGAGAAATACCGGCTGGCCGCTGTTAAAATATTGCATTCACTGGCCAGCCCTGCATATCGTGCGCCGCTGGGTACCAATGGTAATTTTTTGTTGATGCACAGTGTAGGCAGCATGGCGCATGGGGTAGAAGTGGATGTTCCATTATCGTATGCCGATTATTATTTTATCGAAGCACTGAAAAGGTACAGCCAGTTGGATTCCGGTAAGAATGTCCTGGGAAGAAACTAATTTCCATCAGCACTAATAGATTAGAATAAATTACATATTTTTCTTATAGCAATTAGCAATTATTCAGTCCCGCTGTTTCTACGGTGGGTTTTACATGCGCTGGTTAATGGCAGGGCTATGATAGGCGATCAGGATTTTGGTGGCCTCTAAAAAGACATACGCATTGTCTTCCTTTTCAATCCTTTCAAGAAGTGGTTCAATATAGGCCGTATCCGGCTTGGCTGATACACGACTGGCATAAACCTGGAATTCAAGGACGGCTGCCTTTTTGATATTATGGATGATGATGGAACGATAAAGCGCAGTGTCCTGCTGCCCGACCAGGTCAAGCATCTCGTCAATGATATTGCCGGATGAATCGTCCTTATTAAAATACTGGATTGCATATCTGTACAAAACCGGACCGAAAATAAAGAGATGCGCCGGGGCCGGCTAATTAGAAAATTAAACGACGGCCTGAATTGTTTTACCGGAGGGGCACGGGTAAAGGAAGTCGGATACAATACGTTTTTCTTCCAGGACACCAAAGGCTCAAAATTACTTGTCAGTAATACACTAGTGATGCAATTCAACGACAGCAAGCATACCAGTTCTTTCTATATGATGCCATTGTCAAAAGGATTTTATACATTGCGGATTGATACGCGGAAGAAGAGAAGACTATAAATTATCGCTTACTTCATGTATGAAAGGCAACCCACCATTCGATTTCATTTTTGATTACCTGCCGTGTGATATTATTGTCAGGTGGCTCTTCGGCATGCATTATATTTATTACAATAAAAAGAATATACTGATCCTGCGGGATTCAGCCAAAGAACCGGAGCTGAATGGCATATGGATTGCAACTGTTCAGGCGCATCATAAAAGTCTAACCGCTGATTTACCGGGTGTCATTTCCATACTGACTAATAACCCGAAGAAGAAAGATTCAGCATGGATGTACATCCGGGAAACCAATGATCATTTTGAAAAGACAGCCATCCATCTTTGTGAATTGATCACCCGCCGTGATCCAAGGGTTGGTGTAGTGACGAAAAAAAGTTTGTCATTTTGAACAAGCGAACGAACTCAATCCTGATTTCTGATGGGTTAATAGCTGGCTTGTAATTTTTCATTCGCATATTGCAACGCTTCCCTGGGAGAGCAGAAAACAACAGGTTTATGTTCATTGTCAACGAAGGTGTCGCCTGTCGGATCTATCGCGGGATCAATTGGATGATAACTGGCCGTAAAATATTCTTTTGCTTCGTCGCCGGACATATGCGTAAGATGTGGTTCGATTACAATCCAGACTGGCTGGCCATTGATTTCTATTCTTTCTGTCATGAAAATGTTGAATTCGTTTCCACTAAGATCGAATATTTCATTGAAAATCAGTCACTAAAAATTTTGACACTCTGCAACACGATTTGCATGTGTTCAATGATTTAAAAGACGGTGTGACAATAGAATACAAATATTATACAGGTGCGTAGTGCGTTTGGTCAGCACGTTTGTCTTATAGTAAATGAACAAACTATTACTGGTTGTCATTTGCTCCACAACAGTATTGACTGCAAAGGCGCAGCCAATGACCCAAGCCCATTGGATATGCGCAAGTATTGCTGAAGATACAGAAGTTAGTGTGTTTTACTGTTGTATTATTATTCATTTTTTACTGATGAAAAAAATGGAGGAGTGACGAGAACCACTCCTCCACAGGTCTAAGGTTTACAGTGGTTACTTAGAACTTAAATCTTTACGCAGGAAAAGCAATTCGCTCCAACTTTCGTCTACATATTCGGCAAGGTCTTTCAGGTATTGTGCATAGGCGCCTTCACCATTGGCAGCATCATGGGCATCTTTAAATGGTTTACGAAAACCGGCCGCCCTTTCTTTTAAGCCTTGTTTGTATCTTGTTGTCAAAGTGTATTGCGCCCTGCCACTGGCACTGGCAGAATAAACTGCAACTGTTACACCAACAGATTCCCAGGTTTTTTTCAGTTTCTTTATCACCTTTATTACTTCATCTCCCTTACCCATTTTAGGGTAAACATGTGAAATGCTGATTTTATCAGTAAAGTCGCCCAGCGCTATGGTGCTTAGCGAATCTATATAAACAGAATACCCACCAGATTGCCTGTCGGTTAAATATGGAGCCACATTTTTGTTCCAGTCCGTTTGATGCTCCGGGCTAATATCCCCTCTTGCGTCTTCCGATTCCCAGCTTTTTGGGCCTTCAGTAATATGATAACCGCCTATATCGGGGCCGGATTGTATAGCAAATACCCGCCAATTTGCATCACCTGTATGATATTTTTGAGCATGGGTTGCCAGTGCTTTTTCAAATTCCGAAACTTTGCTCATTTGGGGAAATACACGGTGGGTGGAAATTACATTTTTGGTTTGGCTTATGCCTGCTAAGGGGAGAAGCATACAAAGAAGAAAAAACAGCTTAGGTTTAAAGCGGAGATTGTTGTTCATTGTAAATTGATTAATTGGTTTAAAAAAGGGTTAATTTTTTACTGGTGTTTAATCATCATTTTTTTGCATTAAATGTATTTGGCAGAAAAATAAAAGGCTTCCTGGACAAGAAGCCAGTTTGCGCTGTTAACGCTACATGAGAAAAAGTGTATGTTTTTATTTTTTGGTGAGCAGCGCTTCGCTGTAATAATAGATTTCAGAAATTATTTTGCCGTTTTCATCAAAGTCATCGTTTATATGCATGGGCAACACAATGGCTTTTTTATCTGATTTTCGTACCAGGTTAAATTTCCACCATGACAGTACAGACCGGCCATTGTCCATTTCATATTCTAAATAATCGGGGTATCCAATCATGTCTATACTTTTAATTTCAAAGGTTTTCAGGAAGTCTTGCATAGCTGCTTTTTCTTCTGCTTTACTGCGGGATTTCCCCCACTCAGTATTAACATCAGCGAACTTTACATCATCGCTATAATACCCCAGCGATTTATCTATATCCCCTTTTTCAAAAGCATAAATACTTTTCCGTACAGTATTAATATTATCGTGATGGTTATAAATTTTTCCGTTGGTACGGTTTGCAGTGCTGGCAAATATTTCATCCATTACTCTACCATTACTGTAATTGATAATCTTTTTGATTTTGTTGTCTTTAGTAAGGTAGTAAATGCGTTGGGCGGCAGCATCTATCTTTACGCCGGTGTTTTTATGCACACCTTTTAGCATTATCCAGTTTTGCACCACCACATCCCCGTCTTTGTTGTCTTTATTGTATTCAAGGGCATCCGGATAGGAACCGGGAACCGGCTCTATGGCAAAATAATCCAACTCCCTGCGGTAGCGAAGGATATTGTTTAAATAGGCCTTTTTATCCGTAGCCGGAGCAGACAGGCCGGTCGTAATGCCATTGTAGGATTTAAAATCGTCCGTCAAAAAGCCGGCGATTGCTGCCGAATCTCCATTTACAGTGGCTTTTTCAAATGCGGACGCCACGCCAATAGCCGGATGTTCGATATATAAACCGCCGTTGGTTTTTTTTTGTCCAAATGCCATCGCAAAATAAAATGCAAGCGTTAGAAACAGTAATGTTTTTTTCATGTTAGTTCATTTTTTAAATGTTTAAAGGCCGGAAGACCAGAAGTTCTTTGACACAACAAAGTTGTTGTTGTAAAAGCCCGTTTTGTGAGGATAAACTCCCTTTAAAACCATATAAATCCAGCATTTAACAGGACAAATTGTGCGGCAGTAGGATAAATTGAGCATTTTGTAAATAAATGCTGCAAAAGCCGATAGCGCTATTATTTAACGTATAGTCTGACAGTATCTTTATAGAGATGTTCAGCTGCCGCCATTTTCGTTTTTGATTATCTTCTGCCTTTGTGTAACTATTGGTAAAGCCAAACGACGCCCGGTTATGAAGCCATCTCTACTGCAGGCCGCCTGAATCGAACGAAGCGTATGCATGACAGTTGATACAGGATGAAGTAGATACAAATCCTCTTTCAAGAATTGAATTGCCCGGTAAGGTAGGACGGCCGGTGGGATCGGTCCAGTTGGTTTGGGAACCTTTGAGCCGGTAATGCTGCCATTCGTCTGCAAGCCCATATGTTTTAAAAATTTCCAGCAGGGGTATAAAGTTCAATGAATGAACCAAAGAGACAAAACGCGCAACATAGCTTCAGTGCTTTGGATTGCTTACAGGTTTGTTTATTTGTAAAGGATAGGCTTACATACACAGTATATTCTTATTACGGTTTAAGTTACAGATTTTATATTTCATTACGGGGGTGAATCAGGAATAGAAAGTAGCCGGCGATCCGGCCATGGAGGCTTGCATTTTTTTTGAAAAGAAATCCGGCTGCACGAACCAAATTTGTAACAGCTTGTTAGATGAACCAGATAGCTGAACTGGCGTCCCTGCCAGTACTTGCCATAAACGACAACTCAGGTGAAGCTCCATGCATGTATGCCTTCACACTGGGCGCCTTTCCATATGAATTTTCGCACCCGGTGAATAAAGGAAAAAATCAGGCGGATTTTTACAGGATACCTATTGCCTGGCATTGAATGAATCAATCATTACGAGCAAATGAAACAACATTACCCGTGCCGGGTATTGAACCTGGCGCTGCTGCTGGCGCCGCTGGCAGTAACTGCACAACAGGACAATCAGCCAGGCGGCCAGCCTGCACAAAAGATGTTACGGATCTTCGAGGACAATGACTTTATCAATATACGCGGGCGCGGAACGGATGAAGCCTATACCAATGGCACGCGCATTGATTATTTCTATACAAAAAAACGGGCTCCCCATTTCTTTATTGCAAAATGGCTGACTGCACCAGGCGATAGCAACGTGCAAATTGCCGGATGGGGTCTTACACAACTGATGTTTACGCCGCGCGATATCAGTATCAGCGCTTACCAGCCGCACGATTACCCTTATTCAGCTGCACTGTTCCTGACCCACAGTTATTATTTGTATAACCCGGCAAAAAAAACAAGCGTGCAGACTGAACTGATGCTGGGTGTGCGCGGACCGGCAGCTCTTGGTAAACAACTGCAAAAATTTGTTCACCGGGTGATTCATTACCAGGAGCCGATGGGCTGGGACAACCAGTTGCCGGATAAGATAATTGCCAATGTGAAATGCACGCTGGAAAAACAACTGTATGCATACGGCCATTGGCTGGAGATCAATGGTGGCGCGGACATCTATGCAGGTACTTTCTTAAATACGGCCACGATTTATCCAACCATCCGGTTGGGCAAAATGCACCCATATTTTAACGGCCTGATGGACAATTATCTTTCCGGTGATACGCATGTAAGTGGTAAAAAGAAAAACCTGCAGGCCTACCTGGTATTCAGGCCAGGATTAACACTCACTGCTACCAATGCACTGTTACAGCAGGGAAACTTTCGACCAGGCAGCGAAAACATAAATGAAAAGCGGGCACCGGTAAGAGACGCCGTATGGGAGTTCAACGGAGGAGCCGTGCTGTCCATTAACCAGTTTGCCATTTCCTTTAACCAGAATATCACTGCGGCGCTCGTTCATCAATTGTATGCTCATGAGATCGGGAACATCTCTTTTTATGTTGCTTTATAAAAGAACCAATTACTGACAGCCCTTCACTATTAAAAAAGGTTGCCTGTAAAAAGGACAATTTTATCATGGTTTTTTCTGATTGCGTAAGGCCTGACCACTTCCTGCTTCAATGCGTATTTTTTGCTCCTTTCCGGTGCGTTTATCTTTGGCGCGTAATGGCAGGATCGTGCTTTCGGATTTTAATCTTAACATATTTTGATGCCGGCATATTACTTCCCGCTACAACATTGTCAATAGAAACCAATACGTTTGTTTCAGGAAAATAAGTAACCGTGTTTCGTTCGGGAATTTCGTAAGCCACTATAATGAATAAAGGGGCTATCCGTTCTATGCCGTCATTATAATTGAATAAATCCACCTTATCACCCGCTTTAAAGCCGGCTTTTTCAATATCTTTTTGATTCATGAACACTACCCGTCGTTCATTCTTTATACCACGGTACCGGTCGTCAAGGCCATAAATGGTGGTATTAAACTGGTCGTGGGTCCTTGTGGTGGCCATCATGTATTCATCAGGCGCCAATTCATTATCAGGCACGGTGGTTACTGTAAACGGAGCCCTGTCGCCAAATTCTTTCGTAATGAATCGCCCGTCCCTTGCCGCATTGGGCAGGTAAAATCCTTTTTTAATCCGTACTCTTTCATTATAATTTTCAAAACCGGGAATACATTGCTCAATATCATCTCTCACCGCATCATAACTATCGTGATAGCGTTGCCAGTTCACTACTGCACGGTCACCTAAAGTTGCCATTGCCATCCTGCATGCGATCTGTGTTTCGTTGAGGAGGTCATCAGATACCGGTTTCAGCATACCTTTGGACGATTCTACTACACCCATTGAATTTTCGGTACTTACAAACTGTAACTCGCCATTGACCATATCCATATCGCTTCGTGACAAAGCAGGCAGTATGAGCGCTTCCTTTCCATGAACCAGGTGAGTACGGTTAAGTTTGGTAGATACACAAACCGTTAAATTTAGTTTTCTTACTGCGTTGGCCGTGTACGTTGTATCGGGTGTGGCCGAAACAAAATTACCCCCCATACAGAAAAGGAATTTAATTTTTTCTTCATGCATGGCTTTGATAGCCCGGACTACATCATAGCCGTGTTTGCGCGGCGGGTTAAAACCAAAAAAATTTTGAAGGCGATCCAATTGTTCATCTGTGGGCTTTTCATTGATCATCATGGTTCTGTTGCCCTGTACATTGCTATGGCCCCGGACAGGGCAGACACCTGCACCCGGCTTACCGATACTGCCTTTCAGCAGCAGGATGTTAAGAATCTCTCTAATCATATCCACTCCGTTCGGCTGTTGCGTAAGTCCCATTCCCCAACAAATGATTATCCTTTTTTTAAATGCCATTATCTGGGCTGCTTCATAAATTGTTGGAAGCGGAACACCTGATTTATGGGCAAGTTCATCTACCTTGTAATTGTCAAACTGTTTGACAAAAGCATTGTACCCCACTGTTTTTTCTGCTATGAATGGGTGATCGAATACCTCTCCCGGCGATTTTTTTTCAAAATCGATCAGCAGCAACTCCAGTGCTTTCAGGAGCGCCATGTCCCCGTTAATTTTTACAGGAAGAAAAAGGTCCGCAAGTTTTACACCGTCACCCATCACACCATTGAATTGCTGCGGATTGCGAAAGCCCATCAATCCTGCTTCGGGCAAAGGATTGATGGCAATAATTTTAGCGCCATTTTTTTTGCCTTTTTCTAATGCACTCATCATCCTCGGAGCATTGGTACCGGGGTTTTGCCCGATAATGACAATAACATCCGTATTATAAAAGTCTTCCAGTTTTACAGTCCCTTTTCCAATGCCGATGGTTGGACGCAAAGCAGCACCGGATGTCTCATGACACATATTGGAACAGTCGGGCATATTGTTGGTACCGAACTCTTTTGCAAAAAGCTGGTAAACGAATGATGCTTCATTGCTCGTTCTTCCGGAGGTGTAAAATGCGGCTTCGTCGGGTGTTTCCAATGCGTTGAGGTGTTCTGCAATTTTTTTGAACGCATCATCCCAGGGGATGGGCTGATAGTGAGTGCCGCCTTTGGGTATATACATGGGTTCGGTCAATCTCCCCAGCTTACCTATTCTGTAATCGTCTAATTTGGCGAGGTCATACACAGAATTGTTTTTGAAAAACTCAGCAGTAATCCTTTTGGTAGTTGCTTCTTCTGCCAAAGCCTTCGCTCCATTTTCACAATATTCACCTACCGGGGATCGGTCGTCATCGGGGTCGGGCCAGGCGCAACTGGGGCAATCAAAACCTCCAAACTGGTTCATTTTTAATAATGCTTTATTTCCCCGAAAGAATGTCTTTTCTTCAATCAAATCACCCATAGCCGCCATAACCGCCGGCACACCTGCAGCCCAGGTTTTTACTTTGGTTAATTTAAGGGCTGACAGTTCGTAGGGATTTTCTGAAGAGGGCGCTTCTTTTTTATTTTCTTCCTCTTTATTACTGTTATTATCTTTTTCCATAACGCTTGTATTTAATCAGCAGGTTAGCAGCGGATTGGGGTAGTTATCACTTTGATCCTCTTCCACCTTATCAACACAAACAAAATCTTTTTCGATGAGTATACTTACAGGACCGGTGTGATCTTCAAAGCCTGCCTTGTCAGTATTATTGAGTTCATCAATCATTGCCGCAGGCAAGCTTAGTACTATGCGGTCTGCTATATAATCAGCTGAAAGCTTATTATCATTTGCTGTTACTATTGCATATGTCAATGTTTTGCCTGCGAATGCTGTGTGTTCCTCCAAAAAACCTGCAGACAGTAGCTTCGCAACTTCGGATTTAGTCAGTCTGTATCGCAGCGAGTTGCCTTTAAATCTGATTTTCATATGCGGTCGGTATTAATAGTCTGTCACTTAAAGTATAAATATTGAACCTGTTTTCTTTGAGGAAACCCAAAAGTGTTATATCAAATTCTGCAGCCAATTCTACGGCAAGGCTTGATGGAGCACCAATGGCAGCTACGATTGAAATACCGGCCATGGCAGCTTTTTGAATTAATTCGAAACTTGCCCTTCCGCTAAGCAATAAGATATGCCGGTTCAGGGGCAAAGAATGATTGGCCAGCGCACTGCCGATTAGTTTGTCCAATGCATTATGCCTCCCAACATCTTCCCGCAAAAGAACCAGGTCGCCCTGAATGGTAAAAAGGCCAGCTGCATGGATACCTCCTGTGGCAGCAAAGCCACTTTGGGCTGCTTTTAACTTTTCGGGTAATTGGTAAAGTATATCTGTAGTCAGGCTTAACCGGGGCTTATCCAGATGGCAAAAAGGACTAACGATTTTTATAGATTGAATAGAGCCTTTTCCACAAACACCACAGCTGGAAGTTGTATAAAAATTTCTGTCTGCTTGCATCAGATGGGGTTCAAAATTCTCAGTAAGCTCTACCTGAACAATATTCTTTTTTTGTGAGGAACATTCCATGCCTGCATGACAGACAGCTTTTACATGATGATAAGAAGAAATAATTCCTTCTGTGAATAAAAAGCCAATGGCAAGTTCCAAATCATTACCCGGCGTTCGCATCGTCACGGCGATATTCTTTTGAACTCTCTTTGCTCCGGGGCCATAGCCAATTCTTATTTCAAGCGGTTCTTCTACGGAAAGTATATCGGACAATGGAGAACTTATAAAGCCGTTCACCTTTGTGACAGGAATATTCTTAATGGAAACTAATTTCGAATCCTTCATTTCCGTTCGATTTTGATAAAAAACTGCCTTCACAAATTTAGGACAAAACGATCAATAGGGAATGTGGAAGAAACCAGGCTCATGCACCGGTTACCGGGAGATAATAGCAATTTTATCTTGCGGCAGATAACCAGGTCATCTCCGGTATATTCATTACCACCGATTTTCCTTTGGCCGAATATATTTTAAAGGAAAATTTAGGGTGAGAGGATTTCACTTGTATGTTCTTTCCAGACTCAAGGGGTTAACCTGTCATTTTATCTGACGTTAGGGATGCAGTTCATGTAGTTCAAAAATCTTAGAGGGTGATTGCTGATTAAAAATATCGGTGATCGTAAATGCGATATAATAATTCTGTATTTTCAATTCTATTTTCTTAACAGGAATATTTATCATCGTGATATCGGGATCTGTGCCTGCTATGGTTGCAAGTGGTTTGCCCGTGCATTGTGCATTATCGTACAACGATACAGCGTAAGCAAGCTGCGGCATATCTTCCGGCGCAACGCTCCAGTCCACATGCACGATTTGTTTAGATTTATCATAATATCCTGCCACGTCGTGCACGGCAGGTTGTTTGATGATAGGGGGTATGGCTGGCATCTTTACAGCAAAACTGTATTTTTCTGGTCCAATAACAATGCCGCAGGAACTTAATTCCACACCATCTTCTCCAATCTTTTTAGCCGCCCAGGAGCCCGCCCCCGCCTTTGCGATAAGCGTATCCGGATGGATCCACTGGCCGTTTTCCTTCAGCATATAATAATTCCTGTATTGCCCCAAACGTGTGCTTTTAGCATTGTCTGCAAAGTTTTCCAGGAAGCTGCCAATATCACCGTGCAGCAACGCATGTGCCTCCGGCACTTCGAATGTTACATAGTGCTTCCAGGCATTGGCAGTTTGATCATACAACCAATAACCTACCATCGTAGTGGAATCATTAAGAGTCCAGCTTCTTACAATGTTTGTATACCAATGATCGGCTGTCCATCCAAAATCATTATGAGAATGGAGCCCGGTGCCTTCTCCTCCAAAACCGCCAACATAAGTACCCGGGTCTTTGTAAGAAGCAGTTATTTGCACTTTGTTTGGAAAATCCCAAATAGAAAAAATATTGTTGCCTCTTCGTTTTTCGTCCAACGCTGCCTGCTGTATGCCACAATAGCCGCCACTTTTACCAATCTTAAAATTGATGGAACTGGCATAAGTGAAGGGTGCTATCCCGTTGGAAGGAAACATTACATCTGACATCATTAAAATACCAGCCGTTGAATTCATATTGTTGGTTACAACATAGGGACCCCATTTGGGGCAGCTTTGTTCCTGTGCATACAAGCTGCAGGCCACTGACAGGAAAATAAAGACAAGCGATTTTTGTTTCACAATAATTAATTTAAACTGATAATCGTTTTCTATAATATTTTAACGGTGCGTTGCATTCAATAATTTCAGGTGCAGTACATATTTACCGGGTACCTGTACACGCATTGGTATACGTATGGAATAGTCATACAAATCATCTTTGAACGTGCCGAGATAATGACTGTCTGCATTGCCTTTATAATAATTACCGGCGTTATTGGCCGTCCAGCTGGAAGTACTGTCTATGTGCACAAACTTTGTTGGTATGCGGTAATACATGTTATAACCATTGCCGAGTGATGCTATAGGGAAAGGAACCAACGGATATTGCAAAAACATAGAAGTATCCGTCGCCTTATACGTGTCTGGCGCATAATCCTGCAGATTTTGTAAAAATGGCGGAATAGGATTTAAACCAGAATTGGGCCGTTTGGCAATTTCTCCATTCAGCGGGCTGAATGGTTTATCATTGCGATCGGTAATCGTTACAGTAATCGTATTGGGTGTATCGGCCAAACGCGTAATGGATTCTCTCACAAAAGGATTGTTGTTGCCATTAAACATCGTACCGTTACTGGCGCCGGATGCAGTGTTGGCAATCAGGCGGCTCAGGCTATAGGCACCTGTTTCCGGGTTTGTCTCCAAAGGTTTACCGTCAACCAATACAATCGTCATTGCTTTTTTTAATTGTTGTGTACCTGCACTGTTAGAAACCTCCAGGTCCATTGTATAAGTTCCTGTAGGCAGATAATAGGTGCTGGAGTTTGCCTGGATTACACCACTGGTAGGATTCACAACCAACGCTGGCATTTCCGTAGCAGCCCGTTTAGCAGTTATAAGTGCATATGTGGTATCCGTAAGGCTATTATAGGCGGAAGTCCACACGCTCACTATTCTTTTCTTCAGGAACAAACTATCAGCAATGTTTCCGGTTGCGTCATAAATATGTGTCCACTTTATATTGAGCGGGATAGTGGAACCATCGGATACCAAAGAGTTGGAGGAAGCCAGATGCCCTTTGATAACAGTAAAAGTACTGACAGAATACTGCATGGTAGGGCTGATAAAGCCATTTTGGTACTTGGTGCAGGCAACAATAAGCAGGCTGGCCGCCAATGCGATGAAGGTGGTTTTATGATTAAAGATGGTATGGTGATTCATACTGAATGTTTTTGATTTAATAAATAGATGGCCTATTTGGCAGAACCAAAGAAAAACAATGTGTGCTGATTGCCAAGCACGTGCACAACGCCATTTTGGGTAAGCAGGTTGGAGCTTTGTACCAGTGTATGTATCACGCCGGGATTACCAATAATACTGTCAATAGGATTGGTGGGCGTTATTGGGTAGTGCCGCCAGAGTTGTGTAAAATATACCAGCTGCGGCACATTGGATATGACAGAGTTATATCCCTGGCTGCCATCACGTGTATACTCATACGATATTGCCACCGTATCACCGGTTAATTGCGTTGGATACAATGCGCCTGCAGCTATTAACACATCATTGGGCAACGATTTGCCAATGATGTAAAGCGATAATGAATCACGTGTGCCCCTTACATTGTTCTTTACATAATAGAGCAATGAATCCAGCGCGAATTTGGAATATTGGTTAATGGTAGCCTGTACAATAAGTGTTCTTAGCTGCATATAATTCAGCAGTGAATAGTCTGTTGGCACAAAAAAGGTAGTACCTGTTGCGTTGATTTTATCTTTAAAACCAGCAGCATCAATTACCTGTACAAGCGTATCAAACAGCGGATTGGTTTTTAAATAATCATAAGTGGTCGTATTCTTGTATTTATTTACATCCTGCACAGAGCCGCCAACAATATAATTATCTTTTTTGCAACCGGTGATCGCTGTAAAGATGGTCAGTGCGACCAGCAGGATGATGTTATTTTTTATCATACTCTTTTTTTAAACTTTTAAAAGGAGGTTTATCTGCCCTGCGTTGCCCAGTATGGATTTTGAGTTAACAAATTGTCGTAAGGAAACAACGTGGCCATATCCAGCGGCCAGTAATAGCCTTTGGCAGTTGGCGTAGTACGTGCAGGCAGCTGTCCAATGTACTCCAGCCATTGCTGGGTATATTCTGTTCGTACCAGATCGTAATACCATTGTCCTTCGCCAATCAGCTCACGTCCACGCTCCATCACCACTTCGTCTATCATATCATAAGCTGTAGTTGGGTTCTGATAATTAGTGATGCCTGCACGATCTTCTGTGAATGCGAGCTGGCTTCTTGCTCCTTCAATATTACCCAGATAGGCAAGCGCTTCTGCATCCAGTAAATAAATATCTGCAAGACGCAGCAGTACCAAATCATTGTTTACATATGGATATGATTTTGTATCGTGCACGCCATAGGCGAAATTGGCATACTTGGTCATCATATACCCCTTATCATCTCCGCCTGAGGCATCTACCAATTCAAAAACAGATTTATAGCGTGCATCAACTGTGGTATCAAATAAGGTGTTATCGAAAAGACCGCCGGCAGGTGCAATCCAGCAACTGGACTTTTTTCCATCTGTTTTACTGTCTTTCAAAAAAGTACCAAAGCAATTGAATTGGGCTTCTGCCCAATCGCCCGCACCTTTAAAATTGGGGTCATTGGCACTGTACAGCATCGGCAATTCAAAAATGCTTTCTGCAGATGACTGACCTTTCCAGATATTGGGGTAGTTGTCCATAGACTCCAGCGAATAGCCGCCATTATTAATAACCTGCTGGCAATATTTATGTGCAGAGTCGTACTGGTGTTTCCATTCAAACATATGCGCCATTAACGCATAAGCACTGCCCCTGTTTGCACGAATGCTTTTTGAAGGATCGCCGCCGCCATAGTTCATATAACCGGCAGCCAGTCGCAGGTCTGCAAGGCAACTGTCCAATACAATTCCCTCGGCTGTTCTTGCCAATGGTGGAATATTCCCGTAGTCGGCGCCATTATAAGTTTTGGTTACAAATACCGGGTCGCCCCAAACCCTTATCATATAGAAATAAGTATAAGCCCGCATAAAAAGCGCTTCTGCCAGATAATTGTTGCGTGCAGCTTCATTTGCAAACATGCTTTTGCTCATTTGCGGCACGTTTTGCAATACAAGATTTGACTGCGCGATTACCTGGTAGAACCTTGACCAGTTATGCAATGATTCCTCCCAATAAGGAACATAACCAAAGTTAAACTTGGGGCTGGCCACACCGTAATTAAGGAATACATCACCACCGGCCGGGCTAAATACACCTGCTGCCAAATCGCCAAAAACAAAATAAGATGCTTCGGAATAATCAATTTGTGACGGAGCGTTGCGGAGACCGGCACGGAACTGACCATACATAGCCACCGTGGCCTTTTCGACCGCCGCCTGCGATGTCCAGAATTCCTGGCCATAAGTGCTGCCAATGGGCCCACTGTATAAATCTTTTTTGCAGGACACCAATAGCAAAAGGCCTGTTACAAATGGCACTGCTGTAAATAAATGAGATCTTTTCATTGTTGTAATTTTTAATTATAACTGAACATCCAATCCAAAAGTGAATTTGTGCGGTTGCGGATACATGCCACCAGAATAAACACCCAGCTGATCCACTGCTTCGGGATCCGGCATGTTGTTGTGTTTATTTTTGATGATAAGCACGTTGTCAACCAGGCCATACACGCGGATATTTTTCACCTTTAATTTACTGGTAATGGCACGCGGAATATTATATCCCGCCATCAGATATTTTACCTTAAAATAACTTCCATCTACATTCCACATACTGGAGAACGGAAAGAACTGGTAGAAATTCCCCGCCAATGGATTAATGGCAGGAAAGTCTGCTTTGTAATTGGGATCTTTTGCTGCACCCTGCGGTGTCCAGTAATTGATGCCATCCAAATCGGGCAGCCTGTTTTTTGCGAAGTTTGCGATATTGCCACTCAATGCATCAAACTGCTGTTGCTGGAAAGTGTTTATCACAGTACGCTTCCAGGTAAAGGTGCACACAACAGAAAGGGAGAAGTTTTTGTACGTAAAATCATTGGTAAAACCACCAGTGAATTTCGGATTGGGGTTTCCTGTGGGTACACGGTCACCATATTGATCACCATTGTCTTCACCACTCCACACATCGCCGTCGCCATTTGCATCTTTCCAGATGGGATAACCGGGCTGAACAGTGTTGTACCCTTTAAAATAGGTAATCTTATTGCCGGTTAATGGATTGAAAGGAATTTCGCTATTCTTGTTGTACACACCCATGTATTGCATCTGGAACATCTGGTAGATGGGTTGACCTACTGCGTAAATACGTGAAACACCATAATAATCATCTGTTACAAATGTGCGGTTGTTGTTGGGCAATTTTGCAATGGCATTTTTATTGAACGAAAGCACCAGTTGACTGTTCCACTGAAACTTACTGCGCGGTGACAGGTTATGTGTATTAATTGAAAGATCCAATCCGCGGTTGCTTACCCAAAGATCATGGGCGTTAAAATTGATTTGCTGGAAGCCGGTATAAAAAGGCAACACGAAATTGTAATAATCATCTTTTGAAATTTTATCGTAGATATCAGCGTTGATGTTTAACCTGCTATTTAATAATTGAAGATCTATGCCAATATTTTTCTGTTCTGAGCGGGCCCAGGTAAGATCATTTTTAGTAAGACCGTTGGTGTAACTTGGCTGTATAGCCGCTGCACCATTATAAGTGCCGGATACGCTATAGGAATTGTAAGGTGCATAAAAATTGGATGACTGTGATCCTGAAAGACCCCAGCTTCCCCTGATCTTGAGGAAGTTGACGATATCCCTTCTTTTTAATTCTTTCATAAAACCCTCATCAGATACAATCCAGCCTGCACCCACTGCCGGAAATGCGCCCCATTTACTATCATTACCAAAACGTGAAGATGCATCGCGGCGATAAGAGGCATACAATAAATAACGGCTGTTATAATCGTACTGAAGCTGTGCCATGTAAGACAGTAAAGCATCTTTAAGATAATAAGAGCTGCCACCCAAATCCGATTGTGGAATACCTGTAACAACCTGTATATCGTTGGATGGAACATTGTACCCGGAAACTGAGTTACCCGAGCTGACATCACTGGTAAATTGTTGCGCGGCGGTTAGCACAAAATTGTGTGTATTACCTGCTTCGGTATTGAATTTCTTAGTATAGTTTAACGCATTCGATAAAAAATATGTGGAATAGTTGCCCCTGTCAGACAATGCGTAGGAAGGTTGAGCCGCGGCGCCACTTACGCTGGCTGCAACTGCGTCCAGGTTGGATGGCCTGAAATAATCTTTGTTGGAACTGGTTGAATTAAGTGCTCCCTGGAAAGTATACCGCAGCCCTGGCAATATACTATAGTTTGCAGTAACTGAGGCAGTATAATAATCGCTTGTGTTTTTATTGCGCAATTTGCTGGCAAGTCCTGTAAAATTGGAAGAATCAAAACCATTCAGCAAATAAAAAGAAGCAGGCTGGGGGGCATTGCCTGTGTTACTAAAGGGTGTGTTGTCGTCGGAGTTGTCCTTGTACTTGGCGCCGCGCTGCCTGTCATCTTTAGCCATGCTTACAATTAATTGCGCATTGAATTTGGGCGATATCTTAAAATCAAAATTGCCGCGCATTGAATAACGTTTGTAGCCAAATTGTTTGATAATGCCGTCTTCATTATAATAGTTCATGCTTAACCGGTAGTTCACAACATCGTTGGCGGCAGATACGGTGGCATCCACATTTCTTACCAGCCCGTTTTTATAGAACAGGCCCTGCCAGTTGGTGGCATTGTTAAAGTTCGGATTGAGACTATCGGTAAGTATTTGAGGCAAAGCAGACAACTGGCGCGGAGTTGCGTATTGATGGATGATATGCATCTTCAATGCACGCTCTTCTGCGCCGGTATAGGTTTTTAAGAGCGCAGGCTTTTGTGTGACGCCAAAATATGCATTCACCCTGAATTCCGGCGTGCTTGATCTGCCGCGTCTTGTTTTGATATAGATAACGCCGTTAGCGCCTCTTGAGCCCCATGCAGCTGTTGCGGCCGCATCTTTTTGTACGTCTACTGTTTCTATATCGTTGATATTTATTCCTGCCAGGTAATTGGTTCCCGTTGCATCAATGCTGTTGGCAATGTCCTCCGGGTTAACCGGTATACCATCAATAACATACAATGGACCACTCATTGCCTGTGCCTGTGCCACGTTGGCACTTCCACCAATATTTGTATTCACTCTTGAATTTCCTCTTACAACTACGGTAGGTGCTACGCCTGGTTCTCCGGAAGAAACCTGTACGTTCAAACCTGATATTCTGCCCTGCAGCAGCACGTCCACACTTGGTGCGGGCATATTTTCGATCATTTTGCCGGTGATACTTGATTGTGCAGTGGTAGTCGTTCGTTTGTTTTGAATCTGCGCTCCTACTACAACAACTTCTTCCAATGCACGGGAATTTGGTTTCATAGCAACATGTATCGCAGTGCTGCTGTATTTTATCCGCTGGTTGACATAACCCACATAACTAACCTCCACTGTAGCATTGGATGATTTCACCCGTAGCAGGAAATGACCACTCTCATCAGTGGTGGTAGCATTTTTGTTGGACTCTCTTACCGATACGCCTGCCAGTGGCTTACCGGCGCTGTCCGTAACGTGTCCTTCGAAGGGAATTGGGTTGGCTTGCTGTGCATTTGTCTTCACAATTGTGCAGACGGCCACCAGGCAAACGAGTAGCAATTTTTTCATTCGCGGAAGTTTTGGTTAATAAAATAATCTCTTTGCAGTGATCGGTTTGTAACGAATATTTATAGTTATTACAAAACAATTGTTCTAAAAATAGAAGAGTATACGCGTAAAAAATCACGCAACCGTTTGCGCTTTTTTATGCAAACGTTTGTTTTACATGATTTAATTATCGCCGCAGAAATTTGCTGTTGCATGTGGCATAAACGCTGCAAGTATGTTGACGAATGGCAATCAACCTTTATGAATAATTATCTATTTATCGCTGCCCGGTACATACAGATCGACGTTCAATTTGCCATAGTCGCCATACGGATGTGCAAGCCTGTAGTCAAACAATGGCCGATTCCCCCAACCGTTATAAAATTAGTTGCCCGCCCTTGGTACACCGTTTAAAAGGGATATGCTTACCGCAACTTAATTTGTTTGTTAAACACCAGTTCCCAGTAGTCAGCTTTTTGCTCAAGTTCATGCATTTGAAAGATGCTGTTATACCTGTATTCATAAAAAATGAGCTCCTGGGAAGATATTTCACCTTTGAAATTTAATAACAGGTATATTTTTTCCAGGTGTGTCTCGGATTTTTTACCTTTTTCCGCGGGGATATGTAACCATTTCTTTTCTTTCCGGCAATGCGTCAATCCCTCCAGGTCAATAATTTGTTCATCCTCGGGTTTACAAACTATGAGCTTGTTATTGCCGGGATCAAGACCAAAAATGAAATATTGGAATTCCTCAATAAATGGAAGATCCATGTTATTTTCATATGCACTTTTTCTTAAACGGCTGCTCAGCGAATCCGACCTGCGCCGGTTTGCTTTATTATGAAAAATAATAAAACCAAGACATAAGGTTGCAATAACCATCAGCACTAATACAAGTGTAACTATAGATGACATAAAACAGCTTTAAAATACAATGAAACAGAACCCTGATGAATATCTTTCAGGGCGGTGACTTTACCGGTTAAGTTGAAGAAGGAAACACCAGGTCTGCAGCATGTCAGCCCCGGTTGCTGGTATTAAAGTCCTTGAAATTGGAGAGATAATAAAGCTTTCTGCAAAAAGGAAGGAATTCGGTAAATGAGCAGGTATAAGAATCCCGCATATCCAACAGCAGATATGTTTTATAAAATGCCGGAATATTATTTTTATAACAACCTGTCATGTGACAAATATAGTCAGTAAATTTTTGAAGATGGTTAAAGAAATCCTAACAATTATTCAGCGATATACTCACACACATTAATATGCTCATATTTTTTTCGGCTGCAATTCATTTAATATGGCACTGCTTCTTACCAGCGCAAGTTCAAAACTATTTGTCACATTTGCTTTCCCGATGGCAAACAACAATCGTGCATCCTTTAACGCACCCATTACCTGGTCACTGTGCACTTCCGATAAAATTAGTTTTGTGCCCGCATGCTTTGATTCTTTGTGTACTTCTTTCAATGTTCTTATTCCTGTTGCATCTATAATTGGTACCTGCCGCATGCGTATGATAAGCACCTTGGGAGGCCTTTCGATATACCGCATAGCATTTTTAAATTTATAGGCTGCCCCAAAAAATAAAGGCCCCGTGATTTCAAAAACCTCCACCCCGGCAGGTATTGAAAAATTGCCCACCGCCTCCTTATCCCTGCCGCTATCGGCTGCCTCTTTTGTCAATATACTGACATCACTAAACTGAATCATTTTGCGCATAAACAGGAGCACGGCGAGCATCATCCCGATTTCAATGGCGACTGTCAAATCAATTAATACAGTCAAAAAGAAGGTTGTAAGCAGGACGGCGGCATCACTTCGCGGACCCTTCAATACCGAAACAAAACTTTCCCATTCACTCATGTTATAAGCTACGACTACCAGTATGCCGGCAAGTGTTGCCATGGGTATTAAAGCCGCCCATTTTCCGATGAATAACATTATCAGTAACAGTGTCAGGGCATGAATCATCCCGGCAACGGGGGTACGGCCACCATTCTTCACATTGGTGGCAGTACGGGCGATGGCGCCTGTGGCTGGAATGCCACCAAAGAGGGAAGAAAATATATTGGCAGCGCCCTGGGCAACCAGTTCCATATTGGATCGGTGGTTGCCACCAATCATGCCATCCGCCACTACTGCTGACAACAGGGATTCAATGCCACCCAGCAAAGCAATGGTAAAAGCAGGCTGGATTAAATTTTTTATGGTGGTGAAATCCAAATGAGGGATTACCGGAATGGGTAATGACGCGGGTATCATTCCAAACTTACTGCCGATTGTTTCAACAGGAAGATGCAACCACTGCATCGCCACAGTTGTTGCCAATATAGCGATTAGTGAACCGGGTATTTTATGGGTAACCTTTTGCCAGAACAAAATGATGGCAACGGTTGCTGCGGCTATTGCAACTGCGTATAAATTGACTGATGCAAAATGCTCCATGTAATTTTTCCATTTGTCCAGAAAATCGGACGGAACGGCGCCCATCTTCAAGCCAAAAAAGTCTTTTACCTGGGAAGAGAAAATAATAAGGGCAATACCACTGGTAAAACCGATGATCAATGGATGCGGAATAAATTTTATTACCGCACCCAAGCCCGCAAAGCCCATCATCACCAGCATCACACCTGCCATAAACGTTGCAATGATTAACCCGTTTACGCCATGTGTCTGAACAATACCATATACAATCACAATAAAAGCACCGGTAGGCCCGCCTATCTGGACCCGGCTGCCCCCCGTTGCTGAGATAATAAAACCCGCTATAACGGCGGTGTATAATCCTTTTTCGGGTGAAACCCCGGAGGCAATGGCAAAGGCGATGGCCAGCGGCAGGGCAACGATACCTACTATCAGTCCGGCCATAATGTCTTTGCCGAACTGATTCCTGGTATAGTTCTTTAAAGTATCCAGCAGTTTCGGCTTAAACATCTTATTATAATTGTATGGCGGTAATATTTTTTATTGGGCCATTTTCAAAAGATAATCTACACAGCCCGCAGTAAACATGTAATTGGTATAATCAGGATGCCCGTTGCCCATCTTCATCTTTTTATGAAACCAGGTGGATAGTTTTGCCAGGTATGCAGCAATGGCTTCATCGTCAAAACCCTTGTCCTCCTGTCTTTTTATACTTTGCAAGATTGTTTTTTCACAATCCAGGTAGCCCTTCACCTGCTGCAGTTGACTGTCAATGGCGGTTATTTCAGTATCAAAATCAATGGACATATGCGATTCCTCTTTTGTTGGCTATACTTTTATCCAGAACTTTAACAGGTTATCCATTTCTGAGCCCACAATATGGAAGCCACCTGGTACCTCGTCTTCCAGGCTGTGAAAGGTGGCCAGCCTGGTGCCCGCTGGTTTTCGTTCCAGTTGCTTATATAAGTAGCGGTTGTAATAATTATACAGCTCGCCGGAATAATCAATATCCTCATCTATTTTATCTGCGCCGGCTATATTTTCAAAAAAAGAATTGTAAAAATAAAAATGGTCGTAATCCCTGAAATCCAGTTGCGTGAAGTTCCCATGAATAAAAGAAACGTTTTTAAAACCAAGGATTTCTCCTGCTGTTTCCGCGTGGCTGGTTAAAGTTTTCCTTTGCTCAATACCATAATACGATGCGGTTGGTTTGTAATAGGCGGCAGCCAGGCAAAATTTTCCCACACCACTTCCGATATCCAATATCCTGGCATTGTTTTCTGCGGCTAAAAAACGGGCCGCTTTTCTGGCAACATGTAACGGCGTCCAGTGTCTGCGTGCCAATAGCCGGATAGACGCTGGATACAGTTCATTAAATCCTTCATCCCCATTAAACCATCTTGATTCCTGTGTTCTTTTTTTAAAAAAGGGCATCTTGCGCTGCGTTTATTTTCAGGTGGTTATTTTGGATATTTGCCCCTGCCTTTCATATGGTATTCCACCGGAAGCAGGAGACCTTCTCTTTCATCGATATCGGTGGGAACAATCAATGCTATCCAGGCGTTCCCTTCCTCCTGCTGTAATAAAATATTCCGGTCACCCGCTATTATTTTATCATTGACCTGCATCAGTTTTCCATCAACCGGCATATGCACTTCTATCCTGTAATCATGATAGGTAACAGCGGCAATGGCTTCCCCTCTTTTTATAAACCCGGGTGATTCATTAAAAATAATTTGCTCTATTTCTTTAAATCCGGTGAGTTTAAAACTACAAACGCCCACATAGGCAACAGACCCCTGGAAGTCAATCCATTCATGGTCGCTGGTATAATACAAATCCCTGCTGGTTATTTTTTTCATAGTTATTCAGACAAAATTAATCCAGGCATGCCTGCACCGCGGTAAACCTTATCACGGTAAAAAGTGATTTTTATCAGTTTATAAAGAGGTAATTTTACGGACATCATGAGTATTAAAGGGATTTTTCCAATAGATAAATGGGATTTTAAAACTGCATCCATATTTGCGGATCTGCCTGCGGAAGATTTGGAATTGCTCACTCTCAACAAATCTGAGCAGGTGTATAAAAAAGGCGAAATCATATTCCGGGAAGGAGGTTTCCCATCCGGTATATTTTATATCACAGAAGGAAAAGTAAAAAAGTATAAGGTGGACAGGGATGGCAGGGAGCAAATTATTTATGTGGCCAATACCGGTGAATTACTGGGATATCATGCTGTACTGAGCGAAGACCGGTATCCGGATGCTGCAGCAGCGCTGGAAGAAAGCAAAATTGCATTTATACCCAGGGAGGACTTCCTGGCTGCGCTTCAGCAATCCAAAGTGCTGGACAAGCGGTTACTAAAAACATTAAGTCATGAGTTTGCCGTATTGGCAAACAGTCTTACCCTGTTTGCGCAAAAATCGGTGAGGGAAAGACTGGCACTTCAGTTGATTGTCATCCGGGAAAAGTACAAGATAAACTTTCAACCCGGTATGCCGGTCGAGATCAATATGAGCCGTGATGATTTGGCAAGTCTTGTTGGCACGGCCAGAGAAAATGTGGTAAGGGTATTATCTGAATTGAAAGAAAAGGGCATTGTGGAAACAAAAGGCAGGAAGATTATTGTACATGATGTAAGCAAACTGATTGAAATAGCCAATTACAAATGATAATGCAGGTACAAGTCGCTGGTTGCATCTATTCCTTTTTCTTCCATGCTGAATGCCGGGGTCAATACTTTTATCTTCGGTAGCTAGTGCAGCAAAGGTTGGTTTGTCCTTCCAGGCCGCATGGGGGATGGGCGTTACAAACCCTTTGGCATAAAATGCACCCTGTGAGGCATACATAAAATCCGCATCTTCTTTTGGTATACCGGAACAAAAACCTGCGTGAAATTTTGCTTTGTCATAATAGACAATTCCTTTGTCATCTGGTGCCAGTACACCGTTCTCGGGTGCGGGTTTTGCGGTCTGTAACCATTGCAGCGCCGACTCGGCATTGTCGGGCTGAAATGCTGCTACATATACCAGTGCTGCTACTTTTGGATGGTTACCGGCTTCTGTTATAACTGCGCCGCCCCGGGAATGGCCTACAAGGATTGCGGGGCCGTCCTGTTTGTCCAACGCCACTTTGGTAGCTGCCACATCATCTTCCAGTGAGGACAATGAATTTTGAACAACGGTAACATGGTAACCTTTTTTTGTCAGCACACTATACAGTCCTCTCCATCCGGAGCCATCTGCGAATGCGCCATGGACAAGCACTACATTTTTTACTTTTTGTGCGTTAACGTTCATTGCTGAACCGGTAAGAACGGCCGCGCCCATTACGGTAGGAATAAAACCAGTGCCTGTTGCCTGCTGGTCAGTTGTTATCTGAGATTTTTATACTTCAAGTAATGCCAGCACTTGTTTGTTATGGTTTTTTTCAACCTGATTTTTTTGGATGAGCATAGATAAAAACACCAGTGGAAGGACGCTGTCCGGGTGCACGCCCATAATCGTAATAGAAAGTTATTTTATCCCCTTTTCTATTTAGTCTTTCTCCGATATTCATAAGTTGCGGTTTTGAGGGTGATAAAATAATGAGGCAATGAGTATACCGGATCAGGCATTACTGACAATTTGGTATGGAGAGATGGGGGCAATTTTAAGAGCGTGAAACAAACTGTGAAAATACGGGCAAAAGAATTTTCAAGCACCTGCTTTATGTGTGCTGGTTGTGTTCCACTGGCAGTATGAAAACTGCCAAAATTGTGTGTCAAATTACGTGTCAAACGAGGGATTCTGGTAATTTTTTGTGCCCGTTTGTGCTGGTCTTGTGCTGGTAGTGTGCCTGCAATTTTGTGTGTCATTGTGTTTGTCGATTTCGTGTCAAAAAAGGTGGTAGAAAGCGAAAAAAAGCGTCAAAATCTGACACCCGGGCATAAAAAAAGCCTTGTAAATCATTGACTTACAAAGCTATAAAGTGCCCAGGAATGGA
>Ga0068859_100000061_pt1 | contig 111254 bp, 85 predicted proteins | sample KBSSwiS22_FD_66585 | JGI IMG/M metagenome (GOLD analysis project Ga0068859, IMG submission 66585) | Switchgrass rhizosphere microbial communities from Kellogg Biological Station, Michigan, USA - KBS Switchgrass S2-2 | ecosystem: Host-associated > Plants > Roots > Rhizosphere > Soil ...
GCCCCAGGTCTCGATGTCGGCCGGGCGCCTGGCCGGATCCTTCGCCAGCGCCGCGGCGAAGGCCGCGTCCACCTCGGCGGGCACGTCCGGCAGCAGCGCCGAGACCGGCGGCGGCACCGCGAGGAAGACGTCGCTGATGGCGCGCCCGGCCGAGCTTGCCGAGATCGCGCGCCGCCCGGTCAGCGACTCGTAGGCGACCGCGGCGAACGAGTAGACGTCGGCGCGGGTGTCGACGTCCTCCCCCTCCATCTGCTCGGGCGGCATGTAGGCCGGCGTACCTACGATCATGCCGGTGTAGGTCAGGCCGCGCCCGAGCTTCAGCGTCTTGGCGACGCCGAAGTCGAGCAGCTTCACCCGGAAGCCGCCGGCGTCGTCGACCAGGAAGACGTTCTCGGGCTTCACGTCGCGGTGCACGACCCCGGCGCGGTGCGCGGCCCCGAGGGCGGCGCACCCCTGGCGCACCAGGCTCGCCACCTGGCGCGGCGTGCCGCGGCCGCTTGCGGTGAGCAGCAGGCCTAGGTCGCAGCCGGCGAGGCGCTCCATCACCAGGAAGGCGGTGCCGTCTTCCAGCTCGCCGGAGTCGTGGAGGTCGATCACGCCGGGATGGCGGATGCGCGCCACCGTCCGCGCCTCGCGCTCGAAGCGCTGCCTCAGGTGGGTATTGGTCCAGTGCTCGGGGCGGATCAGCTTGACCGCCACGTCGCGGCCGAGCTTCTCGTCGTGGGCGGCGAAGACGATGCCCATGCCCCCTTCGCCGAGGAGCTGCACCAACCGGTAGCGATCCAGCAGGCGGTAGGGGAGCGGGCGGGCCGCGTCCACCAGGTCGGCGCCGTCGGCCGGGCAGCGGATCTCGTTGTGGTCGTAGCAGCGGCCGCAGGTGCCGCAGACCTGCAGGGTGGCGATGCCCCGCTCGTGCATCTCGCGGCGGGTGGCGGCGCGGCGCTCCTCGGCGGCGGTCAGCTGGCGTCGCAGCTTGCTCATGCCCAGCGCGGCGCCGAGCTGGTGCGCGAAACCGGCCACCAGGCGCCGCTCGCTCTCTCCCCAGACGACGGCGCCGGCGACGACCAGCGCGCCGCAGAGCTCCCCCTCCATGTCGGTGACCGCGACCAGCGTCTCCTCGACGAGGTCGACCCACGCCTGCCCGGAGGAGAGGATCCCCTCGAGCTGAGCGCGCGACGGAGGTGCCTGGCCGGACTCGGCGACGGCGGTCAGCCTGCCGCGCTCGACCTCGAAGACGCCGATCGCGCGCGCGCCGATCGCGGCGGCGACCTCGGCCGCCACGCCTCGCGCCCAGCCGGCCAGGTTCTCGGGAGCGCCGGGGGCGGTGGCCAGGAGGCGCGAGACCTTCTCCTGTGCCTGCCGCAGCTTGTCGTTGGCGGCACGGAGGTCCTCGGTGCGCTCGTCCACCAGCCGCACCAGCTCGCGCTGGCGCGCCTTCAGCTGACGGGTGCGCGCCCGGTGCGCCCCGACCACCACGCCGGCGGCGCCGGCGGCGCAGAGCAGGGCGAACCACCCGGTCTGGGTGAACCGCGGCTTCACCGAGAACGCGAAGCGGGCACCGGCCTCGTTCCAGGCGTCGCCGAGGCCGGCGGTGACGTGGAAGACGTAGCGCCGCGGCGCCAGGTTCGTGTAGGTCACCTGCCGGCGCGCCCCCGCCTCCACCCAGCCGTCGTCCACCCCTTGGAGCCGGTAGCGGTAACGCACCTTCTTCGGCGCCAGGAAGGTGGGTGCGGCGAACGTGAGCTCCAGCGTCTTGGTGCCGGGACCCAGCACCGCCGAGTCCGCGGTGGACAGCGGGGTCTGATCCGCCAGCGCGCTCTCCACCACCACCGGCGGGGCCGCGGGCGCACCGCCGAGCCGGGCCGGGTCGACGATGACGACGCCGGCCTCGGTGGGGAGGAAGAGGCGGCCGTCGCGCAGCTTCCAGCCGGCCGGCTGCGCGCCGCCATAGCACTGCGCGGTGCGCATGCCGTCGGAGGCGTCGTAGCTCGTGCCGGCGACGCGCGGGCGCCGGCCGTCGGCGAAGTCGTCGAGCGCCCGGCGGGCCACGCGGTAGATCCCCTTGTCGCAGGTCATCCAGAGGTCGCCGCGCGCGTCCTCGAGGATGCGGTAGGCGGAGTCGTCGAGGAGGCCGTCGCGCGCGGTGATCGTCTTCAGCGCGCCGCCCTTCAGGCGGTGGAGGCCGCCTCCGTAGGTGCCGATCCAGAGCGCGCCGTCGGCCGCCTCGTGCAGCGCGACCACCACGTCGCCGCCGAGTCCGTCGCGCGTGGTGAGGGTGCGAAAACGCCCCCCTTCGAGCACGCTGAGCCCGCCGTCGGTGCCCACCCACAGCCGGCCGGCGCGGTCCTCCAGCAGGCAGCGCACCACGTCGTTGGCCAGGCCGTCGCTGGTGCGGAACGCGGTGACGCGGCCGTCCTTCAGGCGGTCGAGGCCGCCGCCGTAGGTGCCGATCCAGACGCTGCCGTCGGCGGTCGCCAGCAGGACGTGGATGCTCTCGCTGGAGAGCCCCTGCTCCTTGCGGTAACGGGTGACCGAGCCGTCCTTGAGCCGGACGATGCCGGCGTCCACGGTGCCGATCCAGAGCGCGCCGTCGCCGTCCTCGGCGAGCGTGCGGATCTGGTCGCTGCCGAGCTCGGTCTTGCCGAAGACGCGGCAGCCGCCCGGCTGCAGCAGGCAGAGGCCGCCGAGCGTGGCGATCCAGACGCGACCGGCGCGATCCTCGAGGATGCCGCGGGCCTTGTCGCTCGGCAGCCCCTCGCGCGTCGTCAGCGTGGCCACCCGTCCGTTCCAGAGGCGCCCCAGGCCGCCGAGCTCGGTGCCGTACCAGAGGCTCCCCTCGCGGTCCTCGAGGAGCGCCAGCACGTGGTCGCCGGCGAGCCCCTGCGCCCCCTTCAGCGCCTCGACCCGGCCGTCGCGGTAGCGCGCCAGCCCGCCGCCGAAGGTGCCGATCCAGAGCTGGCCGTCGCGGTCCTCGGTCAAAGACCGTACATCGTTTGAGGGCAAACCATCTCGGGTGCCGAGCGCCGTGAAGCGGTCGCCGTCCCGGCGCGCCAGGCCGCCGCCGTAGGTGGCGATCCAGAGCCGGCCGGCGCGGTCGCGATGTATCGCCGCGACCCGATCGACCGGCAGACCGTCGCGCGCGGTGAAGACGGTCCAGGCCGTTCCGTCGCCGCGCCGCAGCGCCAGGCCGGCGTGAGTGCCCACCCAGAGGTCGCCATTCGCCTCCTGCCGCACGCAGGTCACCGAGTCGCTGGGGAGCCCGTCGCGCACGGTCAGCGGCGCGGCCAGGCGGCCGTCCAGAAGGCGGTGCAGGCCGCTCCCGAGCGTCCCGATCCAGAGGCCGCCTCCGCCCGCGTCGGAGATCGCCATCACCTTCGCCTTGGCGAGCTCCGCCGGGCCGGGCTGGAAGGCGCCGCCGGCGTAGCGCGCCAGGCCGCCGCCGTAGGTGCCCACCCAGAGGCTGCCGTCGGTGGCCGCGTGCAGGCACTGGATGCCGTTGTGCAGCAGCGCCGGCGTGTGCGCCTTGTCGAAGAGCGTGAAGCGGACGCCGTCGAAGCGGGCGATCCCTTCCTGGGTGCCGACCCAGAGATAGCCGTCGGACGTCTGGGCGACCGCCTGCACCGCGTTGTTGGGGAGGCCCTGCTCGGCGCGCCAGACGTCGCTGACGTACTGGGTGAGCGCCTTGCCGGGATCGAGCGCGAGTGCCGGCAGCGCCAGCGCCAGCAGGAGCCCCCAGAGGACGAAGCCGCCGCGCTTCACGGTATCCGGGGCGATTCTACGTTCGCCTGCCACAATCTCCCGGTGAGGGGTATCTCGACCACCGCGCTCCTGCTGTCCGCGATGGCGACCGCCTCGGCGCAGGAGCCCACACCGCAGCCCGAGCACGGCCGCGCGACCGCCTCCGTGTCGGTCGGCTACGTGATGGTCCCCTTCGTCGTGAAGGACGACAAGGGGCGGGTCATCAAGGACCTCGAGCAGAAAGGGGTCACCCTCCTCGCCGACGGCAAGCCGGTGGCGACCGACCTCTTCGCGCGCAACGACCGGGCGCCGGTCTCCTTCGCGATCCTGCTGGACGGCTCGGGCTCGATGGCGCTCCTCGGGAAGCTGGACGGCGCGCGCACCGCGATCCAGGAGCTGCTGTCCCGGCGGGTGCCGGGGGACGACTTCGCGCTCTACGTCTTCTCGGAAGGCGCGCTGCGCGAGGAGGTCGCCTTCACCGACGACGCCGCCAGGGTGAAGGCGGCTGTTGCCGCGGTGAAGCCGTTCGGAACCACCGCGCTCTACGACGCGATCGCCAAGATGCCGGAGCTGAGCAAGCTCGGCAAGAACGGCTCGCGGGCCGTGATCCTGCTCACCGATGGTATCGACAACCGGTCGACGCTGAAGCAGAGCGAGCTGCTGTCGATCCTGGAAGGCATCGAGCTGCCGGTCTACCCGCTGGGGTTCCGGTCGAACGTTCTGGTGGAGCCGGCTCCCGGGCAGACGGCCGAGGCGCTCCTCAACATGGATGTCCTGGGTCACATCGCCAGGATGTCGGGCGGACGAATGGAGGTCGTCACCGAGCCGGAACAGCTCGATCCGGCGATTCGCGAGATCGAGAGCGACCTTCGGACCCAGTACCTGGTAGGCTTCTTCCCGACGGGCCGCGGACCGGCACGGTTCCACCCGCTTGCGTTAAAGCTGCCAGGGTCACCACAGGTCATACGGGTACGTTCCGGGTACCGCGGGACCGATCCACCCATCCGGGGGCGCTCCCCGGACAAGGGGGAGAAGAAAGGAAGGGTCCGATGATCAACAGGGCGATTTCGACGTTCCTCGGGGTCACCGCCACCGCATATCTCCTGAGCGGTTGCGCCACGACGAAGCAAGTCGATCAGAGAGTGTCGGCCGCCTCGGCCTCCACCGACAAGAAGATCGAGGCCGTGGAGGCGCAGCTCGAGGAGCTCCAGGAGCGCCAGAAGGGGACCGAGGGGAAGGTCGAGGAGCACGGCCGGAAGATCGAGGAGCTGGGGCAGTCGGCCGCCGACGCTCTCAAGCGCGCCCAGGAAGCCGGTCTCCTCGCCAAGGGGAAGGTCGTCTTCCAGCAGTCCTTCTCCGAGGACCGCGTGCGCTTCAAGATCGACTCCTACGACCTGCAAAAGGAGGCCAAGGAGGCGCTCGACGAGTTCGCGGGCAGGGTCAAGGAGCTGAACCGGGCCGTCTACATGGAGATCCAGGGGCACACCGACGACACCGGCTCCAGCTCCTACAACGACCGACTGGGCCAGGAGCGGGCCGAAGCGGTGCGCCGCTACCTGGCGCGCCAGCACCAGCTTCCGCTGGGCCGCATGTCCACGATCTCCTACGGCGACACGCTGCCGGTCACCTCCAACCGGACCTCCAAGGGACGGTCTCAGAACCGGCGCGTCGTCATCGTCGTGCTCGAGTAGGTCACCCGCGTCGCTTGTCGTGAGGCGCTTTGCGGGAGGGGACGGGGGAACCCGGTATGGGTTCCCCACGCTTCCTGAGCTCCTTGAGGAGGCGCTCCATGTCGTCGGGCAGGGGCGCCTCCACCAGCACGCTCTGACCGGCCGGCGTCGTCCATCCCAGACGGCCGGCGTGAAGGGCCTGCCTCGGAGACGTGATCGGGAAGGGCGGGCGGCGCGCGTCGCGATAGACCTGGTCGCCCACCACCGGGTGCCCGGCGGCCGCGAAGTGGACGCGGATCTGGTGCGTGCGCCCGGTCTTGAGCCTCGCCTCGACGGCCGTCGCCAGGCTGAAACGCTCCAGCACCCGCCACTCGGTGACGGCCTTCACCCCTGACTCGCCCGGCGCCGCCACGCCGCGCCGGCGATCGCCGCGATCTTCGACCAGGTCGCGGTCGAAGACCCCCTTGTCGTGCCGGAGGACGCCCTCGACGACCGCCGTGTAGCGCCGCTCCATGGTGTGGGCGCGCAGCTGCGCCTGCAGCGTGACGAGCCCCTGGCGGCTGAGCGCGAAGACCAGCACGCCCGACGTCTCCTTGTCGAGGCGGTGCACCACGCCGACGTAGCCACGCCCCTTCTTACGCTTGGCGACGTAGCCGCTCACCCGGGACAGCAGCGTGTCCTTCTCCTTGGCCTCGGTCGGATGGGTGAGCAGCCCGGCCGGCTTGAAGACCGCGATCGCGTCGTCGTCCTCGTGCAGGACCTGCAGCGAGGTGTCGACCCGCCGGAGCACCTTGCGGCCCTCGTCGAAGACGACCTGGCTGCTCGCGGCGACCAGCGCGCCGGGGTCGTCGACCAGCGCGCCGTCCACGGTGACCTTCCCTTCCAGCACCGCCCGCTTGAGGCGGGAGGCGGAGTGGGCCGGGTAGAGCTCGGCGAGTCTCCGGACGATACGTTGCGGCAGCACGCCCAATCGTAGACTGTGGCCATGCAAGAGGTCTTTGCGCGCCGGCGCGCCCGCTTCTACGAGGGCCTGAAGGACGGGGTGGCGCTGCTCTTCTCCCCGCCCGAGGCGCGCTACGGACACGACGTGCACTACCGCTACCGCCCCGATCCCGACCTCTACTACCTGACCGGCCTCAACGAGCCGGAGGCGGCGGCCGTCTTCGACGCCGCGCGGAAGCGCTGCGTGCTGTTCCTGCGGCCGCGCGACCGCGCCAAGGAGACCTGGACCGGCCTGCGCCTCGGGCCACGCGGCGCGGTGCGCGCGCTCGGGGTGGAGGAGGCGCGGCCGATCGGCGAGCTGCACGACCGGCTGCCGGACCTCATCCGGGGCCACGCCGTGCTGCACCACGCCTTCGGCGAGCACCCGGAAGGGGACGCGATCGTCTCCGAGCTGCTGGCCCGTTTCCGGCGCGAGGCGCGCGACCCGAAGCGCGGGCCGGTGGTGGTGGCCGATCCCACCGAGGTGCTGCACGAGCTGCGCCTCTCCAAGGACCCCGAAGAGGTCGAGCTGATGGCGCGCTCGGCCTCGATCGCCGCCGCGGCGCACCGGGAGGCGATGGCCTTCACGAAGCCGGAGCGCTTCGAGTACGAGCTGCAGGCGCTCATCGAGCGGCGCTTCGTCCACGACGGCGCCGCCGGGTGGGCGTACCCGACCATCGTGGCCTCGGGGCCCAACGCCACCATCCTGCACTACGTCGAGAACCGCCGCCGGGTGGAGCGCGGAGACCTGGTGCTGGTGGACGCCGGCTGCGAGTACGAGGGCTACGCCTCCGACATCACCCGCACGTTCCCGGCGACCGGCAAGTTCTCGAGGCTGCAGCGCCGCTTCTACTCCATCGTCCTGATCGCCCAGAAGCGCGCCATCGCCGCCTGCCGCACCGGCACTCCCATCGAGCAGGTGCACGAGACTGCCCGCGAGACGCTGGTGCAGGGGCTTCTCGAGCTGGGGTTGCTGAAGGGCAGGCCGGCCGAGATCCTGGCCAAGCGTCGCGACGCGCGCTTCGTCCTGCATCGCACCTCGCACTGGCTGGGCCTGGACGTGCACGACCGCGGGCGCTACGTGGAGAAGGACGGGGGCTCGCGGCGCCTGGCGCCGGGGATGGTGCTGACCGTCGAGCCCGGCCTCTACGTCCGTCCGGACGAGAAGAACGTCGCGCCGGCCTTCCTGGGCATGGGTGTGCGCATCGAGGACGACGTGCTGGTGACCGACGCGGAGCCGCGCGTCCTCACGTCCGAGGCGCCCAAGGAGATCGACGAGCTGGAAGCCCTGGTGGGCAAGGCCTCCTGACGGTCATTTCTTCACTTTCAGCTTGTTATCGATCTTGGCGCGCTCGTCGGTCTCGGGCGCCACGATGACCCGCAGCGTCAGCGGCAGGTAGCCCGGCGCAGCCAGGCCGATCTCGTGCACCGCCGGTCCCTTCAGCATCAGGTCCTCGGACGCGTAGCGCGACGCCGGGCCCAGCCGTGAGCCGTCGAGCGTGACCTCGGCGTCGGGCGGCGTGACCTTGAAGTGCACCGGTCCGACGGTGCGGTAGTCGGGGCTGCGCACCTTGCCCTCGGGTCCGGTGCTGCCGTTCGGCGAGCCCGGCTTCATCTTGGCCTCGATGTCGCTGGTCTTGTCCTCGGCACCGGAGGAGATCACCAGGTCGGCGATGAAGTCGGCCTTGCCCGCCATCGCGAAGCGGAGGCGATGCCGGCCTTCCTTGTCGAAGAAGAGCTCGGCGCCGTTGCCGTGCCCGTCCCAGTCGTCCACCACACCGATGTAGTGGCCGTCCAGGAAGACGCGCGCCTGCTCCGGGCCGTCCAGCTTGACGCCGTGGCGCACGGTGACGCTGACGTCGGCCGGCGGACCGGGAGGCGGTCCGCTCTGGGAGCGCGACGCCGGCGGCGCCACCGGAGCCACCGGAGAGTCGGCGGGCGGCTGAGGCGGCGGGATCGCCTGCCGCGGCGTCGTGGGCACCGCGGTCGGCAACAGGCGCCGCGGCGGCAGCGTCGGGGTCGCCAGCTCGATGATCTGAGGTTGGTAGATCGGCTCCGGTGTCGGCTGGCCGCGCGGCGTCGGTCGGATCAGCTCCTCGAGCAGCGGGTTGAGGGTGGGGGCGGCGTCGGGAGTGGGCTGGCCGATGGCCGCGGGAGGCGCCGGCGCCGGCGACGTGGGGTTGGCGGTGGGTTCTCCGGTGCCGCCCGACGGGCCGCCGACGGCCGGCTGCGGGACCGGAGTGGGCGCCCCGGGCGAGGGGACCGGGTTGCGCATGAGGATCAGCACGACGCCGATGCCGGCGAGCAGCAGCGCGCCCCCGGCCAGGATGAGGGCGACGTTCGCGGATCGGCCGCCTCCGCCTCCGAGCGTGGCCGCGGTCTGCGACTGCATCGTGCGCGACGGCACCGAGGAGAGCTGCTGCGGCACCGGCGTGGACATCTGGACCGTGGGCTGGGTGCCGATCCCGACCGCGGTCGGCGCGGTGGCCCCCGAGAGCGGCAGCGGCGTGCCGCGCTGCGTGGGGCCGGTGCGCGATCCCGAGCCCGACGTGCGGCCGGAGCGCGGCGCGGGCGAGAAGCCCTCCGGCAGCGGCGGGATCTTGAAGGTGGGCGTGGTCGGGGAAGAGCCGACGGCGACCTTGACCGCGTCGACGAGCTCGACGCAGTTGCCGTACCGGTCGCCCGGCTGCTTGGAGAGCGCGCGGGCAATGACGTCGTCCACCGCCTCGGGCAGCGTGGCGACGAGCGTGGACGGCGTCGGAGGGTGCTCGAAGATCGTCTGGTGGAGGACGGCCACCGCGGTGTCGCCGGTGAAGGGGAGCCGCCCGGTCAGGACGCGGTAGGCGATGACCGCCAGCGAGAACTGGTCGGAGCGCGAGTCGAGCTGGCGACCGAGCCCCTGCTCCGGCGACATGAAGGCCGGGGTGCCGATGACCGCGCCGGTCATCGTCAGATCCATGCCCCCCTGAGCGCTCTTGGCCAGGCCGAAGTCGCACAGCAGCGCGCGGCCGTTCTTGTCGAAGAGGATGTTGGCCGGAGTGACGTCGCGGTGCAGGATGCCGCTCCGGTGCGCGTGGTCGAGGGCGCTGGCGATCGCGGTCAGCCACTCCAGCGCCTGCGGGATCGGCACCGCGTCCTTCAGACGCTCGCGCAGGCTCCCCCCGCTGAGCAGCGGGGTGACGATGAAGGCGGTCTCCCCCTCGGCGCCGAAGTCGTAGATCGGCAGGATGTGCGGGTGCTCCAGCGACGCCGCCAGGCGCGCCTCGCGCAGGAAGCGCTCGCGGAACTCCTGCTCGGCCGCGATGTTGGGCAGCACGATCTTGGCGGCCACGCTCCGCTGCAGCTGCTCGTCGAAGGCCTCCCAGACCTCCGCCATGCCGCCTTGCCCGAGCTTCCTGCGGAGCAGATAGCGGCCGAGCCGCGCGCCCGACTGCATCAGGCGCGCCTCCTGGCGATGACCGCCCCGACGAAGAAGTCGGGGTAATCACGCGCCACCGCGTCGACGTCGGGCAGCACCTCGACGTCCGGCAGCCCGGCGGCCTCGAAGGAGCGGCGCCAGGCTTCCGGCGTCAGGAAGCCAGGCGTGGGGCGCCTCTCGGGATGGGTCCTCACGCCGGTGAAGCTGGGCAGGAAGCTGAAGACGAACTCCACGTAGCTGGGCCTCCGGAGCGCCGTCGGCCGCACGCACTCCGAGACGACCACCGCCCCGCCCGGCTTGAGCGCGGCCGCCGCTTCGGCGAGGACCTGATCGAGGTCGGGCGCGACGTGGAAGCAGTTGACCGAGTAGACCGCGTCGAAGCTGCCCGGCACGATCCCCTGCTCGGCCCAGGGCCTGGTCATGTCGAGACGCCCGGCCTCGACGACCGTCCCGTTCGAGGCGGCCGCGCGCGCCGCCCGCTCGCCGCGCCGGGCGAAGGTGGGCACCAGCTCGGTGAAGCGATAGCGCGAGAGCCGTCCGTCGAGGTGCTTCAGCGCCGTCTCGGCGGCGCTCCCGCAGCCGCCTCCGACCTCCAAGACCTCCGCTCCGCGCTCCGGCAGGGCACGCCGCAGCGCCACGGCGCCGAGCGCGTTGTTGATCGCGTAGAGGAGGTTCTCGTTGGAGAAGTAACGGAACCAGAGCGGCAGGCGCTGCAGGACGAAGAGGATGTCCTCGCCCGACTTCTCGCCGCGGAAGAACGCCGGCGCGTCGTTCACCAGGGCGGTCACGATCTCGGCGCCCACTCCGGCCTCCGGCTCTCGGGTGGCGAGCTCCTGCGCCAGAGCGCTCACGTCGCCGGTCTCCAGCGTGCCGGGCCGGAAGCGGCCTTCGTCTTCGCTCAGCACGCCGTGTCCGGCGAGCTTGGCGTAGAGGTAGCGCAGCACCGGCAGCGTCGTCTCCCCGAAGCCGCGGCGCCGGACCGCCTCCTCGGGCGTCTCCCCCTCCGGAGCCGGCAGCGCGCCGGCGTCGTTCAGGATGCGGAGCGCGGCCGCGTCGACCAGCTCGTCGTAGACCTCCGAGGCCTCCAGGAAGCGGTAGGAGAACAGCGCGCGCACCTCGGGATCCGCGATGCCGGAGACGAGCGCCGGAAACGCCTCGGGGGGGGTGCGTCCCACGCCTCCGATCATAAGAGACGGCTAGAGACGCGGTCGCCGGAGACTTGGCGGAGGCGATCTCCGCGGTGCCGGAGGCACCGCTTAGACTCAATTCAGTGCTTCTGAGTCTGATCCGACACGGCGAGAGCGAGGGGAACGTGGCGGCGACGCTCCAGGGATGCCGCATCGACCCGCCGCTCACCGAACGAGGCCGCCGGCAGGCCTCGGCGCTGGCCGCGCGGCTGGCCGGCCACCCCGTGGACGGGATCGTCGTCAGCCCGCTGATGCGCGCGCGGGAGACGGCCGCGCCGATCGCCGTCGCGCGCGGCCTCCTCCCCGTCGAGGACGCCGGCCTCATGGAGTTCGACTGGGGGGAGTGGACCGGCCGCCGGCTCGACGAGGCCCTCGAGCTCGACCTGAAGAGCCTGCGCTCGCGCTGGCGGGCGGGGGAGATCGACCTGGCGCTGGCCGGCGGCGAATCGCCGCGCGCCGCCGCGCTCCGCTGTGCGGGGGTCCTGGAGCGTGTGCGCGCGCTGGGCTACGGCTCGGTGGTGCTGGTGGGGCACGGCCGCGTCAACCGCATCCTGATGACGGTGCTGATGGGGCGCGACGTCTCGCGGATGGACGAGGTGAAGCAACGGAACGCCGGACTCTCGGTGTTCGAGTGGAACGGCGGGCCGGCGACACCGCTGCTGCTGGACGACATCGCCCACCTGGAGCCGGAACTCCGCTCCCGCGTTTTTGGCGATTCTTCACTCCGCTAGAGAGCCGGTCAGCAGAGCGGGTCGCCGAAGACTTGGCGGAGGCGATCCCCGCGGTGCCGACAGGCACCGCAATAAGGTCAGGCCTTCAAATGGGGGTTTAGGGAGACGGCCTTGTTGAGCGCCTCCACTGCCGACTCGAACTTCTTCAGCCCCTCGTACGTCGTCTTCATCGCGTACCAGGCTTCGGCGTAGTCCGGCCGCAGCTCGGTCGCCCTCTTGAGGTGCACCAGCGCTCCGTCCCAATCCTGTGCCCTATTTGCGGCCACCGCCAGGCCGTAGAGGGCGTCGGCGCGGTTGGGGTCGGTCTGGAGCGCGGTCTTGAAGGACTTGACCGCTTCGATGGGCTTGGCCTCGTCCAGGAACGTGAACCCGCGGGCGACGTGCGCGTCGGGGCTCTTGGGGTCCATCTCGATCGCCCGCTGGAATGCGGCGTGCGCGTCCCGGAAGCGCTTCATCCTGCCGAAGGCGATCATCGCCGCGGCCGGGAGCTCCGGCGCCTTGGGGAAGCGCTTGGCGGCAGTCTGCGTCAGGTCCACGGCCCGCTGGTAATCGCCCGACTCGATGAGCGCCCGCGCCGTCTTCAGAGGCAGGTCCAGGTCGCCCGGGTGGGTCTGCATCGCCAGCGTCAGCGGCTTGACCGCTTCCTTGTAGTCGCCGGTGGCGTAGAGCGCCAGGCCCAGCTTGCCGTGCACCGGCGAGGTGTCCTTGGCGGTCTTGGCGGCGTTGCGGTAGCCCTCGATGGCCCGCTTGTGGCGGCCGGTGAGGCGCATCAGGTCGCCCAGGTTTTCCCAGAGCATCGGGTCGGAGGAGGTGCGCGAGCCGGCTCGCAGCCTGAGCTCCGCCTTCTTCGCGTCGCCGCGCGCGTAGTCGAGGAGCCCGAGGGCGTGCAGCACCGGCGAGTCTTCCACGCCCCCCTGCTCCAGCCAGCTCTCCAGGTCCTTCTCCAGGCGCTTCATCTCCTCGCTGACCTTGGAGCCGCGGGCGGCGATGTCCTCGAGGCGCTCCGGGAACCCCTCGGCGGCCATCCTCTGCTTGAGCTGCTCGAACGTGTCGCGCGCCTTCCGGGCGAAGAACTGGCGCTGGGCGACCTGGTCCGCCTTGGCCTTGTCGGTGAGCTTGGTGAGCTCGGCGATCCGCTCTTCGAGCGGCGGGACGCGGGCCTCGGCGTCGACGAGCCGCTGCTTCAGGTCGGCCACCTCGGCTTCGGCGGCGCCCTTCTCGCTGCGGAGGGTGGCGATCTCCGCGGAGAGGCGGGCGCTCTCGGCCTGCAGCTGCTGCTTGGCCTGCCCGGCGCCCTTGAACCCCTGCACGGCCAGCAGGATCGCGACGATGGCAACGACCGCGGCACCGATAGCGATTCCGGTCACCTGATAGCCCCTCCGCTTTTGAGGCGGGGATTCTACCTCCGCCCCACCTCGGGCAGGAACGTGAAGTCTCCGCTCTGGGGGATGGCGTCGACGTGGGTCAGGTCGCGCAGGTGGACGGCCACCAGGTTGTGCGTGTAGAGCGAGACGTAGGGCAGCTCCTCGAGCACGCGCTGCTGGATGTTGCGGTACAGCGGAATCCGCTGCTCGCGCGGCAGCACGGTCCGGCCCTCCTCGATCCAGCGGTCCACCTCGGGGTCGCTGAAGAAGCCGCGGTTCCACCCCTTCGGCGGCACCGAGCTGGAGAGGAAGACCTCGTGGTAATGATCGGGGTCGACGATGCCCTGCCAGCGCAGCGAAAACAGCTGGAAGGCTCCTTTCACGACGTCGGCATAGAAGACCGAGAAGTCGTTCGAGCGGATCCGCGCCTCGACGCCCACCTCCTTCCACTGGGCGGCGATGGCGGTCGCCTGCAGCACCGAGCTCTCGTCGGTGGAGGTCTTGTAGGTGAGAACCAGGCGCGGGCGGCCGCCGCCCGGATCGGGGAAGCCGGCCGCGTCCAGCAGGCGGCGCGCCTCGGCCAGGTCGCGCGTCAGCGGCGGCAGGTCGGCGGCCCGTGCCCAGTGCCCGGGCGGCAGGAGGGTCTCGGTCTTGACCACCGTGTCGCGCCAGAGCCCCTTGGCCAGCGCGTCGCGGTCCAGCGCCAGCGCCAGCGCCCGCCGGACCTCCTTCTTGCCGAGCACCGGGTCGCGCATGTTGAAGGCCAGGTAGGCGTAGGTCGCGCCGGGCAGGATCGAAACCGCCAGGTGAGGGTTCCTGGCGAGGAGCGGCAGCAGGTCGGGGGCGATGTTGTTGATGCAGAGGTGCAGGCTCCCGCGCAGGAGCTCCAGCGAGCGGGTGGTGCCGTCGGGCACGATCCGGTAGACCAGCCGCCGGTGCTGCGCCTTGGCGCCGAAGTAGCCGTCCCAGCGCTCGAAGACGAACCGGTCGTCGGGGCGCAGCTCCACGAGCTTGTAGGGTCCGGTGCCGACCGGATGCGCGTCCGCCTGGGCCGAGGTCATCCCCTTGGGGACGATGCCCAGGATGAGCTGCAGCGGGAAGGACGAGTAGGGCGCCGAGAGGTGGAAGATTAGCTCGCGCGGCGACACGACCTCGATGCGCTCGATGATGCGCAGCGGCTCGCGCTTGCTGCTGACGAAGCCCGGATCCAGCAGGCTCCGGAAGGTGTAGGCGACGTCCTCGGTGGTGAGCGGCCGCCCGTCGTGGAAGCGGATGCCGTCTCGCAGCACGACGCGCCAGCTCCTGGCGTCGTCGGTGGTGCAGGACTCGGCGAGGTCGGGCAGGAACTCGCCTCCCTGCGCCCTCTTCAGGAGGCCGTTGTAGATGACGTCGTGCACGCGCCAGGAGGACTGGTCGGTGCCGACGCGCGGGTCGAGGCGCAGCGGCGAGGACTCCAGCGCCACCACCAGCGTGTCGAGCGGTGGTGGCGGTGCGCTCGGCGCGCAGCCCGGCAGCGCGGAGAGGAGGAAGGACAGGCAGAAGACGGCGGCAGCGCGCTGGAGGACCGCCATGCAGGGCAGTCTATCTTCTCCTCCTACAATCGCGGGTGTTGTCTAAGAGACTGCGCGCCGCCTTGGTGCTCTCGGCCGGACTCCTCGCGGCCGCGCCGCTGGCCGCACGGGGGAAGGGGCGCGTGGTCGTGCTCGGCTTCGACGGCGTCGACCACCGGGTGGTGAGCCGCCTCCTCTCGGAAGGCAAGCTCCCGAACCTGGCGCAGCTCGCCAGGAAGGGCGCGTTCACTCCGCTGCGGCCCACGGTGCCGGCGCAGACGCCGGTTTCCTGGTCCACCTTCTCGACCGGCCTCTCGCCGGGGCGCACCCAGATCTTCGACTTCCTCAAGCGCGACCCGAAGACCTATCGGCCCGAGTTCGCGATCGCCAGCGAGGGAAAGAAGCCGTTCCTGCTGGGCAGCCGCAACCAGCTGGTCTTCGCCTCGGCGGCGGCGCTGCTGGCCTTCGTGCTCGTCTTCCTGCTGGCGCGGCTCTTCACCCGGCGCGCCAAGGTCCTGCTGCCAGCCGCGCTGGTCGCCGCGGCGGCGGCCGGCCTCTACGTGCGTTCCCTCGCTAGGCTGCTGCCGGAGAGTATCCCCACCGTCACCAGCAACCGGCGGGGAACGCCGTTCTGGGAGCTGGCCGGGGCCCAGGGCTTCAAGTCCGTCGTGATGCACGTGCCGGTCACGTTCCCGGCGGTCGACTTCCACGGCGGCCGCCTCCTCTCCGGCCTCGGCGTGCCCGACGTGCGCGGGCGCATCGGGACGCCCAGCTTCTACACGTCCGACCCGTTCTTCGCGCCGAAGAACAAGAACGAGTTCTCGGTGGAGCTGATCCGGCTGGAGGCGAACACCGGCACGATCGCGACCGAAGTCTTCGGGCCTTACAACAAGCTCTTCGGCGAGCCGCCGGTCCTGAAGGTCCCGATGAAGCTCGGGGTGCAGCGCGACGGCGGCGGCCTGCTCATCGACGTCGCCGGCACGCCGCCGTTCACGCTCAAGGTCGGCGAGTGGTCCCCCTGGGTCGTCTTCACCTTCCCCTTCAACCGGCTGGTGAAGATGAGCGGCATCGGCCGCTTCCACCTGGCCGCGGTGAAGCCGGAGGTGCAGCTCTACCTCTCGCCGATCCACTTCAACCCGCGCGACCTGCCCCCCTCGGTGAAGCTGAGCGCGCCGAACGGCTTCGCCAAGGGCCTGGCCGAGCGGTTCGGCCTCTTCAAGACGATGGGCTGGGCCATCGACACCTGGTCGATGAGCGAGGAGACGATCGACGAGGGGACGTTCCTGGAGGACGTCTCCTTCACCGCGCTCTCGGACCGGAAGATGATGAACGGCCTGCTCGAGGACAAGGACGTCGACCTCTTCGTGCAGATCTACGAGTTCCCCGACCGCGTGGCGCATTGCTTCTGGCGCTTCGTCGACACGCAGCACCCGGCCTACGACGCCAGGAAGGCGGCGGTCTGGGCCGGCGCGATCGACCGCTCCTACCGCGAGATGGACGCCATCGTCGGCGACGCCATGAAGAAGCTGGCGCCCGAGGACCTGCTGATGGTCCTCTCCGACCACGGCTTCGCGACCTGGCGCCGCTCGGTGAACTACGACACCTGGCTGGTGCAGAACGGGTTCATGGCGCTCACCGGAGGCGGCGGCAAGCAGGCCGACCTGGAGATGCTGTTCGGGCGGGGGGAGTTCTGGCCGAACGTCGACTGGTCGAAGACCAAGGCCTACGCGATGGGGCTCGGCGAGATCTACATCAACGTGAAGGGGCGCGAGGGGAAGGGGATCGTGGCCCCCGGCGCCGAGTACGAGGCGGTGCGCTCCGAGATCTCCCGGAGGCTGCTGGAGCTGACCGACCCGACGAACGGCCAGAAGGCGGTCTCGCGCATCTTCACCCGCGAGGAGGCCTATGGCTCGTACGACGCCGAGCTCATCCCCGACCTCTTCGTGACGAACACCGACGGCTACCGCATCTCCTGGCAGGGAAGCCTGGGCGTCGTGACCCCGGAGGTGTTCGAGACGAACGCTCAGGTCTGGTCGGGCGACCACTGCTCGGTCGACCCCGAGCTGGTGCCCGGCATCCTCTTCAGCAGCCGCCCCTTCGCACCCGGGAAGAAGCCGGCGATCGCCGACGTGCCGGCGACGATCCTGAAGGCGCTCGGCGTCGCGCCGGCGGAGAAGCTCGATGGAGAGGCGCTCTTCTAGAGTGCGCCGGGCGACCCTTCTCGGTCTCCTCCTGCTGGCCGGCGGGTCGCTTCTCGCCCAGCCCGCCGACCGGCGCCAGGAGCTGGCCGACCTCAAGAAGCGGCTGACCACGCTGAAGGCGCGTTACGCGGGCACCAAGAAGCGCGAGGCCGATCTCAAGCAGGCGCTCGCCTCCGCGGAGCTGAACCTGCAGATCCAGACCGCGGAGCGGCGTGTCCTGGAGCTGAGCTACGGCGAGGTGGAGAAGGCGGCCGGCCAGGCGACGGCCGACCGCGACCAGGCCGCCACGCTGGCGACGAGGCTGCGCGACGACCTGGCGCTGCGGATCTCGGCGCTCTACCGCATGGGTCGTCTCGGCTACCTGCGGACGCTGGTCGTCGCCGAGTCGGGGCGCACGTTCCTGCGCGGGCTCCAGGTCCTCACCCACCTCGCCCGGAAGGACTCCGAGCTCCTCCAGTCCTACCAGCACGCGCTGCAGGATCTTTCGTCGCGCGAGAAGGACCTCTCCGACCGGCGGCACGAGCTGGCGCAGCTCGCCGATCAGAGCCGCCTGAAGGAGACGGAGCTGGCCCTCGCCCGGGCCGAGAAGGCGCGCCTGCTGGCGCAGGCCACCCGCAGCGCCGAGGAGGAGAAGGTGCAGGTCGCGACCCTGGAGGACAAGTCCTCGCGGCTGGCGTCGCTCCTCGACCTGCTGGAGAACCAGGGGAAGGCCACCGCGCCCGGCGCGGCCTCGGTGCGCAAGTTCCGCGGCGTGCTCGACTGGCCGGCCAAGGGCAAGCTGGTGGTGCCGTTCGGGCGCATCGCCAACCCGAAGTTCCCGAAGACGTTCCTGCGCTCCTCCGGCTGGACGCTCGACACGCCGCCCGGCACGGCGGTGCATGCCGTCTTCGCGGGAGAGGTCGTCTACTCGCAGTGGCTCAAGGGCTACGGCAACCTGGTGGTCCTCGACCACGGCGACGGCATCTTCAGCCTCTACGGCCGCCTGGCCACCGGGAGCACCGTCGCTCGCGGGCAGAAGGTGACGCTGGGGGACCAGGTCGGCGTCCTCGGCCCTTCTCCCGAGGAGGAGGTCGCCGGCCTCTACTTCGAGATCCGCGAGGACCGCACCTCGGTCGATCCCAGGCAGTGGCTGAGATAGCCGGCGCCCCGGAAAACGCTTCCGACGAGTATCAAGTTTGCATACATGCAGACCATGGCGGAAACCAGCTCAGCAGGCGCGTCGTATCATCGTGACGGTGACAAAGTGACGAAGTCCCGCGCCGCCGTCTTCGGCTCTTCCCTGGCCCTGATGCTCGCCCTTTTCGTGGTGCTCCCCTCGGTGGGGGCCGATGAGCGGAATGACAAGAAGGACGGCCGAGGGGTCTATAGGCCGCTCACCCTCTTCACCGAGGTGCTCCAGCTCGTGATGTCGAATTACGTGGAGCCGGTCGAGACCAAGCAGCTCATGTCGGGGGCCTTCTCCGGCATGACCGAGGCGATGGATCCCTTCGCCGAGTACATCCCGCCGGAGCGCATCTCCGCCTTCAATGCCGCGCAGACGGCCAGGGAGAAGCACGAGGTGCAGGACGTGGGCGTCGTTCTGGCGCGCCGTCTCGGGTATCCGGTGGTGATCGCGGCGATCCCGGGCAGCCCGGCGGCGACCGCCGGCCTCAAGGGGGACGACGTCATCGAGAAGATCGACGGCCAGTCGACGCGCGGCCTCTCGATCTGGGAGGCCGATTCGCGCCTCTCGGGCAAGCCGGGCGGCCGGGTGTCGGTGCTGGTGCTGCGCGAGGGCGCCAAGCCCAAGAAGCGGACGATCGACATCGTGCGCAGCTCCTGGAAGGCCGAGGCGCCGTCGCTGGCGCGCACCGAGGGGACCACCGTGGTGAAGATCCCCTCGTTCGCGCCCGGCACGACCGCGGCGTTGAAGGGGCTCATCGCCTCCTTCGACCGGACCAAGCCGCTGGTCCTCGACCTGCGCGGCAACGCGATGGGGACCTTCGAGGAGGGCTCCGACGCGGCCGCGCTCTTCGTGCCGGCCGGCACCGTCGGCGAGTTGAAGGGGCGGAAGATCGAGACCAAGACCTTCAAGGCCGAGGCGGGGCAGCGGGTGCACGAGAGCAAGCTGGTCGTGCTGGTGGACAGCGGTACCGCTGGCGCCGCCGAGCTCTTCGCCGCGGCGCTGCGCGAGGCCGGGCGCAAGCCCGCGCCGGTCGCGGCGGCCGGCGCCGACCACGTCGACGACGAAGTGCCCCCGGTGGACAAGGCGAACGCGGCGACCCGGTTGGTCGGCGAGCCGACGCCGGGCATGGGTTTCTCGACGCAGGTGATCCGGCTGGCCAGCGGCGGCGCGCTGAAGATGTCGGTCGGCAAGCTGCGCACCGCCGGCGGCCGCGCCCTCTCGCCGCGCGGCCTGGATCCGGACGACCGCGTCTTTCCGCTGCGCGAGGAGGAGAAGGGCAAGCAGCCCGTCGACCTCATCCTGCAGCGCGGCCTGAAGGTGCTCGCGGAGATCACGGCGGTCAAAGCGGCCGCGTGAGGCCGTGACGCGACGCCGCTCCCGGAATCGGGGCGGCATACCGATCTTCCTGGCGGTGGGCGCGGGGGCGGTGCTCGCCTGGTGGTGCCGTCGGTCCCCGTCGCCGCCTGCGCCCGCCGAGCCGCCGCGCGTCGAGCAGCGGACCCCGGCCGCTCCCACTGCGGTGATCCGGCCGGAGGCCACCGCGCGCAAGCGGGATCGGGCCAAGACCCCGGCCGATTTCGAGCCGGCCGGCGAGCGTCACGGTCTCCTCGCCGTGGTCCTCGACGACATGGGCTACGACCCCTCCGCGATCACCCGGCTCGCCTCGTTCCAGCTGCCGCTCGCCCTCTCGGTGATCCCGACGTCGCCGCACGTCCGCGAGGCCTCGGCGCTGGCGCGCGACAAGGGGTGGGACCTGATGGTGCACCTGCCGATGTCCCCCGAGATCGGAGCCGGCGAGCAGGGAGCGATCGGTCCCCAGGACGACGACCGCGCGATCACGGTGCGTGTGAACGAGGCGCTCGACCGGGTGCCCGGCGCGCTGGGCGTCAACAACCATCAGGGCTCGCGCGCCTCGGCCGACGCGCGGGTGGCGCGGGCGGTGCTCGCGGCCGTGAAGCCGCGCGGCCTCTTCTTCCTGGACTCCCGCACCTCGGCGGCCACCGTGCTGGAGAGCGAGGCGCGCGCGATGGGTGTGCCGGCGCTTTCGCGCGACGTCTTCCTGGACGACGCCGCCACCGAAGCGGCCTCGCCCGGCGGCGCCGCCGAGGCGCTCGACGCGGCGTGGAAGAAGGCGCTGGACACGGTGGCCCGGAAGGGCGCCTGCGTGGTGATCGGCCATCCGCACCGGGCGACTCTGGACTTCCTGGCCGCGCGGTTGCCGGCGCTGAAGGCCGCCGGCATCACCGCCGTCCGAGTGTCTGAGCTGGTGGACTAGCGAGACGGTCAGCAGAGCGGGTCGCCGGAGACTTGGCGGAGGCGATCTCCGCGGTGCCGTAGGCACCGCAACAGGGAACAAGCTACTCGTCCCGCTTGAGCTCGTCCTGCTTGACCTCGTCCCAGATCCTGTCCAGCTCCTCGAGCGGAGTCTTCGACACCTCGCCGCCGCCCGCCTTCACCCGCCGCACCACCTCCTCGAAGCGCCGCGCGAAGCGCGCGTTGGTGGACTGCAGCGCCGCCTCCGGGTCGATGTGGTGCCGCCGCGCCACGTTCACCACGGTGAAGAGGATGTCGCCGAGCTCGGAGGCGACGCGCTCCTTCGAGGCGCCTTCGGCCAGAACCTCGGCCCGGAACTCGGCCACCTCCTCGTCCAGCTTGGCCAGCACGTCGGAGTCGCGCTGCCAGTCGAAGCCGAGGTCGGCGGCGCGCGCCGTCAGCCGCACCGCCTTCAGCAGCGCCGGCAGGCTGCGCGGCAGCCCGGCGAACGGCGACGTCTCCGCGCCCGCCTTCTCGCGCTCCTTCTGCTTGAGCGCCTCCCACTGCGTGCGCACCGCGTCGGCCGAGTCGAGCGTGACCTCGCCGAAGACGTGCGGGTGGCGCGCCACCATCTTGGCGTGGATGCGGGCGGCCACCGAGGCCAGGTCGAAGGCGCCGGCCTCGCTCCCGAGCTGCGCCTGGAAGACGATCTGGAAGAGGAGATCTCCGAGCTCCCCCTCGAGCTCGGAGAGGCCCTTGCCGTCGAGTGCCTCGTGGACCTCGTAGGCTTCCTCGAGGAGATAGCCCGCCAGATCGTCGAACGTCTGCTTGCGATCCCAGGGGCATTCGGCGCGGAGGCGCGCCATCAACGTCACCAGACGGCGCACCTCGTCCGCCGCGCGCGCGGCGTTCGGGTCGTCGGCCTCGGCAGGGTGTTTCGGCTCCGGCATCCGGGGCCGCTAAAATACGCTAGCCTAGACGCCTATGTCCGAATCCGAGAAGCAGATCAAGGTCGTCGATCGCCGCCTCTTCACCGCTGACGGCGACCTTCGCGACGAGGTGAAGGCCGAGCTCGAGGCCCCCGCTCCTGTTCCGGCCCCCGAAGCTCCTCCTGCGCCGGCGCAGGAGCCGGAGGCGGAGGCGAGACCAGCGAGCGATCCGGCGTTCCTGCGGCTGCTCGACATGCTCGGGCAAACCGCCGCGCTCTACCTCGAGGGTATGCCCGACCCCGCCACCGGCCGGCGCGCCGTCGACCTCAACGGGGTGCGGCAGATCGTGGACGCTCTGCTGGCGCTGCGCGAGAAGACCCGGGGGCGGCTGTCGTTCGAGGAGAGCGACGTCGTCGAGGGTCTCCTGGGCGAGCTGCAGCTGACCTACGCGCGCCTGTCGACGGCCGCCCGGCCGCCGAAGGTGCCGGCGCCGCCCGGCGCGAGGCGAGGCTGAGCTCCAGCGGAGCATCGCCGGTCGTGTGGCGGTGCCTGCGGCACCGCGGAGATCGCCTCCGTCAAGGCTTAGCCATGTTGCGGTACCTGCGGCACCGCGGAGATCGCCTCCGCCAAGTCTCCGGCTGGTTCATGTTGCGGTACCTGCGGCACCGCGGAGATCGCCTCCGCCAAGTCTCCGGCTGGTTCATGTTGCGGTACCTGCGGCACCGCGGAGATCGCCTCCGCCAAGTCTCCGGCGACCCGGTCTGGAGCGCCGCGCGGCTGCTCCTGCTGGCGGCGCTGACGCTGTCCGGCGCCGCCGGCGCGCAGGTGCTGGCGGGGCCGGGGGAGACGACCGAGACCGCGTTCCGCCGCGAGATCCGCGGCCACTGGTTTGCCTGGCTGGCCGCACAGGAAGAAGGAGACACCGTCCTGGCGCGCGGCAAGGCCGAAGAGATCCTCAAGCACGCCCAGAAGCTCGGCATCAAGCGCCTCTCCGACCTGGCGCTCTCGGCCACGCTGATCGGGCGCCGCGAGGCGCTCGACGGTCGCACCGACCTGGCGCGTGAAGCGTTCGAGACCGCGGTCCGCCTGGACCCGGGGCTACCCGAGGCGCATCTCGGCAGGATGTCGCTGGGCTTCAAGACGCACCGCTGGGGCGACGCGCTGAAGAGCTTCTTCGCCGCCGTCTCGGCGACCCTCACGGATCGCGAGGCGCGCCGGGTCACGCTGTCGCGGCTCAAGGTCGTCGGGGTGCTGACGCTGGCCACCGCCGGCGCGTTGCTGGTGCTGCTGACGGTCGCCCGCTACGCGAAGCTCTATGCGCACGACCTTTCCGAGGTGGCCGGCAAGCTCTCCGGCGGCGCCCTCAAGAAGCCGATCACGCTGGTCCTGCTGCTGCTGCCGCTCTTCCTGTCGCTGGACGTGCTGTGGCTGGTGCTCGTCCTCTACGTCGCGGTCTGGGGCTACGCCACGCTTCCCCAGCGCGCCGCGTCGTGGGTGGGGCTGCTGACGGTGGTGTCGGTGCTGCCGGTCCTCGACAGCATCGCCTACGACTACGCCACCGACGCCTCGCCCGTCCTGCGCGGTGCCGAGGCGCTGGCCGAGGCCCGCTACGACCAGCGGGTGCTCGACAACCTGGAAGGCGTGAAGAACGTGCTCCCCGACGACCCCGACGTGCGCTTCCTGCTCGGGCGGCTCTACCAGTCGCTGGGACAGAACGACCGCGCGGTGTCGGAGTACACCATGGGCGCGCAGGTCTCCCCGGCCGAGAGCCGCTGCCTGGTGAACCGCGGGAACATCCACTTCGTCGACGGCGACTACGGCTCGGCGCAGGAGGACTTCCTGGAAGCCCTCAAGCGCGACTCGCGGAACGTGGCGGCGCGCTACAACCTCGGCCTCACCTACAACGAGACGTTCCGCCAGAAGGAATCCGAGGAGGCGCTGGCCGCGGCGCGGGCGCTGGACGCCCACCAGGTGGCCCGCTGGCAGGCCAGCCCGACGTTGGTGAAGGTCGTCTCGCAGGACTTCACCCCCGAGGACGCGCGCGCCAAGATCAAGAGCCTGGAGGCCGACCCGCGCAGCCGGCGGCTGCTGGGCCACTACCGGGCCGAGCACGTGCAGGAGACCTGGAAGACGCCGGTGGTGCTCGGGGTGCTGGCCGCGGCGGTCCTGGCGTTCGTGGTGGACCGCTGGCGCAAGAAGGCGCACGGCTACTCGGTCGAGTGCGAGAAATGCGGGCGCACGTTCTGTGCGCTCTGCAAGCCGGCCGGGGAGAGCACCCAGTACTGCTCGCAGTGCGTGCACGTCTACCTGAAGAAGGACGGCGTCGCCATCGAGACGAAGCTCCAGAAGATCGACGAGGTGAAGCGCCGCAAGGCCCGCGAGCGACGCCTGAGGCGTCTGGCGAACGTCTTCCTGCCGGGCTCGGCCGCGTTCCTGGAGTCGCGTCCGGCGATCGCCGCGCTGGCCCTGGTCCTCTTCTTCCTCGGCCTCTACGCCGCGTTCGGCTGGGACTCTTTCGGCGTGGTGCCGCGCCCGGAGGTCACCTCCGGCGTGGTGCGGCTCCTTTCCTGCCTGCTGATCGCCCTGGCCGGCTGGCTGATCGGCCAGGCCTTCGCCGAGGGAGAGGTCTGAAGTGACCGAGGTGACCCGCTAATGGCGCTGGAAGGGACCCTCCGCGATTTCTCGCTGGCGGACATCCTCCAGCTCATCTCGCTGCAGAACAAGACCGGCCTCCTGGCGCTCAAGAGCGCCAGCGACGTCGTCACGCTGGGCTTCATGGACGGGCGGCTCGTCTCCGCCGAGTCGTCGGCGCGGCGGATCGACACGCGCCTCGGCACCGTGCTGGTGAAGACCGGCCGCCTGAAGCCGGAGAACCTCCAGAAGGCTCTGGAGATCCAGACGCAGACGCTGCAGCGCCTCGGCTACATCCTGCTCCGCAACTCGTTCTGCACCGCTGACGACCTGCGCGACGGGCTGGACATCCAGATCCGCAAGATCGTCTACAGCCTCTTCCGCTGGGGGGACGGCGACTACAGCTTCGAGCAGCTCGAGAAGATCGACTACGACCAGGAGTTCGTGACGCCGATCCTGGTCGAGAGCCTCCTGATGGAAGGCGCCCGGATGATCGACGAGTGGCCGATCATCGAGCGCGTCGTCACCTCCATGGAGCTGGTGTTCCAGCGAAAGCCGGTGGCGCAGCCGATCATCCATGCCGACGCCGAGGAGGCCGACGAGATCGGGGACTCCACCCTGGAGCGCCGCGCTCGAGAGAAGCGAGCCGGCCCGATCAAGATCACCGACAAGGAGTGGGCCGTCTACCAGCTGGTGGACGGTGAAAAACGCGTCTCCGAGGTCCTGGAGCAGCTCTTCCTTTCCGAGTTCGACGGCTGCAAGGCCTTCTACGACCTCATCAGCCGCGGGCTGATCGAGCAGAAGAAGGTCGAGCCGGTCCAGGGCAAGAAGCGCGAGACGCCGCTGGCGGCGCTGGGGGCGGCGCGCGAGGTGAAGGCCGTCGCCTTCCTGGCCGCGGCCGCCGTGGCCGCGCTCGTCTCCGCCGGCTATCAGCACCGTAACCGACTCAACCTGCTGCCGATGCCGCCGAAGCGGATCGCGGTCGTGGAAGGCTTCGAGAAGGCCGTCTCGCTGCTGCGCCTGCGCCGGCTCACCGAGGCGGTGGACACCTTCTACCTGACGTCCGGCCGGTTCCCGGAGACGATCGATACGCTGGTGAACGCGCGCTTCCTCTCCCGTGATGACCTGAGAGACACCTGGGGCCGCCGCTACCGGTACATCCTGCAGCCCGACAAGTACTACCTGGTCGGGTTCGACCCGGACGGCAAGACCGACATCGACCTGTTTTTTTCCAACAACGCGCGTACGAATCAGGCAACCACCCCCATGCCTCCGCGCGGTGCCCGCCAGGAAATTATCGTGATCGATTAGGCGGTGCCTGCGGCACCGCGGAGATCGCTGAGTCATAAGGCGGTACCTCTGGCACCGCGGAGATCGCCTCCGCCGAGTCTTCGGCGACCCGCCAAGGCTCCGGCGACCCGATCTGCTATCCGTCTCGCTCGGCCTGGGCCTGAGCCTTGCGTGTACTCTGTGAGATTCCCGCGTTCTCCAAAGTTGACAAGGACTCGCTAAGGTTTTATATTGCACCTCGGGGCCGCAAGGTCCGGAGGAAACCATAATGAGCAAGATCATCGGAATCGACCTCGGTACCACGAACAGCGTCGTGGCCGTGCTGGAAGGCGGCACCCCCGAGGTCATCGCGAACGCCGAGGGGGGTCGCACGACCCCGTCGGTGGTCGGCTTCAGCAAGTCCGGGGAGCGGCTGGTCGGCCAGGTGGCCAAGCGCCAGGCGATCACCAACCCCGAGAACACCGTCTACTCCATCAAGCGCTTCATGGGCCGGAAGGCCGACGAGGTGAACGAGGAGCTGAAGATGGTCCCCTACAAGGTGGCCCGCTCCGCCAATGGCGACGCGCGGATCGCCGCCGGGGGCCGCGAGTTCTCGCCGCCGGAGATCTCGGCCATGATCCTGACCAAGCTCAAGGAGGCCGCCGAGGCTCACCTGGGCGAGAAGGTCGACCGGGCGGTCATCACCGTGCCGGCCTACTTCAACGACGCGCAGCGGCAGGCCACCAAGGACGCCGGGCAGATCGCCGGCCTCAAGGTGGAGCGCCTCGTCAACGAGCCGACCGCCGCGGCGCTGGCCTACGGCCTCGACAAGAAGAAGAACGAGACGATCGCCGTCTACGACTTCGGCGGCGGCACCTTCGACATCTCGATCCTCGAGGTGGGAGAGGGCGTGGTGGAGGTCAAGTCCACCAATGGCGACACGCACCTGGGCGGCGACAACATCGACCAGAAGATCGTCGACTTCCTGCTCGCCGAGTTCAAGAAGGACCAGGGCATCGACCTCTCGCGCGACCCGATGGCCATGCAGCGCCTCAAGGAGGCCGCCGAGAAGGCCAAGATCGAGCTCTCCTCCACGGTCGACACCGACATCAACCTGCCCTTCATCACCGCCGATGCCGGCGGGCCGAAGCACATGAACCTGCGGCTCTCGCGGGCCAAGCTCGAGTCGCTGGTGGACGAGATCATCCAGCGGTCGGTGGCGCCGGTGAAGCAGGCGCTCAAGGACGCGGGGGTCACCGCGCAGCAGATCGACGAGGTCGTGCTGGTCGGCGGACAGACGCGCATGCCCAAGATCCAGTCGCTGGTCAAGGAGCTCTTCGGCAAGGAGCCGCACAAGGGCGTCAACCCCGACGAGGTCGTGGCCATCGGCGCGGCCATCCAGGGCGGCGTGCTGGCCGGCGACGTGAAGGACCTTCTCCTCCTGGACGTCACCCCGCTCTCGCTGGGCGTGGAGACGCTCGGCGGCGTGATGACCAAGCTCATCGAGCGCAACACCACGATCCCCACGCGCAAGAGCGAGTCCTTCTCGACCGCCAGCGACGGGCAGACCTCGGTGGAGATCAAGGTGCTCCAGGGGGAGCGCGAGATGTCGGCCGACAACAAGAAGATCGGCGAGTTCCACCTGGTGGGCATCCCGCCGGCGCCGCGCGGCATGCCGCAGATCGAGGTCACCTTCGACATCGACGCCAACGGCATCCTCAACGTGACCGCCAAGGACCGCGGCACCAACAAGGAGCAGAAGATCACCATCACCGGCTCCTCGGGCCTCAACAAGGACGAGGTGCAGCGGGCGGTCAAGGAGGCCGAGTCGCACAGCGCCGACGACAAGAAGCGGCGCGAGGCGGCCGAGGCCAAGAACCAGCTCGACACGCTGGTCTACGCCACCCAGAAGCTGATCGACGAGAACGGCGACAAGATCCCGGCCGCCGACAAGACCGCGGTCGAGACCGCAATCGCCGACGCCAAGAAGGTGCTCGAGTCGCAGTCCACCGACGCCGAGGCGCTCAAGCGGTCGGCCGCCGACCTGCAGAAGGCCAGCTACAAGGTGGCCGAGGCTCTCTACAAGAGCACCCCGCAGGCGGAGGCCTCCGGCACCGGCCCCACGGCCGGTGAGCCATCCCAGGGCGGAGCCAAGGCGGACGACGTGATCGACGCCGAGGTCGTCGAAGAGAAGAAGTAAGCCATGGTCCGGATCCACGCCAAACGCGCCCCACGGCGACGGGTGACCGAGGGCGAAGGGCAGGAGGGCGGCGGCGATTACTTCCTCATCGGAGTGATCGCCCGCCGCTTCGGCGTCCACCCCCAGACGCTTCGCCTGTACGAGCGGGAGGGGCTCATCCGCCCCGCCCGCTCGGCGGGCAACACGCGGCTCTACGACCAGGAGACGGTCGAGCGTCTGGAGATGATCCTGACGCTCACCCGCGACCTGGGTGTGAACCTCGCCGGTGTCGAGGTCGTGCTCGAGCTGCGCTCGCGCCTGGCCAAGGTGGAGGGAGAGGTGGGCCGTCTGATGGAGGCCTTCCGGCAGGTGGCTGCCGAGCACGGCGCTCGCCTGGATCGCGCCAGGGCCGACAGCCCGAACGCGCTGGCGCTCCGCCCGCGAAGCGCGATCATCCTGCGGGGATAGTCGGCAAGCCATAATCCTTGCCCCGTGTCGCAACGACGGCGCCCTAACGACGATTCGAAAGTCCTCCGCAAGTACCTGGAGGACATCGCGCGCTATCCGACGCTGGCCGTCGAGCGCGAGCGCGAGCTGGGACGCGCCATCCAGAACGCCGAGACCTCCGAGGTGGACCGCCAGGCGGCGATCGACGAGCTGGTGCGCGGCAACCTGCGCTTCGTGGTCTCCTACGCCAAGCGCTTCCACTCCCCCGAGGTCTCGTTCCTCGACCTCATCAACGAGGGGAACATCGGCTTGATCCAGGCGGCCAAGCGCTTCGACGCCGAGCGCGGCGTCAAGTTCATCACCTACGCGGTCTGGTGGGTCCGCCAGGCGATCTCGCACGCGCTCTCCGAGCAGACCGGCGCGCTGCGCCTGCCGCACAAGCAGGCCACGCTGCACTCGCGGCTGGGCCGCGTGAAGGAGCAGCTGGCCCGCGCGCTGGGACGGGAGCCGACGGTGGTGGAGATCGCCGCCGAGGCCGGCCTCGACACCGAGGAGGTGGAGATGCTCCTCTCGATGTCGCGCTCGTCCGAGTCGCTCTCGGACTCGATGGGTATGGACGAGGACCGCACGCTCGAGGACGTCCTCCAGCAGACCACCGTGGCCGCCGCCGACGAGGAGCTCCTGAAGCGCTCCTCGATGGAGCAGACGCGCGGGCTCCTGGACGAGCTTCCCAAGAAGGAGCGCGCCGTCCTCTGCCGCCGCTTCGGGATCCCCGAGGACGGCAGCGACGGCGAGAAGGAAGCCATGACGCTGCAGGAGATCGGCGAGGAGCTGAAGCTCTCCCGCGAGCGGGTGCGGCAGATCGAGGCGCAGGCGCTGGCGCGCATCAAGCGCACCATGAAGGCGCGTGCCCTCAAGGCCTACCTCAATTGACCGAACATAGAATCGGGAGCGCGATGGGCTCCCCCGATCCCGCGGCCCACGACGCGGTCGCCTCGGAGTGCGGTGTCTGCAAGGGCATCGGCTGGCTGGAAGCGAGCGACGGCAGGCGCCTGGTGCGCTGCCGCTGCCGCGAGCAGGCGGTCATCCAGCAACGGCGCGCCGGCTCCGGCATCCCCGAGCGCTACCGCAACTACTCCATCGCGACCTTCCAGGTCCATCCGGCCAACGAGTCGCAGAAACAAGCCAGGGGCTTCGCCCGCCGCTTCGTCGAGCTCTATCCTGCCGTCAGCGCCGGCATCCTGATCAGGGGTGCGGTGGGGCGCGGCAAGACCCACCTGGCGGTGGCCATCCTGAACGAGCTGCTGGACACCAAGGCCGTTCAAGGCGTGTTCTGCGATTTCGGAGAGCTGGTGGACCGTATTCAGGCGAGCTTCGCTCGCGGGGCCGACGAGAGCGCCGACGAGGTGCTGGCTCTTTACCGCAACGCCGAGCTGCTCGTCCTGGACGAGCTGGGGGCGCGGCGCCCCAGCGACTTCGTGCGCGACGTGCTCTACGGGCTCATCAACTCCCGTTACAACCGGCGCCGCATCACGATCGTCACCACCAACTACGGCGACGAAGCGGAGAAGACGGGGGAGACGCTGGAGCAGCGCGTCGGTCCGCAAGTGCGCAGCCGGCTGGCCGAGATGTGTCAGGTCCTGACGCTCTCCGGGGAGGACTTCAGGCTGGAACGGAGGGCCGGGCGCGCCTTCAAGTGAGAGGCATCCTGGAGAGCGCCGGCCGCGGGATGCGCGCCGCGCTGGCCAATCCGGTCCTGTTGCTGGCGCCCCTGGCGGTCGCGCTCTTCACGCTGCTCTCCTTCGCCCTGCCTCTGCTGGCGCTCTTCGCGTTCGCCTACGAGAGCCTGCCGCCCCTCTCCGAGGCCACGCCGCAGAGCGTGCTGCTGGCGCTCCTCGACCCGCTGGAGAAGGCGATTCGCGCGCCCGCGGTCCTGCTGATCACGCTGGTGGCGCTCACCATCCTGATCACGCTGCTCTTCGCCGCCGCCGGGTTCGCGCGAGCGGGCCTCTTCGGCGTCCTGATCCGGGCCGACGCCCAGGCGCCGTCCGGGGCGTCGCGGAGCGCCTTCAGGGTGCCCTCCAGCCTCCGGGTGTTCCTGGCGGCCGGCGGCCGCTACGGCTGGCGGTTCTTCTGGATCCTCAACCTCAACGCGCTGGCGGTCTGCGTCCTGCTGCTCCCGCTCCTTCTGGGGGCGGTCGCGCTGCTGGCCGGGTTCGCGAACGGCCACATCGTCCCGGGGCTGCTGCTGCTCGTCCTGGGCCTGCCGATCGCGCTCGCCGGGGGCATCGCCATCCGCCTCGTGCAGCTGGCGGTCGAGCGCGAGACGCTGGCCAGGAACCTCACGGTGCGCGAAGGGGTGACGCGGGGTCTCCGGCGGCTCAGGGAGACGCTGGTGGGCAGCCTGTGCCTCTTCCTCCTCTACATGGCCGCGGCCATGGTCGTCGGAGGTCTCTTCAGCGCGCCCAGGATGCTGCTCCTGCTGGCGTACCACGGCAGCGGCTGGTCGCTGGGCGCCGGGGCGGTGCTGACCGTGCTGCAGGCGCTGGCCGTCGGCGCGCTCGACCTCGTCAGCACCGCCTCCTTCGTGTCGCTCTGGGCGGAGGAGCCATGAAACGCGCACGGCATTTGCAGGAAGGGCCCGCGTGAAACGCCGCTACGCTCTCGCTCTCCTGGCGCTCGCCGGCTGTGCCGCGCCGCCCAGGCCCCAGGTCGCCCCGCCGCCGGCGCTGCCCAGCGCGGCACCGGCGCCCGCACAGGCTCCGGCCCCGCCGCCCGCCGCCGCCCCGGCTCCCGCGGCTCCCGCCGGCCTGTTGCCACAGGTCGCCGAGCCGGCTCTCCTGATCTCGCTGGCTACCGACCGGGCGTCCTTCACGATGCCGGCCGGCGACTGGCTGCTCCAGGCCGGCGGGCGCACCGAGCGCGTCTGCGGCGCGATCGTGGTGCGGGCTCCGGCCGGCGCGGCGAGCGAGCCGCTCTTCGCGGTGCAGGCCGGCTCCTTCGGCGAGCGCGAGGCCGCCGACCGGCAGGCGTCGGCGCTCGGCGCCGTGCTGCAGCTCGACGCCGCGGTGGTGGAGGCGGGGGGCCGCTTCACCGTCCGCGTCGGCGCCGCCGCGCCCCGGAAGACGGCCGAGGTCCTGCTCACCCGCGTGCGGGCCGACGCCGCGGTGGACGCGTTCCTGGTGGGCGCCAGCCCGGTGCCCGCGTCGGCGACGCTCACCGTGGAAGTGGCCGGTGCCGCCTCCGAGCGTCCGTCGCCGCTGGCGATCGCCCCGGTGGACGGCGCGCCGGTGCCGTACGGCAGCTCCACCTATCGGGGCCACCTGCTGCTGCGCGCCACCGGCCGCGGCACGCTGCACGTACTCAACCGCGTGAACCTGGAGGACTACCTGCTGGGCGTCGTGCCGAGCGAGCTCGGCCCCAAGGTGTACGACGAGGAAGAGGCGCAGAAGGCGCAGACGATCGCCGCCCGCACCTACGCCCTGAAGCACCGCGGCGACTTCTCGGCCGAAGGGTACGACCTCTGCTCGACACCCCGATGCCAGGCGTACGGCGGCGTCTCCATCGAGCAGGCGCTCTCGACCGACGCCGTGGAGAAGACCGCCGGTGAGGTCCTGACCTACCGTGGCACGCTCGCCGACACGCTCTTCACGTCGACCTGCGGCGGCCGCACCGAGAAGGCCGCCGACGTGTTCCCGGGCTACGCGTTGCTGGACGTCCCCTACCTGGCCTCGGTGGTCTGCGGCGGCGAGGCGGAGGTCCCGCTCGACGCGACCGCTGTGCCGCGCAAGGGGAAGGGGCCCGACACGTTCCTGGGCGTGCGCGGCCGGGCGCTGCTGGCCTCGCTGGGCCACACCGCCAGCGGCTGGGCGGAGGTGAACGCGGCCCGCCAGCTCCTGCGCCGGCGCCTGGGGCTTCCCGCCTCGCGCGGACTCGCGAGCCTGGCACCAGCCGCCGTCTACCAGGACCTGGCCGAGGCCGCCGCCTTCGGCGACCTGGACCTCCTGGCGGAGCCTGTCGAGCAGTCCCGCGCTCCGGCCGGCTGGCCGGCGAAGGCGCGCGCGGCCTACGCCGTGGCGGTGCGCTTCCAGCTCGGGAACGGCGCCGACCTGCCGGTGGAGCGCGCGTTCCGCAACGAGGAGGCGGCGGGGCTGTGGGCCAGCGTGCTCACCAGGCTCGGCGGGTTCGAGGAGGTGGAGGGGCGTTTCCTGGGGCTGGACGGCAACGGCTCGCTGGTGGTGCGCAGCAGCAAGGGCAAGCAGGCCTTCCCGCGGGCGGAGGTCTTCCTGCTCTTCCGCGGCGGGCTCGACAGCTTCGAGCCGATCCCCCACCTCTCGCTGCACGTGAGCGAGCGGGTGCGCGTCTTTGCGCGCGACGGCAAGGCCGCGGCGCTCGTGGCGCTGCCGTCGCCGGCCGCCGGCACCTACGACCGCGACAGCGCCTGGGTGCACTGGACGCGACGCTTCACCGGCAAGGAGCTCGCGCAGCAGCTCGCCTCGCGAGGCGAGGGGCGCTCGATGACCCTGGTGAAGTCGGTCGACGTCGTCGAGCGCGGCTCCTCGGGGCGCGCCAAGAAGGTGCGGGTCGGGACCGACCGTGGCAACGTCGTCCTCACCGGGCTGGAGATCCGCTTCGCCCTGAACCTGCCGGAGCTGCTCTTCACGGTCGTCGAGGGAAACGCGGAGGCCGAGCCGGTCTTCACGTTCTACGGACGCGCCTGGGGGCATGGCGTGGGCCTCTGCCAGAACGGAGCGTTCGGCATGGCGCTGGCCGGCCACGGCTACCGCGAGATCCTTTCGCACTACTACCCGGGCACGGAAGTGGGACCGCTCAGCCGGTAGGTGTAAGGAGCGGCCCCCCAGTCCGCATAAGCCGTCATGAACGCGAGAGCCGCGGCCCTGCTCCTCGGCGTCCTCCTCCCCGTCCCGGTCACCGCCCAGACGGATCGCTGGCTGGCCACGGTGGTCAGCGCTCCGGCCACCGGTGGCGGGCGCTGGCGGACGACCCTGCAAGCGCACAACGCGTCGGCCGCGCCGAGCCGCCTGGAGCTCGTCTTCCACCCCGCGGGCGAGCCGGCGCGCGCCGATCACCCGCGCGCCGCCCTGGCTCTGGCGGCGGGGCAGACGATCGGCGTGGACGACCTGCTGCGCGAGCGCTTCGGCGTGAGCGACGGCTCCGGCAGCCTCGACGTGCTCCATGCCGAGGGCGACCCGCCGGCGCTGGCGTTCGAGGTGCGCCGCGAGTCGGGCGGCGGCGGCTCGGTGGGGCTGGCGGTGCCGCTGCTCTCGGCGGCCGACGCGCTGCAGTCCGGGGAGCGGGCGGTGCTGATGACGCCCGCTTCCAGCGGGCAGCGCTTCAACATCGGCGCGCGGGCGCTCGGCGCGCCGGTCGCGCTGGCGATCACGGTGGTAGACGCCGGCGGCCAGGTGCGCGGTACCGGGGCGCGCCGGATCGCGGCCGGCGTGCAGCTCCAGGAGAGCGCGGCCGGCTTCGCCTCCTCGGCCGTCGCGCCCGGCGACGTTCTGATCTTCGACGTGCTCGCCGGCGCGCTGTTTCTCTACGGCACGCCGGTGGACGAGCTCTCCGGCGACGGCTCTTACCAGGCGGCCTCCCGCCTGGCGCCCTCGTCCGAGCTGGTCAGCGATTTCACGCCGCCGGTGGGGCGCGTCGGCGACGCGCCCGGCGGTCCGGGCGTCATGCGGCTGATGACCGCCACCTCCGCCGACGGGCTGGCGTTCCAGCGCACCGGGCAGGTCATCACCGATCAGGGTGACGTGCCGGACGTCGCGGTCGACTCGCGCGGCTGGCTCTACCTCACCTACATCGGCTGGACCGTCGGGGCCGAGCGCAACAAGGTCGTCGTGGCGATCTCCCGCGACAAGGGGAGGAGCTTCGTCTTCAAGAAGGCGGTCCTGACCGGCTTCGAGGGCATGGCCGATCCCGTCGACCCCGACCTGCAGATCCTCGAGGACGGCCGGTTCCGCCTCTACCTCACAAGCGCCGAGGGAGGGGACTTCACCCGCGCGCGCACCTATTACGCCGAAGGCACCGACGGCATCCATTACGCGAAGAAGGGGCTGGCCTTCGTGCCGCCGGCTGGGGTGGCGCTCGATCCCTCCACGGCGCGCATCGGAGCCACCTGGCACCTCTTCTCCGGCGGGCAGCCCGGCTCGAACCGCCACGCCACCTCCCCTGACGGTACGACCTATCTCTTCGACCGCGAGATGACCTTCCTGCGGGACGGCGTCGGCCAGCTCATGGCCAACGGCACCGCGGTGCCCGGCGGCACCCGCTTCTACACGTTCGATAGCATCCCCTCGGCGCCCGGCCGGCAGCCCGGGATCGGATCGGTCTTCACCGCCGACGGCGTGAGCTGGACGGTGGAGCCGGGCCAGCGGCTGGCGCCCGATCCGGCGAGCCCCCTGGAGAGCTCGGGGGTGAAGGACCCCGCGGTGGCACGTCTCCCCGACGACTCCTACCTGATGGTGTACGTCACCCGGATTCCCTGAACCGTTCTCACCCGCCGCTGGTAAGCGCCAGGATGCGCTCGCTCGGCGGCAGCCCCTCGCACACGACCGCGGCGCTGCCCCAGCGCACCGCGGTCGCCAGCGCGCGCGCGTCCGAGGCGCCGCCGGCCAGCGCGTGCAGCAGGCCGGCGGCGAAGACGTCGCCCGCGCCGGTGCTGTCGATGGCCTGCACCACCGACGCCGCGGCGTGAATCGCCGTCTCGCCGCTGTAGGCGGTGGCCCCTTCGGCGCCGTGGGTGACGATCACCATCCGCGGCGCGAGGCCCGCCACCCGGCGCCCCAGCGCCCGCGGATCGCGGCGATCGGCTTCGCTGAGGTCGGTGGCCGAGCCCAGCAGGAGGTGCGCCGGGCGCGAGCCGTCGGCGGTCGGCGGCATGTGGGCGACCACCAGCCCGCGGCCGAGGCGCTTCGCCATCCAGGGTGCCAGGTCCCGCTCGCTGCTCCTCACGTAGACCGCGTCGGCCTCGATGCCGTCGAGGCGGCGCAGCAGCTCCGGCGCCCAGCACCGGTGCAGGTTCACGATCGTGCGCTCACCGCCGGGCTCGACCAGGACGGTGGAGCGGGTGCTGGGGCCGACGACCCGCACCACCTGCGCGGTGTCCAGGCCGGCCGCGCGCAGCTCCTGGAGCAGCCAATCGCCGTCGGCGTCCGAGCCCACCACCGTCGCCAGCACCACCTCGTGGCCCGCCTGGGCCAGCGGGATGGCGGTGTTCGCGCCGCCTCCCCCGAGCCGCCGTCCGCGGCTGACGCCGCGCAGGTGGGCGTCCTGGCGCAATGGCTCGAGCAACCCGACGACGTCGTCGACGGCGACCGAACCGGCGACGATGAAGCGCGCCACCTGAGGATCTTATTGCGGTTCCTCCGGCACCGCGGAGATCGCCTCCGCCAAGTCTCCGGCGGACCGCTTCCTCACCACGCTAAAATCCGGTCCGCCCCGCGTTTCGCCGGAGAGGAGCATCTTCCATGGCCGCCGTTCTGTCCCCCGTATCGACCGTCGCCGAAGGGATCGGCTTCGCCCTCACCGAAGACCAGCTCGCGGTCAAGAAGATGGTGCGCGAGTTCGCCGAGTCGGAGATCGCTCCGCACGTCATGGAATGGGACGAGGCGCAGACGTTCCCCAAGGAGCTGGGGCCGAAGATGGCCGAGCTGGGGATGCTCGGCGTGCTGATCCCGGAGGAATACGGCGGCGCCGGCCTCAGCTACATCGACTACATCAACGTCGTCGAGGAGCTCTCCCGGGTGGACGGCTCGGTCGGCATCTCCATCGCCGCGCACAACAGCCTCTGCACCAACCACCTCTATCTCTTCGGCAACGAGGAGCAGAAGCGCCGCTGGGTGACGCCGCTGGCGCAGGGGAAGCTGCTGGGCGCCTGGGGCCTCACCGAGTCGGAGGCCGGGAGCGACAGCGGCGGCACCAAGACGACCGCGGTGCTGGACGGCGACCAGTGGGTGCTGAACGGCTCCAAGAATTTCATCACCCACGGCTCGGTGGGCGACGTGGCGGTGCTGATGGCGGTCACCGACCGCTCGCTCGACAAGCACGGCATCTCGGCCTTCGTGGTGGACCTGCACCAGCAGGGCATCCACGCCGGCAAGAAGGAGAACAAGCTCGGCCTGCGCGCCTCCGACACCGCCACGCTGGTGATGGAGGACTGCCGCATCCCCAAGGCGAACCTGATCGGCGAGCTGGGGATGGGCTTCAAGCAGTCGATGCAGGTGCTCGACGGCGGGCGCATCTCGATCGCCGCGCTGGCGCTCGGCATGGCGCAGGGCGCCTTCGAGTGCGCCCTCGAGTACAGCAAGGAACGCAAGCAGTTCGGCAAGCCGATCTCCGAGTTCCAGTCCATCCAGAACTACCTGGCCGACATGGCGACCGAGATCGACGCCGCCCGGCTGCTCACCTACCGCGCCGGCTGGCTGAAAGACCAGGGGAAGTCCTCCACCAAGGAGTCCTCGATGGCCAAGCTCTACGCGTCCGAAGTCTCGGTGCGCGTGGCGAACCTGGCCGTGCAGATCCACGGCGGCTACGGCTTCACCAAGGACTTCAAGGCCGAGAAGTACTATCGCGACGTGAAGCTCTGCACGATCGGTGAGGGGACGTCCGAGATCCAGCGGATGGTCATCGCCCGGCAATTGCTTCGCGGCTAGGGGAACCATGAGAAAGAGAACGATCCTCCGCGGGCTCGTCCCGCTCCTGCTCGCGTTCCTGGCGCTGCCGGCGGCGGCGCAGCTCGGCTACAGCACCAATGGCTGGGAGGGCATGCGGGCGCGGCTGCGCTACGTCGGCAAGGGTTGGGAGAACGAGACCGGCAACGGCAGCGACACCGCGATCGTCGGCGCCAGGGGAGAGCGCCATCCCATCGACGGCCTGAGCCTGCGCTACTACCGCGCCAAGCTCCGCTACCAGGTGAAGAACGGCGACCAGTGGCAGGGCTGGAAGGATGCGCCGCAGGAGGCGGGGGTCGCCGGCAAGCCGATCGTCGGCCTCCGCGCCCAGGCGGACCTCGGCTCGGTGCGCTACCGCGCGCTCTTCGCCGGCAACCTGGAGTGGTCGGAGTGGGTGCGCGACGGCGTGGCCCTGGAAGGCAACGGCATCCCCATCGAGGCCGTGGAGATCGCCTACAGCTACGGCGCCAAGCCGGGCGAGACGTTCAAGTACCGCGCGGCCTTCCGGGGCGAGGGCTTCGGCCCCTGGCAGGCCGGCGGCGAGATCGCCAAGGCGGTGGCGCCCGACGCCGAGCTGACCGCGCTCGAGCTGGAGGAAGCCAGCGGCATCCGCACCGAGGTCTTCGTCGCCGGCCGCGGCTGGAAGGCGACGGTGATGCCCGGGCGCCCGACGTCCGAGCCCGACAAGTACCGCGTCGAAGGGGTGCGCTTCTACAGCGACAAGGTCCTGCTGCGCTATCGCGTGAAGACGTTCGGACGGGACTGGTCGGAGTGGTGCATCACCGGCGACATCTGCGGCGAGCCGGGGCACGGCTGGCGCATCGAGGCGATCCAGCTGAAGCCGGACTTCACGAAGTAGGCGCGCCGGCCGCGTGGAGCTTCGGTGAGCGCGGCGAGCACTCTGGGCCCGTATCGGATCCTGGGCGAGCTCGGCGCCGGCGGCATGGGCGTGGTCTATCGCGCCTACGACGATCGCCTTCAGCGCGAGGTCGCGCTCAAGGTCTTCCCGCTGGACGGCATGGGGGGAAGGCGCGACCGTGCCCGCCTCTTCGAGGAGGCCCGCGCCGCCTCGGGGCTACAGCACCCGAACATCGTGCCGGTCTTCGACGTGGGGGAGGAGCTCTCGCTCTTCGGATCCCCCGACGGAGAGAAGCGGAGCCTCGGCTTCATCGCCATGGAGAAGGTGGACGGCGAGACGCTGGAAGCGCTGCTGGCGGCTCGCGGGAAGCTGGCGGTGAAACGGGCGCTCGAGATCCTGGTGCCGGTCGCCGACGCCCTGGCGCGCGCCCACTCCGCCGGCATCGTGCACCGCGACGTGAAGCCGGCCAACATCGTGATCGGCGCCGACGGCCGGCCGCGGGTGCTGGACTTCGGCCTGGCGCGCCGCACCGAGGCGCCCAGCTCCGGCTCCAACTCCCGCCAGGTCACCATGGCGCCGCCGACGCTGGAAGGGCTGGTGGTCGGCACCGCCGCCTACATGAGCCCGGAGCAGGCGGCCGGAGCGAAGGTGGACGCGCGCAGCGACCTCTTCTCCTTCGGCGCCACGCTCTACCAGGCGGTCAGCGGCCGCCGCGCCTTCCTGGGCCTCAACGACGTCGATGTGATGCACGCGATCCTGCACGACGACCCGCCGCCGCTGGCGACCCTGGTCGAGGTACCGGCGTCGCTCGGCTGGGTGGTCGAGAAGTGCCTGCGCAAGGAGCCGGAGGACCGTTACCAGTCGACGCTCGACCTGGTGCTGGACCTCAGGCACGTGCAGTCGGAGCTCTCCCGCTCGCTGCCGACCGCGGTCACCAGCTTGAAGGCCGCCAGCGCCCCGCGCCGGGTGCTGCTCTGGCGCGCGGCCGCGATCAGCGCCGCCGCGCTCGCTCTGGGGATCGTCGGCGGCCGCGCGATCGCGCCGCGCCAGGTGCTGCTGTCGCCGCGCATCGAGCCGCTGGCGGTGGGCACCGGGGCGGCCTGGGCCGAAGGGGCGCCGTCTCCGGCCGGCGCGGCGGTGGCCCTCACCAGCAACCTGCGGGGCAACTACGACATCTACGTCGCCACGCCGGGCGCCGACCCGGTCCCGCGCACCGACTCCGCCGACGACGAGCTCGACCCGAGCTGGTCGCCCGACGGCGCCACGCTGGTCTACACGCGCGAGACGCAGCAGGGGGACGAGATCTGGGCGATCCCGGCGGTCGGGGGCGCCGCGCGCCGCGTGCTGCCGCAGGGATGCGCGGCGTCGTTCACGCCGGACGGCAGGCGCCTGGTCTACGTGCGCTCGCTGCGCGGCGAGCAGGACGCGCTGATGGTGGCCGACGCCGACGGCGGCAGTCCGCGCCTGCTGGCCGAGAAGAGGGGCTTCCGCCTCAGCTCGCCGCGCGTCTCGCCCGACGGCACGCTGGTGGCGTTCATCGGCGCGCCGGTCGTGCAGTCGGAGGCGAACGTCTTCACGGTGCCGATCGGCGGCGGCCAGCCGCGCCAGCTGACTCACGAGAAGAACCCGTTCGCGCAGGGGGTCGGCACCAACGGCTGCGACTTCACCCACGACGGCAAGTTCGTGCTCTATTCGTCGACGCGTCTCGGCCCCTACAACCTCTGGGCGATCCCGGTGGGCGGCGGCGAGCCGCGGCGGCTGACCGCCGGGGTCGGGCCGGACCTCTATCCGCGCGCCGCGCCGGACGGCTCGCTCCTGTTCCAGGTCTACCGCGAGCGCTGGTCGATCTGGGGCGTGACCCTGAAGCCGGACCTCACGCCCTCCGAGCCGCCGCGCCTCCTCACCGTCGACGAGGGAGCCTGGGGGCCGGCGCTCTCGCCCGACGGCAAGAAGCTGGCGTACTGCACCTACCCGCACGAGGAGGTGCGCCACGTCTACGTCGTCGACCTGGCGAGCCGTGCCCGCGTGCGGCTCTCGACGGCGGGGCCGCGCAACGCCAACCCGACATTCAGCCCCGACGGCAGCAAGGTCGTCTGGTTCGGCGATTCCGGCGGCACCTACGACCTCTGGATGGCGCCGTCGGAGGGGGGGCCGGCCACGCGGCTCACCGACTGGCCGGGCCAGGAGATCCGCCCCTACTTCATGCCGGACGGCAGGAGCGTCGTCTTCACCCGCATCGAGAAGCCGGGCGAGCTGACGGTCTTCTCGCTCGACCTCGAGAGCCGCCAGGCGCGGGCGCTCACCCCGGTCCACTTCGGCGAGCCGCGGCCCAGCCGCGACGGCAAGTGGATCGTCTGCGCCGGCGACCGCGAGGGAGGCCCCAACCACGGCGTCTGGGTGCTGCCCGCCGACGGCTCCGCTCCGCCGCGGCAGCTGGTGGACCGCGGCTACCGGCCGCTCTTCGCTCCCTCGGGGAAGGAGGTCCTCTACCTCACCACCGATCCGGGCGTCTGCCGCGTCTGGGCGGTGCCGTTCGCCGGAGGCGCTGCGGCCGGTCCTCCGCGCGAGCTGCTGCGCATCCCGACCTACCGCAACTACCTGCAGGTCGACCTCTCCGCCGATGGGAAGCTCCTGGCCTACAACTCCATCGACGCCGACAGCTCGGTCTGGAAGTGGAGCTCGAATGATTGAACTTGGAGCTCACCAGCCGTGAGGCGCATGCGGGAAGGTCTGGAAACCCGGTAGGGGTTTCCAGCACTAGCGCCAGCGGAAGATCGCCAGCGCCGCCGCGAACGTGCCGGCGGCCCAGGCGCCCAGCGCCGCGATCGAGCCGGTCACCAGCGGCGTGAAGCCGCCCCCTTCGTTGATCAGCGCCCGCAGCGCGTCGACCAGCAGCGTCAGCGGCAGCGCGCGGATCACCGGCAGCACCGCGTCAGGGAAGCGCTCGTAGGAGAAGAAGACTCCGGAGACGAGCCACATCGGGAGCAGCACCAGGTTCATCAGGCCGCTCAGCCCCTCGATCGTGCGGGTGCGGGAGGAGACGAGGAGGCCGATGCCGGAGAAGGCCGCCACGCCGGCCAGCAGCACCGCCGTGAACGCCAGCCAGGACCCGCGCACCCGGATGCCGTAGACGAAGTGGGCGAAGCCGAGGATCACCGCGATCTCCAGCGGCAGCCCCAGGAGCCGCGCCAGCACCTGCGCCAGGAGGTAGTCGCTCTTCCGCATCGGCGTCGCGGTCAGCCGCTTCAGCAGGTTCTTGAGCCGCGCGGTGACGATCGAGAAGCCGAGCCCCCACATCGCCATCATGATGTTCATTCCGAGGATGCCGGGGATCAGGAAGTCGATGTAACGAGCTCCCGGCTCCTTCACCTCGCTGCGGCTGGCCTGGAAGGCATCGGCCCGGCCGGCGGCGCGCTGCAGCGCGTCGTCCACCTCCAGGCGCGCGGCGTGCGACTCCGGACGCGTCGGGTCGTAGACGTAGGCCGGAGGCGCAGAGGCGATCACCAGCAGCGAGACCTTTCCGGCGCGCAGCGCGGTCCGACCCTCTTCCTCGGGCAGCGTCCGCACCTTCAGCGCCGCCGAGCGCTGCAGCGCCGCGACCAGCTCGCGCGCGGCCGGGCCCTCGACGACGGCCACCGGCACCTTGTCCACCGGGGTGTCCCGGAACGCCAGGCCCAGGCAGACCGCCAGCAGCACCGGGAAGACGAACGTCCAGAACATCGCCTCCGGCTCGCGCAGGAACTCCTTGATGCGGGCGCGGGTCAGCTCGACCAGCGGGACCAGCCGGCGATTGCCCCCGCCCCCCTCAAGCATCGCGCAGGTCCCGGCCGGTCAGCGCCACGAAGACGTCCTCCAGCGTGGCGCGGTGGGTGTGGAGCGTGACCAGCCGCGCCCCTGCCTTCTCCACCGCCAGGAGGAGCGGCGGGACCGTCTCCGGCAGGGAGCGCACCGCCAGATGGCGCGCGCCGCCGTGTGTCCGGCACTCGGAGACGCCCGGCAGCGCGCGCAGGAGCTCGTCGGAGAGCGGCGGCTCGCTCTGGAACTCGACGACGCTCGAGGCGTGGAGCGAGCCGATCAGCTCGCCGGGCGTCCCGAGCGCAATGACCTTGCCGTGGTCCACCACCGCCACGCGATCGCAGAGCCGCTCCGCCTCGTCCATGTAGTGCGTGGTCAGGAGCACGGTGCCGCCGGTGGCGCGGAACGCCTGGACCTGCTCCCAGAGCTGCAGGCGGCTCTGCGGGTCGAGGCCGGTGGTCGGCTCGTCGAGGAAGAGGAGCTCCGGCTCGCCGACCAGCGCGCAGGCCACCGAGAGGCGCTGCCGCTGCCCGCCGGACAGCTTGCCGACGCGCGCGTCGCGCTTCTCCTCGAGCGCCAGGCGCGCCAGCAGCTCCTCCGGCGCCCGGCCCCTGGTGTAGAAGGAGCGGAACAGGCGCAGCGTCTCCAGGACGGTGAGCTTGTCGTTCAGCTGCGTCTCCTGCAGCGAGATGCCGATCCGTTCGCGCAGGCGGCCGCCGTCGGCGTTGTAGTGCCTGCCGAGCACCTCCACCTGGCCGGCGTCGGGCTCCAGCAACCCCTCCAGGATCTCGATGGTGGTGGTCTTGCCGGCGCCGTTGGGACCCAGGAGCCCGAAGCACTCTCCGCGGTCCACCGACAGGTCGAGTCCGTCGACGGCCCGCACGTCGCCGAAGGTCTTCACCAGGCCCTTGCAGGAGACGGCGATCACCGCGCCACGATACCCGAGGGAAGTCCTTCGTTTTGACGAAGGATCCGCCGCTGCCTAGTGTCCGCGCATGCTCGACCCCGACGTCCTGGCGATCCAGCGCGCCTACCCTCAGGTCTACTTCGCCTGTCACCTCGCCCACGTGCGGGCCGCCAGCTCACCGTACGGGATCTCCGAGCGCGAGTCGCTGCTGCTGGGCCACCTCGACCGGGCGCGCCCCACGTTCCCCGCCGCGCTGGCGCGTCACATGGGCATCGGCGGCCCGGCGCTCTCGGCGCTGGTGAAGAAGCTGTCCGCGCTCGGCCTCCTGGAGGTACGGCGGGGTGGCGCCGACGGACGCCGCCGGCCGCTCTACCTGACCGGGCGCGGGGAGGAGGCGCTCTCCGCCGTCTCCATCCTGGACGCCGCGCTGCTGGAGCGGCTCCTCGGGAGGTTAACGCCGGCCGAGCGGCGGGCGGCGGTGCGAGGCCTGACGCTGCTGGCGCGGGCGGGACGCGAGCTGTCCCTGGAGAAGCGCCGCGAGAAGGAGAGCGCATGAAGATCGCCCTGATCGTCCTCGGTGTCCTGCTGGCCATCCCGCTCGGCCTGGCCGCCGTCGGAGCCATGCTGCCGCGGCGGCACACCGCCTCGCGCCGCCTGTCGCTGCGCGCCGCTCCGGAGCGCGTCTTCGCGCTGCTGGCCGATCACGCCGGCGCCGCCGCCTGGCGCAGCGACGTGAAGCGCGTCGAGGTCGTCGGCGGGACTCCGGAGCGCCCGGTCTTCGTGGAGCACGGCAAGCACGGCCCGATCCGCTACGAGGTGATGGAGGCGGAGAAGCCGCGCCGCTACGTCACCCGCGTCGCCGACGAGACGCTGCCGTTCGGCGGCCGCTGGATCTGGGAGCTGGCCCCCTCGGCGACCGGCACCCTGCTGACCATCACCGAGGACGGAGAGGTCAAGCCGCCGATCTTTCGCGCGCTGGCGCGCTTCGTCTTCGGCTACACCTCCACCATGGACTCGGTGCTCGGCGACCTGGCCAGGCACCTCGGCGAGGACGCGCAGCCTCAGGCGGTCTGAACGTCTGCCAGGGCCAGCGCCAGCGCGCGCTCCAGCGGCATGTGCCGCCCCTCGGCGGCGAGCTGCAGGAAGCGCTCGGCGCCCAGCGCCTCGCGGGCCGCGGACAGCGTCCCCTCCCAGGCCGGCCGCTCCACCGGCGGCAGCGGCGTTCCCACCTGCTCGCGCAGGGTCTCGGCGGCGCCGAAGAGGCGGGCCGCCTTCGCGTGGTCCGCGCCGCCGCCGGCCACCCTCGCCAGCGCGTCCAGCAGGCTGGCCATCCTCCAGCGGTCGCCCAGCTCGCGGTGCAGCTCGAGGCTCTTGGTCAGGAGCGGCACGGCCCGCGACGCGCTGCGGCGCGCCGCCACGTTCCCCAGGATGTCGAGCGACCAGGCGACTCCCTCCTTGTAGCCGGCCTCTGCCGAGAGCGCCAGGCTCTCGCGCGCCAGCGCGTTGGCCTTGTCCTCGTCGCGCCGGTAGTGGGCCACCGCGGCCAGGTTCAGCAGCGCCCAGGCGGCGCCCTCGGTGTCTCCGAGGCGGCGGAAGAGCGCCAGCGACTCGGAGCTGACGCGCTCGGTCTCCTCGAAGTCCCCCCCCAGCCAGGCGGCGAAGCCGATGTAGTTGAGGGAATGCCCCTCGCCGCGCTCGTCCCGCAGCTCGCGGTAGACCGCCAGGCTCTCGCGGTGCAGCGCCAGCGCCCGGGCGTGCTCGCCGCGCTCGCGCGCCACGCTGCCGGAGAACTGCAGGGCCAGCGCCAGCGTCGGAGCGTCGGACAGCCGGCGGGCCAGCTCGCGGCCGCGCTCCAGCAGCTCGGAGGCGCGCAGGTAGTCGCACTGCAGGAAGGCCAGGCTCCCCGCGCCCACCAGCGCCCGCGCCTGGGCGCGCCCCCCCGGCCCGCCCAGCGAGAGCGCGGCCTCGAGGAACCGCCGCCCTTCGGCGTAGTGCCCGCGCAGGTAGAAGAAGCGCCAGAGCGCGCCGGCCAGGCGCTGCGCCTCCTCGGCCGTGCCGTGCGCCAGCGTCCATTCCAGCGCGGCGCTCAGGTTCGCGTGCTCGCGCTCGAGGCGGTCCAGCCAGGTGCGCTGGCCGGTTCCGGCCAGGCCGGTGGCCGCTTCCTCGGCCAGCCCGGCGTAGTGGCGCGCGTGGCGCTCGCGGAGGCGCTCGTCCTCGCCGGAGCCGCCCAGCCGATCCCGCCCGAACTCGTTCAGGATCTCCAGCATCAGGAAGCGCGGCTCGTCGGTGGCGCGCTCGTCGCGCCGCAGGAAGCTCTTCTCCAGGAGGGCCTGCACGCCGTCCAGCACCGGCAGCGGCGAGAGCGGGTCGTCGCAGACCTCCTCGGCGGCGAAGAGCGAGAAGCCGCCGGCGAAGACGCAGAGCCTGCGGAAGAGCACCTGCTCGTCGAGGGGCAGGATCTGGTGCCCCCATTCGAGCGCCGCGCGCATGGTGCGGTGGCGCAGCGGCAGGTCGGCGGCGCCTCCGGTGAGGAAGCCGAGCCGCCGGGTGAGCCTGGTGAGCAGGAGCTGAGGCGGCAGCAGCCTGACCCGCGCGGCCGCCAGCTCGATGGCCAGGGGCAGGCCTTCCAGGCGGCGGCAGATCTCGGCGATCGCGCGCGCCGACTCGCCGTCGAGCGCCAGCGACGGATGCGCGCTGCGGGCGCGCTCCAGGAACAGTGCCGCCGAGGGGTAGGCGTCGAGGTCCTCGGCCGAGCTCACGTCGTCGGGGGCCGGCACCGCCAGCGGTGGCACCGCGAACTCGCGCTCTCCCTGCAGGTGCAGCAGCGAGCGGCTGGTCACCAGCCCCTTGACCGCCGGCGACGCTTCCAGGAGCTCGGTCACCGCCGCGGCCGCCGGCAGGAGCTGCTCGAAGTTGTCCAGCACCAACAGCAGGCGGCGCGCCGCCAGCGCCTGCCGCAGGCTTTCCCGCACCGGGACGCCGGCGGTCTCCGGCAGCCCGAGCGCGGCGGCGATCGCCGCCGGCACTTTGTCGGGGTCGGTGATCGACGCCAGCGGGACGAAGCAGATGCCCTGCGGAAAGGACTCCTCCACCCGGCGGCACAGCGCCAAGGCCAGCCGTGTCTTGCCGGTGCCGCCCGGGCCGGTCAGCGTCAGGAGCCGCACCGCCGGGTCCTGCAGCAGCCTTTCCAGCGCCGCCAGCTCGACCTCGCGCCCGACGAACGCGGTCATCGGCTCCGGCCGGGCCCGGGGCAGCTTCAACGCCGGCGTGCTCTGGAGCGCCGCCTGCACCTCCTGCCACGGCCCGCTGGGCCGCGACGGCGAGGAGGGGGGCTCGTCCGAGGCGCGTCCGCGCACGAAGCGGCGCAGCTCTTCGTGGAGGGCGGCGCACGACGGCACCCGCGATTCCTTCTCCCGGGAGAGCGCCCGGGTGACGAGCTCCACCAGCCCCGCCGGCAGCGGCTCGGGACAGCGCTCGGCCAGCGCCGGAAGCGGGTCGGTGAGGATCGAGACGATGTTGTCGCTCACGTTGCGCCCGGTGAACGGCAGCTCGCCGGTGAGCATCTCGAAGAGCATCAGCCCGACGCCCCAGACGTCGGCCCGGGAGTCGACGGCTTCGCTGCGGAGCTGCTCGGGCGCCATGTAGCGCACTGTGCCCACCAGCGCGTTCGGCATCGTCTCGAGCTGGGTGGCTCCTCCCTGCAGCCCCTCCAGCGGCATCCGCTTGGCGAGGCCGAAGTCGAGCACCTTCACCCAGCCGTCGGCGCGGAGCATCACGTTCTCCGGCTTCACGTCGCGGTGCACGATGCCGGCCGTCTCGGCCGCGGCCAGCGCCGCGGCGACCTGCACGGCCACGGCCAGCGCCTGGTCGGGCGGCATCGGCCCCTCGCGCAACCGCTGGCGCAGCGTGGTGCCGTCGACGTACTCGGCGGCGATGAAGGGGGTCCCCGATTCCTCGCCGAAGTCGTAGATGGTGAGGATCCCGGGGTGGTTCAGCGAGGAGGCGGCCCTGGCCTCCTGCCGGAATCGGCGCTGCAGGTCCTGGTCGCGCACGTAGGCCTTGGGCAGCAGCTTCAGCGCCACCTGCCGCCGCAGGATCGAGTCGTCGGCCAGGTAGACCTCGCCCATGCCCCCGACGCCCAGCAGGGTGCGTATCTCGTAGCGGCCGAACAGGGTTCCCGATTCGAGCGGCATTCGCCTCTCGCCCGGCAGCCTAGCAGGCGAACCCGCTCAGGCGGGGGGCGAAAGTCTGCCCGGGAATCCGTCTACATCCATGGAGGCCTCGTCGAACGGCGATGGACGCGCAAGGACCCTACCCGCTGGTGCTCCACGTCGAGGCGGACGCGCGCCGGCTGCAAGAGCTGGAGAAGGCCGTCGAGAAGCTCGGCAAGCGTTCGTCCGGCTGGGACCGCTTCAAGGACCTGCTGCCCCTCCTCCAGGCGGTGATCCTGGCCTGGTTCGGCTGGTGGTTCACGAACCGCGTGGACCAGCGGCTCAAGGAACGGGAGCTCGCCCTGAAGCACGCCGAGCAGGCGAGCGAGCTCGAGTTCAAGCACGCCGCGGAGATGCAGCCACTGCTGAAGACGCTGCACGAGAAGTCGGACGCCAGCGCGGCGATGGCGCTCACGGCCTTCGGCGAGCCAGCCGCCGCGCCGCTCCTTGGCTCCTTCCTCGCGGAAGGTGTGCGTGCCCAGTCCGCCGACGCCTTGCGCGCTCTGGCACTGGTGGCGCCCGCCCGCGTCTGCGAGGGCCTGGGGCGCGTGCTGGTGGGCCTGCCCGGCAGCCTGGACACCAAGACGCTGCTGGACACCGCGCGGTTGCTGGGGCGCATCGGCTGTCCGCCCGCCGCCCCGATCACGTCGCTCTCGAGCGCCCTCGAGAAGGGCGGGCTGGCCGAGCTGGAGCGGCGCGTCTCGGACCCCAAGAGCGTGAACAACGAGAAGCTGAACGAGCTGAAGGGGCTGCTCAAGGCTGCCGCCGAGGCTCCCGTCCAGGGAGGTGCCCGATGAGAGCCCTGCGCGCCTTCGCCGCTGTGTCGTGCCTGCTCGCCGGACCGGCCCTCGGGCAGCCGTGCCCGGCGGTCACCCAGCAGACCGGACTGAAGGTGGTGCTCGACGACTTCCGGCCGCTCAGCACCGCCGCCTTCGACGTGCCGGTGCTCATGGAGCGCGTGCGGAGCGCGTTCGTGATGCGGCTGGCGAAGCTCTGCTCGGACCGCAGCCTGAACCTGCGCACGCCCATTTACTGCAACCGCTTCCGGCAGGAGGGGGACTTCAAGAAGAGCGAGATCGCCGACCTCAACGACTACGACGTCGTCGTGGAGATCTGGGGGACGCTGCTGGCCGACACGGAAGACGGCGCGCCGAAGCGCGAGGCGGTGATCCGCTACGAGCTGATCCCCGTCCATCACTACGCCTCCGACTTCGGCGACTGGCCCTTGCGATTCGAACGCACCGTGAGGATCGGCGGGGTGCCCCTCGAGGCCTTCCGCAAGGCACTCGGCGCGGACCGCGCCCTGGACGCCTTCCTGCTGTCGGCGGCGGCCCTGAAGGCGCTGAAGGGCTCCGACTACGAGCGCGCGAAGAAGCTCTTCTGCAGCTCGCAGCTACTGCTCACCCGGCCCAGCACGCCGGCGGCCGGTACTCCCGAGGCGGACCTGCTGGATCGGGTGAAAGCGCTGGTCGTGCGTACCGTCGACGAGGCGCGCGCCGACGACACCTACAAGGGATTGCTCAGCCTGCCGACCGCTGCGGGGTGCGGGTCATGAAGCGGGCCGCGGCCCTCTTCCTGCTGGCTTCGTCGCTTGTCGGCGCGGGAGCCGCGCTCGGTGGCAGCGTCGGCCCTTGCCAGGACCCCTGGCTCTTCCCGGACGCGCGAGTCAACGTCGTCGTGCTCCCCTACGAGCCGGCGGACCCGCTGCGCCGGCAGCTGCTGGATGCCGGTGAGCAGCTGGCCTACCTGGTCAAGCTGCGGGCGCTCTTCTCGATTCTCGATTACGGCTCGGTCGGCGCGGTGCACCTGAAGAGCCACGACCGGAGGCCCTGCCGGATCGAGGAGGTCCTGGGCCGGCTGGTGCCGCGCCTGCGCCCCGGGCATGGCCTGGTGCTGGTCACTGGCCGCGTGTTCGAGGACGGCGGCTCGGTCTTCGTGCAGACCTCGCTGCGCCTCCTGCGCGGGGGCCCTCCCGAGACGCTCGAGGTCAAGCTCCCCACCGGCGAGGCCGTGACCTCGGCGCGGCGCGACCGGGAGGTCGTCTTCGAGCCGGCCGAGCTCGCCGCGGCCGACCTGAAGACGCTGCAGGAGCGCTATCGCACGGCCACAGCCCTGCGCGGACAGCCGTCGGCCGAGGAGAAGCCGGCCAGCGATCTCCCGGAGTTCCACGCGTACTCGGTGATCGGCCGCGAGGGGGAGTGGATCCGCGTCCGTCTGGCCGAGGGGCGCGACGGCTGGATCCAGGCGTCCTCCGGCGACTCGCTGTTCGAGCGATTGCCGGAGCTGCGCTTCCTCGCCGGCCTGGCCGGCTACGCGGTGGCGCTCTCGTATCCACCTGCCTCACCTGAGGCCCGGCGCACCGCGGCGGCGGCCGACGCCCAGCTGCGGGCCTTCGCGGACGCGCCCGATGACTCCGCGACGACGTCGGCCCTGGCCGCCGAGCTGCGGGCGCGTCTTCTGCTTCACGCCGGTGGGGACGGGGCGCTGGGCCGAGCCCAGGAGGTGCTCCAGGACGCCGCCAAACGGAATCCGTCCTCCGCCGAGATCCGCAGCCTGGCCGCGGTGCTGCGGCTGAAGGCCTTCGCTGCCGGAGACACGAAGGCGGCGCTGCAAGCGGCGGCCTCCCTCAACGCCGGCCTCACGTTCGCGCCGGACGACCGCGAGCTGCAGGCGAACCTGCTGGCGCTCTACAAGGCGGCCCAGGACCCCGGGAAAAGCAGGCTGACGCCGCTGCAAGCGGGCTTCCCCCAGGAGAAGCTCGGGGAGCAGATCGCCGCGCTCGAGGCCTCGCGCTCGGAGAACTCCATCCTGATGGCCCAGACCGTCTTCGCCGTCAAGGACCTGTTGCGCACCCAGTTTCCGAAGAGCGGCATCGACGTCTCCCTGCGCGCGGGCACGCTACGGATCAGCGGGTCGGTGCCCCAGAGGGACGTGGCGAAGATCCTGAAGGCGGTGAAGAGCGCTCAGGGCGTCCGGGCGGTCCGCAACGATCTCACGCCCGTGATGGAGCCGCCCCGCTAGGCGAAGACGCCGTCAGGCGGGGACCAGGCGCACGCGGCAGTCGAGGTAGGCGGCGCCCTCGCCGGCGTCGGTGATGCGCGCCGCGATAAGCGCGTTGGCGCAGGTGCCGGCATCGTAGTGGCCGCCCTTGGGCACCACCACCACGTCGCGCCGCTGGGCGGCATCGTGCTTCACGCGCACCCGCATCCTCGCCATGCCGCTCTCCAGCGTGGCCATTGCGCCGTCGGCGATCCCCGGCGCGGCGTCCGGGTGGCAGAGCGCCTCGGCGACCTGGGGCTCACGCCCCGCCCACTGCGAGCTCTGCGCCTTCTCGGTGGAGTTCGTGAAGAGCCAGAGCGGGAAGCCCTCCTCTTCGGAAGGCACGGGAGGCAGCTCGTGCACCAGCTTCATGCGCCCGTTGTCGGTCGGGAATTTGCGGTCGGCGAAGAGCACGTCGCTCACCAGCGGGTTCTTGACGGCCTCCGTCTCCAGACGCTCCGCCGTCACGCCGAGCGGCTCGATACGTCTCAGCACGCGCCGCTTCCAGTCACGCGGGGTGCCGGCGATGCGCGGCCCGATGCCGTTGCCGTTGGCGTTCGTCTTGACGTCGATGATGGCGGCCAGGCGCTGCACGATCTCCATGTCGGTCGTGACGCCCTCGGGAGGCGCCACCACCGGCACCGAAGCGCCCAGCCAGTGATGGCCGTAGGCGCCCAGCAGGTCCTCGTCCTCGACGAGCGTTGTCGTCGGTAGCACCAGCGTCGCGCGCCGGGCGGTGTCGGTGAGGAAGGGGTCGACGACCACCACCAGCTCGCGGGTCTCGAGCGCGCGGGCGACCGTGGCGGAGTCGGGCAGCATGGCGACCGGGTTCCCGGCGGTGATCCAGACCGCGCGCACCGGTGGGTCCTTGGCTTCGAGGATCTCCTTCCCGAGCAGCGGCTCGCTGAGCGTGCGCGGCCACTCCTTCTTCAGGTAGGAGGTGTCGAAGGCGCCGCGCCGCTTGAAGTAGAACGAGACGCCGCCGCCGGGGATGCCGAGGTTGCCGCTGATGCCACAGAGAGCGTCCAGCGCGCGCACGATGGCCGAGCCGTTCACCCGGCGCTGCATCCCCCAGCCGACCTGGATCGCGCAGGGGCGGTCGGCCAGCGCGGTCGCGATGGCGTCCACGTCGTCGAGGCCGACGTCCGCGGCGCGCGCCCACTCCGCAGGCGTGCGCGAGAGCGCCAACGCGCGCAGCTCCTCGAAGTGATCGCAGAACGACGGCGCGTCGGCATCGATCTGCCCGCGCTCGAAGAGGAGCGCCGCGGCGCCCATCGCCAGGTCGAAGTCGCCGCCCGGCCGCACCGCGATCGTGCGGTCGGCCAGGTGCTCGGTCTTGTGGCGGATCGGGTCGATCAGCAGGACGCGCGCGCCCCGCTTCCGCGCTTCGTGGAGCAGCGGGATGAGGTGCACGTTGGAGACGTAGGGGTTCTTCCCCCAGAGGAGGATCGTCCGCGAGTTGCGGAGGTCGAAGAGGTCGTGCGACTCCTCGTCGCCGAAGTCGGTCTCCTGCGCCGCGTCGCCGCCACCGGAGCAGATGTCCCCCCGCTTGACGCTGACCGGTCCGAAGAGCTCGAAGAAGTAATCGACCACCGACCGCAGGAGGCCGAGCGTGCCGCCCGAGCGGTAGTGCAGGATCGCCGCCGGCCCCGACTCGGCGCGGATCTGCAGGAGGCGCGTGGCGGCGAAGTCGAGCGCCTCCCCCCAGCTCACCTCGCGGAAACCGTCCCCCTCCTTGAGGAGCGGCCTGGTCAGGCGTGACGGCGAATTCTGCCGCTCGGGAAAATGGGCGGTGCGGTAGCAGATGAAGCCCTTGGTGACCGGGTGCTCGGGGTCGCCGCCGAGGCGCACCAGCTTGCCGTCCTCGACGGTGGCGATCAGGCCACAGGCGTCGGGGCAGTCGCGGTTGCAGACGGTGCGGAGGAGCTCGGTCGCCATCGGTGTTGATTGTAGGGAACAGCCTCAGCGGCGAGAAGCAGCCTGCCCGACCAAGCCGCCGCCGCCGGTCACGAACCCGTGGCGTGTGACACAATGTGTCTCATGAAGAGCATCTCGATCCGCGAGCTCCACGAGGCGACGGGGAAGTGGGTGCGCGAGGCCGCGCGTCTCGAGGAGCTCGTCATCACCGAGCGGGGCCGCCCGGTGGCGACGATCGTCCCGTACGCCGCGCCGGCACGTACGAATCCCTTCAAGGAGCGGAAGCTGAGGCCCGGGTACGCCCGGCTTCTGGGGCGGCTGACGGGAGGCACCGACAGCGCCGCGATCGTGTCGGAGGAGCGTGATCGCCGGTGAGCTACTGGGATACGGCCTACATCGCGAAGTTCTACCTGGACGAGCCGGAAAGCGATCGCATCCGCGCTCTGGCCGAGGCAGAGGGGGAGGCGAGCTGCTCCCGATTCGGTTTCGTCGAGACCCTCTCCGTCCTTCACAGGAAGGTGCGTGAGGGCGCGTTCGGGGTGAAGGCGATGAGGGAGATCTCCCTTCAGCTCGAGGCCGACAGCGAAGCCGGCCTCTGGACCTGGCTGCCAGTGAGCCAAGCCGTTCTCGAGGTCGCGGGCTCGACCTGTCGCGAGCTGCCGAAGGGCATCGCCCTGCACGCCGGCGATGCTCTTCATCTGGCGACCGCACGGGTGAACGAGATCTCCAAGGTCTACTCGAATGACGCGCGTTTGCTGTCCGCGGCTCGCTACTTCGAGGTGTCCGCGAGCAATCCCGCCGGGTGACGTTTCAACGAGCTGGGATGAGTGAGCCGTCGTCCGTGCCGGCGCCGGGAACGGCGCCGTCATTGGTGACGCCGTAGGCGAGGAAGCGCGCGTCGATGCCGCGGGTGGACAGGGTGACCCGGGCCTCCGGGTACGCCGACCCGAGCGCCAGCAGCACCGAGTCGAGCTGCAGCCAGCGACGCCCGCCGACGACCACGGTCTTCGGCGGCTGATACGGGTGCGGGGACTCGGGTGGATCCAGGTACAGGTCGAACGTGATCGGCGCGTCGCCGGTGTTCACGATGGCGACGTTAGTCCGTACCGCGGCGTCCTGCCGCGCGGCCGGAATCTTGGCGAAGGTGCGCAGCGGCGGATCGCCGGCGAACGCTTCGAGGAAGAGCCCGTAACGCCCCTCCGGCTTCACCGCGCTGACGCGGGCGCCGAGGTAGACCCCGGCGCTCGTCTCGCCCTGCAACGTGGCGAAGAGCGCTCCAACGATTTCGCCGCCGCGTGCGCCCACGCCGACCACGCCCAGGCGTCGCAGCACGTCGACGAAATCGGACAGGAACAGCTGCCCGCGCGCCGGCACCTCGAACGTCGCACGGGCGGTGCGGTCCTCGGTGGTGAGCGCCTCCGACACGAGCTCCAGGAACAGCGTGCGCGCGGACGCGGTGGTGTTGGTCAGGACGACGTCAGTGCCGTAGCGCCCCGATTCCACAACCGCCGGGATCGTAAAGTGACTCTCGGGTCGACGCGCACCGTCGAAGGCCGGGACGTACGAGCCGTCGCCGCTGCGTTCGTCGTTCACAATGCCGTAGGCGAAGAACGGCGAGGAGCCCTCGACGCGCTCGATCAACGCGTAGCCGCTCTCGAGACCCGCCAGGCGGAGCACCCGGTTGAGCTGCTGGAAGCGCCCGGGCTCGAGGCGCACGTCGGGCAGGCGAGTTTCGGTGCCGTCGGCGCCGCGCAGCCGGACCGCCAGCGTGATCGGCCCCGCGTCCTCGCCGCCGAGGTGGAGGAGCGCGAGGTTGCTGCGATCGCCACCCGTCTCGCGCAGCCAGCCGACGACGGCCACTCCTTCGAAGCCCGTCCCCAGCGGCAGGTCACGGAAGCCGACGCCGGCGTGCCCGCTGGCCGTCGAGGAGGTGACCCGGGCGGTCACCGCGAGCGTGGCCCGGTTTCCGGAGACGACGCGGAACGCCAGGGTGCCGCCGCGGTCGCCGCCGCGCGGTATGGGAACGCCGGCGTCGGCGAGCGCATCCAGCGCCGGCCGGAAGGCGCGCTGGCCGCTTGTCGGCAGCGTGAGAACGGTGCTCCCGCCGCCTCCGCCGAAGGACGGCACGTAGCGGACCTCCACCTGCATCGTGCTGCCGCTGTTGTCGAGCGTCAGCTCCGTCTCGAAGCGGGTGCCGTTCTCGCCGGTGACCGAGATGACGGCCGGCAGCCAGGCGTCCGGGTCGGAGGTGCCGCAGGCGTTCCGCGCTAACTGCACGTAGCGGCCGTCGGTGCCGACCAGGTCCACGCGGCCGTCGCCGTCCATGTCGACGGCGGCGACCGAGGTCATGGGAACCTGCTCGGAGACCCCGGGGAAGCTGCTCGCGTGGTCGTCGTTCCGGTGCAGCAGCGTGGGCCCTCCCCTCGGGATCGAGACCCCCACGTCGGAGTCGCCGTCGCCGTCGAAGTCGCCGGCGAGCAGCACGTCGAAGGGGGAGGCGAGCTGGAGGAAGCGCGATGTCATGCCCTCAGAGGTGCCCAGGGCGATGCCACTGTTGGAGTGGGTGGTGATGGTCGTGAAGGTCCCGGAGTAGACGAAGTCCTTTCGCCCGTCGCCGTTGAAATCGGCCACCGCGACGCTGTAGGTCCTTCCGAACCAGACGCCGGCGCCCGGCGTGAAGCCGTCGTGGCCGTCGCCCACCCACACCGGCCAGGTCTGGAACGCGGTGTAGTTGAACGGCCCGTGCGTTGCCGCCACCACGTCGGCATTGCCGTCGCCGGTCACGTCGGCGACGACGAAGGTGAGGCCGTCATCAGTTGCGGGGAAGCCGATCGTGAAGAGGCGCTTGCCGGAGAACGCGCCGCGGGCGTCGGGCCGGAAGACCCAGACCGTGCGATCCGTGAGCAGCGCGACCAGCTCGTCTCGACCGTCGTTGTCCAGGTCCGCGATCGCGGCGTGGACGCCGATCGGAGTCGAGCTCGGACGCGGCTCCGGACCCGGCTCGGCCTTGCCGTCCCGCATCCGGAGGAGCTGCGGACCGTCTCCCTGCAGCAGCACGCCTTCGGCCACGCCATCGCCATCCAGGTCGCCGATGAGTGCGTCGAATGCCGACGTCGGCACGGTGTTGGTCGGGAGGAACCGGCCGTCCGGCTGCTGGACCTCGAATCGCGCGGTGTCCGAGAACCGATCGAGCAGGAGGAGGTCCGGCCTGCCGTCTCCGCTGAAGTCCGCGACCCGCACCAGGTCCGTGGCCGGCGCAAGGTCACGCGGGGGAAAGAATCGGAACGCGGGGCAGGGCTCGGCGCCGAGGGGCGCCGCCAGCAGCGCGGCGAGGGGCAGGGCCGCGCGCATGACGATCACTGCTGCGCCACGCTCGGCTTGGTCCAGTCGAAGCCGGCGGCCCGCTGCCCGATGTCGTGCCAGGCGTACGCCTTCACCGCGTAGCGCAGGACGACCTCCTTGTTCGGTTCGTGGGCCACCACCTGAATCAGGAAGAGTCCGCGATTGTCGTCCTTGTTCACCAGCACCGCGTAGGTGTGCCCCTCGACCACCGGCACCCGGCTCTGGAACGCCGAGTACGCCTCGGGACGCGCGACGCTGGGGACGCGGAACGCCTTGTGGGCGCTGACATCCTCCAGCCGAACGTCCTTCCCGAGGTCGGCGATGAGCGACATGTCGTCGCCCGCGGTGGAAACCTGGAAGTCATCGGGCGAGTCGCAGACCCCATTGAAGAGGAGGTCGGGTGAGTTGCGGCGGCGGCCGTACTCGGTCAGGAACAGGGCCGTGTTGTTGTACCGGAGCGGACTCTCTCGCTGGCAGCTGTAGGACGGCGAGAGCGTGGCCTCGCGGATGACGTGCAGGACGGGCAGGTCCTTGTGAGTGCCGGGAGCGGCTCCCAGCGCGGCCAGAAGGATGAGCGGGAGGGCGAGCATCGGAGTACCTCCTCGAGGAGTCAACGCGGCAGCAGCGCGCGCGGGTCGTTGGTGCCGTTGTCGATGAGCGAAGCGTACGCCGCGAAGTGCCCGTCGGGGGTCGCGGTGCTGACCTCGAGGCGGCCGGCATCGAGCTCGGTGGCACCGAGCCGCTTCGGGATCTCGTTCAGCTGGGTCATCCCCAGGGGAAGGAGCGCGACGTCCTCCTCGCCGAGGACGGCACCGTCTACCGAAAGCAGCTTCAGGTGCACCGTGAGCGGCCGCTCGGTGGCATTGGCGAGGATCAGGTTCGTCCGGTGCGCCGCGGTCTGGCGAATCGGGAACAGCGACTCGGGCGCAGCGCCGATGAGGTTGCCAGCGGCGAAAGCAGGCACGGCCTCGCCCACCGCTCCGTCGTTGCAGCTCGGAGTGGAGTTCTCGGCGAGGAGCGCCACCCCTGGCGAGGCGCCGACGAAGAGCGCGCCCCAGTCGGCGGCGATGCCGAACGACGTGCCGAGGACGTCCTTCACCGAGACCACCGAGCGCGCCGGCACTCGCAGCCCCCGCGGATACGGCGAGAGCCGGCCGTTGGTGTCGTGCCGCGTGAACCGCAGCGTCGCGAATCCGTCCAGGTCGCTGCCGTTCGTGAACCACAGGTCGGTGGTCCAGAAGCTCCCGCCGGCGCCCGCTACCCGCGCCACGGCCGGGAGCACCCAGCTGACGGAGGGCTGCGGCTCGATCGGCATGAAGACGATGTCGTCGACGTTGCCGTCGACGTCGGCGCCGCCGCAGAACTGAGTACCGGTTCCGGACACGTCCGCCGAGACCCAGGCGCTACGCGCTCCTGGCGGCATGGTCAGGACCGCGTCGCGTTCCACCCAGCCTCCTTCGGTGCCGTTGCTGGAGAAGCAAGAGGGAGGGAGCGCGAGAGCCTGGATGGAGCCGAGCGGCTGAGCTGCGGCAGGGTCGTCGCACCCGGCCGTCGCGAACGACGAGACGCGGACGTACAGGCTGGTCTCGTGCTGGCGGTAGAGCCGGAACCGCGCGCTGACGAAGTACGCGGTGCTCTCCCGTACCGGCACGCATTGCGAGACGCGGCCGCTGACGATCGATTGGAAGGAGAAAAGCTTGAGGTGGAGGCTGCCGGAATCGGGCTGGTTCCGGGCGTCCGCGCGGTCCCAATTGACGGTCGCCGCGCTCGCGGTCCCGGGCATGCTGGTGTACGTGCTGGGCTGCCAGCCCGAGAGATCGTGCTCGAAGCCAGGGTTGGTGAGCAGGTTCTGCGACAGGCCGGTCGAGCACACCGGCAGCGTCGCAACCAGCGCCAGCGGTGCGTAACGCCACATACTCCTTTCCTCCGGTCGTTCTACGGCCCTCCCGTAGCGAGCGTCGCGTTTACCGCGGCAGCAGATCGCGACCGGCCGTTAGATGCCGGGCGTGCCGGAGACGTACAAGGACCGTGGGACGTAGGCTCTCCTGCGCGTTCGCTGTCATTCTGGGCTTCCAGACGTCTGGTTCGGCCGCGGCCTCGTTCTCCCTGCTCGCTGAGCTGCCGGACTCGGGCATGGCGGGGAACCTCAGCATCCAGCGGCTGGGCCCTGGTGGTGCGCCGTTCGTGGTCGACGCGAGCAGCGCGGGGATCAAATCGTGGCGGGTCGGGGCAGTCGCGCCTCCGGTGCTGTCAACTGGGGGATCGAGAGCTGCCTTCGCGGATTTCGACGCGGACGGCCTCCTCGACGTCGCGCTCGTGAGGGTTCCAGACGGCGGCTCGGGCTTTCGGCTCGTGCTCCAGCGGGGAGACGGTGCGGGCGGGTTCGTGGAGCTGAAGGTCATCCCGCTGGATCGTCAGATCCATGCCGTCGCGGCGGGGGACGTGGATGGAGACGGCCTTCCTGACCTCGTCCTGGGGACTTCGGAGCTGCCTTTCGGCGATGCGCCCGCGCTCGAGACCTGGCTGGGCAGGGGGGCTTTCCAGTTCGCGGCGCCGCGCGTCACGGGAGTCGGCCCAGCGCTCTCGAACATCGGAACGGTATCGGCCGCGGACCTGACCGGCGACCAGCGCGCCGACGTCGTCGTGTCTTCCGCAACGAAGGGACCTGTCGCCGTCTTCAGGTCGACGGGAGACGGTACGTTCACGCGGACCGCCCCTCTCGCTGGGTACCAGCCGTCGGCGCCGTTCTTCGAGGACCTCGACCAGGATGGCCGTCCCGACCTCGTCTATGTCAACGATATCCAATCGACTCGATACCTCCTCGGCTACAGGAACGAGGGTGATGGGCAATTCACGCTGGCGGACTCGGCGACGGCTGTCGGGCCGTACTCCGGGCCCATGGCGATCGCCGATCTCGACGAGGACGGCGCGCTGGACCTGGCCATCCCCTATCTCGAGCCGAAGCGTTCTCCCGTGCTCGAGGTGTTCCCCGGTGACCGGCGTGGTCATTTCGCGGCCCCGCGGCGTTGGTCTCTACCCGCCGACACCCGTCGCGGCGCCCTGCTCGTACTGGACTGGAACGAGGATGGCCGGCCGGATCTGCTGCTCCAGGGGCCTCATGGGCTGGTGGTGCTCCATGACGACGCCCCGCGGGTGGACGTTCAGACCGTGCCGGTCCTGGTGTCGACGACAGGCCTCAACGGTTCGCGCTTCGACTCGGATCTGCTTCTCACCAATGCCGGCACCACGGCCGCACGGGTGACGCTCAGCTACACCGCCGCGCAGGGCGGAGGGAGCGGTCGTGTGGTCCGCGACCTCGGAGCCGGCCAGCAGCTCTACACGCCGTCGGCGTTCGCCCTGCTGCGCGACGAAGGTCTGGCGATCCCTCACGGCGAGCCGCTGGTGGGGACCATGAGGATCTCCTCGGAGGGTGCCTCTTCGCGCAAGGCCGTGCTGGCCTCGGTCCGGACCACGTCGCCGGGCGGTGCCGGCGTCGCCTACTCGGGGACGTCGCGGCTCGAGGCGCTCTGGGGCGACGCGGTCGTCCCGTGGCTGGTCGAGAGCGAGCGCGATCGAACGAACCTGGCGCTGATGCACGCCGGCGAACCGGAGGACGAGCCGATCGAGTTCCGCATCACCCTGGAATCCGACGACCCGGGCTCGCCGGGAACGGCAGAGTTCGAGACCACCCTGGCCCCCGGCGAGTTCGTGCAGTACGGCCGGGTCCTCGGCGCTCTGGCGCCGGTACGCTCCGGACGCGCGCGGATCACGCGCCTTTCAGGAGACGCCCCGTACCTGGCCTACGCCTCGGTGAACGACTCCACAAGCGCCGACGGCTCCTTCGTGCAGGCGGTCGAGATCGAGCGCCGGCTTCCTGCCGACTGGCTGCTCCCCAGCGTGGTGCAGAGCGCTCGCTATGTCACCGAGCTTCACGTCACGAACGCCGGTTCCCGGGCCGCTTCGGTCGAGATCGTGCTGGTTGCCACCGGCACGGTCCTGCGGGAGGAGATCGCTCCTCTCAGCGCGCTCCATCTACCGGACCTCTTCGCCGAACTGCGCCATCGGGGGCTGCCGGGAGCGCCGGCGGCCGGAGCGATGCTGGCCAGCCCTCTGCTTGTGAGGGCTCGGGGGGACGGGCCGGTCCAGGTGCTCGCCGGCGCTCGCGTCTCAACCGGCTCCGGCGGCCGCTTCTACGGGGTCTACGAGCCGTGTGTTCGGCCCGAGCCTTTTCGGGCGTCCGCTGTGCTGTCGGACCTCCGCCAGGACCAGACCACCCGCACCAATCTCGGAATCGTCGCCCTGGACGACCCGGTCACGTTCCGGGTCGAGATCTACGACGGGCGCGATGGGAGGCTTGCGGGGGCGCGAGACGGTATGGCCGTCGCTCCGGGCGAGCTCCTCCAGATCGACTCGGTGCTGCAGAAGCTGGCCCCCTCTGTCGCCCGCGGCTGGGCGCGCATCCTGCCCGCTTCAGGGGCCCGCTTTGCGGGCTACAGCGTGGTGATGGACGGTCCGTCCCCCGGCATCGGATCGGATGATGGCTCCTTCATGACCGCGGTGCCGCCCTAGTCGAGAGTGCCCGCTCCGGCGGCGAAGACAACCGGCGCGACCGACGGTCCCGGTATCATGTCGCCCGAAGGCGTCATCATGTCATCAGAGAACCTTCAAAGGACTCAGATCCAGCTCACCCCCGGGCAGATGCAGGCGCTCAAGGACCGAGCGGCCCGGGAGGGTCGCTCGGTGGCGGACCTCGTCCGGCAGGGGGTCGATGCACTGCTGCGGGACCATGGCGCCTCCACGACGGGGGACCGCTGGGAGCGGGCCGCCGGGGTGAGCGGACGCTTCCGTTCCTCGGAGCGAGACCTGGCGCGCCACCACGACCTGCACTTCGCCGCGGCGCTCGAGGGGCGTTGAGCGCCTTCGTCGACACCTCGGGCCTGCTGGCGCTGCTGGACGCCGCGGACGCCTGGCACGCCCGCGCCGACGCCGTCTGGCGCCGGCTGGTGGAGGAGCGCGACCTCCTGGTGACGTCGAACTACGTCCTGCTGGAGACGATCGCCGTCGCGCAGAGCCGGCTGGGCCTGGCCGCGGCGCGGGCGGTGCACGACGACGTGGTGCCGGTGCTCCAGGTCCTCTGGGTCGACGCCGCGACCCATCAGGAGGCGATGGCGGCGCTTCTGACCGCCGGCCGCCGCCGACTGAGCCTGGTGGACTGCGTTAGCTTCGTGCTCATGCGCAAGGAAGGCCTCCGCCGCGCGTTCGCCTTTGACCGGCATTTCGCGGATCAGGGGTTCGAGCTGCTGCGCTGACGGCTACGGGGCCCGGGATCAGGGCTGCGCGGCGGCGCTGCGCTTGCCCCAGTCGAAGCCCTGCGCGCGAACCTGCTCGTGCTGCCACACATAGGACTTCACCGCGTAACGGAAATAGACCTCGCGATTAGGCTTGTGGTCCAGCACCTGCACCAGGAACAGCCCCCGCCGTTCGTTGTTGTTGAGGAGGACCGCGTAGGTGTGCCCTTCGATGACCGGCACCAGGCGCTTGAAGGTGGAGTAAGCGCTATCGCGATTCACATTGATCACGTTGAACGCCATGCTTGCGGTCAGGTCGTCGATCCTCAGGTCTGGCCCGAGGTCGGCAACCAGAGACATGTCGTCGCCGGCCGTCGACGCCTCGAAATCGTCACGCGAGCCGCAGGCGCCGTTGAACAGCAGGTCGGGGGAGTTGCGCTTGCGCGAATGCTCGGTGAGGAAGAGAGCGGTGTTCGCGTAGCCGCTCTGGCTGTCCGGCCGGCAGCTGTACGAGGGGGAGAGCGTGACCTCTCGAACCGTGTGGAGCGTGGGGACGTCGGGCAGCGCCGCTGCCGGAGCGGCGCCCAACGCTGCCAGCAGCCCGAACGTGAGCAGGAACATGTGCGCTCCTCCTTCTGTTCACTTCTTTCTACGTCGTGCGGACCCAAACGTCTCGCTCAGCGCCCAAGGATCTGGGCGATCGGAAGCAGCGTCCGGGGATCGTTGGTCCCGTTGTCGATCAGCGTGGCGTACGCGGCGTAGCGCGCGTTCTCCGTCGCCGACGTCATCTCCAGCCATCCACCATCGAGCTCGTGCACGCCGAGGAAGGCGGCCACCTCGCTCTGCTGGACCATGCCCAGCGGCGGGATCGTGACCTCGCCTTCCGCCAGCACCGTCCCGTCCGCCCCGATCAGCTTCAGGTGCGCCTTCAGCGGCTCCTCGGTCGGGTTCGCCAGCGCCAGGTTGGTGCGGAAGGCGGCGTTCTGCCTGACCGGGAAGATCAGCCGGGGCGTCTGGCCGATGAAGTCGCGGGGGCCGATCGCCGGCACCGTCTCGCCGACGGTGCCGCTGCCGCAGCTGGGCGTGGAGTTCTCGGCGACCAGCGACACGTTGGGGGAGAGGGTCGCGAAGATCGCGCCCCAGTCCGCGGCGGCTCCGAAGAGCGCGCCGACCGCGTCCTGCAGGCGCACCAGGCCGCGGGCCGGCACCGTCACCAGGCGCTCCGGACGGCCGCGTCCGTCGACGCCGTGCCCCGAGAAGGTCAGCAACGCCGCGCCGGGGCTGCCGGAACCGTTGGCCAACCAGAGGTTCGTGGTCCAGAAGCTCCCGAAGGCGCCGGGCAGATGCGCGCTGGCCGGCACCACCCAGGTCGCGGACGGCGGCTCGATCTCCTGCAACGAGACGTCGTCGGCGAGGCCCTGCACCGACGCGAAGGCGCAGAACGTGGGCGCCGCGCCGGCGGCGACCTCCAGCGCGACCCGTGCGCGTCGAGCGCCCTCGGGCGCGGTCACCAGCCGGCGGACGTCACGCCACTCGCCGCTGGTGCTCTGGAAGTCCCCGCAGAGCGGGGGGAGCGCCTGCGCCGAGACCGTGGCCAGGCGCGTCCCTTCGCATCGGTCGTCGGCGAAGAAGCGGGTCGAGAGCGTCAGGGTGGAATCGATCTGGCGCTCGATCCGGATCCGCGCCGAGAAGACGTACGAGCGGCCCGCCTCGACCGGCACACACTGATAGAGCGCGGCGCGTTCCTGGGTGCCCCTGGCGCCGACCAGCGTGAACCGGGCGCTGCCGGAGCCCTGACGCTGGCCCGCGTCGCTGGCCGACCACTCGGACGACGCCTCGACCGAGCCGGGCTCGAAGCGAGGCTGGAAGGCCGTCTCGGCCTCCCAGCCGAAGAGGTGGCGGTCGAAGCCGCCGTTGGTGAGGAGCTCCTGGGCGCCGCTGTCGAGCCGGCCGAGGAGGGCGAGGGAGATCGTGAGCAGCGCGCGGGATCTCATGACCGAGCCTCCGGGAGCGAGTGGACTTCAGGCCAGGTTCTTGCGGAACAGCTCCAGAGTACGACGCCAGGCGTCCTCGGCGGCGTCCTTCTTGTAAGCCTGCGGCCGGTCGTCATTGAAGAAGGCGTGGCCGGCGTCCGGGTAGACCATCGTCTCGACTTCCTTGCCGAGCGCCTTCAGCTTCGCCTCCAGCGGCTTGGCCTGCGAGGCCGGCACGCCTTCGTCCTTCTCGCCGTAGATGAGGAGGATCGGGGCGGCGAGCTTCTCCCAGGCGATCGGGAGCTGCTTGAATCCGCCGTAGAAGCTGACCGCCGCGCCGACGTTTGGGTCGTTGCAGGCGGCGTACTGCGCCAGCGCGCCCCCCATGCAGAAGCCCACCACCCCGTAGCGCGCGGAGCCGCACTCGGGACGCGACAGCAGGAAGCTGCCGGCGGCGGCGATCTCCTGCCCGGCGCGTGCGCCGTCCATCTCCATGAGGAGCTTGCCGGCGGCGTCCGGCGAGCTGGTCGTCTTGCCGTGGTAGAGGTCGGGCGCGACCGCGACGAACCCGGCGGCGGCGAAGCGCTCCACCACGTCCCTGATGTGCGGCACCAGGCCCCACCATTCCTGGATGACCACGACCGCCGGCCCCTTGCCCGAGGCCGGCGAGTCGAACCACCCCTCGCAGGTGTGGCCGTTGGCGGGGAACGTGACCTTCTCGCCCATCGGTGCTCCCTCCGGGGCTTAACGTACACCAGGCCGGCGTCGCCCGGCGCGGGCGGCCGCCGCTACAATCGGAGCACAATGAACGACGAGACCGAGAAGCAGGAGCGCTTCGACTCCCTGCAGCACCGCCTCACCGAGCAGTGGAAGGCCATCGGCTCGCTGCCCAGCGGGCTGGAGCAGGCGATGGTGGTGGTGCCGTCCATCAACGTCGACATCGACGTGCCCGGCCTGGTGCTGCAGTCCTACGAGGAGCGGTTCCTCTTCCTGCTCCTGCTGCTGCGCAAGCCGCGCATGCGCATCGTCTACGTTACCTCGCAGCCCATCCACCCCAGCGTCGTCGACTACTACCTGAGCCTGCTGCCCGGCGTGGCCGTCAGCCACGCGAGGAAGCGCCTCTTCGAGGTCACCCCGCTGGACGGCTCGCCGCGGCCGCTCTCCGCCAAGCTGCTGGAGCGGCCTCGCGTGCTGGAGCGCATCCGCAGCCTGATCGACGTGCGCACCACCCACCTGGTCCCCTACAACACCACCGAGCTGGAGCGCGAGCTGGCGCTGCGGCTCGGCATCCCGATGTACGGCGCCGACCCAAAGTTCTTCCCGCTCGGCACCAAGACCGGCAGCCGCCGCCTCTTCGAGGACGAGGGCGTGCCCCACCCTCTCGGTGTCGAGGACGTCCACACGCTGGCCGACGTGGTGGCGGCGATCCGCTCGATCCGGGAGCGCCATCCCGACGCCACCCAGATGATGGTCAAGCTGAACGAGGGAGTCTCCGGCGAGGGGAACGCCGTCGTCGACCTCCGCGGCCTGTCGGCGCCGGCCGGCGACGCCGACATCGAGCAGCGCGTTCGCGCGATGAGCTACGAGGCCTCCTACGCGCGCTACGACACCTACATGGCCAAGCTCGACCAGCGCGGCGGCGTGGTGGAGGAGCGGATCACCGGCGTCGAGTTCCGCTCCCCCAGCGCCCAGCTGCGCATCACCCCGCTGGGCGGCGTCGAGCTCCTCTCCACGCACGATCAGCTGCTGGGCGGGCCGAGCGGGCAGCTCTACCTGGGCTGCCGCTTCCCGGCCGACCCGGCCTACGCGCCGGCGATCATGCGCGAGGCGGCCAAGGTGGGCCGGCGCCTGGCGAAGGAAGGCGTGCTGGGCCGCTTCGCGATCGACTTCGTGGCGGTGCGGAAGGAAGACGGCGACTGGAGCGTCTACGCGATCGAGGTGAACCTGCGGAAGGGGGGCACCACGCACCCGTTCCTGACGCTGCAGTTCCTGACCAGCGGCGAGTACGACGCCGAGCACGGCGTCTTCGTCACCCCTTCAGGGAAGCCGAAGTGCTACGTCTCCAGCGACCACGTGGAGGCGCACCGCTACCGCGCGCTCGGGCCCGACGACGTCTTCGACCTGGCCTTCCGCCATGGGCTGCACTTCAGCCACGCCACCCAGAGCGGCATCGTCTTCCACATGCTGGCGACGCTCTCCGAGCTCGGCCGCATGGGAGCCACCGCGATCGCCGACACCGCCGAAGAGGCCGAGGCGCTCTACCAGAAGATGCTGCAGGTGCTCGATGCCGAGGCCGGCCAGGCGCTGGCCGACCCCGGCTATCCGGCGCTGGTCTAGAAGCCGATCGACGGGTCCGCCGGCGGGGCCGGCTGGGTGAGGATGAAGATCTGCGGGCTGCGCGAGATGTTGTCGATGACGCTCGCCGCCGCCAGCACCCGGCCGCCGCCCTCCACGACCTGCGTGGTGACCTCCACGTTCTGGAACGGCCCGTCGCCGAGGCCCAGGGTGCCGAAGACGTCGTTGAGCTGGCGGTACTGGCCGGCACCCACGTCGAAGGTCCCTTCGGCCATCAGCTCGCCGGCCGTCGAGTTGAGCCGCACCCGCACCTTGGAGGGCTGGCCGTCCACCTCGATCATGATGAGGTTGGTGCGGCGCTGGAAGCTCTTCTCGATGCCGGCGAAGCGGCGCTCCACGTCGTCCAGCGCCATGACGCTGGGCGAGTCGAGGAAGATGCCGTTCACCTGCGACGAGTTGAAGCCGGCGGCCGGGTTGTTGGGGTCGATCTGGGCGCTCACCTTGGCCACGCCGGTCACGCGGTCGACGGCCCCCTCGATCACCACGTAGCCGAAGCTGCGGTTGGTGACGCCGAAGAAGTCGCGTACCACGTCGTTCCCCTGCAGCTTGGGCATCGAGCCGCGAGCCGCGATGGTGATGCCCTTGACCGCGGTCTTCTCGACGCCGCCGGCGTCCTGGTCGACGTAGTGGTAAGTGGCGGTCAGCGCCGCCGGCTGTCCGGTGCCGTTCACCAGGCTCATGCTGGTGAAGAAGAGCGTGTTGTTGACGCCGATGGTGCGGGCGACAGTGGGGACCATATAGCTCCGGCTGCCCGCCAGCGGCGTGCGCGCGCCGGAGATGGAGGGCGGCGGCTGCTGGCCGAGCACGGCGCTGAAGCTGCCGGAGGCGTTGTCGATGACCGTGGCGATGGGAACGACCTTGCCGGTGCCGGAGGTGACGGTGACGCCCAGCCAGCCGCCCGACAGTGAGGAGACGCCCGCCCGGCCGACGATGTCATCCACCTGCTGCTTGCTCAACGGCAACACGTCCACCTCGGTAGAGCCGACCTGCCGGCCGTCGGAGGTGTTGACGGTCACCTTGACGTGCGCGTCTCCGCCGGCGGTCTCGCCGAAGATCAGGTTGGCGCGGTTCTGCGTGTCCTTGTCGATGCCTGCCAGCATGAGCTCGCCGTCCCCCACGCCGACGCCGGACCGGAACGACACCACCGGAATCTCGGTGCCGAAGCGCGTGCTGGGATCGGAGTTCAGGATGGAGTCGGTCGACGACCGCAACGTCAGGGAATTGATCTGCGGCGAGCGGACCTCGATGCTGGCCGACACGCCCGACGGCACCGAGAAGACGGTGGTCATCAGGTCCGACATCCGGAACGTGCCGTTCCCCGGGATGTTCACGTTCGTCTTGATGAGTCCAGACGCCGAGTTCAGGCCGTTCACACCATTGGCGGTGCAGAAGATTTCGGCGGTCACCGTCTGGTCGCTCAGGTTCCGCAGCCACGCATCGGAGGTGAAGACCGCGCCGGAGATGCCGGACACCGCCTTGACCGCGGTCGAGAGGATGAAGGAGCTGCCGCCCGGCGGCGTGGAGACCGCCAGCGGGTCGGGCGAGCCGCCGGCGCTGCCGCGCAGCCCCGACGCCGCCGTGGTGGTGAGCGTCTCGACGTCGAGGATCTCGATGACCGCCGAGTCGCTGTCCGGGTCGCCGCCGGCCGGAGTCAGGCGCAGCACCGTCCGGAAGAGCGTGGCCCCCTCGCCGCGGGCGCGCTTGGCGCGGTTGACGTGGAGCGTCAGCGAGAGCTGGCCGGTGCCCGGCACCGGGTTGCCGAGCTCGCTTCCCAGCTCGAGCCAGGCGCCGCCGGGTCCGATCTTCGGGGAGAGATAGACGGAGCCGCTGCGGGGCAGGTTGGAGACGTTGATGACGATCGACTTGTCGGTGGGCGACTGCCCGGCCGGCGCCTTGAAGATGACCGAGCTGTCGGCCGCGCGCGCCCTGGCGCTCGACGGACCGGAATCGGTGACGGTCAGGGTGACCGGCGTGAAGACCTCGAAGTTGTCGAAGCCGCCGACCAGCGAGCCCTGGTAGACGCCCGCCTTCCCGAGCGCGCTCACCGCGGCGGTGAGGGTGACCGTTCCCTCGTCGCCCGGCCTGACGATCAGCGTGGAGGGGCCGAAGCTGAAGAACCCTCCGAGAGCGCGCAGGTTGAGCTGCCCGGACTGGCCGCCGACGTTCCGGAAGACCACGGTGTCCGACGGCGGGGTGCCCCCCTTGGCCGCCGTCCAGGACGGGCCGGCGCGGACCACCACGAAGTTGGCCGGTGCGGCCGTCAGGCGAATGTTGATCACGTTGGAGTTGCCTCCGACGCTGCCGCAGGACTGCACGGCGCGGACCCGCACCGAGAGCGTGGCGTCTGTCGAGAAGAGGCTCGTCGGGATGATCGCCGACAGACTCGTGGTCTTCGAGGTGGAGGCGATCGACTTGAAGGCGTCGAAGGAGGTCTCGATGAAGTATCGGCCGCCCGAGGCCAGGTTGGGCGCTGCGGTCCAGGAGGCGGTGAAACTCTTGCCGCCGGCCACCGTCGAGGGTCCGGAGAGCTGGGGGGTGCCAGGCGTCGAGCAGGCGGCGGGGACGGTCACGCTGATCTGCGCGGAGACGACATCGTCGTAGCAGTCGGCCCGGTCGCCGTCCGCGAACGCGCGATAAGTGTAGGTTCCGGGAGCCAGGCCAGAGTCGGAGATCGACTTCTGGCTATTGGCGGGACAGTAGTTCTGAAAGAAGACGTCGAGGCCAGCGATCGCGCTGAAGGCGCCGCCGTCCTTGGACCTCTCGATACGCCGGAACGAGAAGCTCTTCCCCTCGGGTACCCGATAGGTGATCGTGATCTGATTGGCGGCCGTCAAGGAGCCAGTGATCACCGGTGGCGTCGCGCTGGAGGTGAAGGTGTCGCCCCAGCGGAACAGCGCACCGCTGTTGTAGATCTCGCAGCCTTGCACCTTCACGTAGTGGGCGTAGGCGCGGTTCGCCGTCGAGACCGTGTAGGTGAAACTGCGACGCCCGTCCATCGTCGGCGTGCCGGTCGTGGAGGCGATGCGGACGACGTTGCGCTGTTCGGCCGGCGGCGCGCTGCAGTAATCCGGGTACAGGTCGGTCCGATAGATCTCGTAGACGGTCGAGCCGTTCACCGCGCCCGAGGGCACGGTCCACACCAGCTGCGTAGAACCGGTAGGGCAATCGTCGAGGATGCTCAGGTCGAAGCTCGAACCCGATGGGCAGGCCAGCGGTTGCGCGCCGGTCGTCGAGTTCGCATCCACGAGCGCGACAGGGACCGGTCCGGAGTGTCTCTCGGGCGGAGCGTCCGTCTGGGCGGAGAGCGGAAAGGCGACGAGAAGCGCGGCGAGCGCGAACGGGGTACGGCGCATGGGTATCTCCTGACCGCCCAGCAGCGCTCCCCGTGGGAGAGACGGCGTGGTGGGGCAGGGATTATGGAGCAGGAACCGTGTGCGACGGCATCAGCGCGGCTTCATTCGCCGGTTGGTGACTGGCATCACCCGGGAGCCCGTACTCGGGCGACGTGGTGCGCATCGACGCGTTGGCCGGCGGTCGCGGCGGGCCGTCGGACACGCGCCAGAGCTGCCCGTTCCTGAGGAACATCTTCCGCATCTCGGCCAGGTTCATCGGGCGCGAGCCGCGGCGCCCGAAGACGCCCAGCTGGTTGCCGCTCTCGTCCACCGCGCGGTCGCGGTCGAGCCCCTTGGAGACGGCCAGCGCCGGCCCGTGGGTGTGGTGGGTGGCGATGAGCTTCGGCGTCGGCTTGGGCGAGAAGCCCCAGATGCCCGGGTGGTCCTGAGGCGAGAGGAGCTGGATGACCCGCAGCCCGTTCTTGCCGTCGGCCAGGTAGGCGAAGAGCGAGTTGTTGGTCATGCCCAGCTTGACCTGCCGCGCGTCGTCGATGGCGCCGCCGGCGGTCCACTCCTGGTCGAGCTTCGGGTCCTCGGGCTTCCCGACGTCGACGATCACCAGCCCCTTCTTGCCGGCCGCCACGTAGGCGTAGGTGCGGGCGACGTAGAGGTCGTTGGCGCCCTCGATTGGCACCAGCGCGCCGGGGATCGGCTGCGCCTCCTCCGGCACACCCACGTCGATGACCTTCAACCCCTTCTCGTCCACCACGAAGGCGTAGCGGAACTGCACCTCGACCGCCCGCGGGTTCGTGATCCAGGGGCGGCCGACCGTCTTCAGCACCTTCGGCTTCAGCGGGTCGTCGATGGAGACGATCACCACGCCGGCGTCGCAGGAGATGTAGGCGTTGGTGCCGGCGATGGTGATGGCGCGCGCCCCCTTGAGGATGCCGTCGGGGTTCCAGGTGAGCGCCCGCTTCAGGAAGTTGTTGGTGGGGTCGCCGTCCAATAACGTGGCTGCCAGGACCGTGACCAAGCCCTCTTCGGAGTCGGTCACGTAGAGGTAGGCGTACATCGGGTGGACCGGCCCCTCGAGGTTGTCGGGGTTCCGCGTGCGCGTCGGGTCGAGCGCCATCGTGGAGGGGGAGGCCACCGCGGTGGCGTTCCTGGTCTTCACGTAGAAGCGCTGTCCCAGCGGCGAGACCGGCGCGGTGATGATCCGCTCCGAGAAGCCCTTGTTGTCGATGTTGGCGATGTCGAAGACGCGCAGGCCCCCGGGCCCGTCGGCGATGTAGACGTACTCGCCGCGCACCTGCAGCGAGACGGCGTTCTTCGAGCCGTGCTCGTAGACCTCGTGCAGCTGGTCGTGCGACTTCTGGTGCGCGTCGTAGCGGGCCGGGAAGGCCAGCTTGTGGAGGTCGCTGCCGATGACCGCCTGCGGCTCGTCGCGCTCGGTGACCGCCACCGCCTCCACCCCGTCGTGCCCGGTCGCCACCCAGGCGTAGCGGCCGATGAAGTTCACGAAGTTCGTACCCAGGCCGAGCAGCTGGGCGATCTTGGCGTTGTTGTCGCCGCTCTGCGAGACGTGGCAGTCGGTGCAGATCTTGGTCTCCTTCGCGCGCACGGTGTGCGGCGTGAAGGGGGAGAAGGCCTGGCCGGAGAAGCCCTCGGCCGAGATCGTCTGCTGCTGCGAATAGATCCACTGGCGGTTGGCGTCCTGCGAGCTGACCAGCACCGCGCAGGAGGAGCGCATCGGCGTGATGCGGTTGCCCTTCACCGCGCCGTCGTGGCCCAGCATGAAGACGTCGTCGCGCAGCGTCTGGAAGTTGTAGGTCGTCCAGTTGCGCGTCATCGTGGATTCCCAGTGGTTGATCGGCCGCCGCTCGTTGGCACGCATCGGCAGGTGGCATCCGAAGCACGACGGCGCCCAGGCGGTATGGCAGGCGTAGCAGGACATGTCGCCGTGAGCCAGCGCCTTCGGGTCGTCGGGCACCGTGCCCCAGGTCATCCCGTCGCGCTGCATCGTGTGCGCCAGCGTGGCCCGCTGCTTGGCGGGATCTCCCTCGGCGATGGTGTCGGCGACCTGGGTGATGTCCCACTTCAGGTCCTCGACCACGCTCGACTGCTGGGTGACCTTTCCGCGGCGCGCCACGAAGCGCGGCCCGAACGGCGTGGGGGCGTTCTTCATCGACTCGCCGCCGCCGGCGTTGCCGGAGAGCGTCAGGTCGGCCTTCTTGGCGAACGTGCCGTGGCAGTCGACGCACTCGATGGCGGTCGCCGCCCGGACCTCTCCGTAGAGGTTGCCGTCGCCGTGGTTGTCCACCTTGAAGTGGCAGTCCACGCAGTGCATCCCCTTCTCCAGGTGGATGTCCTTCAGGTGCACCGCCTTCTCGAACTTCTTGGCGTCGTCCTCCGGCACGGCGTTGCCGTCGGCGTCCAGGAAGTTGCCCTTGTCGTCGTGCTTGTAGACCTTGCGGAAGATCCAGCCGTGCCCGTGGTAGTCGCTGAACTGCGTGCGCTTCAGCTGCGGGTTGAGCTCGCTGACGCTCTCCAGGAAATTCTCGTCCCCCCACTTGCCGCGGACCGCCGACTCCTCGGGGTTCGACTCCAGGCGTGCCATGCGCAGCTTCGAGCCGACCTTGACCTCCTTGTCGGGCCACAGCGGGGCGCCGTCGGTCTCGTTGTCCCACCAGGTGTCGCCGTAGTAGCTCATCACCACGTTGGTGCCGGGGTGGACGTGGCAGACGATGCACTGCGAGGACGGGATCTGGCGGGTGAGCTGATGGCGGATCGGGTGTCCCGGCTCGTCCTTGGGGATCGTCGGGTCGGCGGTGGCCGAGAGGCCGCGGTTGCCGTACTTGGCGATCGGCCCGGAGTGCGAAGGGTCGCGGTCGTTGGCGTAGAGGACGTGGCAGGAGGTGCAGCCGGACGAGCGGTAGTCGCCCGGGTGGTCGTTGGTGCCCATGAAGTTGAGGGTCGGGTCCAGGAGCCGCGTCTTCTGGAGTCCCAGGAAGACCGGGTCGGTGCGCAGCTGGGTGCCGAAGCCGCGGTTGCTGAGCTTGACGTCGGGCGCGCCGGGCTCCTCGAAGAGGCCGGGGATGCCGAGCTCCGGCTTCTTCAGGCCGCCGCGCTCGAAGACGCGCAGGACGTTGCCCGGCTGGGTGATGTTCCAGCGCGGCAGCGGGTCCAGGAAGGGGAGGGCGTCCTTCTTCTTGGCTTCGTCGGTCAGGTCGGCCACCAGCCGCGCCGGCTTGCCGTCATCGCTGTAGGCCTCGCCGTAGCGGGCCCGCCGCTGGTTGATGGCGCCGTTGTTGTAGAGCGCCGACTGCCAGAGCATCGCCCCGTGCGACATCATCGAGTGGCGGTTGTCGCTGACCTCCTTGGCGTGGCACTTGGCGGTGCCGCAGGACTCGCGGGCCACCCGCAGGTCGCCGGGGTTCACGAACCGTATGAACTCCAACGATTCCTTGTTCAGCGCCGAGTAGGAGCGGACCGGGTTCGCCGAGCTCTTCCAGAGCTTGGTCCTGGGCTTCACGTGCGCCGCCTGCTGGGCCTTGAGGTACTCGCGCGAGCCTTTGGCGGCGCCCTGGGGCGTGCCGGCGCCGGCGTTGCCGCCGTGGCACTCGGTGCAGCCGATCTTCCGTACCGGCGCGGTCTTGGAGTCGTGGGCGTCCTCGATGCCGGTGTGGCAGGTGATGCAGCCGGCGCTGGCGGCCACGGCCGGATCGGGCTCCTGGGCGGCCAGGGAGAGCGAGAGGGCGAGAGGCGCGAGCAGAAGGGTCGAGGCAGCTCTCATGTCTTCCTCGTCTTCAGTAGGTCAGCGTGAGGGAGGCAAAGCCCTGGTAGAGGACCTTGCTGTCCTTGCCGCAGCCGACCTGGCTGCAGTTCGACGTGTAGATCGCCTTGAAGCCGTCGCCCGGGAAGAAGCCGGCGGCGCCCAGCACGATCACCGCGTTGTCGTTCAGCCAGGGGCGGTACTTGAGCCCCAGGTTCAGGTCGAGGCCGACCGCCTTGGGGATGTTCGGCTGGAAGAGCACGTACTCCAGCGCCTCCGGATTGGCGAACCAGATGTAGTTGGCATTGGCGTCCAGCGTCACCTTGGGGGTGAGCTTGGCGTGGAGGCCCAGGTTCGCCAGGATGACGCCGGGGTTCACGTACTCGCTCATCCCCTCGTCCTTGGAGGACTTGAAGTCGGCCAGCAGGCTGCTGCGGTTGGTCAGCGCCACCCCGGTCTGGGTCAGGCGGATCGACTGCCGGTTGAAGAAGGAGAACGGTCCGCCGGCGAAGTTCACGTTGTCGAGGATCGAGTCGAAGCCGCGCGCGGTGTCGTCGCCGGGGTCGGCGTCGCCCGACTGGTAGAAGCCGGAGACCTTGTAGCGCAGCCAGTCCTTGTCGATCGAGAGCTCCAGGGCGCCCAGCTGGCTGTTGAGGTCGACCCGGCGGCCGGCGATCGGGTCGAAGGTGTCGTGCCCGAGCACCTGGTAGAAGGCGTGGTTCACGTTGATGCGGCCGATGTGGCCGTCGCTGGTCCAGCCGATGTAGTAGACGTCCTGCTCGTGCAGGCGCGGAGTGCCGATGAGCCCGGGGCGCACCGGGAAGCCGTTGCGGTCGATGAGCGGCTCGCTGCGGTCGCGGGTGTAGTGGAACGAGAACTGCCAGGTGTAGCCGAGGATGTTCGCGAAGTCCTGCAGGTAGAGGTTGGCGATCCCGACCTGCTGGTTGCGCCGGTGCAGGGTGTTGAGGCCGCTGTTGGTGTCCTTCTCCAGGTGGTCGAACGCCACGACGTTCCACTGGTAGCGGTTGTTGGCGAAGTTGCCGAACAGGCGCGCGCCCAGGTTCTGGTCGGAGAAGACGAAGCCGCGGAAGTCAGAGGTGAAGCCCTGGATGCCGAGCCGCACCGAGATGGTGTCGTAGCGCGGCGAGACGTCGGCCAGCTTCACCTCGGCGAAGGCCTCCTGGATGCCGAAGTGGCGGTCGGTGCGGTCCGTCCCCCGGGTCGGGTCGATCTTGACGACCCCGCGCTCCTGCGCGTTCAGGTAGTTGATGTTCCCAACTCCGGTGAAGCGGAGCTCCCAATCGATGGGCTTGTAAGACGTCGAGCCGTGGAACAGGTCGAAGGTGACGATCGCCTGCTGGATCAGCGAGTACGAGTCGCTGCGGCCGAAGAACTCCTCGGAGCCTGGGTTCTCCGAGGAGACGTCGCTGGGCGTCGGTAGGCCGCGGGCCTCGGCCAGCGTGTCGCTGACGGCGGTCAGCACGAAGAACGTATTCTGCGTCCCCTTGATCGGGTAGTCCCCCTTCAGAGGGTTGAGGTCATAGGGATTGAAGAGGCGGCCCTTCACCCGGCGGTCCCAGTCGGGGAAGTCGACGCGCCAGCGGTCCGGGACCGGGAGGCGGTCCTTGGGGACGGCGGGCGGCGCGGGCTCGGCCGCCGGGGCCGGGGCCGGCTCGGCCGGCGGAGAAGCCGGCGGCGGCGTCGGGGTGGGCTCTTGCGCGATCGCCGCGGCGCCCCAGCAGGTGGCGGCGAACGCCAGCACGGCGAGACGCGGCGAGGCTGGACGACCCCAGGGCGAAGCTTCCATTCGCGGGCGTCCTTTCCCGTGGTGTCTGGGGACCGGAGTCAGTGTCCTCTCGCTCCGGGAGCGTGTCAAGGCACGAGACCCGCCTTGACAGCCTTGGTAGGGGCGCATACCGTGATTCTCGTTCTCGGCCAGCCCTTTCCCGGCAGTCGGTCCCTCCGGAGGAGCCATGAAGCGTCACGGAATCGCGGGCGTGCTCTTGCTTCCCGGTCGGCAGGTAGGCGCACTGCTCGTTTGCGGAGCCCTCCTGTGGAATGGTTCTCTGCTCGGGCAGGAGCCGCCGCGCGAGCGCAAGACGGTGGAGCGCGTCGGCGACACTCCTCTGGTCTCGAAGTCGCGCCCGCTCGCCGGCGCCGTCCTCTCCCGGGTCGACGTGGACGCGATCCTGGCGCGCACCGTGGCCGCCGCGCGTGCCGAGGGGCTCAAGGCCACCATCGTCATCACCGACCGCGAGGCGAACGTGCTCGCCTCCTTCCGCATGACCGACGCTCCGCAGCAGACGCGCATCAAGGGGCGTGACGAGACGGTCGCCTGCGCGCTCGGAGCCCTGAGCGCGACCGGCCTCGACGGCTGCCAGGTGCCGTCGATCCAGGCGGCGCGCTCCAAGGCCGGTACCGCATCCTTCTTCGCCACCACCGGCAACGCCTTCACCACCCGGACTGCGGGCTTCATCGTCCAGCAGCACTTCCCTCCGACGATCGCGCTGCAGGCCGGCGGCCCGCTCTTCGGCGTGCAGTTCTCCAGCCTCCCCTGCACCGACATCACCGTGCCGCTGGGCGCCACCTCCGGCTTCCTGCCGCTGGGGCTCTCCGCCGATCCCGGCGGCGTGCCGCTCTACAAGGGGGGCGAGCCGGTGGGCGGACTGGGCGTCGAGGGGGACGGCTTCTACACCGCCGACCTCGCGCCGCTCGAGAGTCCGCCGGCCGAGTTCGCCGAGGAGCGGGCGGCGGTGAACGGCTCGGCCGGCTTCGAGCCGCCGGCGCTGATCCGCGGGGATCAGATCCTGGTGAACGGCATCCGCCTTCCTTACACCGAGATCCGCACGCCGCTGCCGAGCGTCACGCCGAGCGCGACGCTGGACGGCACCGTCCTGCAGGCCTCGCGCGACGCTTTGCCGTCCCGCTTCGCGCCGCAGACGCTGGGCGGGGTGGAGGGCACGGTCCTGGTGGACGCGGGCGGCGCGAACCGCTTCCCGATCAAGGCCGGCGCCGCGGCGCAGGGTCTGAGCGCCGCCGACGTGCAGCGCGTCCTCACCCAGGCGGCGCAGACGACGCTGGTCACCCGTGCCGCGATCCGCCAGCCGCTGGGCAGCAACGCCCGGGTCTCCATCACGGTCGTCGACGTGGACGGCGGCGTGCTGGGCTTCTTCCGCACCGCCGACGCCCCGATCTTCGGCGTCGACGTCTCGGCCCAGAAGGCGCGCACCGCGGCATTCTTCTCCTCGCCGGGCGCCGCCGCCGCGCTGCGCGCCGCCGGGTTCGGACGCTACGTGGACGCCGCCGCCGCCGACGGCGTGCGCCTGGACGGCTCGCTGGCGTTCTCCGATCGCGGCAACGGCTTCCTCTCGCGGCCGTTCTATCCGGACGGCATCGACCCGAACGCGAACGGCCCCTTCTCGCGGCCGATCTCCGAGTGGTCGGTCTTCAACACCGGCCTGCAGCTCGACCTGATCAAGAGCGAGCTGGTCGCCCACGTGGCCGGGGTCCCGACCGGCCGCCCCTGCAGCGCGGTGCCGGGGCTCCCGCACGGCATCCAGATCTTCGCGGGCAGCGTGCCGCTCTACAAGAACGGCACCCTGGTCGGCGCGATCGGCATCTCCGGCGACGGCATCGACCAGGACGACTTCATCGGCACCAACGGCAGCGCCGGCTTCGAGGCGCCGGCGGGCGTCCGCTGCGACACGCTGTTCGTGCGCGGCGTGCGGCTCCCCTGGGTGAAGTTCCCGCGCCATCCGCAGCTCTGAGGCCGCGCTTGACGAGGCTCGGCGTGCGGTCGCTCCTGCTCCTCGGGCTCCTGGCCGGGCCGGCCTACGCCTTCGACATCGTGGGACCCAACAAGTGCATGGGCTGCCACGACCACGATCCTCAGAAGCTGTGGGCCGAGAAGAAGGAAGGGCCCAAGGGGCACCTCAACGCGCTCTCCCAGCTGGAGGACAAGCGCTCGGCCGGCTGGGGCAAGGCGATAGGCCTCGGCGACGTCTACGACCTGAAGGGCTCGTGCGTGAAGTGCCACGCCACCGTCTTCAAGGGGGACGCCAACGCCGGCGTCTCCTGCGAGACCTGCCACGGCCCCGGCAGCGGCTACCTGGAACCGCACCAGAAGAAGGGCGCCTACGCCGACGCCGTCAAGCTGGGCATGTATGACACCCGCAACAGCCTCCCGGTCTGGGCCAAGATGTGCATCAGCTGCCACGTCATGACCGACAAGAAGCTGGTGGCCGCCGGGCACCCGTCCGGCTACGGCTTCGACCTCTCGGTCAAGTCGTTCGGCCAGGTGGTGCACTGGAAGGAGACCTACGACAAGGCCGCGCTCGGTGCCGCCGGCCGCAGCGCCGAGGCCAAGCTCCTGGGCGGGCCGCCGCCGAAGGAAGTGATCGCCGCCAAGGCCGAGCCGAAGGCAGAGCCCAAGACCGAGCCCAAGGCGGAAGCCGCCAAGCCGACGCCCAAGCCGGAAGCGCCCAAGCCGACGACGGCGGCCAAGGAACCACCCAAAGAAGTACCCAAGGAAGCGCCCAAAGACGCGCCCAAGGAAGCGGAGCCCAAGGCGGCTCCGGCGCCGACCCCCGCCGGTGAGACACAGCCGAGACCCAAGGCGCCGCGCGCGACGCCCCCGCCCGTCGTGGCCGAGGTGGCCGCTCCGCCGACGCCTCCTCCGGCTCCTCTGCCGCTGCCGGCTCCGCAGCTCACCGCGCTGCCCCCCAGCGGCGCCGTCGCCGAGAGCGCGGCGCTGCGCGGACGGGTGCTGATGGCGCTCGCCAAGGCGCTGCGCGACCGCGCCGACCGCGTCAAGGCCGCGCCCCCCACGCCGATCCCCGCCACCCTCAAGGACTACACCGGACCGGAAGCCGAGCTGCTGCGCCTGCAGGACGAGGTCCTGGCGCTACAGCTGGCGGCGTTGTCCACCCCGGCAGCTCCCGCTGGCCGTGCCAACCCTAGCCCACCCCCCAAGGAGAAGACCCCGTGACAGAGCCAGTGGATAAGGCCGCCGAAAAGGCAAAAGAGAAGCCGAAACCCGAGCCGGTGGCTCGGGTCATCTTCGAGGACGACCTCCCGCCGCTCCCCTACGAGCGGGTGAAGGACATCCCGCTCTTCAAGGACATCAAGCAATCCACCTACGACAAGATGCAGGCCAACATCCGCCTGGCGACGTACGAGGAAGGGGAGATCATCCTCCGCGAGGGGGACTACAGCGACGCCGCGTTCTTCATCCTGAGCGGCGTCGTCTCGGTCGAGCTCACCAGGCTGGAGGCCAGGTTCGGCGTACCCGTCAAGAAGACGCGCGAAGGGGTCACCTCGATCCCCCGCAAGGCCGGCGAAGCCCTGGCCAAGAAGGGCGGCGACCGGGCCGTCGGGCGCGCCGCGCTGGAGACCGGCACCGTCGTCCTGACGGACATCCCGGCGGAGATCGTGCGCGGCGAGCGCGTGATCCTGGAGACCGGCGAGCTCTTCGGCGAGATCAGCGCGCTGTCGCGCTACCCGGCCTCGGCCACCGTCACCGCACGCTCGCGGACCGACTGCGCGCTCATCCGGACGCCGGCGCTGCGGATGATGCAGCGGAGCTCCAAGTCCTTCAAGGAATGGGTGGACCGCCGCTACCGCGAGCGCTCCCTGGCGAATCACCTGCTGGCGGTGCCGCTCTTCTCGGAGTGCGACTCGCAGTTCATCGACCGCCTCAAGGCCAAGTCCGAGTTCGTCTCCTACGAGCCGGGGCAGGTCATCGCCGAGCAGGGGACGCCGGCCAAGTCGTTCCTGCTGGTGCGCGGCGGCTACGTGAAGGTCTCGGTGCGCCTGGGGACGCAGGAGCTGGCGGTGACCTACCTGCGCAAGGGGGACTTCGCCGGCGAGGCGGCGCTCCTCCTGGAGGAGCCTTGGCCTTACACGCTCTCGGCGCTGGAGCACGTGGACGTGGTGCGCATCCTCAAGGAGGAGTTCGACGAGCTGATCCGGCAGTACCCGGACGTCCAGAAGCAGCTCTGGGAAGAGACGGTGCGCGGGCTGAAGGAGCGGGGGCGCGCCTCGCGCGACCCGATCTCGGCCGAGTACCTGCAGATGGCGATGGAGACCGGCCTCATCCACGGCGAGTCGGTGCTGCTGATCGACCTGGAGACGTGCACCCGCTGCGACGACTGCGTGCGCGGCTGCTCCGACACCCACGGCGGCACGCCGCGCTTCATCCGCGAGGGGCTGAAGTACCGCAACTGGCTGATCCCGACCTCCTGCTACGAGTGCTCCGACCCGGTCTGCATGATCGGCTGCCCGACCGGCGCCATCACCCGTCCGATCGGCTCCCCGGACGTCGTCATCGAGCCGACGCTCTGCATCGGCTGCGGCAAGTGCGTGGACCAGTGCCCCTGGGAGAACATCATCTGGGTCGAGCCGTTCCCGGCCCAGTACCCCAAGCCGCAGCTCAACGTGAAGAACCGCCTGGCCACCAAGTGCGACAAGTGCTACGGGCGCGACGAGGGGCCGGCCTGCGTGCAGATGTGCCCGCACGGCTCGGCGGTGCGCATCTCGTTCAAGGACTTCGTCGCGGTCTCCGACACGCTGAAATGAGGGAGAGGGCTTGAGGCGCACGTTCTGGGAGCCGAAGCAGCCGCGGTGGGCGATCCTCACCGGGATCGTCGTCGCCGCCTCGCTGGTGGTCTACGCCGCGGCGGCCTTCGTGCGCCCGCCCGACCCCGGCCGCGGCGCCTGCCTCTGGTTCGGGATCGTGGCCGCGGTCCTCTTCGTGGTCGAGTCGCTCTACCCGGTGCGCCGCAAGCTGCTTGCCAAACCATTGCCAAACGCCCAGCAGTGGGTCCAGCTCCACATCTGGGGCGGGCTGCTGGCGCTCCTCTGGGTCCTGCTGCACGACGCCTTCCGCAAGCCGGGCGGCACCATGGGGTGGCTGCTCCTGCTGCTGACGATCTGGGTCACCGCCTCCGGGCTCCTGGGTGTCTTCATGCAGAAGTACTACCCGGTGATGCTGTCCCGCAACCTCACGGTCGAGGCGCTCTTCGAGCGCATCCCCGACCTGATCGGGCGGCTCCCGGCCGAAGCCGACAAGCTGACCGAGGGGGCCTCCGACGTGCTGCGGGGCTTCTACCAGCAGGAGGTGCGCCCGGCGCTGGCCGGGGTGTCCCCCTCCTGGAGCTACCTGACCGACGTGCGCGGCGGCCGCGACCGGCGGCTCCTCTCCTTCACCCGCATCTCCGACTTCCTGGCCGAAGAGGAGAAGCCGCGCCTGGAGGACCTCAAGACGATCTTCATCGAGAAGCTGGAGCTCGACGCCCAGTACTCGGTGCAGCGGGCGCTGCGGATGTGGACGCTGCTGCACGTGCCGCCGGCGGCGCTGCTGCTGGGGCTGGTGATCATCCACGTCGCGGTGGTCTTGCTCTACTGATGAGGAACAGATGCCACGCATCCTGAGGTGGGGCGCTCCGGACCGGAAGAACCGCTACCTGGTGCCCGGGTCGCCGGGGCGCGGCGTGCTGCTCGGCAGCCTGGCGGCCGGCGGCGCGATCGCCGCCGGAGTCCTGCTCCTCAACTTCGCCGGGGCGAAGCGCATGGCCTCTCCCGGGCCGCTCGCCAGCCCGCACGCCCCGCTCGATTCCCGCTGCGAGCACTGCCATTCGCAGCGCACCACGCTGGACCTCCGCTGCGAGCGTTGCCACGACCCGGCCGGCTCGGAGGCCTGGCGCCTCTCGGCGCACGCCCGCTTCGCCGGAGACGTGTCGTCTCTGCCGCTGGCCTCGCAGACCGCCAAGAAGCAGCTGGGGCAGAACCCGCTGGCCTGCGCCGAGTGCCACATCGACCACCGCGGGCGGCGCTTCGTCCTCCACCGCGTCAGCGACCTGATGTGCGCGCGCTGCCACGGGGCGGATACGCCTTCGCTCAAGCGCCACGTGGAGTTCGCGGTGGTGCGCGGCAAGGCGACGCCGTCGCGGGGCCTGAAGATCTCGCACGACCGCCACGTGCTGGAGGCGCTGGCGCGGCTGGTGGGGAAGACGAAGGCCGACGACCTGACGCCGGAGGAGAAGAAGAAGGGGACCGAGGGGGCCGCGCTCCAGCGCACCTGCGAGACCTGCCACGTCTCGACCTCCGACCAGACGACCTTCGAGCCGATCGACTTCGACCGCCATTGCTCGGCCTGCCATCTCAAGGACGGCTCGGTCGGCGCGACCGACCCGATCGCCGCCACCGACGTCGTGGCGGCCGAGAAGGTGCCGGCGTCCTGGGCGGCGTCGGCGTCGGGGCAGTTCTCGGTGCAGCGCAACAAGCTGGCCAAGAGCGTCCTTCTGCACCGCGATCCCTGGGTGCTCTTCAACCTCGCCAAGCTGCGGCGCGAGCTCGACCCGGCCGGCTACCTGGCCGAGCGCAACGCGCTCCTGCTGGCGGTCGACGAGGGCTCGCGCTCCGGGCAGAGCTTCCCGCTCTCGCGGGCCAGCGGGGCGGACGTGGATACGGCGCGCCAGGCGCTCTCGACCGAGGTCGCCGCGCTGGCCAGGAGGATCGCCTCGGCGCCCGAGAAGGCCGATGCCGCGGCCCTGGCCGCCGGGCTGGCGCCCTTCACGGCCGCGGCCGCCAAGGCGGCGCCGGCCGACGCGTCGGCGCTGAAGGACGCCGCGGCCGGGGTCACCGGGAAGCTCACCGGCGGTCTTGCTCCGCTCTCCGCCGCCGAGGCGGCGGCGCGGCGCGCCGAGCTGCTGTCGGCGCTCGACGGCCTGCGCTACCGCGCGGTCACCAGCGGTGACGTGCTGCTCGGCCGGCGGGTCGAGGAGATCGCCCGCCGGGTGGCGGCCTGGAGGCCGGGCGCCACCGGTTCCGCCGACCTGAAGCAGCTGCTCGAGGAGCGCCGGACCGAGAGCCAGCGGCTGGACGACGAGGTGGCCTACCGGCGCGAGGCGCGCGACCAGTGGGTGCCGCCGGTCTCGCGCGTGAAGAACCGCCGTGCCCTGGAGGCCCGCGCCCGCGATGCGCGGCAGCGCCTGGAGGCGCTGGCCGCGGTGGACGCGCTGCCGGCCGCGGCTCTCGACGACGCGTCGCGGGCGTCGCGGGTCAACAGCGCCGACTCGCTGACCGTCGCCTGCCAGAAGTGTCACGAGGTGAAGTCGGCGGCGCTGGCGTCGCTGGCGATCGACCTGCCGGTGATGCCGCAGTCTTTCTTCGACCACCGCCCGCACGTGCGGCTGCGCCCCTGCGGCGCCTGCCACGCCGAGAAGGGGCAAGGGGTGCTGACCTCCAAGAAGGCGACCGACGTGCTGGTGCCCGGCGTCGCCAGCTGCCGCCAGTGCCACGGGCCCGCCGAGGCGCGCGCCGACTGCGTCACCTGCCATCGCTTCCACCCGTCCGGGTATCCGGACCGGGGCGAGCTCCGCCAGCCGGCGACTGCGCTGCAAGCAAGCCGGGGGAACCCGCCAGGCTTCGGGTTCCCCCAAGCCCCCTCCGCAGCCAGGCTGGTGACTTCCTTCGCGATCGGGGCACAGCCATGAGCGCGCAGGTGCTCGGGCGCACCGGCGCCGCGTCCGGACTCACGTTCACGATCGGCGAGATGGCGCGCGTCGGGCGCGACCGCGCCAACGAGGTCTGCGTGGCGGCCGAGGGGGTCGCCAGGCTGCACGCGACCATCGCCTTCACCGGCGGCACCTACTGGGTCGAGGACGCCGGCTCGACCGAAGGGACGTTCGTGAACTCGCGGCGCGTCACCAAGGAGCGCCTCTACCACCTCGACGTCATCTCGCTGGGGCGCTCGGTCGACCTGGTCTTCCTGGCGCGCGCTCCCAAGGAAGGCGGCGCCCCGGCGGCACCGCGCGCCCAGGGACTCCTGGAGGTGAGGCTCATCGCCCTGAACGGCCCCGACGCCGGCAGCGCCACCGAGCTGCCGAAGGGGGTCACCACGATGGGCCGCGCCACGCAGTGCAACCTGGTGCTGCCGAGCCAGGCCGTCTCCAAGGTGCACGCCAAGATCGAGCGGACCAGCAACGGCCTCTCGATCAGCGACCTCGGCTCCTCGAACGGCACGTTCGTGAACGGCAGCCGCATCACCACCGTGCCGCTCTCCAACGGCGACGTCGTGGTGCTGGGCCAGGCGCTGGAGTTCCGGGTCGAGGCGAAGTCGGGAGCGCTGGCCGCCGACGACGCGCCGGCGGAGCTTCCGGCGGCCCCGATCCCCGCGCCGACCGGCTCTCCGTCGATCCCGAAGACGCAGCTCGCCGCCATGTCCACCGCCTGGAAGGCGCGTTACGACTCCACGCCCGGAGAGGACAAGGAAGAGAAGGCGAAGGCCGCGGCCGGCGCGGGGAGCGTCGAGAGGCCCAAGAAGACGACCGCCGAGGTGCCGGCGCAGAAGCCGGCGGCCGCCGCCAAGCCGGCGCCGAAGCCTCCGGAGCCGCCCAAGCCGGTAGAGACGGCCAAGCCTCCCGAGCTGCCCGAAACGTCGCAGATGCCCCAACCGGACTTCCCGCCTCCCGTTCCACCGGCCGCTCCGGCGGCGGTCGAAGTGACGATGGCGCTCGGCCCGGTGACGGGCCTGGTGCTGACCGGCAAGTCCTCGACCTTGAAGGCGCCGCTCGGGGACCACGTGGTCGGCCGCGTGCCGACCTGCTCGATCTTCATCGACGACACGCGCGTCTCGCGCTCGCACGCCCGCCTCCAGGTCGACGGCGGCGGCGCGATCGTGACCGACCTGAAGAGCGGGAATGGCACGTTCGTGAACGGCAAACGCCTCCTGCCCGAGACTCCGCGTCCCGTGCAGGAGGGGGACACGCTCGGGTTCGCCGAGCAGCAGTTCGCCGTGGGCTTCGAGCGGTCCGGCTAGGCCGCTACAGCCCTCAGAACATCTTGCGAAGGAGCGCCGCGCCGGCCAGAGCCAGCGCGCCGAGCGCCGCGAAGAGCGGTGTCCTGCTCGCTGTCAGCGGGAGCTCCCTGGACGGGACCGGCCGGGCCTCGGCGACCATCGGCACCGGCTCGGGCTCGCTCGCCGAAGGACCGCTCTCCACGCTGGCGACGGTCCCGGTGCTCTCGCTCTCCTTGACCTGTGCCATCTGCTCCTGCGACTCGCGGGCCGAACGGACGAGCGCCAGGCGGATCTCCTGCTCGACGGACGCCGGATAGATGATGTCGCGCCCGAAGGTCACGTGCGGCGCGAACCAGGTCCGCAGCGTCTGCGGGATGCCGGGCGCCGTCGGGTAGTACATGAAGACCGGCGCCTTGGTCACCTCGAACTTGTCCCGCTGGTGAAGGACCGTCTGGGCCCGCGCCACGATCCGGTTCGTGCCGTGGTCCATCACCACCAGGACCGGGCTGTTCTCCAGGAGCTGGATGTCGTACGTGCCCGGGTCGAGGATCGTCTCCCCCACACGCAGCGGCTTGTCGGTTGTAAAGACGGTCGTCTCGCTGGAAACGAGTTGCGCCCCCGCCGCGGGGGCGAAGAGCGCGGTGAGGACCAGCAAGGCACAGGTGACGACCGTTAAGTTGTGACGCTGCAACGGCGACCGATTCATGGCACCCTCCGTAGCCACGCGTCGTGGCTCGGATTCTTGAGTGCAAATGCCGGACCGGGTCAGCGCCGCCGGCGGCCGAGCCAGCCCAGACGCCAGAAGGCCAGGAGCAGCCCGGCGCCGACCGCCCCCATGGCCAGGAGCGCGCCGATGTAGCCCCACCGGGACTCGAGCTCCGGCATGTGCCTGAAGTTCATGCCGTAGATCCCCGCGATCAGCGTCAGCGGCAGCATGATCGTCGAGACCACGGTGAGCACCCGGGCGATGTCGCTGGTGCGCTGGGCGGCACGCGCCTGGACCGCGGCCACGATGCCGTCGAGCATGTCGCGCGACGAGTCGATGGCCGCGCGCACCGTGGCCGCGGTGGCGAGCATCTCGCGGTAGAACGAGCGCGCCTCGTCGCTGATGTAGGGGCTGCGCTTGGTGGCCAGGAGCATCAGGACGATGTGGAGGCTGGCGGCCAGCTTCTTGAGCGTCAGGATGTTCCGGCCGGCCAGGGAGATGCCCTCGGCGAGCTGCTCGCGCTCACCGCTCTCGACGTGCTCCTGCAGGCGGTCGAGGTAGTTGTCGTTGGCCAGGTTCAGGTGGGCGTAGTCGTAGAGGCAACGCTGGAGGAAGAGGAAGGCCACGAAGCCCGGCGTCCGGCCCCAGAGCCGGAAGTTCTCCTCGCACGCATCCCTCACGTAGGTCACCGCATCGACGTCCAGGCGGTGGTAGGTCACCACGAACGACTCACCGAGCACCAGGATCAGCCGGACGAACTCCAGCTCGCGCAGCCCGTGCGAGGTGTCGAGGTGCCGTTCCGGGTCCTCCACCTCGTAGAGGTAGAAGCCGAGGCAGTCGGGCCGGTCCACGATGCGCGGCAGGACCTCGGGCTCCTCGAATCGGCTGGTGAGGAGCACGTCGACCCCCAGCCGGCGCAGCACGTCGTTGAGCGGGGCGATCTCCTCGGCATGGATGTCGATCCAGGAGAAGACGTCCGGATCGCCGATCTCGCTCTCCAGACGGTCGAGGTCGAAACGCCGCGCGCTCCGGTCACGCCGGTCGAAGCTAACGGCCCAATGTGTGTCGCTCAGCGGGAGGATGCTAACGCGGCGGCTTCTCCATGAGAGCTAGAACCCCAGCGACGGCGGTCCCGGCTCGCCCAGCACGTAGATCGCCGGATTCCGCGAGAGGTTGTCGATCACCGACACGTCGGCCAGCACCCTCCCGGACCCGCTGACGACCTGGGCGGTCACCTCCACGTTCTGGAACGGCCCGGACCCGAGCTCCACGCCGCCCGGCCCGAAGAGGTCGTTGATCTGGAGATATTCGTTGGGGCTCAAACTATAGGTGTGCTCGGCCAGGCGCTCGCCGCCCGCCGAGTAGACCCGGATCCGCACGTCGCTGGCGGCGCCGGAGGTCTCCACCAGCACCATGTTGGAGCGCTTGCCGACGCTCTTCTCGGCGCCGGTGAAGCGGTGCTCCCCCTCGCCGCTGACCATCACCTCGCGGGAGTCGGAGAAGAAGGCCGGCACCGCCGAGGTCTTGACGCCCTTCTCGGGGTCGTCGGGGTCGACCGCCGCCGCGACCGCGGTGTAGCCGACCACCCGGGCGACGTCCCCCTCCAGCTTCATCCAGCCGAAGGTGCGGCCCTGGAGCTGCAGCAGCTGCTGCAGGACGTCGGTGCCGATCGCGTCAGGCAGCGCGCCGCGCGGCGGCAGCACGAACGACTTGGAAATCGTCTTGCGCAGGTTGCCGTCGTCCTGGTCGACGTAGTTGTAGGTGAGGGTGAGGCTGGCCGGCAGGCCGGTGCCGTTGGCCAGGTAGAGGTTCGTGGTGAACTGCGTGTTGTTGGCGCCCACGGTGCGCACCGCCGCCGGCAGGATCGCGGTGAGCGGACCCGTGGCCTGCGGCGCGCGGCCGGGCAGGGAGCCGCCGGCGCGCGGCTTCACCGCCTGCACCGCGCTGAAGCTGTTGGAGCGGTTGTCGATGACGGTCACGATCGCCACGACCTTGCCGCTCCCACCGGTCACGCTCAGCGCCAGCGAGCCGCCGGTGAGCGTCTCGTCCGCGTCCAGGAAGCGCTGGGCCACGTTGCTGAATTGCTTCTTCCCGTACGGCGGTACGCTCACCGTGAGCGTTCCCAGCAGCTGCCCGTTCTCGTCGTAGGCCGACAGCAGGACCTGGGCTTCGTGGCCGGTGGTCTCGGCCAGGATGAGGTTGCTGCGGTTCGACTCGTCCTCGCTGATCCCGGCGACGGCCAGATCCCCCTGACCCTGCCCGACGCCGGCGCCGAACGCCACCGTCGGGATCTCGGTGCCGAAGCGCAGCGTCGGATCGCCGCGAGTGACCGATTCCACCGTGCTCCTCAGCGTGAAGGTGGAGGGAGACGCGCTGCGCACCTCGACCTGACCGGTTCCCTGTGTCTGGAAGACGGCGCCGAGAAGATCGGAGAGACGCAGGGTGCTGGAGGCCGGGACGGTGATCGAGGACTTCAGCACTTGGCCGAAGAGCCCGTTCTCGTCCTGCGGCGTGTAGAAGAGGTCGGCCGGCATGTCCTCGGAGCCGACGTTGCGCAGCCAGCCGTCGGTGAAGAACTCGGCGTCGAACTGCCCGGGAGCCTTGGCGGTGGTGGGCAGGATGAACGAGGTCCCTGCCGGCGGGACGAGAGGCTCGGCACGCCCGGTGCGCCCGGCCCCGGGGCTGATGGACGGCGGCGTCGCGTCCAGCACCTCGATGATCACCGCGTCCTCCGGCGCGCCGCCGACCGGGGAGACCTGCAGCAGGGTGCGGAACGGGAAGACCCCTTCGGAGGCCGTCTCCTTGCTGCGGTCGACCGAGAGCGTCAGCGTGACGACCCGGCCTGCGTTGTCGAGAGGCGTGTCGAGCTCGTTGCCGAGCCTCAGCCAGCCGCCGCCCGGCCCGACCAGCGGCGCCAGGAAGACCGGGCCAGGGCCGGAGACCGATTCCAGCGTCAGCGCGATCTGCTGCGGCGTCGGGTCCACTCCCGGCAGCGCGAAGAACGTCACCGTGGAGGTGGAGGCGCGCAGCGTGGTCCCGGCGCGCGAGCCGGTCTCGGTGGAGCCGGTGGCCACGGTGAGCGTGAACGGCACCGAGATCGTCTGCGTGCCGGCAACGGCCAGCAGCGTGCCGCGGTGCGGGCCGGTCACCGTCAGCGCCGACGCCTTCGGGAGCAGCGTGACCACGCCGTCGGAGCCGGGGGCGATGTCCACTCCCGTGGCCGAGACGTCGAAGAACGAATCGCCGGTGAACCGCAGCCGGCCGGGCTGCGCTCCCACGTTGCGGAAGGTGGCGCTGGCGTTGCCGGCGCCGGCCGGAGTGGCGATCGGGAACGGCGTGGTGCCGACCAGCACGAACGAGGCTCCGACGCCCTTCACGGTCAGGGTCAGCGCCTGCGAGAACGGGCCCGGCGTGTCGCAGCCGGGGCCGAGGACGCCCCGCACGCGGGCGTAGAGGGTCGAGTCCTGCGGGGCCACGTCGGTGGAGATGACCGCCGAGTTCGTCGAGGTGTCCTGCGAGGACACCAGCGCGCTGAAGTCCGGGCTGCGCGCGATCTCCAGGCGGTAGGCGCCGCCGGTCCCGACCGCGACGCCGCTCCAGCTTGCCGCGAAGGACTGGCCGGCCTTCAGCGTGGCCGCCGAGGTCGAGAAGAGGGGCGCCGCCGGAGCCACGCAGCCGCCGATGGTGACCGTGCCCGCAACCGGGGTCACCGTCACCGTCATGCCGGTGATCTCGAACGCCTGCGGGACCGAGGGAGTCAGCACGACGGTGGTGCTCGCGGGCTCGGTCGAGACCGAGAACGAGAAGGTGAAGATCACGCCGTCGCCCAGCGAGCGCGGGTTGTCGAGGTCCTCGGTGAGCAGGGCCACGGTCGACGTGTGGTCATCCCCGCCTCCGGAGACTCGGAAGCCCGCGGCGGCCGGCCCGGCGGTCACTTCTGCCGTCATGATCGATCCGGCCGGATAGCTGACGTTCACGAGCATGCCCGAGATCCTCGAGCCCTGCGGCGCGAAGCTCACCGGAACGGAGACGGTGCCTCCGCGCGAGGCGCTGGCGGACGCGACCGTCAAGGTGGCCGCCTGGAGAGACGCGGGGACGAGGAGAGCCAGGACCAGAAGGGCACGCGGGGTCTTCATGTCCGCAGGATACGACTCCGGGGGAGTGCCGCGGTGACGCGCATCGCGGAATGGCGCGCCCCGGACAGGTCCTTCAGTAGACTCGCGGCGTGGTGAGACCCGCGTCCGTGCAGGCGCCCAGCCTCGAGGAGATCCGGACAGCCGCCGATCGGCTGCGCGGCGTGGCGGTGCGGACGCCGCTGGTGCGTCTGAACACCGCCGACGCGCCGGCCAACGTCTACTTGAAGCTCGAGAACCTGCAGCCGATCGGCTCCTTCAAGCTGCGCGGCGCCGGGAACGCCATGGCCTCGGCCGCGCCGGAGACGCTGGCCGGAGGCGTCTACACCGCCAGCGCCGGCAACATGGCGCAGGGGCTGGCCTGGACGGCCCGCCGCGCCGGCGTGCCCTGCCGCGTGCTGGTGCCGGAGCACGCGCCGGCCACGAAGCTGGCGGCCATCGAGCGCCTCGGCGCGACCTACACCAAGCTGCCGTTCGACGACTGGTGGAAGGTGCTCATGGAGCACGAGCACCCGGGCATGACCGGCCTCTTCGTCCACCCGGTGAGCGCGGGCGCGGTGATGGCCGGCAACGGCACCATCGGGCTCGAGCTGCTGGAGGACCTGCCCGCGCTCGACGCCGTCGTCGTCCCCTACGGCGGCGGCGGCCTGAGCTGCGGCATCGCCGCGGCGGTGAAGGCGCTGAAGCCGGGCATCAAGGTCTACGCTGCCGAGGTGGAGACCTCGGCCGCCTTCGCCGCGTCCCGGGCGGCGGGGAAGCCCACCACCATCACCTACACGCCGAGCTTCGTGGACGGCATCGGCAGCCCGCGCGTCCTCGAGGAGATGTGGCCGCTGGCCAGCACGCTGCTCGACGGCTCCATCGTGGTCTCTTTGGCCGAGGTGGGTGCCGCGCTACGGCTGATGGCCGAGCGCAACCGCGTCATCGCCGAGGGCGCGGGCGCGGTCGGGGTCGCCGCTGCGCTCACCGGCAAGGCCGGCCGCGGGAACGTCGCCTGCGTGGTGTCCGGCGGGAACATCGACTCCGCCAAGCTCTGCGCGGTCCTGCGCGGCGAGATCCCCTAGTGTCCCGTTACGGGACACTAAAGCGCTCCGCTCTCGCCGCCCCATTCCTCCGGCGCCACGTCGGCGATCGACTCCGAGAACTTCCAGCAGCGCCCGACGTGGTCCTGGGCGGTGTACTGCCGCTCGCCGTACGGGTGATCGGCCGGCTCGCGGACGATGTGGGCGCCGTGCTCGACGGCGCGGCGGTGGTGCGCATGCGCATCCTCGACCCGCACCATCACCGAGTGGCCGGTGACGTCGCCGGCCGCCTCGGTGAGGACCACCGCGCAGTCGCCGACGTTGAGCTGGATGCGGTGGTTGGCGATTCGTAGCCGCACGGTGAAGCCGAAGACGTCGCAGAGCCAGGCGGCCGCCTCGGAGACGTCGGGATAGCCGAGCTCGGGGATCACCGAGCAGCGTGGGATCGAGCGGTTCGTCTTCATGTCGAGCTCACCTTTCCGCGTCCTGCCGGCGGGCCCGCTCCAGCAGCTCCTCCAGCAGCGCGCGGTTGACCGAGATCAGGTCGGCCAGGAGGCCGGTCAGGAACGAGACGACCGCGGCCAGGAAGAGCACCGCGGCGAACAGCAGCGACTGCAGGTGGCCCGACGGGTTCACGCCGGCGAAGACGAAGTAGACGTAGCGGCCCACCAGGAAGAGCCCCGCCAGCGTCAGCAGGCCGGCGAAGCCGAAGAAGACCGGCAGCGGCTTGTAGAGCGCGGTCAGGCGCAGGATGTTGGTCCCCTGCACCAGTACGTAGCGTGAGACGTTGGGGATGAGCCGCGAGGGGCGCACCGGCGGGTTCGTGCGGATGCGCACCGCGGCCACCGCCATCTCCTTGGTGCCCGCCTGGATGAGCGTCTCCACGGTGTAGGTCATGCGCGAGAAGACGTTGATGCGCAGCGCGGCCTCGCGGGTCAGCGCCCGGAACCCCGACGTGGCGTCGGGCACCTGCAGGCCGGAGGCGCGCCGCACCACCCACGATCCCAGCCGCTGGGTGAGCCGCTTGACGGGGGAGAAGTCCGCCTTGGTGGCGACGCCGCGGTCGCCCACCACGATCTCGGCCTCCCCCTTCAGGATCGGCTGCAGCAGCGTCTCGATGTCGGCGGCGGCGTACTGCCGGTCGGCGTCGGTCGAGACGATCACGTCGGCGCCGACCCGCAGCGCCGCGTCGAGCCCGGCCCGCCAGGCGAACGCCAGGCCGCGGTGGATCGGCAGCCGCACGACGTGGTCGGCGCCCGCCTCGCGCGCCAGCCGCGCGGTGTCGTCGCGGGAGCCGTCGTCGACCACCAGCACCTCGACGCTGTCGAAGCCCTTCAGCGCGCGCGGCAGCTCGCGGACGGCGGCGCCGATGTGCGCCGCTTCGTCCCAGGCGGGGATCTGGATGACGAGCTTCACGGGGCTCTGACGACGATAGCAGCCGCCGCGATGCCCAGGAGCAGCACGCCCCCCAGGCAGGAGAGCGCCAGCAGCGGCTTGGGCAGCTCGTCGTCGATCGCGATCGTCGTGCGCCCGGGTGGGATGTCGATCGCGACCAGGCCCTCCGCCCTGGAGTCGCCGCGAGCCGTCCCCGGCGACACGACGTCCAGGAGCGGCAGCCGTGACCGGCCCAGGAGCAGCGTGGCCGGTGCCGCCGTCTCGACGTCGAGGGTCCACCGCATTCGCCGCGCGGTGAACGACAGCACCCGACCCGTTTCCTCGAGCGAAGCGCCTCCGCGGGCCACGACCCGCGCCGGCAACCTCGGCGCCCGCGCATAGACGTCGGCATCGCTTCCCGAGTAGACCGGGAGGAAATCGCCGCCGACGGCGGGCGTGCCGGGCGGCGCGATCAGCGCGGTCACGCCGAGGAGGTCGAGCGCGGTGGGATCGGGGCGGAACGTCTCCGGCTCGAAGGTCAGGAACGTGCCGTGGCGGCCGAAGACCTGCGGATCCAGCCTTGCCAGGAAGCGGCGGTAGCCGGCGGAGAAGAGGAGGTGCGCCCGCACGTCCTCCATGCCAAGCTCGGTGGCCAGGTTCGGCGGAACGGCGTTGGAGAGGCCGACGAACCGCTTGCCGCCTCCCGGCGCAATGCCGCGCAGGACCTCCAGGCCCGGCGTGACGGCGGGGGACCCGTCCGGCTTCGCCGGGAACGGGTCGAAGCGGAGGTTCGCCAGTGAGAGGTCGAGCGTGATGAAGAGGAGGAGGCCCGGGAGCACCCAGCTCCGCCTGCCGAGCGGCGTCCGTGCCAATGTGCCGGCGCCCAGCGACGTCAGGGCCGCCGCCGCCAGCAGCAGCAGCGGCTTCCATCGCGAGAGGAAGACGGTGTCCTGCCCCGGCACCAGGCGCGCGACCGCCGCCAAGGGACCCAGCATGGCCAGCAGCGCAAAGGCGCCCGCGCCGCCCCAGAACCACGCCTCGCGCCGCCGAATCGCCGGAGACTCGGCGGAGGCGCTCAGCGCGCACACCAGGCCCATCGGCGCGAGCAGCAGGACGGCGAGCCCCATGTAGAGCTGCAGCTCGACCAGGTTGTCGGGGCCGCTCCAGGCGAGGCCGCGCCAGGTCCCCTGCGCCGGATTGCCGTGGTAGTACGGGTCGACGAGGAGCAGCAGGACCCGCCAGGGGACGGCCGGCGAGGCCGCGATGCCGCCGCGCACCGCCAGCCACTCGCCGTCACGGAGGAAGGCGCGCCCCAGCGCCAGCACCGGTGCCATGAGGAGCAGCGCCGCTCCGGCGCCGGCCAGCGGCGCGACCGGCAGCGCGAGCCGGCTATTTATAATAATGCGTGACAACGCATAAAAAGCCGCCAGGACCAGGCCCAGCAGCGCGAAGGACGGGTGCCCGCCCAGCACCAGGCCGATCGTGAGCGCACCGGCCAGCAGCGCGCGCCGCGCCGCCGCCGGGCGCCTCTCCGGCGGCTCCAGCTCGAGGTCCACCGCCAGGAGCAGCAGCGGGAAGAGCCCGATCAGCCCGGCGTGCGGCCAGGTGCGCCAGACGGCCCGCAGCGGCGCCCAGGCCCACACCGCGGCCCCCAGCGCGGCCGGCAGCTCGCCGTCCCCGCGCCGCCGCCTCCACAAGTAGAACGCCAGGAACGCCGCGAAGAGGTCGAGCGCCGCCATGCCGGTGATCGCCAGCGGACGCGGCAGCGCCGCGAACGGCAGGAGCACGAAAGGGGAGAGCACGCCGAAGAGTCCCGCCAGCGGACCGACGGCGCCCGAGGCCACACTCGGCGTGGCCACCAGGCCGCCGCCCTGCAGCAGCGCCGTCGTCCACGGGGCAAGGCTGGTGGCGGCGTCGTCCAGCAGCGGATTGGCCGGCGGCGGCTGGCCTGGAGTCCGCCAGGGAGCGTAGAGCGTCAGGATGTCGGCGACGCCCATCGGCCGCCCCAGGAAGAGCGCCGGGGCCAGCTGGACGAGGAGGGCGAGGAGAAGAGCGAGAGGCGCCGCTCGCCTGGCGTTCAACCGCGTGACCCGAGCCGTGCCACAGCGTCGCGCACCGCCGGCCCGAGCTCGGCGTCGGCGTTTCCGATGGCGCCGGAGTCGCGCCAGACGATCATCCCGGTGCCGTCGATGACGACCGTGGTGGGGATCCCCCGTACGCCGTAGGCTTCGGCGATCGTCTCCCGCGCGTCGATACCCACCGGGTAGCGGACCCCGTGCGCTGCCAGGAACGGGCGCACCTCAGCCTCGGTCTCGCCCATGTCGATGCCGACGAAACGGACGCGCTCCGGCAGCGTCCCGGCGAAGCGCACGATCTCCGGCATCTCCGCCCGGCAGGGTCCGCACCAGGTGGCGAAGAAGTTCAGGACGATCACTCGCTTGCCGAGCTCCTCCGACAGGTCCAGGCGCCCGCCCCCCAGCAGGGGTAGGTCGATCGGGGGCGCCTTGCTGCTGGTGCGGTCGCCGGCCACGCCGGGTCCGGTGAGCCAGCTCTTCAGCAGCGCGAAGCCGCCGAGGGCGGAGGCGAAGAGGACGACCGCGAGGACGGGCGCGGTCTGCGAGCGGTCGCTCATGTCGCGCCGCTCACGCCGGGGCGAGCGCTCCCTCCTCGACCCAGTGGGCGTAGAGCCGCCGGATGCGGTAGGCGTCGCCGGCCACCGCCGCCTCGACCTCGGCCGGGGAGGCGCCGGTCGACGCGCGCGTCCAGACGTCGCGCAGCAGCTTCGGGTCCTGCTCCTCGGCGAACGGTGTCGGGCGGACGGCGGTCGCCCGGTAGCGCGCCGCGTCGCCGACCGTGCCGGAGAGGCGGCGCAGGTCGCGGTGCCGGGCGATGCCTTCGGACAGCAGCGGTGTGAGCGCGTGCGAGGCGGCCAGCGTCAGCTCGCCGACCGGCTTGGGCACGAACGAGTAGCTGGCCGCGGTGGGGCGCTCCACGAGCTGAAAGAAGGCGTCCTTGCCCTGGAGCGGGCCGGCGGTGCAGCCCTTCAGCCGGCCGGCCGCCAGCTCCAGCGCCGCCAGCTCGGCGCCGTCGGGCGCCCGCAGCGAGAGCGTGCCGCTGGCCTGCATCTCCTCCAGCGCCTGGAAGAGCATCGGCAGGTCGAAGGCCTCGATCTCGCCGGCCATGCCGCGAAGTCCCAGCTCGGCCGGGCGTGTGTCCATGTCGGAGAGCTTCTTGGCGGCGAACTGGCCGGTCGGCTTCCCGAGGCGGCGCTCGGCGATCTCGGCGAGGAGGGTCTTCACCTCCGCCAGCGGCGTGCCGGAGAGCGCCTGCATGAGAGGCGTGATGTCCTCGTTGCTCACCTTGATCGTCATGCCGAGCATCTTGATCGGCACCTTGGAGCGCAGCTCCTTCACCAGCCGCTCGACCAGGGGCGGCCAGGAGGAGAGGTCGACCCCGGCCAGATGCCACAGCGCCGGGCGCGTGTCCCCCAGCGCCGGCTCCGGCTTCTCGCGCAGCGCGTAGTCGAGGACCGTCCTGTAGGCGTTGGAGGTGCCGAGCCGGACCAGCGCCGCCAGCGTGCGGTCGATCAGCATCTTGAGGTCGGCCTTGGACTGCGGAGACGCCTTTTCTCCCGGCTTCGTCAGCAACCTCTCGAACGTGCCGAGGCGGCCGATCAGGATCTGCTCGGAGCGCTCGTTGCGGATCGCCCCGAGGTTGGCCAGCGACTCCTTGATGAGCGCCGCCCGCCTCCTGGGCTCGGTGGCGCGCTCCAGGCACGCCAGCTCGAGGTCGACGGACTGCTCCGGCGGGCGCGGGATGTGCCGCAGCAGGTAAACGAGGTTCCGCTCGAAGTACCAGCCGCTGTACTCGCCGGCGAAGGTGGACTCGTCGAGCTGCGACAGCGCCGCCGAGCGGGCGGCCGCGCCGTGCACCTCCAGGAGCGCCAGGTAGAGCCGGCGGGTGTCGCGCTTCTCCTCGCTCTTGAGGCTCTTCAGCAGGCCCAGCGGGGTCAGCGCCGGGAAGGAGTTGAGCAGCCTCCGGAGGACCGCCCGCTTCTCGGGGCGGCTGATGTAGAGCTTCAGCTTCTCCGGGTCGAGCTGCTGGTGGGCGGAGGTCCAGGCCAGCACCAGGCCGGTCGGCTCCATGCCGCCGATGCGCCCCCCTTCCTCGGCCAGCGCCAGCATCACCGTGCCGCGCGCCAGGTTCCCCTGGTTCACCTGGTCGACGGCCGCCAGCAGCAGCTCGCGGAAACGGTCGGCCCCCTCGGTCGGATCGCCGGCCATGTGGACCAACCGCAGCATCGCGCCGGCCGCGCCGCGCGGCTCCAGGCTCTCGTCGGCACCGGGCAGGAACGCCCAGTCCTGGAGGTTCTCGGCCAGCTCGCGGAAGATCCGCGCGGTGCTGACGTCCACTCCGTCGGCCTCCAGCGCGTCCAGCGCCGCCTGCAGCTCGGAGGGGTGCTCGGAGGCCATGATCGCCGCCACCAGCCGCTGCGAGGACGGGCTCGACTGCTGCGCCGGCACGGCTCCCGATTTCTTGTTCTCGACGCCCGGGCTCATCGAGCGCGATTCTATGCGGCCGGCAGCCGCCTTGACGGTCCCCCGACCACGCCTGGTATCCTCCGCGACCCGGTCTCCGGACCGGGTCTGCTCTTTGGAGAACATAGGTGGGTCGAGGGCGGGTTCCAAAAGCCGCGCGTACGCGCGTCTCCCGCCGGTAGCCCGATGAGATGACCTCAGGCGCGTAGCTCAGTGGGAGAGCACTACCTTGACACGGTAGGGGTCAGCGGTTCAATCCCGCTCGCGCCTACCATGTCGGCATCTCGCAATCCAGGCGCTTAGCTCAGCCGGTAGAGCGCTTCCTTCACACGGAAGAGGTCAGCGGTTCGAGTCCGCTAGCGCCTACCAATCCCTCCCTTTCCCCGCCCCGTTCAACAAAGCGCCCGAAACTGGGAAAGGAAGGGATACGGCCATGTCAGCAGTCGCCACGGAAGCAGAGCTCGTTCGCCTCACGCTCCCCGACGGATCCGTCCGCGAGGTAGCTAAGGGAACGACCGGCTCCGAGGTGGCGGCTTCCATCGGCCCCCGCCTCGCCAAGGACGCCCTGGCGGTCAAGCTGGGCGGCAAGGTGCTCGACCTGGCCCGCCCGCTCTCGGAGTCCGGCCCGTTCGAGGTCATCACGCCGAAGCACCCCGACGCGCTGGAGGTCTACCGCCACTCCACGGCGCACCTCACCGCGCACGCCGTCAAGCGCCTCTTCCCGACGGTGAAGATCGGCATCGGCCCGGCCATCGAGCACGGCTACTATTACGACTTCGACCCCGAGCACCCCTTCACGCCCGAGGACCTCGAGCGCATCGAGGCCGAGATGCGGAAGATCGTCGCCGAGAACCACACGATCGTCCGCAAGGAGATGTCCAAAGCCGAGGCCGTCGACATCTTCCAGAAGCAGAACGACACGCTCAAGGTCGAGATCGTCGGCGGCATCCCCGACGACACGGTCTCCTGCTACGAGCAGGGGGACTTCATCGACCTCTGCCGCGGTCCGCACGTCCCGTCCACCGGCCGGCTCGGCGTCTTCAAGCTGACGCACTCCGCCGGCGCCTACTGGAAGGGGGACGAGCGGAACCCGATGCTGCAGCGCCTCTACGGCGCCTCGTTCCTCACCCAGAAGGAGCTGGACGAGCACCTCAAGCGGCTGGAGATGGCCCGCGCCCGCGACCACCGCAAGCTGGGCAAGGAGCTCGACCTCTTCCTCTTCCACCCCTGGGCGCCGGCCTCGCCGTTCTTCCTGCCCAAGGGCGCGGTCGTCTACAACCTCCTGCTGGCGTACATGCGCGAGCTCTACGTGAAGTACGGCTACACGGAAGTGATCACGCCGCAGATCTTCGACTGCGACCTCTTCCGGCAGTCCGGGCACTACGACAACTACAAGGAGAACATGTACTTCACGGAGGTCGAGGAGCGGGAGTTCGGCGTCAAGCCGATGAACTGCCCCGGCCACTTCCTGATGTACAAGTCGCAGGCCTTCTCCTACCGCGACCTGCCGGTGCGCTACGCCGACTTCGGGCGGCTGCACCGCTACGAGCGCTCCGGCGTGACCCAGGGGCTGACTCGCGTCCGCACGTTCTCGCAGGACGACTCTCACATCTTCTGCGCCCTCGACCAGATGCCCGAGGAGATGGACCGCTTCATCGAGTTCACCGACGAGGTCTACCGGACGTTCGGCTTCACCGACCCGCGGGTCGGCCTGGGCACGCGCCCCGAGAAGTACATGGGCACGGTCGAGGGCTGGGACAAGGCGGAGCAGGCGCTGGCGCAGGCGTTCGAGCGGCGCGGCCGCCCCTTCTTCGTCAACAAGGGAGACGGCGCGTTCTACGGGCCGAAGCTGGACTTCCAGGTGCTCGACGCGATCGGGCGGCCCTGGCAGCTGGCCACGCTGCAGGTGGACTTCTCGCAGCCGGAGAACTTCCAGCTGGAGTACACCGGCGACGACGGGCAGAAGCACCGCCCGGTGGTGCTGCACCGCGCGATCCTCGGCTCGCTGGAGCGCTTCATCGGCGTCCTGATCGAGCACACCGGGGGGGACTTCCCGCTCTGGCTGGCGCCGGAGCAGGTACGGGTGCTGCCGGTCTCGGAGAAGTTCGACGTCTATGCTCTGGCCGTCTGGCAGAAGCTGATGGCCGAGGGCTTCCGCGTCACCTGCGACGTGAAGAGCGAGAAGCTGGGAGCGAAGATTCGCCGCGGGGAGCTGGAGAAGGTCCCGGTCGTCCTCGTGGTCGGTGAGAAAGAGCAGGCGTCGGGAGCGGTCTCGCTCCGGCGCCGCGGCAGCGGAGATCAGGGCTCCCGCGAGCTGGGCGCGCTGATCGCGGAGATGAAGGACGCCGTCGCATCCCGCGCGGCTGTCTGGGGAGGAGGGGTCTCCGCTGGCGCGGCGCCCCCCCCTCACTCCCCCCACAACAATTCGCCGGCGATGTAGTCCGGCAGAGTCAGGAGGCTTTTTGGCACTTTTCTTCCGAGGCGGCCCCAGGATCCCCCCGCAGAAATCCAGCCCCATCAACGAGTACATCCTGAAGTTCCCGCAGGTCAGGCTCATCCTGGCGGACGGCGAGCAGATGGGCATCGTGGATTCGCAGACGGCGCTCGCCAAGGGTCGCGAAGCGGCGCTCGACGTGGTGGTCATCGCCGAGCAGGCCGACCCTCCGGTCTGCAAGGTCATGGACTACGGCAAGTTCACGTTCGAGAAGAAGAAGAAAGAGCACGAGTCCAAGAAGAAGCAGAAGGTCACCCAGGTCAAGGAAGTCAAGTTCCGGCCCAACATCGACGAGCACGACTACGACTTCAAGGTGAAGAACATCCTCAGGTTCCTGGAAGAGGGCGACAAGGTGAAGGCCACCGTGCAGTTCCGCGGCCGCGAGATGTCGCGGCTGGAGAACGGCCGGAAGGTCCTGCAGCGCCTGACCAAGGACCTCGAGGGTCGGGCGCACGCCGAGTCGGGCACCGAGATGATGGGGAACCGGATGCACCAGATCTTCGGTCCCAGCAAGAAGCAGGCGGCCAAGACCACGAAGGCCGCCGACGGCGACAAATAAGAAGGAGCTCTCCACACCATGGCAACCACCAAGAGAAAGACGCACCGCGGCGCGGCCAAGCGGTTCCACAAGACCGCAACCGGGCAGTTCAAGCGGGGTCACGCGATGAAGCGGCACATCCTGACCAAGAAGAACTCCGGGCGGAAGCGCGAGCTGGATACCGACACGCTCGTCTCCAAGGCCGACCTCAAGGTCGTCCGGACGATGCTGCCGTATGCGTGATTAGGCCTTCCGGCCGATCACGCTCAGAAGAACACACGAACAACCTAAGGAGACGTCACCATGCCCCGCGTCAAGCGTGGAACCAAGCGGCGCCAACGCCGCGAACGCGTGCTGGAGCTCGCCAAGGGCTACTACGGCACCAAGCACAACTGTTTCCGCATCGCCGAGCTGCAGGTCGAAAAGTCGCTCGGATACGCCACCCGTGACCGCAAGCAGAGGAAGCGCGAGTTCCGCGGCCTCTGGATCGTGCGGATCAACGCCGCCGCCCGCATGCACGGCATGTCCTACTCGCAGCTGGTGGCGGGTCTCAAGAAGGCCGGCAACGACCTGAACCGCAAGGTGCTGGCCGAGATCGCCGTGCTCGACCCCAAGGGGTTCGAGAGCGTCGTGGCCGCGGCGAAGAACGCCCTGACGGCCACAGCATAGTTTTGCCGGAATCTTCCGTCCAAGAGGCCCGACGACAGTTCGCCGCCGAGGTGGCGGAGCTGTCGCGGGCCTCGATGTCGGTTCCGGACGTCCAGGCGCTGCACGTCCGCTGGCTCGGCAAGAAGCAGGGGCTGGTCACCGCGCTGCTGGCGCGTCTGAAGGACGTTCCCAAGGACGAGAAGGCCGCCTTCGGCGCCGGCGTCAACGCGCTGAAGCGCGAGGTGGAGGAGCGGCTGGCCGAGCTGGAGCTCGCCGCCCGGCGGAACGACGACGCCGCCGCCGAGGCCAGGAAGGCCGTCGACGTCACGCTGCCGCCGCGCCCGGTCCCGGTGGGGCGGCTGCACCCGCTGACGGTCGTGCGCCGCCGCATCGAGGACGCCTTCCGTCGCCTCGGCTACGACGTGGCCGACGGACCGGAGGTCGAGACCGACTGGTACAACTTCGGCGCGCTCAACTTCCCGCCCGACCACCCGGCGCGCGACTCCTTCGACACGTTCTTCATCAAGGACGGCGGCACCGGCGACGACAAGCTGCTGCTGCGGACCCACACCTCGCCGGTGCAGATCCGGACGATGCTGTCGCGCAAGCCGCCGATCCGCATCGTCATCCCCGGCCGCGTCTTCCGGAAGGACGAGATCGACCCGCGCCACTCGCCGGTGTTCCACCAGGTGGAAGGGCTGCTGGTGGACGAGGGGATCACCTTTGCGCACCTGAAGGGGACGCTGGCGTCGTTCGCCTCGACGTTCTTCGGCGGCCGGGCGGAAGTCCGCCTGGCGCCGACGTTCTTCCCGTTCGTCGAGCCCGGCGTCGACGTGGCGGTGTCGTGCGTCTTCTGCAAGAAAGCAGGCTGCCGGATCTGCTCCCACTCCGGCTGGATCGAGATCATGGGCGCCGGCATGGTGCACCCCAACGTCCTGGCCGCCGGAGGCATCGACCCGGAGCGCTATTCCGGCTTCGCGTTCGGCATGGGCATCGACCGCATCGTGATGCTGGTGCACGGCGTGCCCGACCTCCGCCTGCTCTTCGAGAACGACGTCCGCTTCCTGGATAGGCGCTGGGCATGAGATTCCGGCTGGAGTGGCTGGCGTCCTACCTGTCGGGAGAGGTTCCCGACGCGGCTCTGCTGCGCGAGAAGCTCACCTCCGCCGGCTTCATCGTGGAGTCGGTGGAGGGCAGCGGGGCCGCCGCGATCCTCGACGTGGAGGTCACGCCCAACCGCCCCGACGCCATGTGCCATCGCGGCCTGGCGCGCGAGGCGGCGGTCTCTCTCGAGCGCGCGTTCCAGGACGCCGGCGCCGGACCGCTCGCCGAAGGGGCCACGCCTGCCGATCAGCTGGCCACGGTGACGATCGCCGAGCCGCTCCTCTGCTCGCGCTACTCGGCGCGGGTCATCGAGGGGCTGGCGATGCGGCCGTCCGCCGGCGTCGAGCACCAGCGGCTCGAGGCGCTGGAGCTGGCGGTCATCAGCGGCCCGGTGGACGCCACCAACCACGTGCTCTGGGACATCGGGCAGCCGCTGCACGCCTTCGACCTCGACAAGCTGGCCAAGGGAGACGACGGCCGCGCGGCGATCGTGGTGCGGCGCGCCCGGCAGGGAGAGAAGCTGGTCACGCTGGACGGCGTCGAGCGCGAGCTGACGAACGAGCACCTGGTCATCGCCGACGCCGAGAAGGCGGTCGCGCTGGCCGGCGTCATGGGCGGCCTCCCGACGGCGATCAGCGAGACGACGACACGCGTCCTCCTGGAGTCGGCGCACTTCGACCCCGGCGCCGTGCGCCGCACCTCGCGCTTCCTGGGCATGCACACCGACGCCTCGCACCGCTTCGAGCGCGGCTGCGACCCCGCGGCCACCGTCCAGGGCCTCGACCGAGCGGCGCGCCTCATCGTGCGCGACTGCGGCGGCACGGTGGCCAAGGGCGTCATCGACGCGGTGGCGCGGACCGCCGAGCCGCGGCGCCTCACCCTGCGCTTCGAGCGGGTGGCCCGGTTCCTGGGGATGGAGGTCCCGCTCGAGCGCTGCCTGCAGATCCTGCGGGCGCTCGGGTTGACGTGCGACGAGGCCGGCGGGCTGATCCGGGTGACGGTGCCGACCGCGCGCGTCGACCTCGTCCAGGAGGTCGACCTCATCGAGGAGATCATCCGCCACGTCGGCTACGACGCGCTGCCGGAGACGCTGCCGGCGACCTATGTCTCGCCGCATCTCGACCCGGCCCTGGCGCGCGAGGAGCGCGTGCGTGACATCCTGGCCGGCACCGGCTTCTTCGAGACCTCGACCTACTCCTTCGTCTCCCAGAAGGAGAACGCTCCCTTCGAGAGCGTCGCGCCGGGCGCGCCGATGTCGCTCCAGAACCCGCTGGGGGAGCCGTTCGAGGTCCTGCGCGCGACGCCGGTGCTCGGCCTCCTCAAGACCGCCACCCACAACATCCGCCGCGGGACCGCCGACCTGGCGCTCTTCGAGGTCGGCCGCGCCTTCGGCCGGGACACCTCCGGTCCGCTGGAGACGCGGCGCGCGGGGATCCTCCTTCACGGCGCCCGCACCCATCACTTCTCCGAGCCGCCTGGCGCCGCCGATTTCTACGACGGCTCGGGAGCGGTCGCGGCCGTCTTCCAGGGGCTGGGCGCGGAGCCGCCGCGGTTCGCCGCGGCCGACCTGCCCTTCCTGGCCAAGGGGCGCGCGGCGCGCATCCTCTCCGCCGAAGGCAAGGATGCCGGCTGGGTCGGCGTCCTGGTCTCGACGCTGGGCGCCGAGTACGACCTGGGCGACGCGGTCGTGGCCGACGTGGACCTCATGGCGATCGAGCCGCTGCCGATCCCCACCTCCATCGAGGCGCCGTCGCGCTTCCCGGGCAGCGACATCGACCTCACGGTCACGCACCGGACCTCGGTGCCGTACCGGACCCTCCACGACAGCGTCGTGCGGGGCGGCCCTCCGGAGCTCCTCTCGGTGACGGCCACCAGCCGCTACCAGGGGGAGAAGGTGCCGGAGGGCTTCGTGAAGACCACGCTCCACCTGCGCTTCGGCTCGCCGGAGCGGTCCCTCTCGCGCGAGGAGGTCAACGCCTGGCGGGATGCCGCGGCGGCGCGTCTCCTGGCGCTCACCGAGACGCGCGTCGACGGTTATGAAGGAGCCCCTCTGTGAGCGACGAAAAGACCCTCTCCATGGAACAGTTCTTCAGCGCTCTCGAAGAGAAGGTGGAGGGGCTCTCCTCCCGGGTCAAGGAGCTGGCCTCGGAGAACGCGCGCCTCAAGGGCGCGCTGATCGAGACCGCCGCCGAGCGCGACCGGCTGAAGAAGGGGCTCGAGGACTCGCGCGAGGCGACGGCCTCGCAGACCGAGATCGCCGACAAGGTCTCGCGCTACGAGGCCGAGCGCGACGAGGTGCGCCGGCGGATCGAGCGGCTCCTGAAGGGGCTGGAAGAGACGGAGGTCGCCGCGGCGCAAGCGGCGAGCTGAGCACGATGAAGGACCGCCGCGTCGCCATCGTCGCCGGAGCCCGGACGCCCTTCGCCCGCGCCGGAAAGGCCTTCGCTTCGAAGGGACCCCTGGCGCTGGCGCGGCACGCCGTGCGTGGTCTCCTCGAACGTCACCGAGTCGATCCGGCGACGCTCGACGCGCTGGTCTTCGGCGCGGTCGTGCCCGAGCCCGGCAAGCCGAACCTGGCGCGCGAGATCGTGCTCGAGGAAGGGCTGCCCGGCCGCATCGAGGCGCAGACCGTCTCGTCGTATTGCATCACCGGGCTCCGGACGATCACGATCGTGGCCGACGCCATCGCGCGCGGGCGGATCGAAGCGGGCATCGCCGGCGGAGTGGAATGGCTCAGCGGAGCGGACCCGGCGACGTTCCGGGAGCCGACCACCGGCCTCTCGATGGGCGAGCACATGGAGATCACGCGGCGGCAGTGGCAGATCTCGCGCGAGCGCCAGGACGAGGTCGCCCTGGCCAGCCACCGCAACGCCGTGGCGGCGCGGGAGCACCTGGCGCGGGAGATCGTGCCGCTGGAAGGGGTCGAGCACGACACCGGCCCGCGATCGGACACCTCGCTCGAGAAGCTGGCCGCGCTAAAGCCGGCCTTCGCCGAGGACGGGACGATCACCGCCGGCAACGCCTCGCCGGTGACCGACGGGGCGTCGGCGGTGCTGTTGATGAGCGAGGAGCGCGCGGCGGCGGAGGGGCGTGAGCCGCTGGCGTTCGTCGCGGAGATGGAGTACGCGGCGCTGCATCCCGACGAGGGGCTGCTGATGGCCCCGGCCATCACCGTGCCCCGCCTCCTGGCGAAGGCCGGAGTGCGGCTTTCGGACGTCGACCTCCTGGAGATTCACGAGGCGTTCGCCGCGCAGGTGCTCGCCAACGCGGCGGCCTGGGAGCGCGGCTGGAAGGGCGCGCCCACCGGCGACGTCGACTGGAGCCGCGTCAACGTGAACGGCAGCTCGGTCGCGGTCGGGCATCCCTGGGCGGCGACCGGAGGCCGCATCGTCACCACGCTGGCCTACGAGATGGCGCGGCGGAACGCGCGGCGCGGCCTGGTGAGCATCTGCGCGGCCGGTGGAATGGCCGGCGCGTTCCTGCTCACCCGCGACTAGGTAACGGAGGCGACATGGAGGTTCTCGTCGTCGAGACCACCTTCGACAGCCCGGTGAACGACGAGATGCGCGCCGACTGGACGCGCCGTCTCAACCCGTGCCTGGAAGCCTATGGCGCGCGCTGGAAGCGCAGCTACCTCTCCAGGGACCGGCTACGGATGGTCTGCGAGTTCGAGGCGCCCGACGCGGAGGCGATCCGCACCGCGATCCGCAACGCCGGGCTCAGGTTCGAGCGTGTCTGGGTGGCCGAGGTCTATGGCCCCGACGTGCCCGGCTGGGTGCCGCGTCCGGGCGTCGACCGGGCCGGCTGACCGCGCCGTACTAAGTACCCCCTTTCACAAATACGGCGACGTGCGTTCGGAGCACCGCGGGGTCAGGTCCAAGGCGCCGCGACGTGCGCCAACCCGAGCGGTTGCGGAGGAGCGGCAACACAGGAGATGACCCCGCGCTGCCCGAACCGAAGGCGCCAGGCGGCTGCGGGGCGAATACGGCGTTGCTGCGTCGCGCCTGACCACTCGGGTCGAGGCTGCGACTCGCGCCTTGTCTTCGCCCCACAGGCGCCAGGCGCGCACGTCACCGTATTTGTGAAAGGGGGTACTAAGGCTCAGGCGCGCGGCTCGACGAGCCCGACACGCACCGCGAAGAGGACCAGGCCGGGGAGGTCGTGCACGTCGAGCCGCTCCATCAGCTGGGCGCGATGCGAGTCCACCGTTCGGGGGCTCACGTCGAGCTTCCGCGCGATGTCCTTGGTGGAGTTCCCTTCCACGATCATCTGGAGGATCTCTCGCTGGCGCGGGGTCAACGCGCCGAGCGGGTCCTCGTCCTCGGCGGTGCGGCGCACGTACTGATCGACCACGTACTTCGAGACGGCCGGGCTGAGGTAGGTCTCTCCGCGCGCCACCGCCCGGATCGCGGCTTCGAGCTCCGGGGCTGCCGAGGACTTGATCAGGTAGCCGGCGGCACCCGAGCGCAGCGCCTTGAGCACGTATTCCTCGGACGTGTGCATGGAGAGGATCAGGACGCGCGAGGAGGAGCCCTCCTTGGCGAGGCGTGCCGCCGCCTCCAGGCCGTTGAGCTCCGGCATGCCGATGTCCAGGAGGACGACGTCCGGACGGTGGACGCTCACCAGCCGCAGCGTCTCGTGACCGTCGCCCGCTTCCGCCACGACCTCGATGCCTTCGAGCCGTTGCAGGAGACTGCGGATCCCGGCACGCACCAGAGCGTGATCGTCGGCCAGCAGCACGCTGATCGGTCTCGCGACCATCGTCTCGATTCTCCTTCACCGGCGGTGACGCCGCTACGCGCTTTCCGGCCGGGAAGCCGGTAGTCCTACGGATGTGAAGGCGCGGGCCGGAGACGTAGCGTTCTGGTCGGAGGGACGAGTGACGCCTGAGACCGGCAGCCCGCCCAGACTCCAGAGACACCCCCTCCGGGCGCTCCTGGTGGAGGATTCGGGCGCCGACGCGACCCTGGTCCTCCGCGAGCTCCAGAGGGGCGGGTTCGACGTCGTCTTCCGCCGGGTGGAGACGGCGCCGGCCTTCGAGGCGGCGCTGGCCGAGCCCTGGGACGTGGTGATCTCCGACTTCCAGGTTCCGGGCTTCACCGGGCAGCAAGCGCTCGAGGTCCTGCAGAAGCGAGCGCTCGAGATCCCTCTGGTGCTCGTCTCGGGCACCATCGGCGAGGAGACGGCCGTCGAGATGCTGCTCGCCGGAGCGCGCGACTACATCCTGAAGGACCGGCTCGCCCGTTTGCCCAGCGCCGTCGCCAGGGTGCTCCTGGAGATCGAGCAGAGTCGGGAGCGGCGCCGCGCCGAGGCGGAGCTTCGCGAGAGCGAGACTCGCTACCGCGCGCTCTTCGACAGTAACCCGCAGCCGATGTGGGTCTACGACCTGGAGACCCTCTCCTTCCTGGCCGTCAACGACGCGGCGGTCTCGCAGCACGGGTACTCGGCCGCCGAGTTCCTGTCGATGACGATCCGCGACGTCCGGCCGGCCGAAGCCGAGCGGACCGGCCCCCGGCGCCACCGCCGCAAGGACGGCTCCTATTTCCTGGTGGAGGTCAGCTCGCAGGACTTCCGCTTTCGCGGCAGGGCCGCCCGTCTCGACCTGTCGATCGACGTCACCCAGCGCGTGAGGCTCGAGGAGCAGCTCCGGCAGGCGCAGAAGATGGAAGCGGTGGGCCGCCTGGCCAGCGGCGTGTCGCACGACTTCAACAACGTGCTGACCGCGATCCTCGGCTACAGCGAGCTGGCGCTCGGCAAGCTCGGCGTTGACGCCGCGGTGAGGGACGACCTGGTGGAGATCCACCGCGCGGGGGAGCGTGCGCTGGCCCTGACCCGCCAGCTGCTGGCGTTTGGAAGCAAGCAAAACGTCTCGCCCCAGCTCCTGAAGCCGGTCGAGGTGATCGCCGACCTCAGCAGCATGCTCCGCCGGCTCATCAGCGCCCGGATCCGCATCGAGACCGTCCTCTGCGAGAACGCCGGGGCGGTCCGCGCCGATCGGGGACAGATCGAGCAGGTCCTGGTCAACCTCGTCGTGAATGCGCGGGACGCCATGCCGGAGGGAGGCACGATCACGATCGGGGTGGCCAACGCCGACGTGGCCCCGTCGCAACGGCAGGCGGAGAATGACGTCGCGCCGGGCGCTTATGTGAAGCTGTCCGTCTCCGACACCGGTACCGGGATGACCACCGAGACGCTGCGCCACCTCTTCGAGCCCTTCTACACGACCAAGGAGGAGGGGAAGGGGACCGGTCTCGGCCTCTCCACCGTCTACGGCATCGTCAAGCAGAGCGGCGGCTCGATCCGGGTCGAGAGCGAGCTCTCCCGCGGCACGCAATTCGAGATCTACCTTCCGCGCGTCGAGCCCGAGGCGAGCCGGGCGCTCTGATGGGTTCGGGGTCGACGTGACCGACCGCAAGCGGCGCGAGGACGCGCTGCGCGAGAGCGAGGCGTGGTTCCGCCAGCTCGCCGAGAACATCCAGGAGGTCTTCTGGCTCGCCGATCCGCACCTGACCCAGATCTTCTACGTGAGCCCGGAGTACGAACGGGTCTTCGGCCGTACCTGCCAGAGCCTTTACGACGAGCCGCGCTCCTTCCTGGAGGCCGTGCATCCCGAGGACCGCGAACGCGTCCACAACGCCGCCCTGGACAAGGCGGCGAGCGGATCGCTCGACGAGACCTATCGGATCGTGCGCCCGGACGGTACTGTTCGCCACGTGCGGGACCGTGGTCTGCTGATCCGAGATGCCGCTGGAGAGCCCTCGCGATTCGCGGGCCTGGCCGCGGACATCACCGAGCAGGTGAGCGCGGAGGAGGAGCGGGCGCGTCTCCTGCGTGAGAGCGAGAGCCGCCTGAGGCTCACGCTCGACACCATCCCGTCGCTGGTCGGGAGCGCGCTGCCCGACGGCTCCACGGAATTCATCAATCAACGCTGGATCGAGTTCCTCGGAGTCCCGGCGGCCGGGGCAGAGAGGGTCGACTGGAGCCGCGTCATCCATCCTGAGGACCTGCCGGCAATCCAGGAGTGCTGGGGGAAGGCCGTAGAGTCGGGCGAGCCGATGGAAGCCGAGGCGCGGGTGCGCCGCGCCGACGGGCAGTATCGGTGGCTGCTGTTCCGCAACGTCCCGCTCCACGACGACGAGCGGAGGATCGTGAGGTGGTACGGCTCGGCCACCGACATCGAGGACCGCAAGCGGGCAGAGGAGGAGCGCGCCGCGCTGCTCGAGAGGGAGACGCGGGCCCGCGCCGAAGCCGAGGCGGCTCTTTCGACGCTCGACGCCATTCACCGCATCAGCGACGCGGCGTTGACCGCGCTGAAGCTGGATGACCTGCTCGGCGAGCTCCTTCGCCGGCTGCGCCAGACGCTCCGCACCGACTCCGCCCAGATCATGCTGCTGGACGAGGCGACGCAGACGCTCTCGGCCCGCGCTATCGACGGTCTCGCCCACGAGCAGGCCGCGGCGATCCGGTTCGGGCTCGGATGCGGCGTCTCCGGGCGCATCGCCGCCGAGGGGCGCCCGATGATCGTCGACGACTGCTCGCAGGTGGACCTTGACGGGGTCTCAGGGGCCCCGCCGGAGGAGATCAGGGCGCTCTGCCGGTCGGTCATGGGAGCGCCGCTGCGGACGGGCGACAAGGTCATCGGCATCGTTGCGGTCAGCACCCTGTCCGCGCGCCGCTTCACCGACGAGGAGCTGCGGCTGCTGCTGATGGTGGCGGACCGGGTAGCGCCGGCGATCGAGCGGGGACGGCTGCTGGAGGTCGTCGGCGCGGAGCGCGCGCGCCTGGAAGCGCTGTCACACCGATTCCTCACCGCGCAGGAGGAGGAACGCCGCCGGGTGGCCGTCGAGCTGCACGACGAGCTGGGACAGATCCTGACCGCCGTCAAGCTGAACCTGGACGCGCTGGAGCGTTCGATCGACCAGGATGCCCCCCGCCATCTCGCCACCGCCAGAGACTCGATCGACACCGCGCTGCAGAAGGTCCGCGACATGGCGCTCGGGTTGCGGCCGTCGGTGCTCGACGACCTGGGGCTGGTCGCCGCCCTGCGTTGGGACCTGGACCGGCTGGCGCGCGAGGCCGACCTCGACGCGCGCCTCGTCGCCGATACGCTTCCCGAGCTGACGCCGGAACTGCGCATCGCCTGCTTCCGCGTCGCTCAGGCGGCCTTGACGAACGTCCTGCGGCACGCGCGCGCCCGCCGCGTGCGCCTCAGCCTGCGGATCGTCGGCGACGGTCTCGACCTGCTGGTGTCCGACGACGGCATCGGCTTCGACGTCGAAGGCGCGCGCCGCAGCGCGGTGGCCGGATCGTCGATCGGGCTTCTCGGCATGGCGGAACGCGTCACCTGGCTGGGGGGGACGTTCGCGATCCGGAGCAAGCCGGGCCTCGGGACCAGGGTCCGCGCGCGTTTTCCGCTCGATGCGCGGGCCCCGGACGCGGCTAGTTCTCGAGCTCTCTGAGGGCGGAGACCCGCCACGCCATCTCGCTGCCGCTCACGCCCGCCGCCACCAGCGACAGCGTGGCCAGATCCGAGCCTGCCTCGACCGCCGCCACGATTTCCGCCGGGGTCGCCGTCTGTTCGGCGGGAAGCTCGGCCTCGGGGACCGGACTGATGTTATGTAACGTGTTGATGCCAAGGACAGTTAGGTGGTGCACCAGCAGATCGGCGGTGCTGACCGTGAAGGAGTCGGTGTGCGACAGCCCGTCTACCTCGACGTACCCGACCGTGATCTCGAGATCCCAGGGTTGACGTGAATCTCCGCGCGCGAGGGAGGCATGGCAAACGGGAGTCGTGTCTCGCATGGAACTGGTCCCCCGCCGGCAGTCTACACGCAGCACACAAAGGGTCTCGTGTCGCAGCCCGTGGCAAGGCTTGCGGTCAGCCCGGTAAGGTCAGCAGCCCGTGCCCCATCCAGGCGATGACGCCGCCGGCCGCGAGGGTCAGGAAGGCGAAGGGCGACACTCCTGCTTGCAGCGCGCTGACGGACGGCCGGAGAGGGCTGTGGTGCACGTCGACGGCTGCGCCGCGGCGAAGCTGGCGGAACGACGGCTTCGAAGGATCGCCCCACCGGAGCGAGTTCGGGATGCCGAACTGCAGGCGAGTCCCCCGATAGTCCTGTCCCCGAACCGAATACGTGTACTCGACGTCGTAACGCCAGACCTCGACGCCTCTGCTGTTGCGCTTCTTGACGACGCGCGCTGTCTGGATCGAGCCCCTGGTGGTTGGCCACGACCGGCTGCGAAGCCCACGCACGATGGCGCGCAGGCTCTTCCACCAGAGCCAGGCCGCGACCAGCAGGAAGGCGCTGCCGATCCCTTCGATCATCGTGAGCCGGACAGGTCGCCGTCGAGGAGGACGACGACGGCGGCGGTCGTAGCGAACGAGTACCAGATCGTATGGAACAGAAGGCCCACGGTGAGGTAGCGCCACCGCTCGACCTCTTGCTCCCTGCCGCGCCGGCTCGTGAGCAGGTAGCGTTCGCGCGCCCTCAGCAGTCCGCCATCGCGCACGTCGGCGACGCCGCTGCCGCGCGAGAAGTGATCCAGGGTCAGGAGCGAGCCGAGGATCGTGACCACGGCGCCGAACAACAGGGCGCCGAAGAGCCACGGAGGCCGGGTACCGGCGGCGGAGGGCGACCTGCTGCGCTGCGTTCGACGGAGGAGAGCGACCCGAATTCCGAACGCAAACGTGAGCAGGAACCCAGGGACGGCGACAGCCATCGACCGGCGACCGATGAACAGGATGCCCAGGTACGAGACGGCGAACGACGCCAACACCGCCCAGCCGAGGGTTCTCTTCATGCGAGTAACGTTACCGCTGACGGTCCGTCCTCCTGCGAGACTGGCCGAGCCCTCACATTCGGCGCACGCTTGGAATGGCGATCAAGTGCCGAGGACTCTCGCCGCTGCCTCGCTCGAGGTGATGACGGGAACGACCTCGAAATCAACTAGGTCGCTCCACGCGGAAATCCATTGCCGAAGGAGGTCCGGGTCTTGCGTTTCCATGACTTGGAAGCATCGCTCGAGGCTCTGGTCGACCCAGCTCGCGACGTAGGTGAGGCCTGCTGGAGCCAGACGCCCACTTGCCTTGAAGCGTTGGTAGACGGCATCGGGTCCCGATTTGAAGCGCTCGATCACCATGTACTGCATTTTGCCTCCGGCTCGAGTTCGAGGCCGACCGAACGCTCGACTCGACGTCGGCGGCACGTAAGGCCATAAACCGTGGTCTGTGAGGCGACCCCCTTCTCGCGCGCTCGGATTACAGCGCGATCCAGCCGCCGTCGCTTACAAGGGTGGTGCCGACGACGTTTGCCGAGAGCGGCGAGAGGAGGAAGGCGACCGCGGCCGCGACATCCTCTGGCTCGCCGATCCGGCCGATCGGCGTCTTCTCGACGAGCCAACCCTCGAGCCCGGGATTCGCGTCGAGCGCGGGCTGCAGCATAGGGGTGCGGACGAAGCCCGGCGAGAGAGTGTTGACGCGGATCCCGCGGGGAGCGAGCTCCATCGCAAGCGCCCGCGCCATCGCTTCTTGCGCGCCCTTCGAGGCCGTGTACTCGGAGTATCCGGCAAAGCCGACTTGCGCGGTCGTCGAGGAAACGATGACGACCGCGCTCCCGGCAGAGAGGTGCGGCGCCGCCGCCTGGACGAGCGCGAGCGGGCCAGCGACGTTGACACGGAACATCGTGTCGAGGCGTTCCGCGGTCGCGGTCTCGAGCGTGCCCGGTAGAAAGAGGGCCGCGTTCGAGACCACGTGGTCGATGGAGCCAAAGGCGCCGCGCGCGCCCTGCACGATCGCCGCACCGGAGCCCCATTCGCCGAGGTCGGCGATGACGATCGCCGCTCGACCCCCTTCCTGCGTGATCGCCGCGGCTGTCGCCGCGAGCCCCGCCGCGTTACGACCAGTCAGGACGAGGTTCGCGCCGCACCGGGCGAGCGTCTGAGCGATGACGGCGCCGGAGCCGGAGCTCGCTCCGGTGACGATTGCGGTCTTACCCCTGAGCTGCCAGTCGAGGCCTTGCATCCGCTGTGCTCCTTCGCTTCGGTTTGGTGCGTCGGCGCCCTACGGGTGAAGCTCGGCCGGCTCGGCGATCAGCCGCCGGGGCACTTGGTACGGTCGAGGTCTTCCGTGGTCGTGACCAGGAGAGCCGTCAACAGCGCTATGAGCTCGAGCATAGAAACACCTCCGTTGCGTTTCATCGGGCCGGGCACCGGGGTCCTACAGGATCAGCGCTGCGAGCTTATCAGTCTGAATCACTGCGGGTAGGCTCCCGCACGATCGCGCGCTGGCCCCGTGTGTTGCCTCCACGTGAGGCGGTGTCTGTCACACGCACGCGATCCGGGACCAAACACTGTGAGCGGCAGCACGGCTATGCGGTGGCATCGCGAGTGCAAAACAGTTCGACACGGACGGAACGAAGGCCTTGGCGAGGTCGCCGACGAAAAAGTGAGCTGAGGTGGAGGAATCGTGACAGACAACCGTGGATCGCGACAGGCGAAGAAGCTCGGGGTGAAGAGGGTCACGCTGAGAGACCTTGACGTCGCCGCCGGTAACGCGCAAGCCATCAGGGCGGGCTACCTGAAGAGGACGGCCGGCTGCGATGCCACAGGGGCCTGTGCGTCGACTCCTGGATCGCTCGTCTTCACCAGCTGCTCTCAGGAGACCTGCATCTGCCCGACGTAGTGCCTGTGCCTTCACATAGTGCCTTCACCAGGAGGTGACCGTATGCTTCGTCGGTGAACGAGCTCACGCTCCGGATCGCGCACTACGGCATCATCGGCCGCCAGCGCGGCCACCAGGACGGCCAGGACCAGCGGCCCCGCCGGAATCGTCCCATGCGCGGCCAGCGCCCCCGCAACGATGAGCGTCGGGTAGGCGGGGACCGGCAGCCCGAGCTGCTCGATCAGCACGTTCGCGAAGACGAACGGGCGGGCTCGCTCGGCACCCCGCTCTCTCGCGGTTCCTGCTGTTCGACGCCGGCGGGACGATCCTCTGGGCGGGGTCGGCGCTCCTCATCGGCGCCCTCTTCCGCGACGCCGTCGATCGAGCCCTCGCAAGCCTCGAGGCGCTCGGCTCGCGCGCGCTCCTCGTCATCGGCGCCGCGCTCCTCCTCCTCTTCGTGCTCGCCAAGTGGTGGCAGCGGAAGCGTTTCTACAAGGAGCTCCGGATGGCGCGCATCACGCGCGGGGAGCTCAACGAGATGATCGGGCGCGGCGAGACGCCGCTGGTCTTCGACGTGCGCGGGCAGGGCACGCGCGAGCGCGACCCGCGGCGGGTGCCGGGCGCGCTGGTCCTGGAGCTGCCGGAGCTGGACTATCAGATCACCAGGCTGCCGCGCGAAGGGTTCATCGTCCTCTATGGCACGTGACCCAACGAGGCGACCGCCAGCTAATCGCGTCTGGTGTTGGGGTGTGTTAGGTCGGAGTGTCAACGATACCGAAGCAACCTTCGAGGGCGTATGGCGTGCAGGGCGGCGCGGGAGGTGAGTTGAGCGTCTCGGTGCTTGGCCAGACTCCAGCCGAGGACTCGCCGGGAGAATTTATCCATGACCACCGCCAGGTAGCGCCAGCGACCGGCCACGCGGATTGGGCGCACATCACCTTGACCGGGTAGAGGGAGCGGTTTGCCTGGATGAGGGCGAAGCGAGCCGCCTTTGATCTCGGGCAAACCGGACCGCTTTTTTTAGGAATTCGTGCTCCATGAGTA